>JGI10211J34971_10000750_pt1 | contig 27024 bp, 15 predicted proteins | sample Etolagsediment_FD_34971 | JGI IMG/M metagenome (IMG submission 34971)
GCCAGGGCACATACATCTACAAAAATAGTGATCGGTTCAAAGGCGAATATGTGGATGGCGAAGAAAGCGAGGGTGTGTTTATTTCATCCGGAACCTTTCCCGATGGGACCATTTATTCCGGCGAATTTAAAAATGGTCAACTAAACGGCTACGGCACAGTTACACTAACTGACGGAACTATATATACCGGCGAATTTGAAGAGGGGGCAATTCATGGGTTTGGTAGCATAAGCTACCCGGAAAGAGGGACCTATATTGGTACATTTAAAAATAATGAACCACTTGGGCATGGCAGGTTTAACTATACCGATGGTGGAGAATATTTAGGTGAAGTCAATGGAATAAACCGACATGGACAGGGAAGCTTCAATTATACAAACGGTGACCGGTATATTGGCGAGTTTGTTAACAATCAAATCGAAGGGCAGGGAGTATATTACAAACCTTCGGAGGGAGTTAAGGCAGGTGTGTTTAGCAACAACAAATATATAGGTGAAGGAAATGGCAGGTCTTTTCACAAAGAGGCTTCACTCTACTACTTTGATGATTATTCGTATTATGCGGGTGAATTGGTAAATGGCATTTTTAATGGCCAGGGAGTTTTCTATTATGAATCAGGGGTAAAATACAGTGGGGAGTTTAAGGATGATAAATTTAACGGATTCGGCACACTGTATATGGGAGACCAACTGTACATCGGAGATTTTAAAAATGACAGATACTGGGGAAGAGGCACACTTTATGCTAACGGTGATAAATTTGTTGGCTATTTCGTGGACGGAGAAGTACATGGTAATGCCTCCCAGTTTTTTGCCAACGGCGATGTATATATCGGTGGATTTGTGAACGGTGAAAAGGAAGGGAATTGCACTTACACCTTTGCCAACGGAGATTATTACAAAGGCCAGTATCGCAATAATAATTTTAATGAACAGGGAACCTATATTAAAGCGAACGGTGAGAGATACGATGGCGGCTTTTTGAATGGCTTGTATCATGGAACAGGTACATTACATACTGATAATGGGGAAAAGTTTAGCGGAGCCTTTATCAATGGGGAATTTATAGGAGAAAGTAAAAATGAGGAGTTTGCTGTGGAAATGGTATTTGTAGCAGGGGGTTCATTTGAAATGGGTTCTGACGATGAATTCGATTCAAGGGTTATTCACAAGGTAACTTTAAGTGATTTTTACATGAGTAAATTTGAAATCACCAACACCCAATATTGCGACTTCCTGAATACAAACGGCAATCAGATTGAAGAGGGCAAAACATGGATTAATCTGGATGACGAAGGTTGTATGATAGAAGAGATTGATGGCTCCTTTTTACCAAAATCCGGTTTGGAAAACCACCCTGTAAATTGTGTGAGTTGGTATGGTGCCCGGGCCTATTGCGAGTGGAAGGGCGGGCGGCTTCCTACAGAAGCAGAATGGGAATTTGCCGCCCGGGGAGGAATTGGCTCTAGGGACAATCAATACAGCGGAAGTGGTTCGCTGGATGAGGTTGGCTGGTTTTGGGATAACTCAAATGCCTGGGAAAGCTCAAAACTCTACGAACGAAACGGCACCATGCCCGTTGGCAAAAAAAAGCCCAACGAACTCAATATTTACGACATGAGTGGAAATGTGTACGAATGGTGTAGCGACTATTATGGTACGGAATATTATTTTGAAAGCCCGGAACTAAATCCACAGGGCGCTGAATCCGGCATCAAAGTATTTCGTGGGGGTGCCTGGAATATGGGCGCCAAACACAGCCGTACCACTTATCGCGACAGGGCCCCGGCCAAACTTCAAAAAAATAATTTGGGTATAAGGCTGGTGAAGGATGTGTAATAAGATTTTTCCAATGGTAAGAGGCCGATCCCGGGAAAGCCTTTGAACACCTTCAACTCTTCTTGCTTATGCTGGATTGGTCCACATAATTCGCATTTTGAATTACTTGCTTACTTCCTGTAAAAATGGATTTTCTCTCAAATACTGATCTGTCCGTCGGGCCGTAATTTCCCATGAAACTTTTACTCTGGGCTTATTTGTATGTATTTCAAAATGGTTCTGGTGTACTTCCTTCGCTATTATAGCTTGCGCGAACTCCCCAATAACTGTCAACTGATAGCGGAAGTCTGTGTTTATTTTTTCAAAGTAATCGGGCAGCTCAACAATGGCTACTCCCTTTTTATCCGTTACAACATTGCCTGAGTATTTATTTAGCACTTCGTTCGATTCGATAGCCGCATGGACAAGGAATTTGTTCTCTGGATCAAGTGGATGGTCAATCCTGAAATTCTTTGTGCCATTCACATTCAGGTTCCCGGTAATCGTTTGATCTCCCGTAATGGTTGAGTTGCCGGTAATATTCTGATCGCCGTAGATTGTCAATGATTCAGGTTCGATTCTTAGAGATGAAGAATTCCCGGTTGTGTTTTTAGCTTTCCATTCGATAAGCTTCCCATCCGGATCTACTGTATAAACAGTAGTGAAATCATTTGAACCATTGTTGTAAAATTCGGTCTTTTCTTCTGTAACCCGTCCAGTGATGCTTATAGATTTTTTCTCGGTGAACTCCCCATTTTTGATATTTGTGATCTGTGTTGTTTTTCCGTCAACCATTGTTACGCCAACTGTATATGTATCATTGCCTTTTTTTACTGTATGGTTTTCAATTTCGTAGCTCCCATCCGGGTCGTTCCCGTCCACACTGTAACCTTTTGTTTTAGTAATTTTATCTATTAATATACCTTCCAATGAATAAACTGATTTGTTCGAATTAATAATTCGTTGTGCGCCCATGCCTGGAGGAAGAACTGTCTCCGACTGACTCAAACTTTTAACTTCCACACCATTCTCTTTTGATACATCAGAAACAAGCGTTCCGTTTTTCCATTCCTTTACGCTCTCACTGATTATAGTTCCGTTGCTATCGTATATTATAATGGATTGAATAGTTGTGGTTTGATATTTACCGAAAACCAATTCTCTAACAACATTTTTTCTTTCCTCTGTGGAAATAGAGCCATCATCCCGAAAGGTTTTTGTTACTATAAAATCACCCGATACACCACCCTCAAACTCATGTTCTGTTTTTACTTCTTTTACTTTAACCTCATTGTTGTTATAATCAACCACCGTTTCCCATTCCTTGTAGGTAGTTTCTTCCTTTTTTATTGTATGCTTTAATGTGCCATCACTTCTGTAAACCTCAATATCATTTCCACTTGCATCGGCATACAAATACGAGCCATCTTCGTTTACCATTCTAACTTTAGGCGGCGAATTCACCGAAAGCTTGTACCACACGGTGTCATTGTCCATCATTTTTAAAGTACCTGTATTCGGATTAATCACAAAACGCGTCATGCCGGATTGATCTTTTAACACAAGGGAATCGCCTGATACAAAGGGAGGAGTCTTTCCCAAAACTGTGTCAGCGGTGTTGGCATGCAAGGCATAAGGCACGCTCATTAATTGACTTATCCCCAACAATTCTTCGCCCAACGATATTTTTAGAAAATAGACACCCGTATTCCAGGGGATCGAAGAAAATTCGCTTTGATTTTTCGAGCCAATGTTTAGTGTGACCAGACCGATTTCATTGGTGGTACATTGGTGTGTTTCCGAGTACACCTCTGACCCTGATATACTATCACTTAATATACCGACAGTCAAATTAACCTGCTCATTTATTAATACATTACCGTTTGAGTCTCTGGCCACAGCCTGATAATTAAATATACCGGGAGCCTGAGCTAATAACATTGCATTCGATGCAATTAATAAAATAATGAAGAATAAATTTTTCATTTTGTTTGATTTTTAATTATACAATCGTTTTTTTTAATGGTTGATCATAAACTTGTTGTCATGAGTTATAATAGGCTGGTAAACCGATTTACTCTGGTTGTACATAAAAATTCGTTATAGATTCCAAAAATAATAAAAAGAATGTTGAAATTGGTCCTTAGAGATATATTTTTAAAGGCCGGCTAAAATATGCTGAGGGCTACCAAGAGTGAATAGTTTTGAGATATGAGCGGCTGAACATATATTAAATGAAAGCTATTTGTGGTAAATTTAATTTGAAAATTCTGTCAGAGTTGTGAACTCTGACAGGGTTGGCCGTTCAATAAAATAAACCTCCAGGGATTTAAAAACCCTGGAGGTTTCGAATCAGTTTCTCAAAATGGATTCTACATTTTCTAATTATAAATCACCTTCACAAAATAACTCCCCTTTTCATTTTCAATCCTGATAAAATAAAACACCATAAGCCTGGGCTGCTTTTTGGCGTGACTGCTTCAATACCATGCGAGCCAAATCATGAATAACCCATCTAAGCATGGCAGTGCTTTAAATTACACGTTTTATGTTTGGGCAAGATTCGTGGTGTGACTTTTTACTCAATATAAAAACCCAAATAGCCATAGTGGGATTGTATTATTATAACCTAATTCAATGTCGTCCAATGCCAGGAATGAGTTTTCAACGCCTGTCAATTGCTTGAAAGATTTATTTTTTCCGCCAATTTCAAAAGTAAATTTCCGATCAATTATAAAATCCCCCGCCTTAGGAATTTCGGCTTTATGTTGCTGAATGAGCTGGTTGATAAAAAAGGTTTCCCTGATTGTTCCTCTATTAACTTCGTTATCACCACTCATCGCCTGTAATAGATTGGTGTTTTCTAAATAGATTTTTTCCGGTTTAGTCAAAATACCCGTTGGTGCACCAGTTTGCCTAACCATAATTATTAAGCCGGCATCAGCGAGTAAATATAATAGTTTGACCAAAAAATCTCGGCTAACTCCAATTTTGTTGCTTAATTCGCTAATATTTGGCTTAAAAGGAACGCTCTCCGCAATGAGGCCCAGGGTTTTTCTCAACTTTACTATGGTAGTAAAATTCAGGTTTTCGATAGCAGCAAGGTCATTTTCGATGATTATTTGTATCACGTTCATTAAACGTTCATGGTATTTTGCTTTAACCTCTGAATAAAATGGATACACGCCACCAAAAAGGTATTTGTTGAAATGTTGAATGGGTTTAATGCTTTGGGATATGGAAACACCGGCATCGATATGATGTGAAATTATCTGATCAAGATTTAAGGGTTCAAACTTGCCAACATCAGATAATTCCAGATACTCCCGAAAAGACAATTCATGTAGATGGTACATTGCTACACGTCTGCTAAGGTCAGCTTTCGCTTTGTGGATACTTAAAGCCGAGGAACCCGAAAAAACAATTTTCAAACCTATAAATGTATCATATAGGTTTTTGATTTCAATCGACCAATCAGGATATTTATGTACCTCATCAACAAAAACCTGTTTTCCTCCATTCAAATAAAAGGTTTCTATTACATGAAATAATCGGTGTTTGGTAAAGTAAAAATCATCAAGGGTAAGGTAAAGCGCATCCTGACTAAAACCATATTTCTGTTTAATGAACTGAAGCAGCAAGGTTGTTTTTCCCACACCCCTTGCGCCGGTAATACCTATAAGCCTGTCCCCCCAGTCGATTTGATCGTAAAGGTATCTTTTAAATTTCTGTGAAACTTCCTTTAACCTTTGTTGCGAATAATTTATCAGACGCTCCATTTTATAAGTATTTTGCCATTATTTAAATGCAAATATAATAACATTTGCATTTTGTCAACTGCAATATATCAATAATATGCCATTCATCGACTACATTATTACAATGCACACCTACAGTTACACCCAACGAGCCACACCAGAAATAACATTGGAGCATGAGGCAATTTTTTGAACGGTTGCATCACTGCCGGGCAGGATTTACGGTGTAGTATATTTCTACAAAATCAAAATCATCTTCTCAAAATGATTGCCCCGATCACTTTCACTTCAAAAAAAATATTGATACCTTTTCCTGACTCTGACAGGGTTTAAAACTCCTTCAAAGTTGCTATGCACTGTTGGATAACCGCAAGTTCCCAGAATTGTTTGAAGGTATTCTGCTAGTCGTGTTTTAATAATTTTAAGAGCTTAATAAGGGAAGCTTGCGTCATTGTTTCTTATTGGTTAACCGCTTTTATGTAGTTATAAAAAACTGATCTCACCTGAATACATCACAGCAATTTTGTTGTATTTTTACAAAATCACTCTTTGGATTATTGATTCCTAAATCGTTTCACAAAACTTGTTCATGTTTTTGAAAAATCCCCATCTCACCAACAATTTAAATGCTTGTGCGTTTAACCTTAAATTAAATGTCAGCGTACCGGTTTATGATATCGTCTGTTAAAATAAAAAAATCTGTTAATAGCCCTCCAAAGGCCAGTACCACTATATTTTCGGACATCAGAAATTTTTTTATTCATAGCCCGGCACGAAAAACACTGGTAACTTTCAAATCGAATGAGGACCGCGAAGTGTACTGCAAGCGCATTATGCAGAGGCTTGGCTTAAATGTGGACAGATATTCCGTTTTGAATGTTCATAAAATTGACATCGATGTTCCGGTGCATTATGTTTTCGACGAATTGCTCCAGTGGAATGGTGATTCCACATGCTGGCCCAACCATTTGGCACATGTACATTTAATCAATGGCAGGCTTGAAGAAATAGAGATCCACCTTTTTGGCAGGAAAATTTTCCCATTCAACGTTTTGAAGCCGCTCTTCCGGCTCAACGCCATCAGAATACAACGCTGCCCGTCTACTTCCGACTACGACAATGCAAGGTATTTGCTTTACAAGTGCAGTGGTGGCTACCCTATTGGTGTTTTTTCGATGTATGTGAGGACGTCGATCCCCAATGAAAATGAAATCGGCCAATCGCAATTGTTTATGGCTGTTGGCTTTGATTTTTACGGTAGAAAAAGCCCGTTCAGGGTTAATCCTGTGAATTTTTTTTGGGAAATGATCCACGACAGAGTAACAACAAATACCCTGAACCGCTTCAAGCAGCTGTGCGAATGGCGCTTTCAAAAAATTCAAAACGGAATCCGGGAAGTATAGCTGAAGGATGATCCGGGTTGAAAACACCGGATCGCACAGCAAATTTCAGTGATACATGATTTATCCACTATCTTTGTGGCTCATAATTTTTAAAATCGTTCAACATGAAGAAACTATTTACGCTCATTTCACTTATTTTATTTGTGGGATCCCTGGGTTTTGCACAAACCGACCTCACCGACAAAGGCGCATACCAATGTTCGCACAAAAAGGCACACAGTAAGAATCATTTAAACGCTTTAAAAAGCCCAAACACGCCCCGGCATACCTTTGATGTTTTAAACTATTCATTGAATTTTGATCTGTATAATAACTTCGATAGTCCGTACCCACAATCCTATGATGCCTACGAAGTCATTACTTTCAGGGTAGATACCGCATTAAACATGATTAAGCTTAATGCCAATAATTTTTCCATGGATATAAATAGTGTGGGAATGGCGGGAGCTGACTATTTACATGCTCAGGACACGCTCACCATTACACTCGACAGGGAATATCTTCCCGGTGAAGTGGTTGATGTTTCTATTGATTATTACCACAAAAATGTAGAAGATAATGGCGTTTACGCAAACGGAGGATTCCTTTTTACAGATTTCGAACCCGAGGGAGCACGCAAATGCTTTCCATGCTACGACAGGCCTTCTGACAAAGCCACCACCGAGCTTATTGCTAAAGTACCTTCCGACGTATTGCTGGGCTCCAATGGCCGCCTTGCTGACTCCACAACAATTGCCGATACAACCTGGTTTCACTGGATCAGTCGCGATCCTGTACCTACTTACCTGGTAGTAATTTCGGCGAAGAAAAACTGGAACCTCGATATCGTTTACTGGGATCGGCCTTCAACTCCCGGCGACCCCATGCCTATCCGTTTTTATTACAACGATGGTGAAAACCCAACTTCTATGGAGCAAAAAGTTCCCTTGATGGCTGATTGGTTTACGGAGTATTACGGGGAGCACCCTTTTGAGAAAGATGGCTTTGCCACACTGAACAATGAGTTTTCGTGGGGTGGAATGGAAAACCAAACCCTGACAAGCCTTTGTCCCGGTTGCTGGAGCGAAAGCCTGATTTGCCACGAGTTTGCCCACCAGTGGTTTGGCGATGCCATTAGTCCGGGTACCTGGGCTGACCTTTGGCTGAACGAAGGTTTTGCCACCTGGTCTGAATCACTTTGGTGGGAAATGGATGGCGGCTATGCAGCCTACAAATCTGATGTTTTAAATAATGCTTCTTACTACATGTCATCCAATCCGGGATGGCCGGTTTACAATCCCGAGTGGGCAGAAAACACGCCGGGCAACAACACTTTATTTAATTATGCCATTACCTATTGCAAAAGTTCGTGCATGCTGCACCTCCTGAGGTATTCGATGGGCGATGAATTGTTCTTCCCCGCCATTTACGACTATGCCACCGACACCGTAAATTTCAGGTACAAGAATGCCGTAACCGAAGATTTTCAGGCCAAGCTTGAAGCATCAAGCGGATTAGAGCTTGAATGGTTTTTTGAATCGTGGGTTAAGCAGCCCAACCACCCAATCTATTTTAACGAATATTCTTTTACCGATATGGGCAATGGAAGCTGGAACGTGAATTTTCTTGTAAATCAGGTGCAGAGCAATGCCCCGTTTTTTCCAATACCTATCGAGTTGACAGTTTTCTTTTTGGATGGATCCGATACTGTGGTAAGGACAATGAACAACGAGAATCAGGAATTTTTCTGGTTTAATTTTGATAAGCAGCCGGTTGCTCTATTTTTCGATAAAGACAACGAAATTGTGATTAAGCAAGCTACACTCGCGGTTGGAATTAATGAAGAACACATTGGACACCAAACAAACAGGCTCGAACAAAATTATCCGAACCCTACAGGTACCGAAACAACGATAAGCTATACCCTGGCTGATGATGGCCTTGTGTCGATTGGACTTTACGATATCTCAGGCAAAAAAATCAGAGACCTTATCCAAACAGAAAAACAAAAAGGAACACATACTTTAACTTTCGACGTTTCCAATGTTCCAGCGGGCATCTATTATTATTCGATGCACACAGCCGGTTTCACGGCAACCAAAAAGCTGATTGTTCAATAGGATTATTCAAGAATAAAAACAATACACAACCTTCAATAATTATTAATGGGGGTTGTTTTGCTTTTTACACATCACCTCATTCTAGCATGAATAAAATTTTGATTATAATCTCATAGTATTTCCTTCAATTGAAATGAAAACTCTGAAGTGATGCTATAAAATAAACTACATTTACCGTAAGATACGAAGCCCCGATTCTGCCAACGTTAGAATCGGGGCTATTTTTTTTCTTCTGAATTCAATCTTGAAATGTTATTTATTCGAAAGTAACATTTCCGGGCATATTCATTTGTATGTAGTAGGCCTTACCGGGCAATAGATCACCAATGGTATTAATGTTTTTTTCAGGCCAATAAACACCTGTTCCGGCAATCTCCTTGAGTATAACAAAGCCGGAAACAACACTTAAAAGTGTTTCGGCATTTACCGGCGTTTTACTTAGTACCGGTAAAATGTTTAGCCCTTCATTAAGACTTAAAGTTTTGTTTTCAGGTTGTGGCCCTGAAAGAGGTAATGCTTCCTCGCCTGTAAGTTTAATGATGTAGCCATTCTGCACATTCCAATCGCCCAGTGTGTTTATACCCTCGGTTGGATAATACATGCCGTCATCATTGTACACCAGGGTCAAGGAGCCTAAGATTGGATCGAAAACCTGCACAACATCAGTATCTGTTGGATCAACAAAGCTGGAAATTCCACTCCATCCACCCGGCATCGAAATAACCTGGTCGTATACACCCTGAACAGTAATTGTTCTGGATTCCATTCCGTTGGCAGAACAGAGGAATTCTCCCGCCCAGGTGGTTGACACCGGTACCAGCCATTTAAGGGTAGGGTTGGTTTCATTATTAAAATCCCCACTATTGAGGGCTATTCCATTGTGATACCATTGATACGGAGAGCCATTATAGGGCGTTTCAAACCATGTTTCGGAGATTATTTGCTGATCGTCAACCAAGCTGATTGACTGATCTTCGGTTGTCCCTGTGAAGGTTGTTCTGTAATTATCCCAAACACCATTATTAATCACCTCTCCCTGAACGATTACCGTAAGATTACCGGAACCTTCCGAATTGCTTATTTGCCCGTTATTGGTTAAAGTACCGGGAAAGGTTGCCGTTGTCGACTGGGCATCTCGATTCTGAAAGGTCCCGTTGATGGTAGCATTTTGAATGGTTACAGTTCCGTAGCATCCAACAACTCCATCGAGTAAAATATCTGAAGCAGTTACATTATAAAGAAATGCCCCATTGCTAAAATTAATTCCTGAACCATTTCCTCCCTGAATGTTACTTCTGTAAAGGTATCCACCCGAAAGATCAAGTTCCCACCCCCCTGACAAATCAATTATTCCGTTGTCCCTGAAATCTACTAAAGTACTTTCAAAAGATAAATCTGTTTCTGCAATGATGTTTCCGGTTAGGTTATAATTGTAAAAATTGACGCACTCAAAATGCATGCCCTCAGCACATGAAAAATGCTGGTCATCCGAACCCTGTAAATATGTGTTTTTTATGTTGTAAGCACCATTGTTTTCAACATCCCCATACAAATGCAGGGTAAAAGTTCCGCCTACGTCAGAGTTAATGATCTGTCCATTGTTGACCAATGTTCCATAAACAAGCGTAGTTGTGGTTTGGTTGTCCCGGTTTTTTAGTACACCGCTAATTGTGGGATTATACAATTTACAATCACCATAATTTGGTATCACACCTTCGAATATTATATCAGAAACTTCAGAAGTATACAGGTAAGCATCATCACTGAAGTCAAGCGCTGAACCAACATCCCCGTATATTTTCCCCCTGTACAAACGGCCACCTGAGACAATTAAATCCCAACCTCCTGTTAAATACAATGGATGGTTCTCCATGTCAATGTCAGCATTTAGAAAATTGATGTTGCCATCAGCAATAATATCTGCACTAACATTATCATTATTCAAGAGATCAATTTCAAAGACACTCTCATTTATACATGACATATGCTGATCGGTAGTTCCTGTGAGATAAATCCTGTTATTTGTCCAAACCCCATCATTGATTATATTTCCGGAAAGATGAAGCATCAGTTTTCCACCAAGCGGTGAATCCTGAACTATACCGTAATTATGAAGATAACCATTAACATATGTGGTAATATCACCGCTTCTGTTTTGCATGGTTCCATTTACTGTGATATTTTCGAATGTTGAGGTTCCATAAAGCAGGATTGTTCCATCAAAGGTGAGATTTGAGCCTGCACTATTGTAGATGTAGGAATCATTTTCCAGGAAGAGTGTGCATGCAGTTTTTACTTCGCTAATACCCATCAGGTTTGCCCTGTACAATTCTGTATTTGAAGCAATAAGTGAATATCCTCCGCTTAAATCAAGCAAATGATTTTCGAAATCGGCATCACAATTTTCAAAATACAGGTCGGTAAGCGCAATGGCATTTGCTGTAATATTTTCATTTTCAAAATCCTCCCCTCCAAACTTATTCCCGTTCAGGCAGCTGAGATGTTGATCAGCTATGCCTTTTAGCTTTGTGCTTTTATTCGTCCAGGTGCCATTATTAACTATATCTCCACCAATTTCAACGTAAAATGTTCCGCCACCGGGAGCATTGATTATCTGACCATTGTTGGTTAGATCGCCATTTACAAACATGGTGTTGTAACTTGTTGAATAATTATAAATCGATCCTTCAACCGTAAGATTGTCGAAGTAAACATTGGAAGAAATTTTTGCATCTCCACTCAGAATGATATCTCCGGCATTTACACTATAGAGGTAGGCGCCATTGGTAAGTGAAAGATTACAATATCCCTTATCCTGTGTTTCGAGTGCAGCATACTGGAAATAACCCCCATGAATGCTTAGTGTTTGCCCTGCCTGAACAACCAGTTTTAGATTGCTAAAATCGACCTTGGTATTTTCAAAGTTCAGATCCGTTGATGCAGTAACATCTGCGCTTGTGTTTTCGTTATCGAAGTATTCACTTGTAATTGTTCCCGGGCTGGAAACTGACTGTGGCCCTGTGCCTTCGAGGTAAGTTCGATAAGCATCCCATTGGCCATTGTTGATCATATCACCTTTTACCCGGAGAAGCATTTTGCCATTTCCTTCAGGATTGTCGCGCAAAAGGCCTAAATTGGTAAAAGTTCCATAGGTGTTTAGGTTCCGGTCGTAACTACCATAAACCTGCACTATCCCTGTTGGTGCGATGGTAACATCAGTGAAATCGGCAAGCGTGTACCAACAGGTGCCGTCAATGGTCATTTGATGGACTTCAACCCCTTCAAGCCTCGCTCCATTGAAGAGGGTCAGAGTATTGCTAAAATCCCCATCAAAAATAATGTCATAAACCGATGTATTTTGTGCTCCAACACCATTGATGCTCATATCGATACCATTGTTGCACTGTAGCACACGATCATTAAAATCAACACTTGCATTGATAATAAAAAGGTCAGAGTTCAGGATTACCGGGGATGCCGAATATTCGGCCACTAATCTTGGACATAAAAATTCGCCATTTGCCCCTATTGTAAAATCCTGTGTTTGGTCACCTATAAAACTTAATTCGTAATTGGTCATGGAACCGTCCAGTATCAAATTGCCCACAATTTGGAATTGCAAGTTGTCATCATCCACATCATCGGCAATTACCGCTCCCTCCATAACATAAACATTTTCTCCTGCAACTAATAGACGGTTGCCATTGGAGCGTAATGTATCGTATATCCAGATGTTCCCTGTAAATTCGAGATCTCCATCAACTACAAACACACCATAAAGGTTTAGCTCATCCGTATCGAAGGTGCTGGCATGAAATCCGGTTTCTGCATTTGTGTATAAATTTATTATGCCTTTACCGGGTGCTTCACCAAGTAATAATTCAGTTACATAGCAATCGTTATTAAAGGTAATGCCGCCTCCATTTTGCATCTTTAGTTCCCGGTTGTTTGATTCAAACCACACTCCATCAAAAGTCAGGTTGGAGGTGGTAGTTACAGGATAGTCCGAAGCATAAAACTCCACAATATCACAAGCAAACTCATAACCTGCACCAAGTGTGATCTCCTGGAAGTTGGTTGTACTCGCAAGCTCAAGCGCATAATTAATCATTGTCCCATTGTTGGTAACATTGCCATGGACACGAACAAAAAAGTAAGATGTACCGTTTTTTATTGTCCCGGAATTTGATAGGTTACCATAAACAGAAACTGAAGCATTGCTAGGATAAATACCCCATCCGTCCAGTTTTCCACTACTCCCAATGGTCAGGTTATTACACTCTTTGGAAGGGCTAGGCCAATGCGGGGAAATGGTTACCTCATGTAAAATTACCACATCATCTCCAGCACCAGGTACATTTCCAACTGTATTACCCCAGGTTTCATCAATACCCCAGGCACCATCTTTTACTGAAGTAAAGGTGTTGGCTTCTGATTGAATTTGTACAAGTGTAAAAACAACAACCAGGATTAAACTGCTTAATAGTTTCTGCTTCATTTCAATTTGTTTTTGTGATTATTTTGGTTAGAATTGAACGGTCCTGTTCAACATATTTTTTTATGAAAAACAATTTGCCTTTTATGGAATGCAGGCAAGCAAAATTCACGAATTTGCTATAAGTAAATTTCATTGTGTTTTGATAACAATTATTTCAACTTACAATCTCACTTTGGCTATTTGTATGAGTTATACAATTCAAAGATAGCAATTTTCCTTAAATAAGTACTCAAGATCATACTTGCTGAATGTTTGCTTAAATTTGCGATAAATTCACAACATGGAAAAACATCTGCTCTCGAAATCTACTTTCATCCGGGGGGTGCAATGCCTCAAGTCGCTGTACCTGTATAAAAACCGCTATTTCCTGCGCGACAGGCTTTCGCCGGAGCAACTGGCCAAATTTAAGCGCGGAACAGATGTAGGTGTTTTTGCACAAAACCTGTTTCCCGGAGGTATCGACTGCCAACCAAAATCACCTTCACAATACCGGAAATCCGTAGAAAAAACCGACAAGGTCATCAGGGAACAACTGTCGGATGTAATTTATGAAGCTGCTTTTCAGTACGACCGTCTGCTGATTTTACTTGACATCCTTGCCAAAGAAAACGGCAAATGGAATGCCTATGAAGTGAAAAGCTCCCTGAAAATTTCGGATACATATTTAATGGATGCTGCTTTGCAATATTATGTGCTTGTAAACTCTGGTGTTGACATCAACAAATTTTTCCTGGTTCACATCAATCCTGAATATGTTTATAAGGATGATCTGGAAATTTCGGAGTTATTCACTTTCGTTGATGTAACTGAGGATGCACATTCAAAACAGGCGTTTGTGAAGGCACAAATTGAAAAGGCCAAAGAAGCCCTTACACTCAAAAGCTCACCCAAAATTGACATTGGCCCGCATTGCAACAATCCCTATCCCTGCGATTTTCTCGGCCATTGCTGGAAGCATATACCAAAACAATCCATATTTAGCTTATCGCAATGGAATGAAGAGGAGAAGCATCTCTTATACAAAGACGGAATAACAAAAATTGAGGATATACCCGAACAGGTAATTGATTCATTGAACAAAAAAATGGAACTGCAAACAAGGCTAAACAGCACAACAGTTTTTGATACGGGAAGATTCAACAAGAATTACGGAAAATTAAATACCAACGTCGTCTATGCCGGATTTCTGGGCAATCGAAAAGCTATCCCTCAATGGAGAAATTACAAGCCCTATGATATTGTTCCCATTTCACTGACATTAAAAACAAAGGAATCGGGATTGGTTAAAAACTTCTTCAACATAGAAAGTGAAAAAAAAACGGATCAACAGCTATTTGAATTTCTGGATGAAAACCTTGATAGTGACCAGCCCATGGTATTTTTCGAGGGCGAAAGGTTTGTAGAGCTGCTTAGACGAATGGCTGAGAGAAATCCGAAAATGTCGCCGCCCCTGAATGCCATCATCAACAGCATTGTAAACCTGAAAACAGTATTTGACGATTTTATATATTTTGATCCTAAAATTGAAGACCCCAATTCAATTCAAAGTATGCACAGATATTTTAGTAAAGAGGGTATCCACGTTTGGCCTTTCTCCTCAGAAACTCTGGCCATCAATGCATACCTTAAAATTTCAGGCGATGATTTGGAAAATGCAGAAATTGCAGATCAGCTGACAGTCTTTACAATCCAACTATCCGGATTATCTGAAAACATAACTGAATTTTTAAAAGCAAAATCCATACATGAAAAACGTTAAACTCCTACCCGTTCAGCCGGCCAAACGCATCGAACGCATCGATATCCTTCGCGGATTTGCCCTGCTTGGAATTCTTATGGTAAATGTGTTTGGGTATCATGCTTCCTTTTATCATTTCAGTGCATTTTACGGTGGTCTTGAAAATGCTTTGGATGCTACCATTTATCAATGGATGATGAACCTCGGCGCTGACAAATTTATTTTTCTGTTTTCCTTTTTATTCGGTTATTCATTCTGGATGCTTCAGGGGAAATTTCCCGATAACGACAAAAGCTTTTCGGGCTTTTACTTTCGCAGGATGCTGGCGCTGGGGTTGATCGGCTTGCTGCACATACTACTTTTATGGGCCGGCGATATACTATTCATGTACTGTTTGCTGGGACTGGTATTGCTGCTTTTCCGCAAGTTCAAAAACTCATCCCTGATATCACTCGCGGTCATCTCCTATTTTTTTACTGCTCTATTATTGGCCCTGCGGGTATGGTTTCCCTATCTGCCCGATCCCGTTACAACACTCACAGCCTTGTCGATGAAAGACGTGGCTGAAGTATATACAAACGGTAACTTTTTCGACATACTGTTGCTGCGAATCAACGAATACATCATTTTCAGGAATATAAATTTGCTGTATTATGCCCCTAAGATTTTGTCTCTGTTCATTATCGGGTATGTTTCCGGCAGGCTGAATATTTTACAAATAATCAGCCAAAGGCAAAAAATGTTTTCGGCCATCACCTTTGTTTTTTTACTTATCGGCCTCCTTTTAACTTTTAAACTGGAACCTGTTTTATTGTTTTTCTCCCATCCCGATTCTCCCTTTTATATGTCGGTTTACATCTTTATTTACGAATCAGGAAATGTTTTTCTTGGTTCAGGATATTTAATGGTTATTCTATTGGCGACAAACACAAAATGGGGGCTTTTGTTGCTCGATTCTTTCAAATATGCAGGTCGTATGGCTTTGACCAATTATGTAATGCAATCGCTCATTTTTACGACCATTTTTTATGGATATGGGCTTGGGCTTTTCGCACAGATGCGTCCCTGGCAGTTTATGTTGTGGGGACTTTTGGTTTTTATTCTCCAGGTGATATTTAGCAAAATATGGTTGACATGGTTCAGCTTCGGCCCGCTGGAATTTGTTTGGCGCCGGATGACCTATGGGCGAAAGCTTCAAAAGTGAAATCCTTCATTACAATCTCATTCATAATAAATTGATCGTTCACATGTTTTAATAGTTTTGCCGGATTTACTATAGCAATCTAAGGATGATAGAATTTAATGAAGCCCATGATATTGTGTTAAACACTGCCAGGTTGACGGGCACAGAACAAGTGCAGCTCAGCGATGCTCCGGGCAGGATATTAGCGAGCGATGTGTCTTCGGATATGGATATGCCACCGTTCAACAAATCGGCTGTGGACGGCTATGCGTGTCGTAAGGAAGATTTATCAGATGCTATGGAGGTAATAGAAATTATCCCTGCCGGCAAATCTCCTGAAAAAACAATTTCACCCGGCAAATGCGCCAAAGTGATGACCGGTGGTGTGGTTCCTGAAGGGGCTGACACGGTAATCATGGTTGAGGATGTGGAAGAATTGGGGCAGGATAAAATCAGATTTGTAAAAGATAAAACCAATACAAATATCTGCTACACGGGCGAAGACATCCACAAAAACGACAAGGTCCTCGAAAAAGGCATTTTGATCCGCCCGCAGGAAATCGCTGTGCTCGCCTCAGTTGGAATGGCAAATCCCCTGGTATACAAACAACCTGTTGTTGGAATCATCTCAACCGGAGATGAATTGGTGGAACCTGATCAGAATCCTGAAATTTCTCAAATCCGCAATAGCAATGCCGCACAATTAATGGCTCAGGTTAAAGCATGTAATGCTAAGGCTGCCTATTTCGGCATTGCAAAAGACACCGAACAATCCACAAGAGAAATTATAAAACAGGCGCTTGACACTTCTGATATGGTGTTGCTCACCGGCGGGGTTTCGATGGGAGATTTTGATTATGTGCCCAAAGTGCTGAAAGAACTTGGGATTGAAATTCATTTTAAGAGTATTGCCGTTCAACCGGGCAGGCCAACAGTTTTTGGAACCCGCGAAGGAAAGTATTTATTCGGGCTGCCCGGCAATCCGGTTTCATCTTTTGTTCAGTTCGAGTTGCTCGTTAAGCCTTTGATTTATGAAATGATGGGAAACTCTTTCAAAGCGCTTACATTCGATTTGCCTATGGGCGAAACATATACCCGCCGCAAAGCAAAGCGTAAATCATTTTTACCGGTTTCGATAAAAAACGGAAAGGTTTGGCCTGTATCTTATCACGGATCAGCACATATCCATTCGTATATTTTTGCTGATGGCATCGTAGCTGTCGAAATCGGGAACACCACACTTGAAGAAGGGACCATGGTTAATGTACGACAGATATAAAAGGAAAATAAATTATTTGCGCATTTCGGTAACCGACCGCTGCAACCTACGCTGTGAATATTGCATGCCCGCTGAAGGGATAAAAATGCTGGCGCATGAAGATATTTTAAGCTTTGATGAAATAACAGAGGTAACCCGAGTAGCCGTTTCGATGGGGGTGGATAAGGTAAGAATTACCGGAGGCGAACCTCTGGTTAGAAAAGGTATTGTGGATTTGGTGAAGATGCTTTCGGATATTGAAGGAATTAATGATTTTGCCATGACCACCAATGGAACGCTTCTTCCAAAATTTGCGCAAGCATTAGCTGATGCAGGATTGCAGCGTGTAAACATCAGCCTCGATACACTTAATCCTGAAAAGTATAAAAAGATCACCCGATTAGGAAAGTTAGAAGATGCTTTAAACGGAATAAAAGCAGCAAAAAAAGCAGGATTGTTACCAATTAAACTCAACTGTGTTGTAAAAAAGTCAGCCGACGAGCCGGATGCAAAACAAGTTAAAGCTTTTGCAGAAGAGCAGGGCTTGCAGGTGCGGTTTATTCCACAAATGAATCTGGAAACCGGAGAATTTGGCATAGTTGATGGAGGAGATGGCGGCAATTGCAAAATATGCAACAGGCTGCGATTAACATCAAATGGCAACATTATGCCATGCCTGTTTTCTGAATTGGGATACAATGTGAGAGAGCTTGGCGCAAAAGAAGCCATTTTAAAAGCACTAGGGAATAAACCACGTTTCGGATCGGTCAATAGTATAAGTCATTTCAACAATATTGGAGGATAATATGGAAAAGCTTTCGCACACTGACGAACAGGGAAAAGCCAACATGGTGGATGTTGGGCATAAGCCCGATCAGATTCGGACTGCCCGGGCCGAAGGTTTCATCAGGCTCCAGCCCGATACGGTCCAACTCATCCGTGAAAACCAGATGAAAAAGGGCGATGTACTCACCATTGCTGAAATTGCAGGGATTCAGGGTGGGAAAAAAACCAGCGAACTCATTCCGCTCTGCCACCCATTGGCCATTACCAAACTGGACGTTAGAACTGAATTGACTGACCTGGGAGTGAAAGTAAGCTCATTGGCAAAATGCACCGGAAAAACCGGCATCGAAATGGAAGCACTCACTGCGGTAAACGTTGCCCTCCTCACGGTTTATGATATGTGTAAAGCTGTTGATAAACAAATGGAAATTACTTCTGTAAAACTGATCGAAAAAACAAAGAGAGACATTGTTTGATGCCCATAAAATAGTATAAGCATACAAAGTCAATAAAATAAAAGTTTAATCCATTCATCAGATATAAAATGGGGAAAAAAGGATCAATGCCAAACTTCGCGACCATTGACGATTATATCGCCATTCAACCGCTTGAAGCACAGAAAATTTTACAAGAATTAAGAAGTATTATCAAAGAAGCCGCTCCTGAAGTAACCGAGGTTTTAAACTATAAAGTTCCCTCTTTTATTTTAGTTCCAAATGGAAAAAGGGATCAACAGATCATGATGGCCGGATATGCAAAATTTGTCGGGTTCTATCCTTTTCCAACTACCATGGCAGAGTTTGCTGACGAACTAAAAAACTATAAGCAGGGAAAAGGGTCGGTTCAGTTTCCCTTGAGCAAACCCTTGCCAAAGGACCTGATTATTCGGATGGTGAAATTCAGAAAAGAAGAGATAATGAAAGATTGGCAATGAGTTTGCTAAAAATGCACTAGTTTAACCCATTAACTTAATAACTATTTAGCCAAAAACTTCTTCCGTGCGAAAAACATTCATCATAATATACGTAATACTTCTTTTTACAGGTCAGGCCTTCGCCCAGCTCAACATTGAGTATTTTATGCAAAACGGCACAAGGGAATATTACAGCGAAAATTATTCTGATGCCATCCATACATTTAGCATCATCATCCGGTCGAGGCCCGATATGGCGGAGCCCTATATCTGGCGTGGCAAGGCAAAACTGTCGTTAGGGGATTACCGTGGTGCGGAATTTGATTTTACCAGAGCCACCATGCTCGACTCATACAATCCTGAAGCGTATTATTATCGGGGTGTTGTGAAATCAAATTTGTACGATTATTACAGTGCTTTGGAGGATTATGCCAAATCACTGGAACGCCGCCCAAATAATCCTAACGTATTTTTTAGCCGGGGAACCACCCGCCTTCGAATGAAAGATTATGAGGCTGCCATCACCGACTTTGACACATTGCTCATCTTGCTTCCCGAGGTAGAGCAAGCTTACTTAAACAGGGCTCTGGCCAAAGCCAATCTCGACCGCTACGAAGATGCCATTGAGGATTGCAACAAAGCATTAAAACTGAACCTTTTTTACGAAGATGCCTATATTCAGCGGGGGCTATTTAAAAATGAAATCGATCAGTTCGAATCCGCAATGGCTGATTTTGATCAGGCTATTAAACTGGATAAAAACAATCCGCTCACCTATTTTTATCGTGGTGCCGCCAACATCAAAACCGGAGATACGCTTGCCGCACTGAAAGATTTTACCACAGTACTTGAGCTAGACCCTTTTAACGACCTGACCTATTACAACCGTGCCTTAATATATTTGCAGCGTGAAGAATACGAAAAAGCCCTTGATGATTTCGATGAGGTAATTAAACTCAACCCAAAAAATGTTTACACCTGGTACAACATGGGTTATGCAAACCTGCAGCGTGAAAATTATCAGGAGGCTGCCAAAAACTTCAAAACTGCCATTAAAATTTTCCCGGATTTTGCTGCTGCCTACATGAGCCTTTCATCGGCCTTGCAGAAGATGGATAAATATGAAGAAGCAAAACAAAGCTACGAAACAGCCATCGCCATCGTCAATGCCGTAAACTCAGGGGAAGACTATGGTGATTTAAACAGCAAATATTCGGTGGACTCGACCTATTTACAAAACATCATCGAATTTGAAGCTGACTTTAACTCCAACAATATTTCCGACGGAAGAATCCAAAATCAGAGGGTACTTATTCAGTTGATGCCCAACTTCAGCATTCAATACATCGAGAATGACGTTCTGATGGAAATGAGGCATCAGTCGGGTTATCATTACTATCCTTTGGACAAGATTAAACTCAACAATGAGGATTATTCATTCGGACTGAGCAGCACCCACTTTCAATTGCCTGAAAAAACTGTAGCATTGCTATCACAACAAAACGACAGCATCATATATTTCGACCCTTTCAATGCCGACAATTATTTTAGCAATGGAACTTTCAATGCTATGATGATGAATTACAATGAAGCCCTGAAGGCTTTCGACCGCGCCATCGAATTGAATCCTGATTTCCTGGAAGCCTACTTTAACCGGGCGAACATTAAGTTTGAACTCATCGAACATCAATTTAACATCGAACAATCCAGGCCACAAATCACCATCACTCAAAACCCTGTGGACAATTCCCACGAATATGACAAGCCCGAGATACCGGATTTTACTCCGGTTATTCAGGATTATTCGAGGGTTGTACAGCTCAATCCATCCATGGCCTTTGCTTACTACAATCGTGGTAACATCAAAAACAGGATGCGTGATTTTGAGGGTGCTATTCGCGATTATACCACGGCGCTCACCCTTGAGCCTGATTTTGCCGAAGCATATTACAACCGGGCACTTACCCTGATATATCTAAGCAAAACAAAGGAAGCGTGCTACGACCTGAGTATTGCCGGCGAGCTTGGAGTCAAAGAAGCCTACAACGTAATTAAGCGGTATTGTAATAAGTGATTAGTTTATGATTTTCCGGCTAATGAAACCCATTGGTTATTTTTTATCCGCCTGCCTCGCTGATGCGTAAGCCATTGCAGGTGGCAAGGCGAGTTAATTGTTATTTGTTATCCGTTAATGGTTATTCAATTCTACCTTCTATCTTCTAACCTCTACCATCTGACATCAAAAAAAATATCAGATATCCTGCCATAGGCATCCCTTTGGGAGATGTTTGATTTTTGATATAGGATTGTACAGCTTCGGAAAGCAACATCTAATTTCTACCCTCTTAAAAGTGGCGCCGTGAATAAACCTAAGAGGTCTGCCACTCTGAGCAAAGCCAAATAGCTTGTGATTATTGGTAGCTCTGGGGGATAGACCTGTTAGGTTTTCTAAAAGTCACACCCTGAAATAGCTCCGGGCAGCGGCACACCATTCCCGAAAATTGCACTTCGCTCATAAGCAGTTCAGGGCATCACTATATTCTACCTTCTAACATCTAACTTCTACCCTCTCCCCTCTATCATCTAAAATATTACCACTACTTTTGAATCCTGAACTTTTAACATTCAATCATGAAAATCCTTCACACCTCCGATTGGCATATCGGACATAAGCTTTATGGTAACGATCGCACCGAAGAACATCAGTACTTTTTTAATTGGCTCACAAAAACCATAGAGGCTGAAAACATTGAAGTATTGCTTGTTTGCGGTGATATTTTTGACGTGGGCTATCCTTCCAACCTGGCTCTGAAAACCTATTATAACTTGTTGAAAGATTTAATAAAAACAAAGCTCCGTAAGGTGATCATCATTGGCGGAAATCATGATTTTGTAAGTACCCTCGAAGCTCCCCGCGATATTCTTGAAGTTTTAAATGTTAGCATTGTGGGCGGAGCAAGCGGCAAGCCTGAAGATGAAATTATTGAGATACATAATGATCAGGGAAAAACTGTGCTCGTTATTGCGGCAGTACCCTTCCTGCGCGAAAAAGACATCCGCACACCGGTAGCCGGCGAATCTTCCAACGACAGAATTAAAGCCACAAAAGAAGGGATTGTAAATCACTACCGGGAAGTGGCCGGGCTTGTGGACAAATATAAAAAAACCAATATTCCCGTTATCGCCATAGGGCACCTGTATATGCAGGGATCGCAGCTTTCGGAAAGTGAGCGCGATATTCATCTTGGCAACCAGGCCGGAGTAGCAGCAAGCGAATTCCCTTCAACATTTGATTATTATGCCCTCGGCCATATTCACCGGGCTCAAACCATTATCGAAAAACCACCGGTAATCTATTCAGGATCGCCGATTGCTTTGAGTTACAGCGAGCAAAACAATAAAAAATCTGTGCGAATTATCGAAATCAGGGATGGGGAAATCAGCCATGAAAAACTGGAAATTCCACAAGTTAGGATATTGAAAAGCTTTAAAGGACCGTATGAGGATGTGATTAACAAAGTGCAGGCCTACACATCTGTTTCTTCGCTACCCGACTGGCTGGAACTGAACATTGAAGAAAAGGAATACGACCCCCTTCTTGCAAGGGCTGTTACTAATTTTGTGGAAGATTTCAATAATCAGGATAGTAATTATGAAATCATCAGGCATACCCTGACTTTTGCCAACAGTAAGCTCTCCGACTATCTCCGGCAGGATGCAGGGAAATCGCTCAGTGATTTGAATGAAACCGAGGTTTTTGAACGCCTCCTCAACCATCATGGCCTTACAGAAAAAGAGGAACTCACCCAGACTTTTAAAGCCCTGATTGAAATTGTTCACTCAACTGAAAAAATCGATTAAGTATGAAAATCAACAGCATCAAACTCAAAAATATCCATTCGCTAAAAGGAATTCATCAGGTAAATTTTGTGGATGGCCCTTTGGCACAAACCGGGCTGTTTGCCATTATCGGGCCAACCGGATCGGGCAAAAGCACCCTACTCGATGCCATTACCCTGGCACTTTATAACGCTACCCCACGATCCGGTGGCTTGTCAAAAAATCTGATCGAAAAATTTGGAGCAGTAATTACCAGAAATACCGACGACGCTTTTTGCGAAGTTGAATATGAATCATCAGGCAAGGTTTTTCGCTCGCGTTGGGAGATCAGCCGTGCCCGCACCGGCAATTTAAGGGATTATCACATGAGTCTGGCTGTGGCAGATGAAAACAAGGAATTTACTTTTTTGGATTTGAAGAAATCAGATGTCCCCGCCAAAAATACCGAGATCATCGGCCTGAATTACGATCAGTTTGTCAAGTCAATTCTACTTTCGCAAGGCGAATTTGCCAAATTTTTAAAATCAGATGCCAAAGAAAGAAGCTTACTGCTCGAAAAAATAACAGGCACCGAAATTTACAGAGAAATTGGAAAGATGGCCTTTGAAAAGCAAAAAGCCGAAAAGTTGCTTTTGGATCAGTTGCTTGAGAAGCTAGGAGATATTCAATTGTTGAGCAACGAAGAAATGGATGCTTACAAAACTGAGATTAAAGGCCTTCTAAGTAAAATTGGTCAGTCGAAAAATGAACTGAAAACCATTGATCAGAAAATAAATAATAAAAAAGACCTTAACGAAAAAACAAGCCTGGAGCAGCACCTAAAAAATCAAATGGAAGGGCTGCTCACGAGCAAAACTGAAATGGCCGGGGATGCTGAGCGACTCACACTCCACCAAAAGCTTCTACCCTACAAAAGCGACATCGACAGGCTAAGTGCCAATGAAAAGCGGATTGATTTATTGACCCGGCAACTTGAAAATGCAAGCAAGCAGGCTGCAACTAAATCCAAGGACAGCCTTGTTTTGAATGATGATCTTAACAAAAAAAGCGACGAACTAAAACAAACAGTCAAAGCCCACGATGCACTGCAACCCTTAATTTTGGTAGTAAAAAAATTGGATCAGGATTTAAACATCGAAAAAACAAAAAAAGAGCAGGCCGAAAAACTGCTGTCAAAAAATCAAAATGAGTTGAAAGAAACCACGGTTTCGCTGGGGCAACAAAAAGAAAGCCTGGAAACCATCAAGCAAAACCTGCTTCGTATTGATCAATTTCTTGATGAAAATCCCCGCCTGGAAAATCTGGGAGAGGTGCTCCCCGGTATCATAAATCAAAAAACACAATTGGATAACAAGTTCGAGCGGCTCAATCAAATTATCAAATCCGATCATTCTGCAATTTATGATCATCTAACAAAGGCAAAATCTCCGTCGGAAAAACTGGAAATTCTCCGGCAGGAAGGCCTGGTAGTGGCTGATGAAACAAAAGTATGCCTTGCGGGATTTGATGGTTCACTACCTGACCAACAACAATTGTTTGGAAAAATAAGAGAAACTACCGCCGAAAACCAGTTGCTTGCTGAGATTTTAAGGCTATCCAAAGCTTTGAAAAATTATACTGAAGAAAAAAATAAAACCTTCGCTGATCTGGAAGAAATATCCAAAACTTCGGACAACCTGATACAAAAAACAAAAACAACTTCACAGGCCATCGAAATTACCGAAAAGCGGATTGAAGAGTTGCAGGCACGCAAGGAGCGCGAAGCATTGGAGGCAAAATATGATCAGGCCCGGTCCATGCTGGAAGCCAACAGTCCATGCCCGCTTTGTGGATCGACCAATCATCCCTTCGTTGAAAATTATAAAAACAATCTGAACGGAACCACGGAGGTGCTTAACAGAGAAAAACTTCATTTCAAAGAATTAAAGAATGCCCTTGAAAAATCCAACAACGAGCTCAACCAATGCAAATCCAAACTCCTGAACCTTGAAAGCAATATCAAAAGATTGGTTGCGGAAATTACCTCAACACAGGAAGAAATCAAATTAAACATTGAAAAGCTACCAAAGGCCCTCAACGATTTTGAACCAGATACGATCAAAAATAAAATCATCTACAACGAAGAAAACCTGATCCGGTTAAACCATAAAATGAGCCTGTTGCAAAAAATTGGTGTGCTCAAAAACAAACAAGCAGCAATTTCGGGACTTATCGAAAAAGCAGAGGAATTAACACAAATCGAAAGTGAAATCAGTGATAGCCTGCAAGCCTTCGATAGCTATTTTGAGCCATCAACTGATGTGGCCCACAAAATATCATTTTTACAAAACAAACTTTCACGCTATAAGGAGGCCATGACTAAAAAAACCGAATACCGGGAAAGTTTAGCAACCATATCCTCTGTAATTGCCGAAAAAGAAAAACAAGTTAGCAGTTTAAAAAATGAAAAGGAGAAACTTGTTGAGGAATTGGGTTTAGTTGATGAAAGTTTAAAACAGCTCAACGAAAAGAGAAACTCACTTTTTGGAACAAAGAATCCTGATGAAGAAAACAAAAAAAGTAATGCACAAAATCAAAAACTGCAAAAGGAGATCAGTGATCTTGACAAACAAATCCACATCCTGAAGGAGCAAATAAAAAACATTGAAGATCAAAGCAAAATTGTGAAGGTTGAAATTAAGGAATTAATGGTTGAAAGCAATCATTTACAAACCAAATTATCAGCCATCTTAAAACCACTGGGGCTGCAAACCCACAATGATGCAGCAATTGCATTGCTTAGCGAAGAAGAGGCGTCTGCCATTCAGCAAAAGCTGAATGAGCTGAAATCAGCCATCGATAAAACCGGCCAATCCATCACAGACATCGAGGATAGCATAAAAAAATTAAAAGATATTGATGATATTGAAACACCAATCGAATCGCTCCAAAAGTTAAAGTCGGAGTATGAAGCGACGATTTCCGGTTTTGAAAGAGAAATTGGAAATCATACTGCCCGCCTGCAGCTTGATGCCGAAAATCGTGAGAAATCAGCCGGCATACGCGGGCATATTCAAAAACAGGAAAAGGAATTTTCGAGATGGGAAGCTTTGAACAATCTCATCGGGGATGCCCAGGGTAAAAAATTTTCAAATTTTGCACAACAGCTCACCCTGTCACGAATGCTTGACGGAGCGAATATTCACCTCAAAAAGCTCACCGACAGATATCTTGTTATCATCGATACTTCAGGCGAGAATGATGAATTGTTTGTTGTGGACACATACTATGGCGATGAACGCAGGTCGGTGAAAACCCTTTCGGGTGGCGAAAGTTTTTTGGTGAGCCTTGCCCTTGCCCTTGGCCTGAGCGACCTTGCTGCGAGCAAAACAAAAATCAACAGCTTATTCATCGATGAAGGCTTTGGAAGTCTCGACCAACAGACCCTCGATACGGCCCTTTCAACCCTGGAAAGACTACAGCACGAAACCAACCGTACCATTGGTGTGATAAGCCATGTAGAGGCACTGAAGGAAAGAATAAGCACCCAGATTGAACTTTCGCAAGACGCATCCGGAAACAGCATTTTAAAAATTAATTCCTGATTTTTATTATAAAATCTGTCTGGAAAGTATTTTTTGATGTATATTGCAAGGCTGTTTTAGTGAGGCTCCCAAAAATCAAAATTATGAACAAAGATCATGCTATAAGAATTCTGATTCTTGAGGATAATGAAATAGATAAAAAAATCA
>JGI10211J34971_10000751_pt1 | contig 27017 bp, 34 predicted proteins | sample Etolagsediment_FD_34971 | JGI IMG/M metagenome (IMG submission 34971)
TGAGGATAATTCTATTATCCAGATAGTGCAATTACATCACTGATTTTGAAACTTTTTTTTTGAAAAATTTTGTTTCATTTTAAATATCGGTCGGTGTAATTAGTAAAATTGAGTAATTTTTGATTTAATGTATGTGGTACTACACATGTTTTTTTCCCAGTTTTATAATATGTGTTTATAGGCATTATGGGCAACAATTATATATATATTATATTATTATTACAAATATAATAAAACCATAATGGTTATTACTCGTTTTTGTGGATTTGTTGCTGAATTTAGGTATTTTTATAAATGCTGAGAGGTGTCTCTTAGCGTTTGTTGGCGAGCTTGTTTTGCACTTCCTCTATGAAGAGGTAGAATTCCCTATCGATCTCATCATCGCAAGGGTCGTCGTCATATTGGTTCATGAACTCATGCATCTCTTCGAGTTCCTTGAGCTCGTCTGAGTCCCCGAGCAGCTCCTCCGTGATGGCGTCCATCTCCGCTCGCAGTGTCTTCTCGTCAGAGTTCATCTTCGTTTGAGGGAAGAAAAGCGCTTGGGCGAGAAAAGTGTTCAGGTGAGGAAGCAGGCTGGTTGTTTTATTAAAAATATAAATAAAATATATTAAAAAATATTAAGTATCAATTTTTTTATAAAGGATGTATTTATTCATCAGATGGTGAATGGGAATCCTGAAAGTGTGCGAAGAATTTGTGTGCGAGTTGTCATGTTGTCGAACGACACACAAACATCGAGCATTTTCGTTATGAAGTCGAGTTTTCCAAGAGGCATTTTCGACACCACATCTACAAGCTTTTGAATGACGTCATCCTCGGGAATGTGTGCGGTCATCCGAAATATCATGATCAGATGTTCCTTCCAAGTATTTCCTGCACTGTACATATAGTCAGAATATATTTGCGCAATGTTCATCTTGATCATGACTTTTCGGCCTTGGTCGTCATCAGGCAGTGCCTCGTTGTGGGTTGTGAGCCATTCGATGAACTCGGTTACGAGTTCAGTGATCGCAGCTTCTTTCGACGACATGGTGAGTTTGTGACAAACAAAGGATGGTTCGTGTCAACGGGGTGATTTTTATTAATCATATAAATAAACCATATTAAAAGATATTAAGTATCAATTTTTTTATAAGTTTTTGAAAAAGATTTATTCTTCTTCAATATTAAGCTCGAGAGTTTTTGTGAATCGCAAGAGATCCAATGAACGTTTCTGGTAATCCTCAGTGAAATTGAGAATCTCCATTGAACGTAGAATGGCACTTTTATTCTTTACAGGCATTTCTTTGAATTCTTCATATAGTTTGGAAATGACTGTGTCGCAAGGATAAACAGCAGCTAGTTCAAACATCATAATGACATGTTCTAGTGCTGATGGATCGCGTTCGATCCGACCAGCAATGATTTGAGCAAAAAGTAGATACCGGCGCTTTTTTTCACTTGAATGCAGATTATCCATGAACCATGCAATAAATCTATCAACGATATGAGTGAAATCTTCCATTGTTATTGTAAAGAACAGTTGTTAGTGAATATTCGTTTTGACAAGGGTGTTTTTTTTCAATGGTCTTCTGTTTATGTATTTCAGAAATTTTCTTGCAGTTTTTTTCTGGAATATCATCAATGATGGGAAGATCTGCGACAGCTTCTTGAATTGCTAATTGTAATTGATTAATTACTTTTTGTTTTTCCATTTTTTATAATATATCAGATAAAATAAAATTGGATGTCGTACCTCATGCACTTTTTCCACTTTGCAGAAAAACTGAACAAAATATTATTAATTTATCATTATTTGTATATTTTATAAAAAAATGGGTGCTGCTGTCGTCGATTTGGACGAAAAGCTGAAAATTGCTGAATCCTTACCATATGACATATCAAGTACAAACGACAATCAAAATGCCGGAAGAGGCACATGTCCAATTCATACAGCACTTCCTATAATCAAAAAGCTGTTGGCTCCAATTGGCAAATTTAAGGTAATGGAAGTTGGATCTGGTAACGGATTCAATACGCGAGAAATCGCAAAACTTCCTGAAATTGAGTCGATCGATGCTTCGGATATCCAGAAACACGAGCCGTCGTATTACGACGTTGCTGTGTTTCCTGCCGATGAATTTATCAAATCCAATTGGACCGATGAATATAACATGTTGTTGATGGTCAGTCCAACGAATGATAATGTTCGTCTAGATTATGGTTCCATCAAGGCCCTTGAGGAGAAACATACCAAACCAGTGTATTTAATGATTCTGGGAGAATTGGGTGCGTCTGATGGAACTGTCGGTATCTATCACTATCTCACGGAAGGCAGTGATTGGGTAAAAACAGCCGAAGTCCCATATCTGCAAAACATTGATATTTTTGGTGAGCCAGTCATCAAGGCAGTAAATCTGTTTTACCTTGAATAAATATCAAAAATAATTTATAAAATATAATTTTATTGGAAATTTAGTTTTTTTTCCATAGAAAAATATAACTCATGGCACCTAGAGCGGTAACACTAAATGTTGTTAGTGCTATAGTCCTGTATTTTGGAGTAACTTTATATTCTTCAAGGCATTCCATCAATATAATTGTTCCCAATATATCCAATCACGTCAACCATAATTTTAGTCTGATCTTCTGGTAAGATAGAATTAGAATGATTAAAAATTATTACATTGGCCATTTTATAATATACTATAATTAATTACTTTTTAAACATACGAGAGCCTCGTCTGAGCCAATCTGAACACCTGAATATCCAACTCTGACCAGTTTCATCACGGATTTTTACATATCCTAATTCGTAATATTTCCTTTTATTCATCCTATAAACCTTTTTAGCGGCTTTTTCGGGAGTTTTGGCATTTACATGAATTTTATCAATATGATATTTCATTATATAAATTAATCTTATTTTTTTTACAAAAAAACATTATATATAAGGTGCGGTTAATTCGACAATAGTTCCACTTTTCCTAAGTGCATCAATATTGAGTCTAGGATAATTAACACATGTAAAATACATACGTAGAATTTTAATATTACCATCAATTAATTTTTGAAAATTAATAATATTATGACATTCACTGAGTTCAAGTGTATGGATATTTTCTATACCTGAAAGATCGAGTTTTTGAACAAAATTAAGTTTGAGAGTATGAAGATTTCTTAGAAAATGAAGACCATTCACTTTACGAGATATTGGTCCCCAGCTTAATGTATGGAGACTTGCTAAATGTTTAAGATCAGATGCTTTTTTTATGAGATTTCCTGTAGAACTGAGTCTAAGAGAATGTAATCCACTAAACAACGATGGATCCGTTAAATAATTACATCCTTGAAATGACATACTAAATATCCGACGATGTTTCATTATTGTTTTTACATGTTCATTTCTAATCCATCCTCCAAATTTATCTACATGAACATGATATAGAGCTTTTTTATCCTTCATTTCAACAAGGAATTCATCCAGAGTATCACAAAATCCCAAACAAAATCTTAGGGGTCTTTTATAGCCATAGCTTTTGTATATGGTATGATGTTCTTTAGAACATAATGCTAATTGATATTGTTCATATATTTTGCAATATTGAAATATAACACGATAAATATCTGAGTTAAGCTCCGGTTTAGATAAGCGAATACGTTTTTTTTCCATTTTTAGTCTTATAAAAAAAACTGATTTTTCAAAAAATAATAATCAATTTTTATATATTGAAATAAAAAAATGTCACTTACACTCGAACAAAAAATCAAACTTGGCGCAACAGCATGTGGTGCTGGCACCTTAGCACTAATGCTTGCCCGATTTAGGGTAGCGAAACCAGACCAATTTTTGGTTCGAACTGGTTTTGGAATTAAAGATATGTTAGTGGGCAAGAAAGGTATTCAATTTCCTTTTCAAAAGGCTCAATTTGTCGATATGAAACCCATTACACATGAATTTAATTTGCATAATATGTCTAAGGAAAAAGTTGAATTCAGTCTTCCAGTTGTCATTACGCTTGCTCCGGTAAGTCCATATGAAGATCCCGAATCTTTTAAGAATTATGCTCGTCGTTTGACTAACATGGACGGTAATGAAATCAAAGATACTATTTCTGGTATGGTTGAAGGTGAAACTCGCGGCTTGACCGCTAAAATGACTATTGAAGAAATGTTTGCAGGAAAAGATATTTTCAAGGAAACAGTTGTTGATAAGATTGATCTTGATTTACGTCAATTGGGTCTTAAGATCTACAATGCTAATATCAAAGAAATGGCTGATTATGATATTAATAACAAATATTTTGAATATCGTAAGAAACGTGCTATTGAAACTGCTAATTACGAGGCTCAAGTGGAAGTATCTAAGGCCAAGCGTGATGGTGAAATCGGCGTTGCACGTAATGTGGGTGATACTCGTATTGCCACGGCGGAAATCGAACGTGATGCTACTCTTAAGGAAAATGAACGTGAAAAGATCATTCTCCGCTCTCATGCCGAGGTTAAGGAAGTTGAAGCGGAAAGTCATCGAATTGCTGAAGTTTCTCGTATTGAAGCCGAAATGGCTGCTCAACATAGGCATAATGAATTGCTTAAAGAAGTGGAACAACATCGCGCTGCTCAGATGTTAGAGCATGAAAGAGCTAATGTGATGAGTATTGCCATTGTTGAAGCTGAAGCAACGGAACGTAAAGCCGATGCTCATCTTTATCAGATGGAAAAAGAAGCAGAAGGAATTTACAAAATCCTTAAGGCCAAGGCAGATGGTCTCGGCGAAATTCGTAAGGCAGCTCAATCTGATCATTTGGCTCAGTTTTATTATGGTGTTGATAGCGGTCTTTACCAAGGTCTTGCTGAGGAAGCATCTAAAGCAGTTAAAGGAATGGAACCAAAGGTTCATCTTTGGAAGACCGGTTCAGATGCGTTTGATACGAACACATTGCAACCCATCACTAAAATGATGCAAAACTTTGTACCTGCATTGGATGGAATTAATGAACATGTTCAGCTTCCAGACTGGATGCCAGACAAGAAAACTGATTCTGACTAAGAAGTAAAAAAATTAAATTATTATAATATATAAACATGTTGGAAACATATGGAAAACTCACAGCTATCGGTTTAGCATCCGGCCTTCTCGCTGGTATTGTTGGTGGAGGTTCTGATGCACTTATTGCACCTGCCTTGGTATTTACTGGTGTTTTATCAACATTTCCTGAAGCTGTTGGTACAAGTCTTGCTACATTACTTCCGCCTGTGGGGGTCTTTGCCGTATATCAATATTATAAGAAAGGAAATGTTAATCTTTGGTATGCTTTTTATATCGCAATTATGTTTACCATCGGATCATATATAATGAGTTTAGTAGGTGTAAAATTAAATAAAAATATTACAAGAAGAATTTATGCTATTTTTCTAGTAGGATTAGGTGTATTTATATTTGTTGATAGCATTATTAATGATTATGATAAATAAATTATTTCCATGTATCTACTAATAGACCATTGGCAATTAGACCTTCATGTTGTCGGTGATTATGTAATCGAATATGATAAAGTAATACTGGAAGTTCTGTTTTATATATTGTTTTGAATATTTTTTTTGGCATTGTCCATCCGACATTATGTAAATAAATTTTATGATTACCACTTATGATTGTATCATTGAGTGGAAGGCCTTTTCCAAATGCACCAGTTTTTATTTTATATATATTTTTGTTAGATTCGAATTTACCAATATTTTTTATATCTGCTTTTCTTCCAGTTGATGTTATGACTGAATCACCTGATGAAAGTTTATCTATTCTAATATATCCTTTAGTTGTTAGGATCATTGTATCACCCGCTAGACATGATGTTGTTGGAAGAATATTTAATAAAAAATTACTAAAATCAGGTGCGTCATCTTTGGCGACATAGGTATCATCCCATATTTCATTATCTTCAAATGAAATTAAAATGGGTTGATCACTTGAAACAGATGACCATATTGAATCCAACCAATTACTATCGATTAATCCAGTTATATCAGTTAAACTATTATTTTGATTAGATCCAGCAATAGTAATTGATCCTGAATTAGTATCTATATCATCTGTACCATTTTTATATGTATTTGTAAGTGTTAATGTTAAAGTGGCTGAATTAATACCAATAAATGCTCCATGACTATTATTAGTAGAATATGAATTTGTAATATTAGTAGTGGTTATTTCGTTTGATCCAATAAATCCTCCCGCATATGTAGCCGAAATAGATGTAATATTAGTATAACAATTATTTATATCAACTTGAGAACTTGAACCAGCGATTCGTCCAACTAAACCACCTTGATAATTAGCAGTAATAGTTCCAACAAAATAACATCTGTTTAGGATCACATTAACACTATCATTTAATGACAAACCTAATATACCACCATTATAAGAGGATCCTAAATCAGCAGAGCAATAACAATCATTAAAAGTACATGATGATGCTAAACGAGAGCATATACCACCTATATATGATGAACTAGAAAATGTATTTGATTTACAATAACAATATTCAAAAATAATATTATCTGCTCCATTTCCGCAAATTCCACCATTATTGATAGTCGAATTAATAACGCGGCATTTAGATACAGTTGATTGATTAGAAGAATGTCCAAAATTATTAGGTAATAGACATCCTCCTGAAGAACCACTTGTTATATTTGTTATTGAACAATTAGTAATAGTTCCATAGTTACTATCATTTGTTGAATTATATTTAATTAACGTGCCTTCATTGACATCTAATGTATTATCTCCTCCATGTATTTTGACATTTCTGATAGTACCACCTTGAATAGACATGAAACCAGTAATTGAACCGGAATAATCAAGAGTTATTAAATGATTTCGTCCATCCAATACGACATCGCTTGGAATAACCATAACAGTTGGCTGATTTATAAAAGTAATATTGGCATTAATTTCTACTAAATCACCAGAAGATAATGATTTGGATGCTACATTATTCCAACGACTTATAGTTGATATGTAATATTTTGTCATGTATATATTATAATTAGATTTATTAATTATTGTCTTCTAATAAATTCTGGTTACCACTAAACCTACTTATTTTATTACATAAATATCCAAGTGGATTTTTGACTTTATCATAAACTTTTTCTACAAACTCCACGTGACCAGCCATCTTTTCCGTATTTTTCTTGAGATCACCATTTAATATTTCTAATATCAAATCTATTTTGGATTCAATTATATCAAGTCTTTCATTTACTTTTTCCATTTATTTAATGGATATATTATTTTATAAAAGATATAAACCATCCATGCTAATATAACTCCTCTGAATATGTTCAAATATACAACATTATCATGTATTGTCATTTGAATGGAATTGTGTTCAGGTATTTTATGGATAATTATAATACCAATAATAAATAAAATACTTTTTACTATCCATTCACTTGTAGGTTGAAACACGAGGAAATTTAGGAAACCTGTAAAGATAATTTTGTCGAGGAGTGGTCCTTTCATCATACCTAATATTGACATGAATATTAAAGTTTGTGCGTTTATTTGTTGCTGAGTAATTAGAAAAAGTATGAGGATAATTGCAACATTAAGAGTGCCGTAGATACTCCATAGTTCATTGTCAAAGAATTTAAGCGTTATTTCCATTTATATAAAATAATAATAGATAAAATATTTATTAGGAAAAATTTTACAAATGATTCATATATACTTAAAGATTTTTATTATTCAAATGAATAATAAAAATGATACGCGTAGGAAAGAGAATTTATAATAGAGATGGGACTTTCGTAGATCCAGAGTTCAAAGGATTTACACCAATAATCGTGATGACAAAATGTTATAAAAAATGGTTTCCACTAAGTCCATATGCACTTACCAACGAACGTGGCCAAATTATGGAGAATATTTTTCAGTTCAGTAAGGTATATGCTAAAATTCCAGCAAGAACATGTCATTACTCAAGATATGATGATCGAGTGATTTGGAAGCATGGTGCGGAGGTTCATGTTGATGAAAAAGGCAATTTAACAAAAGAATATAAAAAATGGCGAAAAAAAGGAAAGAATAACAAAGATCCTGTTCGTTATCCGGTTGGTTTTAATTATAGACATAAATGCCTTTATGCAATTCGAAATCTCAAGAATCCTGTGAAATTGGATTATATTGAAAGTAGGAAAAAGATCTATTTACATCAATATATCAAAATGGCTAAAAAAACTAAGGAATTTAAGGAATTACAAAGACGTCATAAAAGTGGAGAGAATTTATTGATTATTGAGGTAGATGGGCCACATCAGGAATCAATGGATTATTATAAAAAGAAATATGATGTACCAGATGATTTTATAGTGGATTCGACTGTTTTAGTAAATGATAAAAACATGAATATACTCCTAAATGATCCGAAACATCCATTTGGCCATGGATATTGCCTTGGTTGGGCGTTATTAGGAAAAAATTGATACTTAATTTTATTTGAATGGGTAAATTAATAAATGAATAAATCATCAACTGTCGAGACGAAAATCGACAGGAATTTTGTTTGGTCACAATGAAGTGCAACAAGTGTGGAAAGCGTTTTCCCGATCGGGGAAGACTTAACCAACATTGTCGTGATGCTCATGGAGTGACATTGCCAAAGTCGCATCGAGCACCGTCATGGCCGCATCGAGCACGCCAGACATCAGCACCTGCACACCAGACATTAGCACGTCCAGCAGCACAACATCGAGCACCGTCAGGGCCGCATCGAGCCCCATCAGGGCCGCATCGAGCCCCATCAGGGCCGCATCGAGCCCCATCAGGGCCGCATCGAGCCCCATCAGGGCCGCATCGAGCACTGTCAGGGCCGCATCGAGCACGCCAGACATCAGCACGTCCAGCAGCACAACATCGAGCACAACCAAACAAGAACCAGTGCCCAATCTGTGGCCATCAAAGCAGAAACTCATTTACTTTTGCCATTCACATGGCTAGTAAGTGTCGTGATGCCAAGAGGAAAATAGAGGAAGCAAACCGTGAGAATGCCATTCGACGAGCTCAGCAAGGCCTGTTTCAGTGATGATTCTGAAACAATTTTGTTTCACTTATAAATTTCGGTGATAAATAAAGATTTATCATAAATATTTGAATTAAATTTTTTATAAGGGTTTTTCTGAGAAAACCAACTCACGTCTGGACGTTCTCTGCAAACAAAGCTTTGATCCAGCCCTTTTTCGTCAGTCCTTCAGTTGGTGTGACCGTACCACCATTCACCGGCTTCGGGTCAAAGACCACGTTATCAAAGCCACGAGCATGGAGCTCAGTGAAAACCGCTAGCAGAAGCGGCGTGTAGCTCGCGTTCTTCAGCGCCAGAAGATTATTAAACGGGATTGGCTCTGACCTGGCGTACATCTCATGCAGTTGGGGATATTCGTTGGACAACAAGTCGCGCGCATCGTAGGGAAGTGATCCCATGATGTACACTGTACCATCATTGCCGATTTGTGGTATGTTTGCACGGTCCAGCAACAACTTGACGTAATCGAGAATCTCAACGAAGGTCTTGTCGATCGTCGATTTGACACCAAGCATTGGGTCGTAAACGGCATTGCCGTCACGTGTACCTGCCTGCGTCGACGTCGAACCAACCTCCATGAAGAAAGAGAACTGGTCAGCACAAGGGTTTTTCCAGAAAGTGCGAACCGAAAAGCGGGCCTCAACTTGGCACGGAAGGAGACAGTAGGCCACCTTCTTACCGAGGGCAGTGCGAAGGGCATTGAGCATGATACGGTCCCATCCTTGCGGGTGGACCGTCTTTGTCTCAGCGCGCCGCGGGCCGGTCTCGCAGACGTAGACGGGATAGTTGGTTTTGTCGGTCGCCTGGCGGAGCAGTTCGGCAATTACATTTGCATCACCCCTCCACGAAGCCGGGTCAGGGTTGCGGTTGAACGTACCCTTCTTGGTAATGAAGGAGTGGTGCATATTAGATGCCAACCCCTTCGACTTCACCGTCTTGATACACTGCAACCGGCCACCATGAACGACTTTGTACAGGTGGGCTGTAAAAGAGGAGCCACCGAGGTCCACCGCCCAAAACGTGTGCCCTACCTTAAAAGGAAGGACACCCGCGAGGCGAGTGATAGTGCTCGCTGCGTTGACAGCTGCCACTGAAGTCACAGCGGTAAAGACTGCTAACGCAGCAAAGAGTGCCACCAGCGCGGCAAAGAGCGCTACAAGCAGCTGCAGCGTCATGGTCAAAGAAGATGTGGGCGCAGCAGGTTCGTGGATGTTGCAGCAGGTTTGTGTTGGAGTGTTTTATAATATATATATTAAAAAAAGTCGAAAAAAAATAAGTGTCATTTTTTTAACAAATAACACTTATAACATTATAAATTTCTCAATTAGGAACACTTCCATAAAAATATTTTTAATCAGTATTAGGTAATCCTTCTGTATTAAATGCTGTTCCAAGTGCTCTATCCGGCTCACGTGTTCCATTTGTTGTTGAATGATTGGTAATTTGAGCGGATTCATCATCCATTTTTTTTTTTAATTTATTCAGTTCAATACTGTTATAATCGCTATTGAGTTTATCTATTTCATTTTCAGTTCTTTTATCTCCTACTGTTTTATTCTCATATTTATGATTTTTTTCGTCAAATTTCCAGTCTTTGTCATTATCAATATCTGCTTCGTTTAGAATAGATCTTCCATAATAAGATTTATATAAATATCCCATAGTAGCAATATCAGCAACTAGTAGCAGAATTAAACTGGATTTTAAGATACCACTTTGGAATTTATATCGCAATGATAGATTCATAATGACCATAAATATAAATATATACAACACCCATCCTATAATAAATGTTCTGGCATTTTTAGGACCATCTGTTCATTTTTGTCCTTATTGGTTAAGTTATGAATCAAATAAAAGAAACACATTTATACTAAAAATATTATAAAAAAACTTAGAAAAATATACGAAGTTATTTATATATGACAAATAAAGAATATAAAAAACAGTCTTTAAGGATTATTAGACATGAAATAAAGATTAGAAAAAAAATAATTAAGGAATTAAAAATAAATTGTATATTGGGATTTGGATATGTATTACCAAAGGATATAATAATGCAAATTATAGATTATATCAATATACCTGTTTCAGAAGAATCAAATAAAAAACAATTTATGTTAAATAATAATCATGTTCCATTAGATAAAATAGAATTTTTATGGAATAAATATAGAAATTATCTAGGAAAATAATAAATGAAAGGTTACGGTTTTGGTGTGTGGTTGATTCCTGAAGAAAACCAAGAATTGAAATTTATAAAACATCAGCCACATATCACCATTATGTGCATGATGGAACGTGAAGATGCGTTTAAATTAAAGGATAAATTGTCCGTTGTGATGGGAGAGGAATTTACTGCGGAAATTAGTAGGGAGTCTTGTGTATTAGGAGGTTCATATCATAAAGAAGAGCGTTTGAAATCGAGTGGATATAAATGTTATGTTAATGGGTGGTATATCGCACAGAGAGTATGTCAAGTTTTTGGGGGTGCTTTTTCATATGATGCTCATTTGTCGAGTCATTATTCGGAAGAAGGATTAGAGATGAGGGATTTGGGAAGTGATATCAAAGTTAAATGTAGAATGGAAGTGGTTGATATAAGAGATGATCATCCGAAGAATTGGTGTATATTATAAATTGTTTTTTAGAGAAGTTTAATTCTTCTTGCGGGTGAGAAATCCACGAGCAGCCTTCTGCATGAAGACTACGCTAAGGTCATTGATCACAATGATAGACTCAAAGCCTTCCTTTTTGGTCGGGGGGACGAGACTCTTACTCATCTTGGCCATGACGTCGGCTGGAACACGACGGTCATTTGACCGTTTGCTGTTGGTCCTCATGCAGATGAGGAAGGGGGTATTGATGAACATCGCGTGAGCATTGACCCCGGCTTTTTGGGCCATGGTCACAAACTTTTTGCGGTCCTTCACACTGCACGAAGTAGCGTCAAACACCAGTTGAGAGCCTGAAATGTTGCGCAGCACAGTTGATTTTCCTGCACCTGGAATCCCGACCATGACGAGAATGTCGACGCCCGTGGTATGGCTCAGCAGGAACTCGAAGATCTTCTGGGCAATTTGGTACCCCTTGAAGCCAAGCCCAGAGTCGTAAACCATTTTCTCACCAGATGGGACATAACGGAACGTGTCAGGCGACACAATTACAGGGCCATCAGGCGTGATCTTGTAATGTGACAAATCCGGCCAAGCAAGCGACGCTCGCTGGCTCTTCTTGTGCACTACGTGCGCCATTTGCCCAGCATCGAATGCTGAACCAGAACGAATCGCCACGGTAATGTGGCCGTAGCCCAGGCATGTACCGGTCTCGTCAAAAACAAGGACCACCAGGGCCAACTGCTTGGTGTTATGCACCCAGTACTGTGGGGTTACAGTGTACCTCGCGACCTCCAATAGTTCCAGTGGGACAAAGGATCGTCCCAGAAAGGCAAGCGTCACATGGAAGTGAGGCTGGAGGTGTTGTTTCCACGTGGTCCAGCCCGGCACGAACCGAGAGGCATCATCGACAATCGAGGCATAGCCCGTGTCGGACAGGAAAATCCCGTAGTAGGACACGGGAAGGTACGGGAAGACCGTACTCACCGCCAGGAACTCGAACGCGAGGATGATTTTTGCCAGCGTCGCGTTGAAAAACGCGGGAGTCGAAGGGATTGGGAGCCCCACGCCATAGAGACTCGGAGCTTCCGAGTTGTTCGTCTCCACCACGGAGTCTAACAACGAGTGCTGATGAACATCAGCGTTCATTCGGCGGCGGCGGCGCTGCCGCTGCTGAGGTGAGGGTGCAGCGTGCTGGCCAAGAGAGGCCAACACTGTCAGCATCGCGAGAAATTCCGCGAGCATGGCGACGATGAGTGATTGCGTTGGGGTGTTGTTCGTTTTCTGTGCAAAGGGACGAGGGAAAATGAGAACACCTGTGGGTGGTTTTGTTATTTAATATATAAATAAAAAAATCGAAAAAAAATAGGTGTAAGTTTTTTTTTCAAAAAAACTTCGTTAAACACTCCTAAGTTTTTTTTTTTAAACTTCGTTAAACACTAAGTTTTTTTTTTCAAATGTTTCTTATAAAAGAGATGATGCTGAATCACCTTGATGTGCTACTCGGTCTAGCAATTTTCTGCTCAATATACCGCTCGGCGTTGGCCTTGAACTCCTCGGTGATGAGAATTCCCTGACGACCACGTTTGGTCGTTGCTGCCTTGTAGATGGGGTACAATCTCCGGGGAGCTTCCTTGAAGCCCACCACGAAGCAGCCATCAGGGTGTTCAGAGTCGGGCATGACGTAGTCCTCAAATCCCAATGTCTTTCCGTTCCATACGGCGTTTGTGGCAGGGTTGTTTGTGGCAGGGTTGTGTGTGGGCTTGTTGGTTTGATGCCCGCCAGCTCTAAGCCCTTGAAAGAACGAAGATGTGGGTTTGGATTCAGATGCAGGCGTCCGCCGAACCGGAGCATAGCCACCCCCCAGCCGATACTCTTGGAAAAAAGAAGACGTTGCCATGGTGTCGAAAAGTGTTTGTGGGAAAGTGTTTGCGAAAAGCGTTCGCACAAATGTGTGTTTTTTTATTAAATTATAAAATAAGAATATGTAAAAAATATNAAGTTCAGTTTTTCTGCGAAGCAGGAAAAGTGCACGAGGCATGAAGTTCAGTTTTTCTGCGAAGCAGGAAAAGTGCACGAGGCATGAAGTTCAGTTTTTTTTTTGACTTAATCCAGATCACTAACGAGTGCTTTATTGATCAAATTGGAAACCATTGATTTTATATTATTACACAGATTATTTACTTCCTCTTTGGCAATATCATGTACTGTGTTACATGCATAACAATTCATTGAATTACAGAAATATCTATGTGAATATAATATATCAATTGCATTCTTAAACCATTTAATATCTTTTTCTTTCATACATTTCATAAGTTTTTGAACATTTTCAGCATCAGGTGGTGCTTTATAGTTCAGGGCCAAATATTTAAATTTATGTTCATAATCTTTTCCAAGATATTTTTTTCTCAGCCAATTAAGTTTGCTATTAATATTGTAAATAACTTTAATATCTACATAAAATTCTTTAAAACGTCTTTTTCTATCTGCAAGATCTTTGAAAGAAATATTTCGCATAATATCATCCTCATTTCTAATTTCTAATAGTTTAATGTCGCTTACACGCAGTTTGGGATAGAAATTCATATCAAAACGTCCTCCAATACATTTTTTAGATCCTATGGTAAATTGTTTATATCCAATATTATCAATTGTTATTTGAATTGTTTTACCAGCTAATTCTTGCAGATTATATTTTGAAATTAAATTTCTATTACTGATAATATATGAACTTCTAACACAACAATGACGCACAAGAGCACCATATTTCTCATCCTTAGATTTGTTTTGATCTTGAATATTCCGCATTTTATCATATAATGCATTACGCACATCAATATTTTTTTTACATGGTAGAATTACAAATTCAATTGCACCATAAGTGGTTGCTAACGCAACATAAATATTCAATTTAAGCTTGAAAGCAGATGAATCATTCCAACTATTAATTAAAGTGATTTTGTGTGCCAAAAACTTTTCGATATTAGACGCCATTTTATTAATCATATAAAATTAATAAAATTGTAAAAAAAATTAATCAGTTTTTTTGCATTACAAAAAAAGTGTACGAGATACGAAGTTTAGTTTTTTTGTAATGCAAAAAAAGTGTTTATTTATATATTTCTATTTTCCCAGCTTTAATAAAAGTGTTCATTAAATCTTCATCGCGATAGAAGATATCAGTATTAAGCATCCATTTAATATAGTCATCTGGCACATCCTTAATATCCATGCCCCTATGCTTTCCAAATGGCATTTTTTTATAAAGATAATTCTTGGACATCTTATAAACGTCTCCAACTTTCCGTCCTTTCAACATATGACAAAATATAGTAGCTAAATCTAATACATCCTTGTTTGCTTGATGATTATTATTAAGCGTTAATCCGAACTTTTCTCGTAACGTGTCCTGTTTATGATTTTTCATGTCAGGATATAGAATACGTGCAATTCTTAATGTATCAATTACTTTCCATCCAGATGGTGGCTCTACTCCATTTCGACGCAATTCATTGAAAAATAATGGAATATCATAGCGTATAGCATTATGTGCTACTAAATAGGCTTTAGGACCAATAAATTCCATAATATCCGGAATACATTCTTTGAACGTCGGACTTTTAGCGACATCCATATTAGTAATTCCATTAATTTTAATTACTTCAGGCGGAATTTCGCATTTAGGATTAACAAAACTGCTAATATATTTATGAGATTTGTGATTCATGAACATATATTCTACTACTCTGGCTTTATCGACATTAAGTCCAGTGGTTTCAAGATCAAAAATAATAGTGTTCATAACTAATATATTATCTTGATAATTCTTTAAATGCACTTAAAAAAAATAAATAATATTTCAAAAAAGTTAATTTCATATCTGTGTTTTTTGGTCTTCCCTTTTTAGAAGCCAAAGGCTTCGTTTAATTATGTTGTGGTGGAAGATCCTTTATAAAGGATAATTTTATAAAAAATCTATGTGTTAAATATATTTAAACATAGGTCAAAAACTCAACCACCGTGATAAGGTTAAAAAGGGAAAAAAACTGAACAAAATATATTTAAATATATATTTTCTATTATATTTATAAAAATGAATCGCCAACAACCTCAAACAAGCAATTTTCTTGTCATTGTCCATCCATCTGGACATACCGGATGGGTCGATGTGACATTCCTTCGAATAAAAAGCAACACAATCGGTTCAAAGGATCGTCATTTTGGCGCGCGTGTTTATATTTCCAACATTCTTGATGCTCAAAGAGCGGTTTTCGGGAAACAAAGCAATATCACCACACGACCAATCAACTACGTAGGAATGCACGACGAGGGTGAGTACAATGAGGATCGTGCAGAAGTCACCAACGAGCGCGTGGATCTGATGAATCTTCAAAACGATAGCCATCATTATTTCGTCATTACTCTGGAAAACAACTTTTTCCGAGGACTCATATGAACTGCTCCACCCAGTTTCTGAATTAGTTTTTGCACTGATTCGTTGTTATTTATAATTCCTTATACACGTTTTGTAGATATATTTGTATCATAAAATTTATTATTATTAGATATAACTAACTTCATATATTATAATGAGATATATTTGTGAAGTTAAAAAGTTATTCATAAATATATATAATAAGATGGATACGAAAATTGGTATATTAGGTGGTGGTCAATTAGCCATGATGATGACTGAAGCCGCATTTAAATTGGGAATTACTGATGTTACTGTTTTAGATCCTACTCCACGATGCCCCGCTACTTATGCTGGAGCTAAACAAATAATAGGATCATTTACAAATGCAGAAGAAATATTGGAATTAGCAAAACAAGTCGATGTTCTTACATTTGATATTGAAAGTGTTAATGAAGCAGCTTTGATCGATGCGAGAAAGTTTGCTTGTGTATATCCTGATCCACATTGCCTTGAGATTATAAAAGATAAATACAAACAGAAATGTTATTTACGGAACATGAAAATACCTATTCCTGATTTTTGCACAGCAAAAGAATTTATAGAAAAAGGGGCAGATACAGGGGATGACATACGAATAATCGTGAAGGCTCGGAAAGGTGGATATGATGGAAAAGGAGTGTGGTGTATAGATATAAATGAACTGAAAGATTTTATGAAAAAAAATAATATGAAAATTGATGATATTTTCATAGAAGAATATGTTTATTTGGAAAAAGAACTCGCTATTATTGGTTATATGAATAATGATGGTGAAGTGTGTTTATATTATATTGTAGAAACTATTCAAGAAGACGGAATTTGCACATCAACTATTTGTCCAACATCACTAGATAAACATATAAGTCGTAATATATGTGATATTGCTAAAAAAATCATTAAAAGTTTCAATACCAAAGGAATATTTGCCATTGAATTATTTTTGACAGTAGATAAAAAAATATTGGTTAATGAAATTTCACCTAGAGTTCATAACAGCGGACATTATACAATTGAAGCGTATAGTTGTTCTCAATTCGAACAACACATTAGATCTATTGTAGGATTACCTAATATTGAACCATATCACATGTGTAATGAACATATTGTAATGAATAATATATTAGGAACAGGTAAAGAAATGGATTTTACAGAAATAATGTCTTCATCTGGTGTTCATTGGTATCACAAAAAGCCAAAAGAAGGAAAAATATTCAAAAAGAATCGGAAAATCGGACATTACACAACCCATGTCAATTTCCGTGATTATAAATTGCCTGTTGTATATGTTATTATGGGTTCAAGCAGTGATTTACCAACACTTCAACCAGCGATTGACTTATTGACGGGTTACGAAATTCCGATTAAGGTTGATGTTGTATCAGCTCATAGATCTCCAGAATGGATGTTTGAATTTGGCAAGAATGTGAAAAGTTGGGGAGCACATGTGATTATTGCAGGCGCAGGAGGAGCGGCTCATCTTCCTGGAATGATAGCATCATTGACGAACGCTCCAGTAATTGGTGTTCCTATTCCGACAAAGCATCATGGAGGAATGGATTCACTTTTGTCAATAGTTGAAATGCCTGATGGAGTTCCAGTGGCGACTGTTGGAGTTGGAAAGGCGAAAAATGCAGCTATATTGGCATTGAAAATTATAGGTGCATATAATTCAGTAAGAAATATTGATGAATTGAATAAAGAAAAAGTGAATAATCAGAGAGCTAATTTAGCCAAATATTTTTAAGAAATATATCATTAAAAAGATTAGTCATAAAAAGTAAAACTAGTCTGGATTCTACACCGCGATAAAAAAGAGACCATCTATATAGTCTAATGGCATTCTTTGCAATTTGATATTGATTTATTTTGGGATTTGTTTGATTAAGCATTTGCATACAGTGTAGAGGATGACTTATAATTGTTGATCCTATGGAAAATCCCATAAGACTTGGATAATAACATGGTGAATTATTTGATATATCTTTCATTAAATAAAACGGTGCACCTTGAGATATGATATCACGAGACATTGCAAAAGCAGGACCTTTGAAATAATGAGAAAGTTTAATAGTATTTGTTATATTTAATTTTTTTGAAAAATACAAATTGGAATGTCCATATATTCCACCTTGTAGAATCCCAATGATACCAAATGCGAAAATGGGATTCAAATGATCATTGCATTCTGTGGCAATATGAGATTGGCCATATCGCATTAGAACTTGTTGTGGGAAAATATTAGGAATATATCTCATATTTTTTAATAAAACGCGATTATTTATATTGTGAAGTCGAGTAATTTGATATAAACTTGATAAAGGAGAAAAGAACGTAAGAGCAGTACTATGAAATAGGATACATCGTTCTTTTTCGAAAAACATACTAGTATAATAATTAGATTATATCTTTATGTTTTTTTCCATACTAGAATTGTTCTACGTTTATGTGGATCATCTAGATAATGATATTGTATATCTTCTAATCTTTTTATATCAGTTCTTTTAGACATATATTCCATGAAACTGGTATATTCAAGAACATACATGACTAAATGACCTCCTTTCTTAAGATAACTAATATTTATATCTGCCAATTTATTCAGGAAACCTTTGACCCATGAATTTTCATCATTGAAACCCATTATAGATTGATTTTCATTTTCGGAATTATATACTTCAACGTCCCAAAATGGAGGACTAGTAAAGGCTAGATCAAATGTTCCAGTAATGTCTTTTTTAGTTATTTTTTCGAATGGTTTATTAATTATTTGAAATTGATTGTTATCTCCACTCAAAGTTTTAATTATCTTTGGATAAAGTGGTTTGAGACATTTTGACGGATCTACTCCCACATATTCTATATTTGAAGCCATAGCCGCAACTAATCGATCTCCCCAACCAGCACTTGAATCGAGGATTCTTTTAGGTTTGAAAAACGCGTAAATATTCATAATAATGGTTACTTGGAAGTTATTGCATATGTTAGACTTTCGGTACATATAATCCTCGAATTTAAGATAATCGAATTTACTGTTTTTAAGAGAATTTTTAAGAACTTCACCTTTATTTTTACGATAATATTCCATAGGACTTATATTACCTTTGAAAACACAATCCATTCGACAAGGATTTGTAAAATAATCGGTTATTTGATTATATTTTTGATCTTTTTTATAATCTATTACAATAGTTCTATTAGTTTTATTAAGTTGGTCGAATTTAAGAGTTTTAAGTTCTTCAAATCGGGCTAAACACTCTTTTTTAGTCATAAAATAAGATAAATAAGGATATTTATATTGAAGTATTTTATGATATTTAAAAACATATTCAAAACGAGCATATTTCTTTCCTGAACGAACGATATTCTTTAAAAACATAAAACCATTCTTTTGAAGGCTTTTCTGAGCGGCTTTGTTATAAGCAAGAGTATCACTTAATACACGTTTTATTTCTGGGCGTTCTTTATGAAATTTATTGAGCATTAACTGTAGAGCTTCTGATCCAATACCTTTTCCTTGTTTGGCTTTATGAATATAATAAGTTAATTCAAAATCACTATCTTTATCTGGACGATGAATACCAATAATGCCGATGAATATACTTTTTTTATCTACAATTTTAAAATAAAGATTATTACTATTATTAGTATTTTTTTCTTGAATACAATAGTCAATGAATCGATTAAGTTTGTCATTAGACCATGCTTGACGAGATCCTACATATTTCATAACATTGTAATTTGATACTAATGAATGAATATTTTTTCTATCAGATTTATTGATATGTTGAAGATTCATTAGAATATCTTTATATTATAAAAAGATTATAATTTAATATAGTCTTTGGTTTTTGTTTTTCCATATAATGTTAAATTGAGAAGTCCTTTCCAAAAAGATGGGTAAGATGATGGTCCTTTTGATCCGGGTCTTTCGTTTATTTCTATTAATTTTACTTGATAATCATTTGTAACCATTAAATCTAATCCTGCAAATTGATAACAATTTTCGGATTGGTCATAACATTTATAATTCATATGTGGTTTTATATCTTTGCATATATCAATCACTTGTTTTTGGATATCTTCGCGTTTTTTTGAATCTAATTTATTATATTCCGCCATGGCTCTTTTTAGTTCTGTATTGGTACTAATATGAGTATTATGAACATTTTTATTCAATGTGGAATTAGTATATTTCTTTTCAGCTGTATATATAAAAAATTTATCGAATAAATAAAATGATTTTCGTCCATTTTTCGTGAGATTGAGAAATAATACTCTAATGTGAAACTTTTTACCTCCTAGGAGTAATGGATTTTCAATATATTTTTGTAAAACCCATTTTTTTATTTTAGTTGTTTTGAGTAATTTTCGATTTTTTAAATTGGGTATTTCGAAATTTCGGATATAATCTTTCAACTTGTCTTTTTGATTAAATACTTTTACACCAATTCCACCTGACCCTGGAATTGGTTTAATAATATAAAGATGGTTTTTCTTCATAAAATTATTGAGAGATTTATCTATTTGATTATTATTAAACGATATTTGTTCAATTAAATAGTTTTTGTCATCAGTTCCTATCATCATTCGATATAAATCATTTTTATCAAATATGTTTGGTTTATCATATATAACACCATTAATCCATTTAGTTTGAATATTATATATATCATTTTTGTATTTCTTAGGTAATTGAGAACTAAAATAAATCCATTCGAGATTATTATATTTGCCCAAATCACTATTTTTCACTGTTTCATAACCTTTTTTAATATATTCTTTTATTTTTACATTTGGTTCAAAAAAGAATATATGTTTCATTCTATTATAATAAAAGATAATCTTTTACTTGTGATTTATTTCAATATATTAGTTGAAATAAAATATGTGTAAATAGTTATACTATGGATAATTTATATTATTATAAGGCACATGTAACTTATATATATAATGGTAATACAATTGTTTGTGATATTGATTGTGGTTTTGGATTAATTTTAACAAAACGTAAAATTAGACTATTTGGTATTGATACACCAGAATTGCGCAGTGAAGATTATGAAAAAGGACTTTACGTCAGAAATATATTAAAAAATAAAATTCAGGGAAAAAATGTTATTATTCAAATAATAAAGGATAAACAAGGTAAATATGGAAGATATCTAGGTATAATATATTTGTTAGATGATGATAAATATACAAATATAAATGAATGGTTAGTTAAAAATGGTCATGCGATTAGATATAAAGTTTAGATTTTTGTATAATCTTTTGCTCTAGTTTTATGATACATTGTAAGATCTAAAAGACCTTTCCAAAATGAATCATATAATCCCATAATATTAAACCCAGGGTTTTTATTTAATTCAAGAAGCATAACTTTATAATCATGTGTTATCATAAAATCATAACCAATGAATTTGAAACAATTCTTATTATTTTTAAAACATTTATAATCAATATATTTAAATAATGTTTTGCAAATATGGCTTATTTGTTTATGAATGTCATCACGTGTTTTTTTATTTATTTTAGCATATTCTTTATCTAATTTATTTATTGTTTCAACATTGAGACCAGTAGAATGTGAATTATGAATGTTTTTATTTTTTTTAGTTAAATCATAATCTTTCAATGCAGGAAAAATCATGAATTTATTATACATATATCTGAATATTTCTTCGTTTTTAGTTCCATGAAGTACTAAAACACGTAAATGGAATTTTTTCCTGTCAATTAAAAGGGGTTTGTCAATATACTCTTGAATCAACCATTTTCTAATGTGCCATTTTTCAAAGAAATTTTCTAAATTTTTATTGAATTTACCATAAATATAATTATCTACTTCTTTTTTATTTTTACATAACTTCATACCCATACCTTTATGTCCTGGTTCTGGTTTAACAATATACCATTTGTTTTTTTTCATAAATTTTTCTAGGATCTTTGTGTTCTTGTAACAATCTGTTAAAGTATTTGTTGGATCATATTTTTTTATACATACTAAATCCAACATGTGATTTTTGAATAATTCTGGTTCATGTTTCTTAACAGTTTTGAATAAAAAATGTTTATTGAACATGTTTGGAAGTGGATAATTCATTGAATAATTGTATTCAATTGGTATATTATTTATATGATCAGAATATTTTGTATTGCTTAAATATTGATTGAAAAAAGACCAATATAACTCTTTTTCCTTTAAAATATCTTTTAAAGAAATAAGTTCATAACCTTTTTTTATATATTTATCTATTGGAAAATTAACATTGAACGGGAGTTTTTTCACAGAAAAAAAAACTTTTTTAGTCATATTTATTATATAGTCAGATTTTTATATAATCTTTAGTTTTATCTTTTTTAAGGATTGTTAGGTCTAAAAGACCTTTTATTAAATTAGGCATATGTTTAAGAAACCGTTTAAGTCCTGGTTTATGATTAATTTCAATACATTTAATTTTGAAATCATTAGTAATCATAATATCCAATCCATAAAATTCGAAACATTCTATTTTTGTTTCGCTGAAACATTCGAATTTAAATAAATCTTTTTTGTTCAGTTCTTTTAACATTTTCAAGATTTGTTTTTGTATAATTTGCATTTTATCTTTTCCGTAGATAGTCGTAAAATCTCTTGGGAAAAGTCGTTTTTCATGAGATTCTGTAAGTTCTCCGTGAGTATTATGAATATTCATATTGAGACTTTTAGTATTATATTTAAATTTAGCAGGGAACATCAGCATATGTTTATGCATATATAATCGCGTTGATTTGCCGGATGGATGAATCGATAGGAGAGTAAGTCTCATATGAAATTTACGTCCTTCTAGAAGCAGTGGTCTATCAATATATTCTTGGATGAGCCATTCTTGAGGATCTTTCATATATTCTTTATTTTTGGGTTTTTTGAAATTGTTAATATACTTAGAAATATTGGATGTTCCTTGAAAAACTTTAACACCTAAACCAGCGAATCCAGGAATGGGTTTTACTATTACTAATTTTTTATTGAATTGTTTAATGGAATTGGGTGAATAGTACTCTTGCTTCATGAAATATTGATTGTATAATTTAGGATATTTTTCCAACCATTTATGGAGTTTTCCTTTGTCAGTAAAATTTGGTCCAGTGACTCTTAATGCACTGGTATAATTACTATTTTTTTGATAAATTTTTTCTTTGATTGATTTGGACGTAGTATGATCAAAATAAAGAAAATCGATGGTTTTAGTTTTGTCAAATTGTTTTTCACTAAGAGATTTAAATTTGGTCTTTGGAAGATGTTTAATAAAATCTGATGGGGTAAAATATTTGGATGAAACGAAAATAGTTTCCATATATACTTTAAGATAGGAAAAAATATGAGTAAAGTATATATGAATAAGGATTTCCTTAAAAAATCTAAAAATATAAATAAATATTTAAATGTATTAAACAAAATATCAGAATATGATTTGAAATATAAAAATAAATATGAAAAAGAATATAATTATGCGTTAAAACATAATATATTTTTTGGTGGAAAAAAAATTAATAAATCAATATTTAGTAATATTTATACTGAAAATAAACCTATTAAAAGTAAATTTATTAAAAATAATAGTATAAATGAAACAAATAATGATACTCCATACGATATGTTTAAGAAATTGAGTAAAGAAATGGATGATATTGGAAAAAAACTAGATAAATATTCTCAAGAGAAATATGGTAAAGTTTCAAGTCAATTTGAAATTTTCAAAAATAAAAAATTCAAGGAAGATATAAGTAAATTATATGGTTTTCATGTATCACAAGGTGGAATTAAAATGAATGAAATGATAAGTACATTTAAAGATTTAATTCCGACCAATAAGAAAATAGTAAAATCTTTTCATATTTGTGAAGCCCCTGGAAGTTTTATTCATATGATTCGGTTTTATGTTAATGATATTCTTGGTAATAAATTAGAATGGAAAGCCCAAAGTCTTAATCCTTTTCATAAAGATAATATCAAAAAATATGGTAAAGGAATATTAAAACTTGATGAAAATCTTACCAAAGATAAAAATGGAGAGTGGCTTACTGGCACGGCTGATGGAGGGACAGGTGATATTACTGATCTATCTGTTACTAAGGAATATGCTAAATATTGTAAAGATGTTGATATAATAACATCAGATTGTGGATTAGGTGAAGGGATCAGGGGAGCTCATGCTGATCGAATTATGTTTTATACAATATTGTTTATGTTAATGAACGTGCCTTTAGGAAAAAATTGTCTAATGAAGTTATACTTGCCAATTACTGATGAATTATATATTTACATGATTTATTTGTTGTATAGGTATTTTAAAAAAGTTTATATTTACAAACCGATTGTTAATTTTCGATCAGAGGAATTTTATATAGTGTGTATAGGAAAAAAGAAAATTCCAGAAAAATTGATAAAGAAACTGAGTAAGAAAACTATAGAATATCCCAATGTTTCGGATTTGTCTTTCTTGCTTCAATTATATGATTATATTAAGTTAATTATAGATAAAAGACAGGTTCAACTAGAAAGATTAGTTTATTTAATGGATAATTATGATTTGATAACGAAAAGTGAGTTTAAATTAATGGGGCAAATTAAACAAAAGAGATTCAAAGAATGGATTAAACAATATAATTTATTGAAATAATAAAATTAATCTATATTTATGATATATTATGAAATACGTATTGAGTATTTTAGAAAAAACTAGATTTGTGATGATGATTCTTTCATTGGTAATTATTGTTTTTAGTTCATTTGTGGGAATATATGACTATTTAGAAACATTGTTTTCAAAAAAGGATCAAGATGATAAACATATAGAGTACTATGAGTTAAGAATATTTATAAGTGAATCACTTGTTTTAGCACTTACATTTCTTTTAGGAGCTGATATAATTGAAAGTATGTTTAGATCTAATTTGAAAACTTTAATTAGATTAATTGTTGTGTTTGTATTTAGATTGGCTATTACATATATCGTGAATAAAGACATTGGAACTTTAGAAGAAGAAAGAAAAAAATTAAATAAAAATTAAATAAATTGCGTTTGAAAAATTATCTATAGTTATGATATAAATATGTCGAATAACGGAAACAATAACAATAACAACAACAATAATAATAACAACAATAATGGAAATAATAATAATAACAACAATAATAGAAATAATAATAATAACAAAAATAAAAATAACAAAACTCCCGTTAATAAAAATAAAACTCCTGTTAATAACAAGAAAAACAACATTAACGGACTTTCTGCCGTTGAAGCTAAAAGACGTTTGGCTAAATGTCAGAATGAGTTGAAGAATGCTAGGAATGCTAGTGCAACTCAAACTCTTAAGAGAGTAAGAAATGTATTGAACGGAACTCCTGCTTCAAACAATGTGAAAAAAAATAATAATGCTAATACAAATGCTAATAATGCCACTGGCGGAAGAAGACGTACCACTCGCAAGAGTGCCACTCGCAAGCGCACTACTCGTAAATAAATTTATAAATTCAGAATATCTTTAATATTTTTAATAGTATTGTCATCAGTATTTTTCAATTTGATGAGAATAACACCCATTCTTCGCCTTCCAATAACTAAAGTCTTTCCAAAAAGACGCACATCAATATTTGGATTAGTCAATAAGTTATAAATATTAAATTTAGGATCATCATTGTCTCCTCGATAGATAATAGCATGTGACATTGCTGGTTGAATACAATCAATATTTCCTAAAGGAAGACCACAAATAATTCTACTATAAATTTTGAATTGAGAATTTTCTTGACTCTTCATTGTGACCATAGCAGTATCATGTGGTCGAGGAGAAACTTCACTAAAATATACTGTGTCACCCTTTATGAAAAATTCCATTCCAAATATTCCTGCATCATCTTTTTTACAAAGTTCATTAATCAATCTAGATGAATAATATTTAGCCATGTCTAATGCTTTCTTTGACATTTGTTTTGGCTGAAATGAAAGTTTATAATCTCCATCTTCTTGTTCATGTCCAATTGGATCAAGATAATGTATATTACCTCGATAAAGAATTGTCATTAATGTTATTTCATAATCAAAATCAAGAAATTCTTCAATAATAACACATTTAATATCTCCACGAGAACCTTCCATAGCATCATCCCATACTTTTTTATATTGATCAGCGTTTTTAACAACCGATTGTCCTTTCCCGGATGAACTCATCAAAGGTTTAACAACACATGGAACACCAATTTGTTCAATGGCTTTAAGGAGGGATTCTGATGAATCGGCATATAGATATTTGGTTGTTTGGCAGTATTTTGCGGCTAGATCTCGCATGAGACGGCGATTCATAGTAATTTCAGTTGCATAAGCATTCGGATAGACTTTTGTTCCTGCTTGCTCAGCTTCTTTAAGAGCTTGCATATTGAAAGATTCTACTTCAGGAATAATACAGTAAGGTTTAATACTATTAATATAATTAAGTAATGTATCATGATCAAGCATATTAATATGATATGAATAATGAGCTACTTGACCAGCGGGAGAATGAGGCTTATTATCACATACATGAGTTTCAATACCCAGTCGTTGAAGTTCAATTACGAGTTCTTTACCTAATTCGCCTCCTCCGAGAAGAAGGACTTTAAGAGCACTTTTATTATATGGGGATCCAAAAGACATATTTTATATATTTTAACTTAGATGAGTTTTTAAGTTAAAATATAGTTTAATAATGAAAGATTTATTTAACCAAAAAGGAAATTAAAGAAGGATTTTGCCTTTTTTTTAGTTGCTTTTTTTTTTTTGACAACAACTTTCTTCTTGGAAGCCGAACGGCTTCTACTGCGGGAGGCAGCCTTTTTTTTCTTGACAATAG
>JGI10211J34971_10000753_pt1 | contig 26976 bp, 33 predicted proteins | sample Etolagsediment_FD_34971 | JGI IMG/M metagenome (IMG submission 34971)
TAAAAAAATTCATCATAATTATTATTTTTCAATTATTTATAGTAAAATTTATAATATTTATTTAAATTAATATGATAAAAAATTCATTATTTTATAGTAAAAATAAAGATACTTATCCACCATTTAAATATGGTTTATACAAAGAAGAATATTTTCTCAAAAAATATTTAGAAAATAAAGCTAATACTAAACGAAAATATATTCCCGCTCTTTGGACTAATTTTCAAATTCAAGGATGGTTTCAATCACAAAAAAATAATATGCAAAATTCATTAGATGAATGGTTAAGAAATAATCCATGTCAATATGGATATTTTACAATTGTTCAACACGATGACGCATGTTTATTAAAGTTACCAGAAAATACAATTGTATATGGAAGTTGTTCAGGTTCTATACCTATCCCACTTATTTATCAAGATTTAAATAATACACTTGAAAGTATACCAAAAAAAAATTTTAAAGATAAAAATATTTTATGTAGTTTTGTAGGTAATATAACTTCAAATAATATACAACCAAATATAAGACAATTAATATTTAATAATTTTTCAAAGTCAAATAATTTTTATTTATTTAATAGTGGTGGATGGAATCCTGTAGTTAAAGAACAAAATCAATATACATTTATAAATACTACTATTAATTCTAAATTTGCACTAGCTCCTAGGGGTTATGGAAGAAGTTCATTTAGATTTTTTGAAATTTTCAAATTAGGCACTATACCAATATATGTATGGAATGATATTGATTGGTTACCATTCAAAGATGAAATTGATTATAATAAATTATGCATTAACATACATTATTCACAATTAAATATATTAGAAAATATATTATTAAATATTTCTGAAAATAAATATAATGATATGTTAAATTATTATAATACTATTAAACATTTATTTAGTGTAGAAGGTCTATATAATAAAATAATAAATTTAGAATCATAATTTATTTATTTATTTATTTATATTTTTGTTTAAGTTGTTCAACTAATAAATTATTACCTTGAGCATTAAAAGCACTTTGTTTATGAATTCTATGTAAAACTTGAATTTCTGGAATATTATAAAATTTTTTATTTTGTCTCCATAGTCTTAACCATAAATCATAATCTTCTAGAAAATTATTAGGTTCCCACCAACATAATTCTTTTCTTATTAACACACTACTATTAATAATAGGATTAAATAATAAAAAGTTAAAATTTATAATATTTTGCACTGGTAATTTTGGAGTGACCTGCAAATCACCAAAATATTTACACATAGTTCCTATTATATCATAATTATTAATAAATTGAATTTGACTTTCTAATTTTTTAGGTAACCATTTATCATCAACATCTAATAATGCAATCCAATTATATTTTGTATATTTTATCATTTCATTTAACGCTTCGGATTTTCCATTACTAGTATAAAGATCTAAAACTTTTATTTTTTCATTTTCATATTTTTTAGCTTCCTGAAATACAACGGAATTTTTAGAATGTCCATTAATTCCAATTATTAATTCCCAATCTTTATATGTTTGATAGAGAATAGTAGGCAATGATTCTTCTAAGAATTCTATACCATTATATATAGGCATTAATATTGAAACCATAACTATATTCTGTATTAATAATATTTATGTTTAATATTGTAACTTAAATATTATTAGAAATAATATTATCATAATAAACATACTCTTAGTTGTTTAGATAATTCTTTATGTAAATTTATACCTTCACCCATCCAATTGCCTCCTGCTCTATAATGTAAAAAAACATTATCATAAATCTCAGAAAAAAATTTGTAATTTTTATTTCGAGGGTCATTTGTAAGAAATGATATTAGTTTTTTATAAGTTTTTAAATTTGTTGGTAATTCATCTATACCCCAGCTACAAGACCATAAGTGTTTAATAAAATAAATATTATCTCTATGAAAATCTTTATTCGTCCAACGAATTTCATCTGTATTAGGTATACTATCAGTTTTTATTTGTTTTTGCAACCATTGTTGCATACACCCTCCTGTATCACAATCAGGACAACAATTCCAATTTAATAAATGTAAATTTTTCATTTTTGTAATATCAAAATAATATATACCATTCCAGAAATAATTTATGTTAAAATTATTTCTACTTTGTAAAACTATCGCACAATCATAATTGGAGTATTTATTTATATCAAAGTAGTCTATTAAAAACATATCACTATCTAATACTAAATATTTATCAGGATTTTCTATTTGATATTTTAATATATAATTCATAGAATTAGCGACTCTGTTTGAAGAGTCTTTATTAGTTTTATGATTTTCATTGGGTATATTTATACATTGAATATTTAATTTTGAACATATATCTTCTATTTGTTTTTTTATAGCAATATTATTACAGTTTGTAAAATCTGGAAAATCTTTAGCATCATTAAACACTATAAATTCATATTGACCTTTAATAAATTTTTTAAAGGTATAATATTGAATTTCTATAAAAATTGGATTGTTAACTACTGCAGATAATATTTTCATTTATAAATATTATATATATAAATTTTTATTTATATTATAATTACACTAAATTAAATATCTTTGAAATAAAAACCAATTATCATAATGGCTATTTTCCGTTACTAGAACAAATTTAGACATGTTTTCTACAATATTATTAATTACTATTATTTGATCATCTTTTACTAATTTATTATTATCAATATATAATTTTAATTTTGTATCATATAAATTTTTATACCAATTTATTAAATTATAATTAATTAAAAAAAAACCTCCAGCAATACTTATTTGATTTGCTGGTATATCATTTTTGGGAAGACCCTTATCATCTTTATCTAATATAAGTTTTATTAAATTATTAATATATATATTATTATTATTAACTCTTGCATAATATATTTTATCTTTTAGTAGTTCTTGAATTTTTGACGGAGTTGGCCAATTAAAAAGGGGTCCATTTCTAAAATAACCTATATCTATCCAACCATACCAGTCTCCTGAAAAATAGCTATTTTTAAATGTTTTTTGTACAAAAGCTATTTTTTCATTCCATAACATATTAACTTTCCAATCAACAATTGTATTTAAATTATAATTTTTTTCATGATTTTTAATCCAAAAATCTTTATAATTATAATTATAAAATTCCTCTAATTCCAATAAAATTATTTTTATATTTGGATTATTTTTATATTTTTCTATCATGTGTAGACTTTTTTTATCTGTATAAATTACTAATTTAAAATTATTTACACTAGTTAATAAATTATCAATCCATTTAGAATATATATTTGGATTAAATTTTGATTTTAATATATACCATGCTGTAGAAAATATTATCATTAATTTATATTATTTTAATTTATTTAAATCATAATCTGTATTTTGATTAATTATATCTGAATAAGAAGGTCTTTGTCTAGTAATATTTGGTATACATATAAAACAAGAAAATTTATTTTGAATTTCTTCCATAAAGTATTTATCTATTTCTTTTGGATATCCAATTATATTATTTACTATATATTCCATACATTTTCTATTAATTATATAACTTCCTGTTGTTAAAGTTCCATATGTTAAATATACTTCTTTTATTATATGTTTTATCCCTGATTTTGCAGTATTACCTGCTAAATAAAAAATACCATAATCTACTTTGTCTAAAAATTTATTATATCTATTTGTTATTTTTTCTATAGTTAAGTCTTCTAAAAATATAGTATCATCTTCTAAAATTAATATATTATCTAAATTTTCTTTTATAGCTTTTTTCATAATAGTTAAATGACTTAATAAACAACCAAGTGCACCTATTCTATAACTTGTTGCATCTCCATTATACCAAGATGGTATGGGATCTAAAAAATTTTTATTCCATTTACTAATTAAATCTTTTTGTGGTCTTATAGCACTAAATATTTCTACATTTAGAGCATTAACTTTTTTTAATTCATTTAATATTTGTTCTTTTCTATCAGTTCTGTATTCTAAATTAATTACAAATATTTTATCTATTTTCATAGATAAAATAATTAGATATTTTTAATAACTAATTTTCTAAAAATATATTTCCAGTATTTTTTGGTAAAACAGAAAATAAAATAGCTAGAGCCAAGATCCAACTTAAGTAAGGAACATATGCAGCTAAACTTATATTAAAAAAATTAGTTATAGCTGTACCTGCAGTTAATATTACTAATACTGCTAAAATAGTAAATCCAAAATTAGTTAAATTAAAATTTGCTAGCATTATATTTAATAATAGAAATTAATTTTTATCTAATTTACATCTAATTCCTTCTTTAATTTTAACACTTCTATTTTCTAATATAAAATCAGTAACTTTATCTATTTCTACTTTATCATCATTTGCAAAATATTTACTCATTATTTGTAATAAATATGGTCTATTTATACTAGTTTTTAATTTACTTTTAGTATATAATAATTTACCATTATTAATATCAAAACAATCGATTTCATTATTTCGCATAATTTTTACTAATTGATCTGTAATATTTTTTTTTTTATCTTTTTTTTCTTTAATATCTTTTTGAATTAATTTTATTTCGTCATCTAATAGTTTCCAATTTCTAATTAAATTAATTAATTCTGCTTTTGATATTTCTTGATCAGTCATATTAAAATATATATATTTTATTCTTTAATATTATTTATCAATCAAAACTTCCTTAGCAATTGATTTAATAATTTTATTTTCTGATTTTTCTTTTTCTATATTATTTCCTTGGTCTGTTACATTCTTAATTAATTGTAGGTATTCTTCTGTATATAATTCACTTTGGTGCCAATTTTTATGAGCTAATTCCCACTCTGGAATTTTATCAATTTGTTTTTTGGCAACAGTCGTAATTGCTCCTTTTATTAATTGTTTTTCATTATTATCTTTTTCCCAACTATCATTATTTTTTATATATAAAATTTCTCTCTTTAAATCACTACAATGTATAGGTCTTTTATGTAAATCTAATTGATTTAATTCTCTCACAAATATATTTGTTATTCCTGAAACATATCCACTTTTTCTTGTTTCATCTAAATCATTAACTTCTAATTTCAAAGTTTCTACAAATTCATCTAAATTTAATGCATCTTTACAATTTTCATGTAGAAAAACTTGAATATTTACTTTATTATTAATAGTTGTATAGTTATTATTACCTATTTTTGGAATCATAGTACTTACCATATCTCTCATTTCTTTATTTTCAAGAATAATATTTTGATTTTGTTTAATTAATGTTCCTATCATATTTTTTAGTAGTTCATTTTCCTCTGATTTATTAACTTCTTCTGAATTAACATTAAATTTACAAGTTTTAATATGACGATTATAACTTTGAATATGTTTATATTTTTTGCCACAACTGCATATTATGGTGCGCATATTTTCTATGAGCATTTTTGAGCATTTGTCTGAAGTGTGTTTTTTGGTCTTAAGATGTTGTTTAAATAAAAAAGATTTGTTACAATAATAGTCACATTTTTTACAATAAAATTCTTGTTTTTGAATTTCAGTCTCATCGTTGCATATTTTTTGAGCCATATATGCTTATAAAATGCTCATAAAAATATGCTTAAATATTTTTAAAAAAAATATTTATAATAACAAATATTTTATAAAAATTTTGTAAATTAGAGCATTATGGTCTAAAATGAAAAATTGCATTTTTTTTTCAGATTTTAAAATCCATTTTTGAAAATTGGACATGTCCATTTTTGAAAAATCGATTTTAAAATTTTTTATTTTTTTTATTTTTTTTATTTTTTTTATTTTTTTATCCATTGATCTAATTTTTTATTTTTTTCTAACAAAATTCTTTCTATTAATGCTGTTTTATTTCCACCAATTTTGCAATTGTTGTTACTTAAAATTTCTTTTAATTGAGGAATAGTATATTTTTTATAAAAATCTTTAGAATTTTCATCAATATTATAGTTAATAAAAAAATTTTGATGTTTATTACAATAAAATTTTTTATCTATTTTAAAAGCTGATAATCCACAACAACTTCCTTTTTTTTTTCCAGAATTATAAATATATTCACAATTATGTAATTTTAATGAAAACTTTTCAGGCGAATTTACACCAATAATTCGTTTAATATTTTCTAATTTATAATATGGTAATAGATTATTGTGAATAGTTCTACAATAAGGACATTTAATTTGATTTATTTGAAGTTTATTGATTTCTAAGTAAGAAAATTTTTGTTTTTGATTAATAATTTCATTATAAATATTAATATAATTAAATTTATGTTGACAAGGAAGAGTTATAAATCCATTAGTTAAAGGTTGGCTTGATATTAAACAAATATTATTATTATATTCTATATCATTATCTTCATTTTTATCCTGATTTTTATCCTGATTTTTTAATAAAGCTTTCCAATCTAAATTATTTTCAATTTCGTAATTCATAAATAATTATAATATAATACCTTTATATAATATTATGTCAAAATCTGAATGGGGCAATGCCGTTTGGATATTATTTCATACTTTAGCTTGTAAAATAGATGAAAAATATATACAAGATAATAATAGAGATTTAATAAACTTTATACAAAATGTATGTTCTAATTTACCATGTCCATATTGTGCAAGTCATGCCTTAGAGGTTTTAAAAAAAGCGCGTTTAGAAAATATAAAAAATCAAAATGATTTAAAGTATTTTTTTTGGTCTTTTCATAATATTGTTAATGAAAAATTAAATAAAGAAAAATTGGAATATAGTTTTTTAGAAAAATATAATAATGCTATAACATATAATGTCATTTTAAATTTTAAACAAAAATTTTCATATAGACCTTATAATGATAAATTACTTATGGAAAATTTCAAATTTAATAGAGTAAAGAATGATATTTATAGTTTTTTAGATAATTTATTAAATAATAAACATATTAAAATGTAAATTAAACAATATTATTTTTAATTAATTCTCCATTTTTATATACAGAACATTTAAAGGTTTGTTTAGTTGGTCTTTCACAAACTACATTGTTACTAACAAATTCATTGAAATATAATAATCTATTATTCCCAGTTATAGATAAAATAGAATACCATAAAGATCCAAGAATAAATCCTACTAAACTTCCAGTGGCTATACCTCCAATATCACTACATTTATTTGTAATTTTAGTAATAGCATTTACAATAAAAAGAGATATTATAAATATTAAAACAACATAATTCATTTGACTATTATAGATCATAGGTAGTAAAAGATAAGCCATGGTAAAAGATATAAATGCTGAACTTAAATTTGGATTATCAAAAGTTCCTCCAACAGCAAAAATATTAAAATCAACAACATCACATATTGGTGCTCTATTAGGAGAAGATTCGTGTCTAATAATATTCATCAATAAAATATTAATTATAGTAGCAATTAATACACCAGCTAAATATATAAATCCTTTAATATCTTGATTAAAAATAGAGCTCATAATAAGAAAAAAACCTAAAAGAAATGGAGAGATAAATGCTCCAAATTGAAAAATGTTTGTTATAGTAAATTGAAGTCCGGAAATTCCGTCAGCCATTATAATATATATATCTTAGATAAATATATTAAACAAAGACATATTTTAATACTTCAGTAATTTCTTCAACTTGTATAAATTTAATATCTTTTAAAGAAGTTATATTTTTATATTTTTCAATAAATAAATTAAATTCTTTATTATTTTGTTTTGGAAAAATAAATGTTTTTATGCCTGCACTTAATCCTCCTAAAATTTTTAAATCTAATCCCCCTATTGCAGTAATCTTACCTTGTAAACAAATTTCACCGGTTATAGCTACATCATTTTTAATTTTTTTATTAGATAATAAACTATAAATAACAATTGTTATAGCTGTACCGGCAGAAGGTCCGTCTTTTGGTGTAGCACCTTCGGGAACATGAATATGTATACCTTGTTTTTTAGTTTTATCACCTATAGAATTAATTTCTAATAATTCATCTTGACTTAATAATGAAAATGCTAATGTTTTAGCAACAGACATACTTTCTTTCATAACATCTCCCTGCATTCCAGTCAATTTTAATTCTGAAAAAGTAGATGTAACAAAATAATTAGCTTCAATATGTAAAATACCTCCTTGACCTAAAGCATTAGCCCATAATCCATTTATTACACCTATCGTAGATTTATTATTTATTTTAACTTTATTAATTTCAGTTCTGTCATTTAAATATTCTTTAATATCATTAATAGATAAACTAATAGGAATTTCAAAATTCTTATTTTCTTTTAATATACTTAAATTAATCTCTCCAATTATTTCAAATAATATTTCTTTTAACTTTCTTACTCCTGATTCTGATGTATAATGATTTATTATATATTTTATAACTTCATTATTAATAGTTATAATTTCTTCTAATCCAAATTTTTTATAAATTTCAGGTAAAATGTATTTATTAGTAATTATCAATTTATCTTCAATAGTTAAATGTTCAAATTTAACTCTGTGAATTCTATCTAATAAAATTTTATCAATTAAATCTGGATCATTATAAGAAAATATAAATAGAGCTTTAGATAAGTCTAAATCTATTCCATTAAAATATTTATCTTGAAAAGTATCATTTTGAGTTGAGTCAATTAAATGTGTTAAAATACCTATTATCTCTTTTCCTTGTTCAGTTTTACTAACCTTATCTAATTCATCAATAAAAATTATAGGATTCATGCATTTTTTATCAATTAATATATCAACTATCTTTCCCCAGGTAGATCCTACATAAGTATAATTATGACCTTCTAAAGTACTTCCATTTGATGATCCTCCTATAGCTATAAAAGCAAAAGGTCTGCTTTCATTGTTTTCATCAATTAAACATTTAGCTATTCCTTTTTTAGCTAAGGATGTTTTTCCAACACCAGGAGGTCCCTCAAATCCAAAACAATAACCAGTTTTTTCACCATTAATCCATTGACCTATAATTCTTTCAACTTGTCTTTTAGCTTTATTATGACCATAAACTGCGTTATTTAAAGTATTATTAATATTATACATATAATTATTAAGTTGATTTTGTTTTTCAAAAATATTATTAATATAAGATTCAATATTATTTAAAATAATAAGGTTATTTTTATCAATAATTGTTTGATTAATCATATCTTCCATAAAATCTTTATTAGATATAACTATATCTAAAAATTTATTAATTTGAAATTTTATATTATCTAGATTTTTACCAGAAGTTGATATTTTTAAAGTTTTAATTTCATATTTTTTAATTAAATCATTAAGAATATTACATATATTAATTAAAGATGAACGATTATTATTAACTAATTTTTCAAAAGTAGATATTTTTAAATTATTAGGAAAATTTATTAAATTTTTTTTTATTTTAGATAAATAATTAATTATTTCTAAATTACTATAATTTTTTTTAACATAAATATCTATTATTTTTGTTTCATTAATACATTCAACTATATCAATAAATAAATCTTTTATAATTTTTATTTTATTAAGTATATCTTCTTCTTTATAAATTCCAAATGGAATTTTTAAAAGTCCATCTAAATATTGCCTAGCTTTTGATCCAGAATCATCTGATTTAGATTTTACTTCTTTTAATTTTTGCATAGCTTTTTCTTTAACATTATCGCATGTTTTAAGTAAACAAATTTGTTGTTCTATAGGAATTTTATTATTATCAAAATTTGACAAATTATTGGTATATTCTATAGTTTGTTTCATAGAATCTCTAAAAAATTTTTTAACAGTCCAAGGTAAACTATCAAATAATAAAGTTTGTTCTTGGGTATCAATATTATTATTATTATCATTTGAAAGTAAATCATATAGTAAATAAGCCAAATATTGATAGTCTGGTTCATAAGATTTTATTAATAATTGAATTAATGTAGTTCTTTGGGCAAATAATTCATTGCCTAAGAAATCTTTAACTATTTGATTAATAGTTTTTCTTTTAATTAAATTAATTTGATTGATATATCCTATGTATTTTTCATAAATTTCATTTTTATTATAAATAAATAATTGTTTAAGAGTTAATGATTGAATAAATTTAGTCCAAGACAATTCTTGAAAATCTTTATCAAATGGTTTATCTTCTTCAATTTCTTTTAAAGTTTTAGAAATAAAAGGATTATTTAAACAATCTAATAATATATCATCAACTACTCCAGATACAATTAAAGTTTGTTTTTGAATTTTATCTTGTATACAAATTTTAATTCCATAAACTCTAGCTTGGAAATTTCTCTTAGTTCTGGCAAGATCGAAACAATCAAATGTTGAACCATGTTCAACTATAGCACAATCTTCAATTAATTTATTTTTTTGTAAAACATTTTCTTTATTATTTTTTTTATTTTCATTATTTTTCCATTGAATTACTTTATAATTTATAGGGTGCACATATTTTGTTAGTAAATAAAATTTGTCTTTACAATTTGGATCATTTAAATTTTTATTTACAAAGTCGGATCCTAAACAAATAATTAATAAATCATTAAAATTATTAGTTCCATAATTTTTAATTATACTAGATAATTCATTATTTACATCTTGTAAATTATTTAAAATTTCATCAATATTAGGAGATAAATTTTCACTAATAAAACTATAAATTTTATTAGAAAGTACATTTAAATTATTAAATAAAATTTCTAAATTTTGAATACAAATATTTATTTCATTTGCAGTAAGTATATCTAATATTTTATATTTTTGCGCGGAAATAATAGTATTTTGAATTATATCTTGGAAAGTTTTTATTTTTTCATCAATAATTTTTAAATTAATATTAGATAATTTCATTTTTTTGCCAATCATTATATATTAATAATAATATATAACTTAATTATAAATTTATATTTTAATATAAATATAATTTTTACTAAATATGTATAATTTTATTAAATATCAATATAAAAAAAAAATTATATTTATAAATAGCGATGGGAATACCTAGTTATTTTGTATATATAGTAAAAAATCATAGATCAATTTTAAAAAAATATAAAAAATCAAATATAGATATAGATAATCTATATCTAGATTCAAATTCTATAATTTACGATTCAATAAGCTCGGTAAAGTTTGATAATAAAAATAATTTTGAAACTAGATTATTAGAATTTATTTGTAAAAAAATAGATGATTATATTTCGATTATAAAACCAAATAGTAAAGTATTGATAGCATTTGATGGAATAGCTCCAGTAGCTAAATTAAATCAACAAAAAAATAGAAGATATAAGTCTTGGTTTCAAGAACAAATTTTAAAATCAGTAGATAAAAATTATGAAGAAAAAAAATGGAATACAGCAGCTATTACTCCAGGTACTGAATTTATGAATAATCTAAACAATAAAATTAAAACTTATTTTACAAATAAAAGTGACAAATTAGAATATATAATTAATACAAGTGATGGTATCGGAGAAGGAGAACATAAAATATATGAATATATAAGAAATAATGAAGAATATCATAAAAAAACATCAACAGTTATTTATGGATTAGATGCAGATTTAATAATGTTAACTTTAAATCATTTAAGTTATTCAGATAAATTATACTTATTTAGAGAGACACCATATTTTATTAAAAATATTGACGATACACTAGAAGAAAATAGTAATTATTTAATAGATATTCCAGAATTTTCTGAAAAATTAATTAGTGATATGATTGATTGTGAAAATATTGATAAATTAGAAGATAAAATTAAAATAAATATAATTAATGATTATGTATTTTTATGTTTTTTTTTAGGAAATGATTTTATGCCTCATTTTCCTAGTTTAAATATTCGAACACAAGGTATTGATATATTATTAAATATATATAATAAATTAAATAGTAATTTAAAAAATTTTTTTATAACTAATAATAATATTAATTGGAGTCAAGTTAAAAAGATGGTAGAAATTTTAGCTAGAAATGAAGAATTATTAATTAAGGAAGAATATAATAATAGGAAAAAATTAGAATTTAAAATTAAAAATAAAAAAAAAAATGAAGTAGAAAAGTTATTAGATATACCATTATTAGATAGAAAAAATGAAATATTTATAAATCCATATGAATCAGGTTGGCAGTATCGTTATTATAAAATATTATTTAATATAGAAATTAATGAAGAAAGGAAAAAACAAATATGCACAAATTACTTATCAATATTAGAATGGAATTTTTATTATTATAATAAAAAATGTATAGACTGGAGATTTAAATATAATTATAATTATCCTCCTCTATTTCAAGATTTATTAAAATTTATACCATATTTTGAAACCAGATTTTTACAGGAAAAAGCATTTAATCCAATTAATGATAGCGTACAATTAGCCTATGTTTTACCAAGAGATAGTTTAATTTTAATACCAAATATAAATACAAATACATTAATTAATAAATTAAATAAATATTATAAATATGATTATGATTTTGAATGGGCATTTTGTAGGTATTTTTGGGAATCACATGTTAAAATTCCTGAACTAAAAATAAACGATCTAGAAAAATTATTATTATAAATTATATAATATATATATGTTCTTAGAACCTCAAAGAATAATAAAAGATAATAAATTTGATTGGATATTTCATTTAGGTCTTGGATTAGCTATAATATTAACAATTATAAATATATTTATAAGGGTAAAAAAATTAAAAAATAAAGAAAAAATTTGGTTAGTCGATATTATAGCAATTATAAGTTCATTTTTAATGTTATTATATCATTTTTTATACAGATGGCAATTAGAAGTTGTTTTACTATTTTTAATATTATTTTTATCAAATAGTATTTATCATTCTTTAAAAATTTTAAATATAAAAAATATATTATAGTTTTTTTATATAATAGAATATAGAGTTAAAAATTATAATATAAATAATTAACAAATATTAATAAAGAATTAATAAAAAAAAATTCATAATAATTTTGTTTATTCTATTATTACATATTATAAAAAAAAATATATATTAGATAAATAAGTACAAATAAATATTAATATTTATTATTAAAATCTGTTATATTAAAAAAAATATTAGAAGTATAATCTATTTAGTAAAATTAAATAAATAATAATAAATTATTTGTATATATGGTTAAATATTTAAGTGAGGTAACTAAAGAACAATTAATAAACTTTCAAAATAATTCACCAAGTCCTCAATTAGTAATAATAAAATTTGAAGCTGATTGGTGCCGTCCTTGCCAACAAATTAAAGAATTATGTAATAGTTTAGCATCTCAATTAAATGACAATATAGGTTATGCAATAGTAAATATAGATGAACATATAGAGTTATATGCCACATTAAAAACTAAAAAACAAGTAAAAGGAGTACCAGCTTTATTAGCATTTTATGCAGAAAAAAAAGACTCTAATGAATGGTTTTTACCAAATGATTCAGTAATAGGAGCTGATAAAAATGGTATTATTCAATTTTTTTCAAGATGTAATGAATATTCAAGTAAATAACTTATATAAAAAATAAATTATTAAGGTAGTAAAAGATATATAATATTATATAATTAAATTTAAACTAACAATTTATATTAATTCTTAAATATTATAAATCGGCATTTTAAATGTCCAATGGTGTAAAAAAATATAATATATTTTTTTAATTATTATATTATTTATCTGTCACGTAGAAAAACCATAGGTGTATCATCTGAATCTACTAAATTTAAAGCTTGATAAGGAGTTAATATTATAGAAAAATCCCATAAATAATGCCATGTATCTTTATTTTTTCTTTCTATTTGTTTTAATTTATTATATAAAGTAATAGTTCCGGGATTAGTATGACTTTGAGGATCAACATACCAAACAATATCACTATCAAATTTTTTAGCAATATTAAAAATATGACCTGAAGACATCCAAAGCTTCCAGTTTCCTACACACATTTCTCCTCTCTCTAAAAGTCTATCACATACTACTTTAGCTGCCATTGGTAAGGAATCATATTTTTTAATTAAATCTCTGTGAATTGAGTAAAATCTAGGAGAAATATTACTCCAATCTTTTAATGTAATATCTCTAGGTCTTCTAGCATATTTAAATAACCATTTATTAATGTCTTGATCTAAAAGGCCACTATTTAGTACACAAGTATTTTGCAATAAAGTCCTAGCTTTATAAGTTCCTAATCCAGCGTATGACATAGCACATCGTCCGCAGTCAACTTTTTCCCATTTATCTTCAGGTACTCCACTTCTCTGTAAAGCACAACCTTCACTTGCCCAATCTATATTATGTGTTAGTAAAGGTTGGGAAATAGTAGATCGGAGAGATAAATCATTTTGAATAACTTCAGGATAAGAAACCTTAATAGATAAAATTTTTTTTTTATTTTTAGTAGTAATTATAGAAATATTATTCCAATTAAATAATAATCTATCTTTATCAAACTCTTCTTTTTTAACATGTTTTATTATATCTAGTATAAAACTTTTATCTAGATCTTCTTCTTCAATTGTTTGTAAAGCAGAATAAGAAAAATATTCATCTATAGGATCATTTCTAATTGCTGTTATAACATGAGGATTAGTATCACTGTCACTAGTTATTATTTTAATATAATCATTTGGATCGTCACTATATTGTATATAAATTCTTCTTGGAGGATCATCATCTGTAATTGTAAAATTATTACTTTTAATACCATTAACAATTATATTATTAACTTGATGTTGTGTAATATTTCTCTCTGGTAAGTCCATTTGATCAATTGCATGTTGTGAATAGGTAATATTAATAGATGTATAATTATTTTTTTCTAATTGATGTTGTTGTGAAGTTCCAGGTTTATCATCTAATATATGAATATTTGATTGTGAAAAATGTTGTAATTTTTGTTGAAAATAATCATTTAATGATGAATGTAAATCTTTATTTAAATGATATGTTCCTGGATAAAAATAATAATCTGGATTTAAACTTTGATATTCAAGTCGTTTAATTATAGATGCTAAATCATTAACATTAATTGAATTAAGAATTTCTAAAAATGCATCTTTATTAAAATAACTTTGACGAATTCTATTTAAAATAGAATCTAGATCTACGTCAGTTAAATTTCCACCTATTTTTATTTTTGTATTTTTAAAATTATGATAGTTTTTATTTTTTTTGGAATACTTATTTTTTTTTGAATACTTATTTTTTTTTGAATACTTATTTTTTTTATTATACTTATTTTTTTTTGTATACTTATTTTTTTTATTTAAAATTTTTTTCTTTGAAATAACTTTATAATATTTTTTTACTTTTAAATTTTTTTTTGATTTATTTTTCATATATATAATATATTTATATAAATAAAAAATTATTAATATTAATATATGGATACTTTAGATTTAAATATAGATAATTATAACCTAGAAGATTTGATAGTATTATTTAACATTTCAGATAAATTTACAGAAAATGATTTGAAAGAGGCAAAAAAAAAAGTTTTAAAAATGCATCCTGACAAATCGAAACTTGATAAAAAATTTTTTTTATTTTTTTCCAAAGCATATAAAATTATATATGGAATTTATGAGTTTAGACAAACATCCCAAAAAAGTACAGAATATAGACCTTTTGATAATAACAATGAGGAAGTAATAAAAAATGCCTTACAGAGTAATTCAATTAAGAAAGATTTTAATAAATGGTTTAATGAATTATTTGAAAAGACTAATTTAGTAGATGAATTTTCAAAAAATGGTTATGAAGATTGGTTAAAATCTAATGAAGATATAGAAAATTATATAGGATTAAGTAAAGAAGAACAAGAAAAACAGTTAGAAAAAAAAAAAAATAAAATAAAATCATTAGAAAAATATAATAAAATTGAAGAAATACAAACAAATGGATATAATTTAATTAGAGAGAAACCAGAAAATTATTCAAGTGATATATTTAGTACATTACAATTTGAAGATTTAAAAAAAGCCCATCAAGAAAGTATAATACCTATAACAAATAAAGATTTAAATATTATTAATAACAAAAGTTTATCTAGTTTAAAAAAAGAAAGAGGAGAAAAAATTATAGTTCCTTCACTAGAACAAGCTAAAAAAATTTTAAATGAAAAGATAGAATTAGATAATAAATATAATACTCAAAGAGCGTTTAAATTAATAAAAGAAGATGAAAATATGCAAAAAATGAACGATTTAAGGTTAAGATCAATGCGACAAATCATGGATAAATAATAATAATATAAATATATATTATATGATTAGCCAAAAAGCAATTTATTCAATAATTATTATAGTATTAATAGGTTTCTTATTTAATTTATGGGAGAAAAAACAAAAAAATAATAAAAAATTAGATAGTTATAATTTAGTTGAGAAATTTTTTTTAAGTGATATAAAATCTTTAGCAAAGATAAATAAACCTATTATTTGGATTCATGTAACTTATGATTGGAATGCTAGAAGATGGGAAACATTTGGATCAAGAATGTCATTAAATTTAAATCAAGATTATTTATATTTAACATTAAGATCAATTATAGAAAAATATGGGAAAGATTTCCATATATGTTTAATAAATGATAATAGTTTTGAAAAATTAATACCAAATTTTCCCATTAATTTAGCATTTTCACCAGAACCAATAAGAGAAGGATTAAGAAATTTAGGTTTATTTCAATTAATCTATAATTATGGAGGAATAATAATACCTATATCATTTATAGCTGAAAAATCATTTATAAATATATATGAAAATTTAAGAGAAGATAAAGTTATTATAGGTGAACTAGTAAATAGATCTAATACATCTTATAAATATTCACCAAATACAAAAATTTTAGGATGTAAAAAAGGATGTAATTTAATTGCAGAGTATATATCATATTTAGAAAATCTTTATGCAAATAATTTTACAAATAGCATTCAATTTGATAATTTAATAAATGATTGGTTTTTACAATATAAAGAAAATTTATTAGTAATTCCACCTGATTTATTAGGGGTAAAAGATAAAAATGGATCATTAGTAGATTTAGATAGATTATTAGGAAATTCGTTTATTGATTTTAATTGTGAAAGATTTGGAATATATATACCTCAAGATGAATTATTAAAAAGAAACAACTATAATTGGTTTGTGTATCTTAATGTTGATGAAGTATTAAATAGTGAAACTCAACTTGGGAAAAATATACTTATTTCCCAATAATTTATATATAATATATATATATATAAACTATAATGGCTTTATATAATTTATTTCCTAATGGAAAAGATGATTTATTTAAAGCATTTATATTATATTCAATGGTTGGAGCTATTGCAGCATCTTTAGCAGTTCATATTAGATTATCTATTGATAATAATATTTATGGAATAAGTGATTATGTTAAAAATAGTTTTAATTGGGTTAAAAAAAGAGATGAAGGAAAATTAAATAATGCAAGATTAATAATTGCTATATTTATAACTTTTTTAGTTACAATTGTAATTTATCATGTTATGTGGTTTTTAGTAGGATTTGGCGGAGGATTATTAGCTCCCCCCGGAAAAAAAATAAAATATTTTAGTTAATTTTGCTAATTTTATAAATTATTTCATAATTAGAATTACTAAAATTTTTTAAATATTCATATTTAATATTAAGACAATTACATAATTGTCTTATTACAGTTAGAAAATTTTTATAAGTAATTTCTCTCTCTAAATAAAATTGTTTAGATTTAAAATAATAAATTTTTAATGAAATATAAAATTCTTGTAATAAATTTTTATAACAAGCTTTTCTGAATATAGATTTATCAATAATATAAAAATCATTATCTGTATTATTACAAATTGCGTTTAAAAAATTAATTAATAAGTTTTTTTCAGGAATTTCTAAAAAAATTTGTTTCATTAATTAATAATAATATTATATTATTTTTACAATTAAATACTATATATTACTAATTATTAATGTAATATTAATGTAATATTGATATTATATTATTTGTAAATAAAGCTAATTCAATTTCATCTTCATGAATAATATGAAAAATAGTTATATACGTACATATTATTTTAATAATTTTATATTTTTGTTCCTCATTTAATAATGTTGTAATTTTTATAAATATAAAATAACTATCTAATATATCCATTACAGAATATCCTTTTGAATAAATATTCAATATAATTTTATTTGCTTCATTTATTTTATTTTCAATACAAAAAATTGTGTAATTAATAAAATCTTCAAATAAAATATTACTGCAAGTTTCTTGAGCTATTTCTAAAGTAATAACTTGTTTTAATAAATTAAATTTTTCTAAATAATTAATTAATATTCTTATAGAATTATTTGAAACTGCAATTATAAATGGTATGGCAGATTCATTTATAAAAATTTTTTCATTATATATAATTTTATTTAGGATATTTATTAATTGATCATTAGAAAATGGTTTTAATTTAACAATATGAATTCTAGATTGTAAACTATCAATTACTTTTTGAGGATTTATACAAGATGCTAAAAAATGTACATTTTGATTATATTTATCAATACAATTTCTAAAAACTTGTTGACTTTGTTCATTAATTATATCAATATCATCTAAAACTAATATTTTTTTTTTATTTTTAATTGAAGAGGTAGTTTGACAAAACGTTTTAACTTCATTCCTATAATATGAAATTCCTTGTTCTTTTAAGCTGTTAATAGTTAAAATATTATTATCTATTATATCTTTTCGAATATTTTTATAGTATTCATTAATAATAATTTTTATTAATGTTGATTTTCCACATCCTGAACTTCCCACAAATAATATATTTAAATTATCCATTGCAATAAAAGTTTTTATTAATGTTTTAGTAGATTGGTTAATTTCTAAATCTATAATATTTTTAGGTGAATATTTATATATTAAAGAATCTTTCATAAAATTATTCGTTAATTAATATTTAAGTTTTTGTTATTATTAACTAATATGTCATGGGATAATGAAAAATTAGAAAATTTATACAATATTTTAAATGTATCAGATAAAGCTAGTCAATCAGAAATAAAACAATCTTTTAGAAAGTTATCATTACAATATCATCCTGATAAAGATAAAAAAACTACAGAATATTATAAAAAAATATTAAACGCCTATGAAATATTAAATGATATAAATAAAAAAACTTTATACGATTTGCAATATTTTAAATATTCCAAAGAAAATAGATCTAATGTATTAGATATAAAAAGTAATCAAAAAGAAATAATTCAAGATAAAGAATACAGATATAAAAAAGATATAATATTTCCAGATCTAATATATAAAAGATTAGAATTAAGTTTAGAACAATCTTATTTAGGATGTATAATACCTATTGAAATAGAAAAAAAAATAGAATACAATAATAAGATATCTACTGAAATAGAAACTATTTATATTACTATTCCTCAAGGAATAGATAATAATGAAATTATATTAATTAAAAATAAAGGAAATAGTATAAATCATATAATAAACGGAGATATAAAAATACAAATAAATATATTAGAAAATGAAATATTTAAAAGAAATGGATTAGATTTAATTTATTTTAAAAATATAACATTAAAAGAATCATTATGTGGTTTTTCATTTAATATTCACCATATTAATAGAAAAATTTATACTATTAAAAATGATGGTTCTAGTATAATTAAAGATGGACAACAACAAATAATATCAAAACTAGGTATTAAAAGAGAAAATTATATAGGAAACTTAATAATAAAATTTAAAATAGATTATCCAGAAAAATTAAGTTTAGAACAAAGAAAAATATTACAACAAACTTTATAATATGAAAATTAAAAATAAATTAATAAATAAAAAGAATTTTGAACAAAGTATCGAATTTATATATGCAGAAGAAAATTTAAATAAGGAATCTTTACCACTTATTTTATATATAGGTGGTACAGGTTGGTTAGGTTATTTTCCGATAATATATAAAATTGCAGATATTTGTAATAAAAGGATACTTTATAAATTAGTTAATGAAGGCTATTCATGTGCTATTGTAAGATATAGAGGTAAATTTTTTAAACCTTTATCTATACGTAGTAATATAATTTTATTATTAATAACAATAAATATTGATTATTATATAGGTTTATTTTTACTTATATTTATTATATATTGGATTTATAGTAGTAACTATTTTCCAAAAATTAATGAAATGAAAGAAGATTTAATAAAAAATATAAATAAATGTTTATTTTATAATAATAATTTAATAAAATATGAAATGAATACTAATGGAGAAATTATAATTATAGCATATTCGGCAGCATCACATTTATTATTATCTTCTTTTAAAAAATTAGATATTAAAAATATAAATTTAATAAAAAAAATTATATTAATTTCTGGAGTATTAAATATACCAAAAAAAGAAGATTTAAAAGATGGAATAATAGACAAAATGACTAAATTAGTATTAGACTTAATAAATAATAATAAAAAAGAATGTTTAAGTATTCTAAGTGAAAAAATAGTTTTATATGAAAAAGTTCCATTTTTAATAATAAAAAGTAAATATGAATTTTTCAATATTCCAATAATTGAAAAAGTAGCAAAAAAATTTTTAGATAAAACAAATTTTATAAAAAATATTAATGATGTAGAAACTTTTTATGTTGAATCAAATCATTGGTTAATTTTAACTAATAAAAAAGTGTTAGAAAAAATAAAAAATTTTATAAATAAATAGATTTAAATATATAAAAATTATATATATAATATGAGTACTTTAAAAAGAATTCAAAAAGAATTACAGGAAATAAGTACTAATCCTCCTTATAATTGTTCAGCGGGTATAATTGGTGATAATCTATATAATTGGACAGCAACTATAATAGGTCCAGAGAAAAGTCCATATAAAGGAGGAGTGTTTAATTTAGAAATAAATTTTCCTGAAGATTATCCGTTTAACCCACCTAAAATTCGTTTTACAACAAAAATATATCATTGTAATATAAATAGTAGTGGAGGAATATGTTTAGATATTCTAAAAGATCAATGGAGTCCTGCATTAACTATTAGTCAAATATTATTAAGTATTTGCTCATTAATGGATGACCCAAATCCTGATGATCCTTTAATGCCAGATATTGCAAATTTATATAAAAAAAATAAAATAAAACATGATGAAAATGCTAAAATTTATACAAAAAAATATGCTAATTAAATAAAATAAATTATTGGATAAATATATATGGATAATTTAAAAATTATAAATAATAATGATATTAATGAGAAAGATTTAAAAGAAACAAATGATATAGGTGTATTTCATCCAGGAGTAAAAAAGATACCAAAAGTTATATTACCATTAGATGAAATATTAGTAATGATTGATAAAAAAAAAACTTGGACATTAAAGTCGGCAAATACTATATTAGATTACCTATATCAATATCAAAAAATTGCATTTGAAAAAAATGATAAAAATTCAATTGAAAAAATAGATTTTTACATAAAATATATTAAACATCAAATAGATTATTTAAATTCTTTTCAAAATCATTTATTAACATTAGTGGCTACAATATTTTTACCCTTATCTTTTATAACAGGATTTTTTGGAATGAATTTTAAATCAATGGGAGCTCCTTCATTAAAATCAGGAATATTTAATATAAATCATGGAGATAAAATAATTTGGATATTTTCTATTTTATTATTTATATTTCTAACAATATTATATTTTAATTTATTTAAAATAATTTAATCATAAAATATTTATATAAATATTAATAAATATATTATATTTATATAAAAAATATTAAAAAAAACATTTAAATTATTATTTATTTTTTTAAATATTTTTTTAAATTAAAAATAATATAAAAGTAAATATTATTTTTTTTTTATTTATGATATTTTTTTTGTAGGAATTTCTGCACTGGTTAAATAAATGGAATTTTCTGTGCAAATAATAAAAGTTTCAGAAACTTTATAAATCTTAGCTATAGGACTTGTATATTCTTCTGCATTTTTTACTAATAATTTTTCTCCACTCTCCCTTACTCCTATAAGAGCTTTTTTATCTAAAGATTCAACCCAATAGTCCATCATAATAGGTTTATCTTCAACTATAGCTAGTTTAGAAACATGTTCCCAAACCGAATTATTTGGAAGTTTATAACTACTTTCTTCATTCATTTTATATACCTTTAATTTTAAAAACTTTAAATACTTATTTATTAATTATTTATTTTTTTAAATTTAAATAATTAATAATTAATATTTAATAATTAATAAATAAAATAAAATAAATAAAATTATTATAATTGTATGACAGTTATGAGTGAATTTTCAGAGTCTATATTTATATCTAGTTTAAATAATCCAGATACATATAAAACTTATTTAAATGATAGTTTAGAAGAAATATTGATTAAATATATAAATTTAATTAAAGATTACAAAATACTTTATATAGAAAATACAAAAATTATAAATAAAGAGTATTATAATTATTTGTTTTTAAATGGATTAAAAACTCTTAATAATGTATTTTTAAATACTTTATTATACACAAGAAATTTAAGTACAGCAAATTTTTATAGCCAAAAAAGTTTTTATTTATATATAGAATTTATATCACAAATAGATAATGTAAATCATAGTTTTTTACAATTAAATGGCAAAGACGCATCTTTATTTGTTTATAAAAAAACAATATATGAAATAGATAATAAATATAGACAAGAATATAATTGTTCTAATCAAGAAATATTTGAAATTTGTAGTATATATACAAATTTAACTTATATATTTTTTACATTAATAAAAATATCAGGTAATATTGAACAATTTAAAGACAATATCGAAAAAAATTTTTTAATAATCAATTCAATTCTATATTTAATAAAAGATGTATTAGAATTTAATTACATTTATAATAATAAAAAAAATGATACCTTAATAATGATATTTATTAGTAAATTTATATATTCACTATTAATTCAATTAAAAAACCAAGACTTAAATTTAGAATTAGTACTTAATTATCTAAATATTTTAATATCAAAAATAAAAAAATATAAAATAGATGAAAATATGATAAACAATATTTCCTGTTTTAATACAGATAACTTTATAAATAAATCACCAAAAAAAGTAATAGATTTATTTTTTAAAAATTAATTTTTTATAGTAAAATATATATATTTTTTTTTTATTTTTTTAATTTTATTTTGAGGAATAGTTTCAATAATTTTAGTAGCAATATTATAGAATTCTTTTTTAAGAATATCTTTAATATAATTATATATATAATATAAAATTTCTTCATTACATTTTCCTACTATTAATACACTGCCTGTTCTAAATATCATAAATGATATTTTAATATTACAATTATTATTTTCAGATAATTGTTTACCAGTATTATTAGTAATAGATTTATCATAATAAAATTCACATTGAATTCCAGGGTAAGAACATGGATCATAACAACTATTAATTCCATAGGTAAATCTTAATATATTAAATAATTTCTCTCTATCAATATAAAAGCCACAATTAAAATTAGAATTAATTAATACTGTAGATTCTTCATTTTTAATATAATTTAATGAATTATTATTAGTAATAGATTTAAATATTTTAATTAATAATTCTAAACTCTTATATAATAATTTATTATTTTGTATTCCTGGAATTTCTAATTTTCCAGTATTAAATACTTTTATATGTATTTCCTTAAATATATTATTATCTAATACTCTTAAAATTAAAACAAAACAGTTGTAAAAAGCTCCTTTTTTTTTTGATCTATAACTTAATATATCTTTTTTAGATATTCCAATACTTATTTTTCTAATATCTTTGTATTTAATTCTTCCATTTGGATTTTCTATATGACTAATTATTTGTTCATCTATAAAATGATCTGTATTAATTTTTTTTTTTAAATTTTCAACTTCTTCAGGCGAAGATGAATTAATCTTTATTTGTTTTTTTATTATTCCTTCACGTTGTTCATGATAATAAAGTAAAGGAAGTTGCCAAAATAATTCATATAGATTAATTGTAGAATTTATATAACTAATAATAGTTTTAGTGGATATATAAATTGGAGATGGTTTAGGAACTTCTTTATTATGTAAAGCTATATCTTTATGTGTAATATTATCTCGACTATTTTCATTATTATAATGATCAATATCATTATTATCATTTTCATTATCTTTATCTTTAGAAATTTCTAAAAAATTTTGCCATTCTTCATCTAAATCATCCATTATTATTTATCTATAATTTTCTTTAAATTAATCTATTTCAATTATTTTCTTTTATTAAAATAAAATGGCTTCTCTCTATAAGAACATTAATGAAAAAGTTGAAATTCCATCTAATAATAATGAAAAAGTAAATAATAAACAAATTTTATTTTCTACTGATGAAGCCTATATGGTTACATCTAATATATTTGATCCATATAAAACATCATCTCCAAGTTCATGGAATTTTAGATTAAAAGAAAGATTAAAACTTTTTGAATATAATATTGTAGATAAAGAAGTTATAACTATAAAAAATTAGAAATTTCTTTAATAGAAAAATATAAATAGGATATATTATAAGTTATAGACGAATCTGTTTGATGCATAATTAGTTCTATATTACTTAAAAAATTATTATTTATTTTTTTATTTTTAATAATATAAATAATTAGATTTTTTATAATATTTTTCATTTCAATTGAATAAATATCACTAATTTTATAAAGATTTGATTTAAATATTTCGAGAGAAATATTTTTTTTAAATTTTTCTAATAAATCTATTAATATTTTATCATTTAAAATTTTTTTATTATTTATTAGATGTTGATTTGATTGAATATAATTAACCATACTTCTAATATCAGATTTATATATTCTTTGGATTTCTTCTAATTCCTCTATAGAAAAGTTTAAATTTTCATTAATATTTATATTAGATAAAAATTTTATTATATCTTCTTTTGGTAACTGATTAAATCTTAATCTCATAAATTCATTTTGTAATGATTCATCAATTTTACTTATATAATTACATATTAAACAAAATCTTACATTTTTATTATTAATTTCTAATAAGTATTTTAAAGCTTGTTGAGCATTTTTTGTCATATAATCTACTTCATCTAAAATAATAAACTTTGTACCATTATTAAATAAATTTTTTGAATTTACAAAATTATTTATATTATTTCTTATAATATCTATACCTCTTTCATCAGAGGCATTTAAATGGATCATTAATCCTTTATTTTTTTCATTATTTTTTTCTTGATATGAATTTATTAAATTTATAATAGTAGTAGTTTTTCCAGTTCCTGGAGGACCAAATAATAACAAATTAGGAAAATAATTTTCTTTTAAAATATTTTGCAAAATAATTTTATTACTATTTGATAAAACAATCTGATCAAAATGTCTAGGTCTATACTTTTCAACCCATGGAATATAATTATTATTCATTTAATAATTAAAACTTTATACTTTTAATAATTTTTTTTATAATTTAAATAATTCAATGTAATAATTATAATTTAAATACTAAAAATTATTTCATATAAAAATGTTAGTTAATGTTCTTATAAATATTTTTTGTATATCTTTTAATTTTAATAAAAACCCAAATATTTTTTTAAAAAGAGAAGATTTTTTAACTAGTAATTTTGCATTATCTATCTTGGCTAATAACAATAATAAATCTAATAAAATAGATAAATTTGCTCATTGGTCAGTTTATGGATTAATTCCACCGCCTATTGAAAAGACCATATCTATTGAAGAGTTAATCAATGAAATAAAAATAAATAATATAATAAAAATTCAACAATCAATTAATCATAATTGTGTTGTTGTTACTAATAATAAAGGACATAGATGGATATGTTTAATAAAAGATAAAGATATAATAAATAGTAATAAAATAATTAAAGAAATCAATAGTAAATTAGAAATTTTACCAATTGAAAAAAAATACATTTTAATTAGAAACATTTGGCAAATTTTTTTTATGGGATTTATATCTTTATTTTTATTTTCAGAATTAGATATGATTGAAATAGATTTATTAGGATAAAACTCTATATATGAAAAAGAAAATAATATTAAAAATGGCATAAAAAGAAAAAAATTACTATCTTTTTTAATAGATAAAAATGAAACAAAAAAATAATTTTTAAAAATTTTTAAAAATATTGAAATAAAATTATTAATATATAATAAATTAAAAATGGAAAAAATAGGATATTTGGAAATTGCAGTTGGATCAATGTTTTCTGGAAAAACAGAATGGATTCAAAGTATTTATAATAAATATAAATCTTCTAATAATATTTTAGTAATTAATAATTATTTAGATGTAAGATATAGTAGTGATGAAATTGTATCTCATTCTGGAATTAAAATACCTTGTATAAAGGTAAAGAATTTAGAAAGTTTATTAAATAATAATAAAATACAAATAAATAACTATGATATAATATTAATTAATGAAGGACAATTTTTTCAAGATTTAGTATCATTTGTTAAAAAAATGTTAAATAAAAATAAAAGTATTTATATATCTGGCTTAGACGGAGATTTTCAACAAAATAAATTTGGATATATTTTAGATTTAATTCCATTATGTGATTCTGTTATAAAATTAAAAGCAAATTGTATGTATTGCAAAAAAGAAAAATCTGCTATATTTTCGCATAGAATTAATAATACCAATAATAGTCAAACATTAATAGGTTCAGAAGAAAGTTATATAGCAACATGTAGAAAATGTTACAATATTTTAAACTCTACCTTAATTTAAAATATTATATTAAAATATTATATTAAAATTAATTTAGTAATTAATAATTTTTATTGTTTAGAATATATATTTTTTTTTTAATTTAGAATTTTTTTTTTAATTTTGAATTT
>JGI10211J34971_10000754_pt1 | contig 26965 bp, 21 predicted proteins | sample Etolagsediment_FD_34971 | JGI IMG/M metagenome (IMG submission 34971)
GCGACCACCACGGCGGGATTTGCGACCACCACGGCGGCCGCCAGTCATTTTATGGTCCATCATTGTTTTATCTTCGAGATCTTCTGCTGCGTCTCCAACTTTTTGTGCTGTCATTATATATTATAATAATAAAAAAATATATATTGAGAGAGATTATTCTGCTAAATAATTGTGAACAATAGAATTTTTATTAGTATTTCTAACATCGCCAGTTAAAAGTGATTGTTCATATAATTTTTTAATAACATCAGGAGGAGCATTACTACCACTTTTTAATAAATTATGTCTTTTTAAATAATTTTTCATATCATTTAATTTAATTTCTTTTAAACGTGTATGTTCGCTACTAATTTTTTTTCTAGTAGAAACATTTTTAATTAAAACACTAACAACCTTGTGTTTTTTTCCTAAATTATATTTAAAAGTAACATTTTTTTTATTAGTACTTTTTATTTTAGGTATTGTAGAATCGGAAACATCATCACTGTCTCTCTTAACAGTAGAATTATGTAATTGCCTAAATGTTGGCAAAGAACCATTTTTTAAACAACCATATTGGGGTAAATTGTCTAAATTTTCTTGTTTTTCAATAGGAAAATCTTGTAAATTTTTTCGCTTAATAGTGTTGTTTTTTTTATTAGATAATGTTTTTAAAAAATTTATAGATTGTAAAAAATCATCATCTTGATCATTATTAATAGGAATAGGTTTTTTACTAGAAGAGTTTGCTTCAAGAGTAATAGGTATATTATCAAGTTTTTGTGTTAAAGAATCTGATGTATTAATATTTTGTTTATTATCAGACGAATTATTATTAGTATAATTATCTTGATTATCAGTATTATAGTCATAATTATTATTTTCATCTAGATTAGTAGATAGTAAATTATTTTGTTTATGTGATCTATGATTTTTAATGCGAGCAAGAAGATCTTTTTTTAAAACATTAGATTTAACAGGATTTACAGGTTTATTTTTTAATGTTTTATTTTTATTTTGACTACCAGATACTTTAAATAATTCTGGATTTATTTTAATTGGTTTTATATTTGACATTAAATTATGTCATGATTTATTTAGTTATAAATTTCACGCATTTAATTATATAAATGACCAATAGTATCAAATGTATTTTCTGTCACAATACCATGTTTAATAAATAATTTTAATCCTTCATCTAAATCATCTTTACTAAGAATAGTTTTTTGATCATCAGATAGAGAAAATACACGTCTAGCGTGTGCTATTTTAGTTTTTGATAAAAATAATTCAACATCTCTACCGTAATGTTTAAAATATTTAATATTTTTTTTAAAGAAATTTTCATCTAAAGAATTGTTAATTTTCCAATTAATTTCTTTTACTTTTTTACAAAAAATTTTAAATAAATCTTCAGGTGAGTATTTATCAGTTTTAAAAGTCCAAGGAAATCTAGAACGAAGTCCTGGATTAAAACTAAAAAAACAATTATTAAGTTCTTCTTCATATCCAGCAATAATAATCATTAAATTATCTTTATGATTACTTAAAGATTCACATAGTGTATCTAAACATTCTTTTGCAAAAGAATCACGTTTTTCTTGATTACCTAATGAATATGCTTCATCAATAAATAATACTCCACCTAACGAATTTTCTATAACTTTACTAGTTTTAATAGCAGTTTGTCCAAGATATCCAGCAATTAAATCTGATCTGACAACTTTAGTAAATGTACCTTTAGATAATATACCTAATTTACTAAAAATCTCTCCAATAATTTTAGCTACTTCTGTTTTTCCTGTACCAGGTGGTCCACATAATACAGTATGCATAAATTCCATATTATTAACTTTATGAAAATTTTGTATATAAAATAATATTTGATTAAGTATATCATTTTTAAGTTCATTCATTCCAATAAGACTATTTAAGTCAATTAAAGGTTTATGTATTTTGACAAGTAAATTTAATTTATAATCTTGATCAATATTATCTATACTACTATAATTGTTACATATAGTAATAAGATCGCTAATATTATTAATTTTAATGTTAATAGTATATGGTATTTTACTAATAATTAATTGTTTTGTTTGCAATGATAAAATAGCCAAATTAACATAGGGGTCTGTTTGTACCATATTATAATTTTTATCATAAAGCATTAATAGATTACAAATTTCTTGTTTTGATAATTTACGATTATTAATATTTAAAATATTATTTTTTAGTATAGACTGATTTTTAATAGTATCTAGTCGTTTAATAATATTTGCCATTATAATAGTACATAACAAATAGTATTTATTATCATTTTTTTATTACATAATTTAAAGATAAATTGAAATAATAATTAAATTAAAATGATAAGCAAAATGGAAGATTGTGGAAACGTAAATAAAATTTTAGGTTCAGATTTTCCGTGGACTCTTATCGATGCATATTTTTCAAAAGAACATTTACAACAATTAGTAAGACATCAATTAGAATCATATAATGATTTTATTGAACGTCAAATTCCAAATACAATTAATATGTTTAATCCTGTAATAATTACATCAGAACACGATTATGATAAAGAGAGTGATAAATATAGACTAGAAATAAGTATTACATTTGAAAATTTTGGTTTACATCGTCCTCAGATACATGAAAATAATGGAGCAACAAAACTAATGTTTCCCCAGGAAGCAAGATTAAGAAATTTTACATATGCGTCAAATATGACAGTAACTATGAATATTAAATATACAATTAGAAATGGAGAGAATCTAAATGATATTCATACAGTATATAAAACATTACCAAATATTCATATTGGTAAAATTCCAATTATGTTAAAGTCTAATGTATGTGTATTAAAACAGTATAAGCATGTTACAAGTGAGATAAGCGGAGAATGTAAAATGGATCCAGGTGGATATTTTATAATTAATGGTTCAGAAAAAACTTGTCTTGGACAAGAACGTGCGGCAGAAAATACAATATATTGTTTTGACATTGGAAAAAATAATAGTAAATGGAGTTATATAGCAGAGATTAAGTCAGTACCAGATTGGAAATCTATTTCTCCAAAACAAATATCAATTATGATATCACAAAAAAATAATGGATATGGATATGGTATTTATATTCAAATACCTAGAATTAAACAACCAATTCCATTATTTGTGTTATTTCGTGCTCTAGGTGTAATTTCAGATAAAGATATATGTGAAAAAATAGTTTTAGATATTGATATTGAAATTAATAAATCTTATATTGATCAACTAAAAGCATCTATTGTAGATGGAAATATGTATATGACTGAAGAATCTGCACATAAATATATTACATCTCAAGTGATATATACACCATTAAATATGGATAAAGAGACTGGACAGCAAAAAAAACACCAGTTTGCTCTAGAAGTATTAAATAATGATCTATTTCCACATTGTCGAACACGAGAAGAAAAACTATATTTCTTAGGATATATGACTTTAAGATTATTAAATTGCGCAAATGGAACAATTCCTTGTGATGATAGAGATTCTTATGTTAATAAAAGAATTGATTTAACAGGTGTATTATTAAATAATCTTTTTAGAAACTATTTTAATAAATTAGTGAAAGATATGCAGAAACAGATAATTAGAGAAATTAATAATGGTTCTTGGAAGTCAAATGAAGATTATGAAAGTATAATTACGTTAACAAATATTTACAAAATTGTAAAATCTACAACTATTGAAAATGGATTTAAAAGAGCATTAGCAACTGGTGACTTTGGTATTAAACAAATAAATAGTAATAAAGTTGGTGTAGCTCAAGTATTAAACAGATTAACATATTTATCAAGTTTAAGTCATTTACGTCGTGTTAATACTCCAATAGATAAAAGTGGTAAGCTAATTCCTCCTCGTAAGTTACATAATTCAACTTGGGGATATCTATGTCCTGCAGAAACTCCAGAAGGTGGTTCAATTGGTGTAGTAAAAAATTTAAGTTATTTATCAACAGTAACAATAGAATCAGATAGTCAGCCAATAAGAGAATATATATCAAATAGTATTGTAAAATTTAGTGAAGAAAAAAATCTTTATAAATTTGTTAAAGTATTCTTAAATGGATCTTGGATAGGTATAACACGTGAGCCTTTAGAATTATATAATTCTTTAAAAGAAAAAAAATCAAAAGGATTAATAAATATTTATACAAGTATTGTATTTAATTATAAGCAAAAAGAGATTATTATTTGTAATGATGCTGGTAGATTAGTGAGACCACTTTTAAAAGTAAAAGATAATAAAATTTTATTAACAAAAAATATAATTGATAGATTAAAACAAGAAGAATTAGATTGGATGGATTTACTTACAGATTGTAAAATTGATAATGCTGTTTTAGAATATATTGATCCTAGAGAACAAAATAGTAGTTTAGTAGCTATGACTTGTAAAGATTTATGTAAACGAGATAGTAATTTTAAATATAATTATACTCACTGTGAAATTCATCCAAGTACATTATTAGGTATTTTAGCATCTTGTATTCCATTTCCAGAACATAATCAAGCACCTCGTTTAACATATCAATGTGCAATGGGTAAACAGGCAATGGGTATTTATGTTACAAATTTTAATAATAGAATGGATAAAACAGCTTATGTTCACACTTATGGTATGAGACCTTTAGTTGATACTCGTGTTATGAATTTATTAAATTTACATAAAATTCCATCAGGTGCACAAGTAATTGTAGCTATTATGACACATACAGGGTATAATCAAGAAGATAGTATATTATTTAATAAAGGGTCTATTGAGAGAGGTTTATTTCAAGCAACAATTTATCATACTGAAAAAGATGAAGATAAAAAAATCCACGGTGATCAAGAAGTAAGATGTAAGCCAGACCCAACTAAAACAAAAAGTATGAAATTTGGTAATTATGATAAAGTAAATAGTAATGGTGTTATTCCTGAAAATACTAAGATTGATGATAGAGATATTGTAATTGCAAAAATTTTACCAATTAAAGAAAATCGTAATAATCACACAAAAGTTATTAAATATGAAGATCAGAGTAGAATTTATAGAACACGAGAAGAAACATATATTGATAAAAATTATATTGAAAGAAATGGCGATGGATATAATTTTGCTAAAGTAAGACTAAGAACATTACGTCAGCCAGTAATTGGAGATAAGTTTTCCAGCAGACATGGACAAAAAGGTACTATTGGTACAATTATTCCTGAAGAAAATATGCCATTTAATGAAGATGGAATTAGACCAGATATTATTATTAATCCACATGCTATTCCTAGTCGTATGACAATTGGTCAATTAAAAGAGACACTTTTAGGAAAAGTTTTATTAGAACTAGGTTTATTTGGCGATGGTACTAGTTTTGGCGAATTTAATGTAAAAGATATTTGTAAAGAGTTACAAAATATTGGATATGAATCAAAAGGCAATGAAATATTATATGATGGATTATCAGGTGAACAGATGAGAACAAGTATATTTATAGGGCCAGCATTTTATCAAAGATTAAAACATATGGTTAGTGATAAACAACATAGTAGAAGTATTGGTCCTATGGTAAATTTAACTCGTCAACCAGCTGAAGGTAGATCTCGTGATGGTGGTTTACGTTATGGTGAAATGGAAAAAGATGCAATGGTTGCTCATGGTGCATCTAAATTTAATAAAGAAAGATTACTAGATGCATCAGATCAGTTTAAAGTTCAAGTATGTAAAAAGTGTGGTCTGATTGCTGCTTATAATAATAAAGAACATATTCATATATGTAAAACTTGTAATAATACAACAGAATTTAGCAATGTATATTTACCATATGCTTGTAAATTATTATTTCAAGAATTAATAACAATGAATATTGCACCAAGAATTTTAACAGAAAATTAGTTATAAAAATATAAATAAATAAATATATATTTTTTATTTTATTAGTTTATTATATATATATATATAATGAAATTAAATACTTCAATGGCTTTTACTTATCCATATAGTAAACTTTTAGGTGCTCGACCTTGTGGAAAAGACCCTACACCACAACCGTGGGTTAGAATTGGTGCAGATCCTAATATTCCAGTTTATAAAAATGCACCACGTGAAAGTTGTGGTGATATCGGAAAATCATGTACACCACAACTTAGATTTAAAGATGGCGATAATGATTTAGTCATGTCACGTAAAGAATTACGACAAGCTAATAATAGACCTATTGATATGAAACTAGAAGATAATTTACCTTATCCAACACCTATTACAGTATCTATATTTACTAATCCAAAAGTCGGGTTTGATTATAATTATGGTGGGATAGGCGCACAAACACCTTTTAGAGCATTAATGAATGCAGGTGACCCAGCTTCTAGTGTTAATAAATATGCAGCTAATCTTGAAAGTTGGCAAAAAAGTGGACTAAATCCAGATCCTATTTATACAAATCCATCAAACCAAGTATCATCTACTACACGTTCATCAAATGCTGCTGCTGTTACTATGAGTGGTTATATGCCGCGATCTACGCCAACTCCAAAGACTGCACCAGGTGGTGGCGGACAGACAGCAATGTGGAGTGGTAATCCAAGATGGGTATATGATGGAGCAGATTATGTTAGATTTAAAAAATTACAGGCTAAAAATAGAAATTTCAATGATGTATCATGGGGTGGTGATCGTAATAATGCATCTCAGGTAGCACTTTCAAGAGTTAGACGGTAAATAATAATTATTTAAAATATTAATTATTATTTTTTTTTATATAAAACTCTAAATAAAATAAAGAGAGCTAAAATTGCTAAAGATACTTGTAGTATCATACGAATTTTTTTATTACAATCATCCATATTTTCTTGATTATCTAAAAGTGCTTTACTATTTTGAAATCCTTCTTTTACACATCCATTACAAGTTCCATTTTTACCGCTAAGTGCAGCACAACCTTGTCTAGATTGACCACTTATAGGATTAGTAGCGCCTTTCCATAAACAGGGTTCAACATTTCTAATATCACTAAATGTTAAATGGGCTGTATCCATACTTAAATTATTTTTATTATCTCTAACAGGTAATGTAACAGATGCACAAGAGGGATCAGTTCCTTCCATAAATGCTTGAAAAATTTGTAATGGATTTATATTAGCAGTACTAGACATAACTCCTGGAACTATACCTACAATCTCTCCAAAATTAGTTCCCATTGCACCAGAAATAAAGGGAATATCTCCTGCGGGTATATTATTAATAAATATAGATCTTGTAACATCTTCACCTGTTGTAACATCTTTACAAGTCGCTCCAGTTTTTAAAAAATATCTGTCGCCAAGTGGATCATTTTCACCAGGTCCTCGCTGTGCTCCCCCAGATGCAATTAGGGTTTCCATATATTTGATTAAACCAATAATATCATTACCTAGAGCTCCTAAGTTGCCATCAGCAGACATGCCCATTTCTTGAGGTGCTAAAATCCATTTCCAATATTCATAGTTTGGACCTAATAATTCAGTTTCTACTTTATCTAAATCATTTACAACATCTTTAAAAAAGTTAGACATATACTTATAAAATATAAATATTTTATTTAATCAGTTCTACGTTTACCAGAATAAGGATTTGCTTGCACTTGGGGAAGAGGGTTAGGCATATCTTTTTTAGTAGTATTAGCAAGACTTAATCCTTTTGCTTGTAATTGATTACCAAAATTAGCTAATGATTGTTTAAGTTTTTTCTCTCCATTTGCAAGATCTGTAACCTGTTGTTTTAAATCTAAAATACCTTTTAAACTATTATTAAGTGCTTCAAGTTTAGATGTATTATTAGCAACTTGATTTGCTATATTATTATTTATATTATCAACATTTTTTTTAATAGATGATAAGGTAGCTTGGTTTTGCATACCAGTAGTGGTAATACCATCTAATGGAGGACAATTATCTAGACCTTCTATATTATTTTTATATAAAAATAATATTAGTGATAATAGTAATAGTAAAAATACTATACAAATCATTATATATTATTACTATAAATTATTTAGGTTGATTAGCCACGCTATTAGCCTGGCTTTGTAATTGTTGTCCTAGTTGTTGTATACCTTGTTCTGTTGTTTTAATACTAGAACTTAAACTAGCAACTATTTGTCTTAAACTACTTAAGTCTTGTATATTTGTATTAATATTATTAATTTGAGCAGTATTGGTACTAACTTGTTGTCTTAAATGACTATCTAAATCACTAACTTGTTGTTGTAATGTAGAAATTTGATGACTATTGGTTATATCAGTACTAGTAGAACCTTTAATAGGAGGTGTATTACAATCATCTAAACCTTCTATATTATTAAATAATGATGTAGAAAAAAATAATATTAATGATAATGTTAATAGTAATATTATAATACAAATCATATATATATTTATATAAATAATATTTTTATAAATATATATGGCCTATAGATATTGTAGGTATAATAATCAAAATAATGAATTTTGCGAAGTTGAAAAAACAACTTTGCCAAATATACCACAATTACCTTGGGGACATCGATCTTGTAATGTTACAGATATATCAAATTGTGGTAAAAATTGGAAAACACAGAGTCCAGTATTTGCATTAGTTCCTACCATGTCTAGACCTTTACCACAAATTAGAAATTGGTGCGCACCAGGTAGACCGATGCCTGATATTACAGGTAATAATCCTAATTTTTCTAAAAATGGTGGTCAAATTGATCCAGAAACAGGTCAATATGTTAATAACCCACCATATAATGGTCACTATATAAATCATGATGATTATCTACAATATAATAATCCACCTGTTAGAATAAATAGTAAAGGAGAGATTGCTTGTGGAAATGAGTCTGGTACATTAAATAATAATTTTTATTCAGGTCCAGGTTGGAAATCTTCAAGAGTTCATGGTAGAACAAAAACGACTGCTTTACCAAGACCTATTAAACATTGGCGTCGGCAACTATTTCCAAGACAATATATTGATGATAATACAAAACAACCTTTACCAGATTTACCTAATGGTATGATGGATGTTAATACTAGTAAAATTACTAGAGGTAGACATTATAGTGGCTTAAATTTATTTGAAAGACCAAATGGTTATACTATAACAACTATTAAATTTTTACAAGAATCAATTATAATACGTGATGATAATAATAATAATAAAGGTGGAAGAGCATTAAGTTGTCAACCAATATGGGTTCTACTAAGTCAAGAAAATGATATATCTAATAATGCTTGTACATATGTAAATGAAAATACACCCTTCACTATACCAAAATGTCCACAGAGTACTGCATTAATTACTGCTAGACCAGGAGCATATATTGATAGAGGCCCATTTCAATTTCAGAGTAATAAAGGCTATTTACAATCAAGAGCTAAACTAAATTATCAAGCTGAAACATTTTCTTATACTCCATATATTTATAATAATTTAGATAATCTAGAAAAAAATAAAAGTAAAGAAAAATTAACACAAATTTTATATAAACCAAATAATTTTCCACCATCAACATATAGTTTATATAGAAATAATCAACCAGTTCACACAGGATTAGCAATTTCATTTATAGAAACATGTTATAACCCTGATTTAAGTTTTAATAAAAATATAACACCAGTAGCAAACTGTTTATGTAAACAAGCAATTGCATATAAACCATCAAATAGAGTTTTTCAAAGAAATTCTGCAGTACAAGCTAGTAGTAATACTAAACGGAAGGGCCGTAATCAAATTTATCGTAAACAATATAATATAACTAATCTTTGGGGTAATACTACAGGTAATACTTCAATATATACAGCATGTTATGGTAGTAGAGCAACTATGCGAGGTACATTTATATGTACTAATAAAAAAGATGAGAATTTTCCTTTTGGAAATTAAAGATCACTATATTAATATATTAACTAAAATAATAGCATTATTTAGATATTTTAGTTAATATATTATTTACAATTAGTGTATTAAAAATATATATATTTTTAATATCTTATTAAAATATATATGTCTATAACCTTTTATAATACAAATGATCCTAAACAAATAATTTTATCTAATCTTACTGAAAAAGANAATTTATTAGGTGTAAATAAAAATAAAATAGATTTAGCCACTAATTCTATTAAAGAAACAAATCAATTACCAAATACACATCAAAATAATTTAAGTGCAGGATTTCAAGGAGGGCAATATATTCATCCAGGAGGATTATTTAATAGAAATTGGAAGGGATTAATTACTGATCAAATAATTAATCATAATTCTGGAAAAAGTTTTGGTACAATTTCTTCAGTCGAAATTAAATTAAATGTACCAACTAGTTCTCGTCCACAAATAAATTTTCCAAGTGATGGTTTTACGTATGCAGGAAATAAAGAATCTGATCCATCTCAATATAATCGTGCTCCTAGAGGTTTACCTAGTGTTTATAATTATGCAAAATTAACTAAACATCCAAATATAGCTGTGATAGGAAGATATAGTGGTATATATACTACTGCAAGAGGTAGAGGTGCTGGACGAACTGGTTCACTTAATCCTATTAAACATTGGAGAAAACAATTATCACCTAGTCAAGGACATGTTACAGGTAAGCCTAGTTTAAATCATGTTATGTGGAATCCTGGAGGAACTACTTTAGATAATTCTTGTTGTCTTGTAAATTTAAATCAAAAAGACTGGCAAGATAAACATCAAAAAGGTATGTTAAATCAATATTTAGCTAATGGATATAGAGATATAGAAAATTGTAATTGTAGTACTTGGACAGATCAAAATGGTGTAACACATCCAGCTGATGTTATAAGAAATAGTCTATCTAATTATCAACCTGTATATTTTAATAATCCAGAGAGAGTAGCTAGACCTAGATCATCTCAGACAAAAATAAAAAAAAATTATTTTACTACTGGAGCAGCATATTTAAAGAGTAGAGTTAAATTATATGAACAAAATCAATTATTAAGTACAGCTAATCAAATGCCAGGAAAATCTAATGAATTATTTATGCAAAATGGTAAACCACTTAATCAAGAATTACCTCCTTCTAATCAAAATTGGGTTTATGCTGAGAATACCATAGATAAGAATGGTAATAGAGTAGGATCTCAAGCATTTAATAGTACATATTGCGTATCAGATCCATCTGCGTGTTGTCACTATAAAAATGAAATAGATAAATGCCAAGTACCTATTACTTTTAAACCAAACAATCCATTCTTTGCTAAACAAGGTGCTGTAGATAGTAGTACACGAATTTTACAAGCAAAATATAATACAATTATAACTAATAATAATGATTTTGCTCAAGGTAATGATATTAAATTTGCTAATGTAGCTGGTAAAGGAATGAATGTTTATTTAACTGCTGGCAAAGAGAATAGTAAGGTAATAACACTTCCAGGAGCTACACCTGTTAAATATAGAGGAGATGCATATAGAAGTCAAGCACCATATTTTATCAAAAATAAATATCAACGAATAGCTGCATGTTCCCAAAATATTTTAAATGCTTTTAATTATCAATCATCTATTAGAAGTAGACAAAGATTAAATGGTATAGGAAATAGAGAACCTTCTGGTGGCACTGGAAGAATGACAGTATGTTTTTTAAAAGTAAGTGATGCATTACCACCATACGGTAGAGGAATTTAAATTATATATTATTTTATTATTATAATATATAAATATGAATAAAAATGTAAAAAGTTTTTTATGTAAATTATTTTGTTTCTTATTTCTAATTGTTATAATTAGTTGTTTATTAAATAATTATTTTAGTAAATCAAAAACAAATATAGAAAATATGGAAAATATAGGTTATCTTGATATTATTTATAGACTATTTAGTTATCCAGATAAAAAAAAAGAATCTTTATCAAATATTAGAGAAGGCAAAATACAAGATTATACCGGTTTAGGAGGTAATGCAGGACCTAATATATTACCCTCTAATATAGCTCCAGTACCACCAGTTTCTACATTAAATTGGAAAAATTTACCTGATGCAAAAGAGTGTTATGCAGTTGCAGGAGGTAAAAGTCACGTTAGCAATGTAGTTTCATCATTAGATGATTGTAAAAAATTATTTAAGAAAACATATCCAAATGCAAAAAATCAAGGTTGGATGTCATATTTTAATTTACAAGAAAGTGATAAAGGGAAAGATTATCATAACTGTTTTGTCAGTAATAATAGTGAATGTAAATTAACATCATCATTACATACTAGTCCTAGAGGAAACAATTATACAAATAGAGGTTTTATTCTTCCAAAAACAAAAATTAAAGAAGGATTAGATAATATAGGTTTAAAAGATTTTACAAATCTAGATCCAAATATTAGACCAACCCCTATTCCAGACATTTGTATAGGCAATGGAAATTTTATTTCACAACCTAATTCAACTATTCCAGTGACTGCAACAGCTGGATATTTACATAGTAATATTGGTGCTTGCGAAAATGAATGTACTCCAGAGAGAGGATGTTTTGCTATTGCTTTTGATAGGGCATCAAAAGATGCAATCAAAAAATGTAATATATATAGTGGAGCAGCTTCTGCTGGAGGAAATACTGTTAAAGCAGGTACACTTTGTTCTAGAATTTCTCCAACATGTTCAGTTGCGGATTATAAATTAAATAATACATCTAGTAATATTGCAACTGTTATAAAACCAAATAGAGGTGAATATTATACGCATTCATCAGAAGCTGCTTGTGCTGTAGAATGTAATAATAGAGACAATTGTATAGGTTATTTATATGATAATAAATCAAAAAATTATATGAAACCGTGTAGAATATTCAGTAAAACTCAAGCAGCATCATCTAAAGGATTTCCTGTAGCTGGTATTTGTTCTAAAAATATACCAGTAAAAATATCATGATCTCGTTATCTAGAAGTTTCTAGAAATTTTAGATATATAATATATATAATATATATGTCTAGGGTTGAAATATTTGAAAAATGTAATCGTAAAATTTTAGAAATAGAAGAATTATTAGCAAAAAAAAGTGAAATTACAATAGATGCTTCTAGTGGTTCAAACACTCGTGTGGGATTAGAAAGATTTGAAAGAAGAGGCGGTATTTTATCTCAGATTAGTGTTATGACAGATATTGCTAGAATTAATGTTCAAGAGCCAGGAAATAATGCACATTCTATTATAGTTGTTAAAAACCATTATTTAGCAAATGGTTGGAGCATTTTTGATGCAAATGGTAAAGCAAATTTACCATTTAAGATATATAATGGAGAACAGGATGTTACCCAAAATTATTTAGAAGTAACAGGAGAATTACCATTAAATTATGGTAGTGATCGAAATAACCCAGGGTATTGTGGAACAATTGGTATAATATTTATGGTTTATTTTATGAAAAATAAAACAAATCCAAATTGGGCACATGAATGGATAAATTTATATAATATTCTCTCTCGCAAAATTTCAGCAACTGAAGGTACAGTTGCAGTAACATTATCTGCAGAAATTCAAAATTTAGTAAATAAAACAAGAACAATTACGCCAAATATTATAGATGATATATATAAATTAATAGTCCCTTATATACAAGAAGGTGGAAGATTCTTAAAATATCATAAAAAAATATATACTTACAAAGGTAAAATAAAAAAAACAAAAAATAAAAAAAACAAAAAAAATAAGAAAAAGAAATCTAAAAAACTTAAAAGAAAATAAATGATAATAATAAATGACAAATAAAAAAAATAAACAACCTATTTTAAGAAATTGTGAAGAGAGAAAAGTAGAAGTTCATAAAATAATAAGTAAATTAACTGAGTTAGAGTTAACCATACAATATGAGCCAGTAAAAAGATTATTTGTAATTTTAAAAGATTATGTAGATAATGGTGGAGTAAAAGAGATTAATATTCCTTTTCCAATGATAAATAAAAAGATAAAAGGACATTTGCCAGACACAGTAAATGATCAATGTTATGTTGCTTTAAAACACGAAGATTTTTAGAAAATATTTATATAATAATATAAACTGAGATAGTTTACCAGATTATATTATTAAGATTATTTTAAAATTCAGGAGAGAAATTACTTGCAGTAATAAAACTATTAAATATATTCAAACTAAATAGAATCCAATAATATAATGATTTCTCTCTAGATCACGATAATAGTAAACTAATTATGTAGCTATAAACATATTATGTTGATTAATATTTTTATGATATGGTAATTTATTTTTTATACAATATTGAATACATTTAAGTATATTATTTTTTTTAATTGTATCTAATTTATCAGGTTTATTATTATCTAAAATATGTAATGTAGACAATATATTTTCTAACTGTTGTTGTCCTAATATAGCATTAATATCTTCTATTTTATTTACATACAAATATGGTATTTGTACATTAAGTATTTTACAAATTGGTTTATCATCTAAGTAACTAAAAAATTCACTAAATTTTTTTATTAAATTATAAGTATTATCTAGTTTAAAATTTCTACATACTATATATTTTTCAGCATTAGCACAACGACTTGCGTGTGGTTTTACTATATAACATTTTTCATATAAACTAGATAAAATATATAATAATTCAATCGTAATTTGTGTAAATATATCAAAAATTTTTAAAACAAACATTCCACCTCGTTTTTGCATTGCAATAGCATATACAATTTGACAAAATATTAAATTTACAGATTGATGTTCTTGTTGATTAAAATTAGTAGAAAAATCAAACCCTCCATCTCCTGTAATTAAATCTATACTATTTTTATAATTATCATAACAATACCATAAATTGTCTACATTTAATAAATTACCTGTTTTGTCTTTTCCTGTTATAATTTTAATATTTTGATGTTTATTTAAAAAATATTTACTTTTTTTCCATCCTGGTATGTTTTCATCTTGATCATTTATTAGTGTCATTCCATAATAAATATCTTTACTATTTATTGTATTATTATTTTCTCTATACGTAATTAATGCTTCAACAAAACCACCTGGTCCTTCTGCTAAGTGAAAACTAGTCATAGCATCTGATGTAAAATCTATATTAAAAATATTAAATATTTCTATTAACTTATAAAATGATCTAGATAAAGGTTTTAATTTACAAACAGATAGTTTTGAATAAGGAATAGGAGTATGTATATATTCATATGGATTAGTATATTTTTTATATTGGTCCCATTCATTTTGATAATTATCAATTTGTGTTTTCATAGAATTTAAATATCTAGCTAATGATTTACTAATTGTATAATGTTTTAAATCTTTTTTAATTTCCAAATCTTCTGATGATATAGTATTAATTATATTTGGTAATAAAAAATAACTCATAACGTTAATATATTATTATTAATTCCATTTATATTGTTTTTAAGACTTAGTAGATTTTGATGATTTTGATTTTATTGGTTTTATTTTAATAGAAGTAACTGGTTTAGAAGTAACACTTTCTGCAGATTCTATAACTTGTTCAACCTGTTCTGTTGTCTGTTTAACTACATCTGCTGCTTGTAAAGACTGTTTTACACTTTCAATCTCTTCTGCTTCAGAACTTTTAACTAACGCTGTTTTAATATCGCTAATATCTACATTTCTAACTTTTTTATATATAAAATAATTATTTAAGAAAGATATATCTCGTTCTTCTCTTGTCATTTTAAATGCGTCTCCTATACTATTTTGATCAAGTTTACGACTTTTAATATCACTTTGCATCTGTGTGTATAATTGTTCAAAAGAACCTATACTTTCAGTAAAATTAACAGATTTTAATTCATCTACTGTTAGTGGTACAAATCCATAGTTTTCAATAACAGATGTTAAATAATCATAATTTACTAGATATTCTCTAATTGTTTTATTAATAGATACTTGAAATATATCTATAGCATAACCTAATGAACTTATATCATCACTAAAATCACTATTATCATATTGTTTAGTTATTTCAAGAAGTTTATTTTTTTTATCTCTATCAAAGAATGTATATGTTTCATTAATTTTAAGATTATTAATAAGATTAAATATCTTTTTACCACTAAAACTTGTACCTATAAAATATCCACCAATTTTTGTACATTCAGCAATATTAGTTAAGAAATTATGAAGTGTTTGATTATTTTCAAACATATAATGAATCGCAAATTGAATTGAACTAATATTAAAACCTTCGCTTGCAACTCCATAAGATTTAACTACACCTTTGCCTAATTTTTCTTTTGGTCCAGTACCAAATACAGCATTTGTGATCTGTTTTCCAACTTCACTAAATATAGCCGATGTATCTTTAATATTTTTATTACTACTTCCATAAACAAACAATGCATCGGGAGTCGCTTCGAATTTTTGTTTATATTTTAAATATCTTGCACAAACACCATCAACCGGATTTCTAATATTATCTCTGGAATAATCAATACCAAATACAAATGATAATTTTGCAGAGATCCATTTAGGTATATCACCACCTTTACCTACAGCATAGTCAATCAAAGTATTGCCTGGGTCTGATACATTAGTAATTAATCTATTTTTAACATATAGATTATGAAAGTCTCGTAAAGCTTTTGTTTTTTTTGGACCTTTAACTTGATTGTAATAAATATCATCTTGTGAAAGTGTATTGGGTATATTTTCTCCTGTTGTAATCATTTCTAGAGTAATTGGATTATGAATGCTATACCAGTTATTTTGTGCTACGTGATAAGCATTTCCATAACTTTTATATCCAGCTCTATATTCAGCAGTTTTATCATATCTAACTCTTAAAGGAATCCATCTCCATCCTTTTGGTTTGCTAATATCATATCGACATTCAACAATTGTATTATCTTCAATTACTTCATTTTCTTCTGTAAACATCTGTTTTTCATTCATATTATCTAAATGTAATTCAATATTAGATATTCCTGCGTCAGGATCATATGGATTTGACGGAACAAACTGAACTGGTTTAAATCTATCTTCAGAGTCAAAGTCAGATTGTATTGGAATTTCATCATCAATAAGATATTGACATGGATTAGCAAATCCATGTTTATTAACATCATAACCAACTCTTAATATAACAGTTTTATATTGAAGTAATTGATCTACTGATTTAGTATCCATTCCATCTTCAAATTTATTTCCTACAAAGTCATTACCAGTTTTAGTTTTTTTTGTAGTTAGTAAGAAATCAATAGTATTATATTCGGCAGGTTTCCACTTAAATGAATATTCCCAAGTATGTTTATAATTTTTAATTTTTTTATCAGTTTCTGTCATACCAACGCCAAAATTTTTGGGTGTAAATATAAAGCCATCTGTATTATATTCATACTGATTAGCTTTTATTTGTTCATTAATTAATGCACAAGCAGCAAATAGTGACTGTGTTTCTGTAATATCATAAAATCGTTTCATTTGAATGCGTATTGGTGATGGTAAATCAGAATTAACTAATACTGGATTAAGTATTTTTAATAAGTTTTCTAATAAATTCCATCTATACTTAGTAGGTAATTCTGCTTTGCTTGTACCAATAAATTCTAAATTTCTTACATCTTTTTTATTTATAAAATAAATATCAAATGCAGCATATAGATTAATATAGTTTCCTAATTTATTATGAATAATATGTTCACCATCTAATAAAGTATTAAATAGTTCTTCATTATCAGTTTTTGCACCAGTAAATTCTATACTCATTTGAGTATTTAACAAATAAATCTTTCCAACATTATTAATATATAATAATTTTCTATCTCCGTCTGCTTTATCTGTTACTGTAAAGTTTTTCTTAATATTAATAATATTACTATTTGGATTATTCTGAGTAATATTTGAAATTTGTAGTGTAACTGATGATGGTCCTATAAAATCTCCAGGTTTTGTCTCGTCGTGTCTAACACCAATTAATTCTAAATAATTTTTACCAACCGTTGTTATATCAGGATAAGATATAGGAAAATTAGTATTTTGTAATCCACAAAGTATATATTTACTAACTGTTTTTACTATTTTATTTAAAGATTCTAAATTATAACTAGATACTTTATCATTTAAAATTTCTAATTCAATCTCATATTTTGGAATCATTTTAAATATATTAGATTCACTAATACTATTATTACTATGACTCTCTCTTACAATACTAAAATCTACTCTAATTGGAATATCTTCATGTATAAGTGTATAACGATCTATAAGTCGATTAAATTTTTTTTTTGATGTCCAATTTGCAATAAGTGTAGCAACTTCAGGAGAATTTGGCAGTATATTTTTTTCGGTAGAATAGGTAATTCTAAAATTAAATGAATCTAAATTAAATCTGGCAGGTGTTTTACCATCAATTAAGTATAAATTTTTTTCAGTAAAACTATATCCTTGCTGTTGAAAATCTTCAGGTATTTGATTAGTTTTACAATAATTTTGAATATTAATTATATTATCTATTTCTACTCTAATATCATCAACTTTAATACTTAAATAGTATTTATTAGTTGGTGTAAAATTAAAATTTTTAGATAATAAAAATTTTATAGTATTATCAAAATTATTTTTTGAAATTTTTCCAATGTTTCGAGTACCAAATCTAACTTCTAATTCAGGATTAGTGCTCTCATCTAGAGTATTTTTAGTTTCTAAATATTTATTTATTACAGACTCTTGTGTTAATGATATAGATTTAACTGTAGAAGTCATTTATATATATAAATTAATATATTTATAAATCAATTTTCTTATTAATAATCATATAATTTACATTTTGGTCTGTATTTTTTCATAAATGTCTTTCTTAGTAATTTTTGATGGAATATTCTCAATATTTAATTTTTTTGCAATATCTATTAATTCATCTTTTGAATAACTAGTAACACTTTTTAATGGTTTATTTAAATTTTCTACATAAAATAAATTGTTTCTATAAAATTCTATTTTACTATTATCTATAATTGTAATATTGTTATTATTATTATAAATAACAATAATATCGGTATTTTCATTACAATTAAATTCAAAAAATTTGTTATTCCATACATAGAAAATATTTAAACTAAATAACAGTGATAATGCAAAAAATGTTTCTAAGTTTATTTTTTTATGATTAAGTAATTGATCTTCGACTCTATTTAAACATAATTTATAAGTTTTTAATTTAGTTTTAATTAATCGTAAATCTTCAATACATTTAATTTTAAAATCTTTTTCAGTTTTAAAATTACAATTTGTTTCATATTTATATTCTCCTTCAACTATTTTATAAATAGTCCAAAATAATTCATCACTATTATTAGTAATTTTATTTAAGGGTTGTTTATTGGATTGTCTATTATTATTTTTACTATTAATATTAGGCAATAATTTAATAATATTTTCATTTGTTAGCATATATTTTTCATTTATAATATTTGTCATCTAAATATATATTTAGATATATATTTAAATTGTTAAAATATATCTATTCTAGTACTTTATGACAGGGTTTAGGTTTGGCTTGTTTATCAAAAAAAGTATTTTCTATGTCTTTTCTAGTTGTTTCAATATTTGTTAATTTAATATTTTGAATATTAATAAAATTTATATATTCTTGAATTTTTTTAATTGTAGAATCTTGTATATCAGTAAGATTAATAAAAGTACCATTTAGATTTTCACTAATATTAACAGAATCTTCAATAAAAATTTTCAAAATATCTAATTGTTGTTGTTTATTATATTGTTCTACTATATCTTTTATTTTTTGTAAAGTTTCTATATCACTCATATAATATATTATATTATATAACTTTAAGTTAATTTACTTTAATCTTGAGATTCTTCTAATTGGGTAATATCTATATCAACTGGATCACTCTTTTTACTAATAGAAATTTTTTGTGGTTTAGTTTTTGAATCAACAACTTCGCCAATTACTGAAATATTTTTATCATTTAATTCATATCTTTGACCAATTACTCTTACTGTAATTTCTTGTTCATCTTTAATATTTGAAAAGTTTTTATTAAGATAACTATGATCTCTTGCAATAAATATAACTAATGGATCATTTTCATCATCTACAGATGCCCTGATTCCAGCTTTTGTAATATTTACTACTTTACAAGAAATATTTTGTCCTTCAACAGGATTACAAACTAAACACTCAATAACTACACTAAATTTAATATAATCACTTTCTTGTATACCATTTGAATGACTAATTATTGATATACTATTTGGTTTAATATATCCTTCTTTAATACATTTACCTGCTATATCATTTTCAATTAATTTTAACATAATCTCTTTTAAATTAGATCCAATATTTTTCATTGATACCAACACTTTTTTATTAATTATCATTTGTGTATATAAATTATTATCACGTCGTTTTTTACGCGATGTAGTTTTAGTAATTTTAGGTTCAGTTTCTAGTTCCATATAGTATATATATATATAATATATACTATATTTAATTTCAATTTTTAATATTTTAACTAGAATAAAAAATAAATTCTACTGGTCTTAAAAACCATCTTTTACTATCTTTTTTATTATAATCATTTATTCTTAGTAAAAATTCTTGTAAAACACATAGATATGCGGCAGATCGCTTTTTAATTACACTCTCTGTATATTCTTCTTTATCTAGTAATTCATTTAATTTACCAGCAGTTAATTTAGCACCCTGATCACATCTAGCACCAGTATTACCAGGTTTATTATCTTTAACTTTAAATACCATTAATATATTTTTAAAATTACTTATAAATCCAAAAATATTGTTTATTTGAGACTTAGGAATAATATTTAGTTTTATTTCTGGTAAAAAGTCATTATAATCTTCTGATTCACCTAATTTCCATATTTTTTCTATACTATTTTTAATTAATAGTTTAAACATAGGTTTTTTTGTTTTTGGATTCCATCCAGGCAATAATATACCTATTTGATCTTTGTACTTAATTTCATAATTATTAAAATAATTTAATAATTTATTCTCAAAACTATTTAAATCACTATTAAAATACAGATAATTTAATAGATTAACTAGATCATCATATAAATTCATTTCAACTATATGACTAATTAATAAATCATCTAGTATTTCTTTGCTTATACCCATTTCTTCTAATTCTTTTAATACAAAATAACAGTGTTTATACCATACATCTTTGTCGCCTCTAATAATAATTTGTTTAGTCATTGCACTATTATAATCAGCTAACATTTTATCAATTATTCGCTTTCCTGGTAAAGATTCAATTTCTGGTGCAAGAGGAACTTTTGTAGGCTCATCTATAGTTTCTGCTGATTTAATAACTTTTTCTACTTTACTTTCAACCTGAGTCGCTTTTATATCACTTGATTCTGATATAATATCGGCTATTTTTGGAGCAATTGCAAGTGTTTTACTTTGAGATATATTAGCTATATCATTAATATTTACTTTTATACCTTGATGTTTAAATGGGATAGGAACGCTTCGATCATATAATGATATATTCTCATTATTTAATTCAATTGGTTGGAAAAAATAATATTCTCCAATATTAACAAGTTTACCATATCTTCCATATTTATCACTTATCACTTCATTATTATCTATTAATTCAGTTAATGCAGCATAAATTTGATCTAATGGATATTGTCTAATAATATTTATCTCTCTTATTAAAATAGATTTTTTATAAAAATAATTTTCTTTCATTAATTGTCTAATTCTTATAATAATTTTATCAATATTCATTTCTATAAAATTTTTTGTATATGTAAGACTATTAATATCTTCTATTGTATTATCTGGTTTACATTTATACATACATGTATCTTGAAAATCACATTGTAGCGTATAAGGTTTATCACCAACTTGAAAATCTATTATTTTACCATCAGATATTTTTTGTTTTAATATAAGTTTCATATTTTCAGCACTAAAATTTGTCTGTTCACTATTTAATAAACAATCTACCGATATTTCTTTTAAAACTCTAGTTATTTTACCTATTTTAATTGCTTTTTGTTCTGCTAATCTATAAACATATAAATCGGCTGGTTCAATTAGATTATCAACAAGTTCACTTCCATACAAAAATATTTGTACATTTCTCTCTTCTAACGGTAAATCTTTATGACTACAATTTCTAACAGCACGCCCAATAATTTGTTCTATTCTACTTAAATTATACCAAGGTTCTAATATATGAACTTGTCTAAGAAATTTAAAATCTAAACCTTCTGAACCTGCTTGAGAGATAAGAACTACCTTTACTTTCTCTCCATTTATATTTGATTTTTGTGTAGCAGCTTTTACTTCACCTATGTTATCTGGCGATAATTTATTATCACCAGTTATCATAATATATTTTGCTGCAATAGCATCTTTAGAATTAGTATTTGTGTATGTTTTTAAATCAAGATTTTCAACAGGTCGCTTTTCAAAAAGAGATGGTATTGAACCATATCTTGTAATACCCATTTCTTCTAATGCTAGAGCAATTGGTACTACACCACCATCTAAATATTGTGAATAGATTAATACTACTCCATTTGAATTTCGTATACTATCAATAATAGCTTTAATTTTAGCACTATATGTTTCTATATTTTCTGGTGCAAATATACGACCATATTCATCTAATATTTCGTCACGATATTTAAAGTTAGTTATACTAGGTGGTGAAATAGTTTTTTTATATGTCATTACACTATTTAATCCCTCTTTACCAACTAGATTTTTTATATCAACTGTAGCATCAATTCCATTATCAAATATATCTCTATTTGGATATATAATATTTAATGCTTCTAATGGTTTAGTTAGTTGAATATAACCTAATTGTTCCATTTTTTCAATATTAAAATCTTCAGTACTTGACATTTGATTTATAATATAATTATATCCACTATCTTGATATCCTCCCATAGAAACCATATAGAGAGATAAAAATTGAATAGGCTCGCTAACATCTTTACTATTTACTTGAATTCTTGGATAAATAATATTTTTAATAGATTTTTCTGGAGCAAATTGATCTGGCCATACTTTATACGGAAAAGTATAAGGATTATCACCTCTTACAAAAGAAACATACCCAGTAGCTTTTCTCTCTAATAATGCTTGCCCAATATCTTTTCCATCCTCATTAACTAAAAAGTTTCCATCTTGATCAAAAACATCTTTTAAACTAATTGTACTTCTTTTATCATTTAAGTTCATAATATTTATCAACCAAATAATTTCTTTGTATGTGTTATATAATGGAGTTGCCGATAAAAATAATAATCTTAAGTTATCTACATTAGTAACAAGTTTTTTTAATTCAGACGCAATACGCTTTCGTTTGTTATCATCCGTGAAACGTATATTATGAACTTCATCTATTATAATTAGTCGATTATCAAATACTTGTTTTAATTTTTGTTTTATAATTTTTTCGCGATCAATACTAAGTTCACCTGGAACAAAACTCTGTTTTTCAATAAAATTTGCAAAACCTGTATACCCAATAAATAAGTAAGAACTATTAATTAAATTTTTTATTAAACTTACTACTCGGGCACGAGACAATCCTCTCATATTTAATGGATTAATTTCTCGTAATAATTTATTACCTACACAACTTTTAATATTCCATAAACCATCTACCAATTCTAACTTACTTTCATCAAATAATTGAAGCCTAAAATTATCTTGCACATTAGGTGACGCAACAACTATAATACGTTGACTAATTCCCATCTGTTTTATATAATCTCTCATCTCTTCTGCTACACCAATTGCAGAACAAGTTTTACCTGATCCTAAACCGTGAAAAAGTAATAAACTATTATATGGTGTATATAGTGATAAAAAGTTTTTGACAAATTGTTGATGAGGCGATAAGCTAAATTCACTATTACAGAGACGCTCAGCTTCTTTTCTAATATCTAAAATTTTACCACTATATTTTGTATCATTAAATTCACGTTTTTCGGCTATTTTTTTATTAAATAATGGGTCATTTAAACTTGGATACAAATATTTTAATCTAGATTCATCTTTTTGCCACATTTCTCTCTCTTCTAATTCTAAATTATTAATTTGACTATTTGAATCATCACTAGATGCCATTTATATATAAATATAATATTAATGTTTTATATTAAAAAAACTTATAAGATTGCAGTATATGATTTACTCGACTAAGTGTATCTATTTTTTCTAAATTATATGGCCGTATATATTTAACACAATCACTATATGTTTTCCATTCTATTTTACTTACCTCTGTTTTTTGAAAATTTTTTAAATTATTATTTTCTTGATCCATATAGGCTATAAAATATTTATGTTTATATGATTTGTAATTTGATCCAGTAAATAGCTCTTCAATTGGCATAATATTATAAATTATTTTTAAACTATTTTTATTACAACCAGTTTCTTCTTCAAATTCTCTTAATGCACAAGTTAAATCTTTTTCTTGAAAATTACGCCTACCTTTGGGAAATCCCCATTCTGGTTCATTCCAATTATTTTCACATTCATTTATTAATGATTCTAAATTATATTCATTTGATTGTAATTTAATGCCTGCTCTTAATGAATTAAATTTCTCTCTAGAAATTTTCTCTTCTCCTCTATATTGAATACCAATATGATCACCCCATAATTCTTTCCATAATTGTTCAAAATCTTTTGTTAATAAATTATTTTTTTCATTTATAGTCATTTCATTAATTATATTTAATAAATATCGTTTATTAAATAAAGGATACTTTCCTCTCATAAAATCAACATAGCCTAAACTATCTTTACGTCTAATCATTAAGTATTTAAGTTCATCACTATTATTGAATACTATTATTCCAATACTAGTGATAGGATTTTTACACTGGTGAAATAAATGTCCATGTTTACCACAATTATTACAAAAATTATATTCTTTCATCATCTATCCGTTATATGTTATTTTAGTTATCTTTTTATATTTATTTAATGTAATGAGTTTAAATCCAAAAGTATGGGGTCCACATTATTGGTTTGTTTTACATACTATATCACTAACATATCCATTAAAACCAAATGAAACTGTTAAAAAAAAATATTATGATTTTATTGAAAATTTACCAATCTTTATTCCTATAGAAAATATTGGTAACTATTTCAGTGAATTATTAGATAAGTATCCTGTAACACCATATTTAGATTCTAGAGAATCATTTATAAAATGGGTCTATTTTATTCATAATGAAATAAATAAAAATTTAGGATATGAAGAATTAACATTATCTGAAAGTCTTGAAAAATATTATAAACATTATGAAAATTATGAAAAAGAATTTAAAATTAATAATAATCGACGTGAACAGTATGTATATTTTGGTATATTGTTATTATTAATTATAATAACTATTAATGTTTATAGAAAATCTTAGTATATATAAATATGAAAAATAATCGAAAAACTAGAAAAAAAAGTAAAAATAAAGGTGGAAAAGCAATAGATAGTGGAGGTTTTGGTTGTGTTTTTAGTCCAGCATTAAAATGTTCTAATAAACCTCGTACTGATGGCATTAGTAAATTATCTTTTGTTGAAAATAGTAATGTTGAATGGAATACATTACAAAATGTAAAAAAAATATTATCTAAAATTCCTAATTATACTAATTATTTTCTATTATCAAATATTTCGACATGTGTCCCTGATAAATTAACTAGTAAAGATAAAGAAAATTTTAGTAAATGTATGTCATTAGAAGAATCTGGTTATAATGCTAGTAATATAAATAGTAATTTAAATAAATTTAAAATTATTAATATGCCACACGGTGGTGATAATTTAGACAATGTTATCAACTTAAATATTTTATCTTTTGATAAATTAAATTTATTATTACAAAATTTATTATTAAATGCTATTATTCCTATGAATAAATTAAAAATTTATCATTTTGATATTAAAAGTAGCAATATTCTTTACAAAGATGGTAAAATAAAAATAATAGATTTTGGAGAAATGGGAGTAAGTACAGATAAAAATGTAGTTCCAAATATACTATTTAACAGAGCTATACAATTTAATAGTCCTTTTAGTAGAATATTGTTTGATAATTTTATAATTGATAATTTAACAAAATATTTTATTAAATACAATATTAAACATAATACTAGTAGAGAGAAGAAATCAGAAATAATTAGAGAAATATATAATGCATATTATAATATAGGTAATCAAGGTCACGAACTATTTTTAAAAACATTTTTAATACCAGGAATATTTAAATTAATTCCTAACAGTTTAATAGTTGAATTATGGAATATTTCATTAGAAGCGATTGATATTTCTATATTAGTAACAGACTGGATTGTAAATTATTGTACAGAAGCAGTAGATAAATTTTTTAATTTTAAAACTATGTTATTTGATTATAATAAATACTTTTCTGAAATATATTCTAATAATGTTGATATATATGGTTTTATTATGTGTTATATGATTTACATAATTACTGATAGTAATCAATATTCACTTAATTTAAAAGTAAAAATATCAAATTTAATACTCAATTATTGTTTTAATCCAAAATATGCTACAAAAGTTATACCTGTCGATTTACTAATAAAAGATTTAAAAAAATTAAATAATAACTAAATAAATAATTTGTTATAAAAAAATTATTTATTTAATAATTTAATAATTTATTGTTTTGGGGCTGGAGCAGGATTTAATGTAATATTTGTATTTTGTCTTTTTATAAATATAGCATTTTCTGATGGTAATGGAGTATTAAATTCTCCATGTCCCATAATTGGATTTTGTATATGTGCAATATGTTGATCTATATTCCATGGAGCGTGTGGAGGAGGAGCAGGTGGATGAAATGTAGTTGGTGGTGGCGATGAAGCAGATAGTGGCGGTGGTTTATCAGGTTTTTTATAAAACCATGTTGTACCTCCTTGTTCGGCATTACAAGTCTCTTCTTGAA
>JGI10211J34971_10000755_pt1 | contig 26951 bp, 25 predicted proteins | sample Etolagsediment_FD_34971 | JGI IMG/M metagenome (IMG submission 34971)
TCTGCGTTTAATTGGCTCAAAAGAGCAACTGATAGTAGTGATAATTTTATTATTTTTGACATATTTGTCCTTAATCTTTTTGTGAAATATTTGGTAATGTTATTTTAAAGATTAAGAAGCAGGGGGTGAAGCAATTTTTATAGTGAGCGGTTTTCCACTGAGAGTTAAAAGAGATGCACAAAGAGCAACAATTTTTTTAAGAGAACTATAGGCTTGAATGGCTGCAAGTGAGAAGTAATTTTTACCAAAACCTTTAGGTATATGCACAGGCTCTCTTTTTTTTTGTGCAATTATAACTAAAAAATCCGCTAAAATAGTTCTTATGAAACTATCACACCTAAAACAGATACTAATTTATTTACAAGATTTTACAAAAATATCTGCTATTCACAGAATCTCCGATACCATCATAAAAGTTGTATTTGATAAATCTGATGATGTTTACTTCGAGATGCAACGCTCAAATTCCAAAATATTTAAATGCGCATCTTATGAACGCTCAAAAATTTATAATGCTCCTTTTGATGTTGTTTTAGCAAAAAGATTTAATCGCGCAAATATACTTGGTATGGAACTTCTCAATGCAGACAAGATTTTAAAGATAAAAACTTCTGTTTCTTCGGCCTATAAACAAGAGATAACTTTTTTGCAGTTAGAGTTTACAGGTAAATACACAAATGTGATTATTTTAGATGAAGAGGGTATTGTTCTTGAGGCTTTACGCCATATCGATCTCTTTTCATCATTTAGAGCAGTGCGAGTTGGACAAAAACTCATAGATTTACCAGCGGCAAGTTATGTAGCAAAAGAGTATCCACTTGAAAATGTAGAAGAATTTTTGTATGAAGCGTATGAACAAGAGCAAAACCATAAACTAGAATCTTTAAAAAAACAAAAAATCTCTCTTTTAAATAAAAAACTCAAAAAACTCCAAAAACTTTTTGACTCTTTAGATGATGCAGTGAGCTTGGCACAAGAGGCGACTCAGTACCAGCATTATGGTAATCTGGTTTTGTCAAATATACATAAAATAAAACCTTATGTGTATACTTTAGAACTTGAGGATTATGATGGCAGTGTTGTTAAAGTAGAGCTACCAAAGAGTTTTCCAACGGTTGCGATGATGTCAAATTCATTTTTTACAAGAAGTAAAAAAGCAAAACAAAGAGCTAAAAACCTCCACATAGAAAAAGAGTCTTTAACTTCAAAGATGGAGCATATAAAACTATTTATACATACAGTTCAAAGAGCAAAAGATACTTCAAAAATTGAGTTGCTTTTCCCTAAAAAAGTACAAAATAAAAAAGTGAAAGTGAATGATTCTGTTGAAACATTTTATATAGAGGGCTATAAAGTACAACTAGGAAAAAATGAAAAAGGAAATGTGGAACTTCTGCAAAACGCAAGAGCAAGAGACATTTGGTTGCATCTAAAAGACCAACCATCAACACATGTAATCATTACAACTGACAAACAAAATGTACCTCTACATATTTTACAAAGTGCGGCAAGACTCTGTGTTGATTTTACAAGTTCTCAAAAAGATAAGTTTTTGGTTGATTATACTCCGCGAAGAGAAGTAGCTATTCAGAGTGGTGCAAATGTGCTTTATAATAAATATAAAACAATAGAAGTGGACGCTAGAAGTTAAAAAAAGTGCTATAAACTAGATTTTCAAGTGTGATAGGGTATAATTTTAACGTAATTATTATCTAGGAATTTATATGAGTATGTTTGGAAATCACAAAGAGAGAATCATAACTGGTTTGGCACTGTTAATAGGCGTTTTAATTATAGGAATTATAGATAATTTCTTTTTAATGTGGCTTGTTTTTGGTGGAATTTATATCTTAGCATTTAAAGAAGCCGTAAAACTTTTTCAAGTAGAAAAAGATAATCTTTTGCCTTATGCGGTTGGAATTTGGCTTTTAGCAGGAATATACCCATATGGAGATGACCTTTTCGTTTTAGCAGGGGTTGCTTATGCGAGTGCAGTTGCGTTTAACAAAGATTTTTTGTGGAAAGATTTTTTGCCATTTCTCTACCCGACTGCCGGTATGCTTTTTATCTTTACAATGTACCAAGAGTACGGAATAGTATCTCTTCTGTGGTTATTAGCTGTTGTTGCACTGACTGATATTGGCGCTTATGCAGTAGGTAAAAGTATTGGTAAAACACAATTTAGCGAGACAAGTCCAAACAAAACTATGGAAGGTGTTGTAGGCGGAATAGCTGTTGCAACCTTTGGTGGTATGTTTTTTGGTCTTACTGTAGTTGATTTAAGTATTGCGTTTATTATCTCTTTTATGGTTGCTGTGAGCTCTATTTTTGGCGACCTTTTTGAGTCTTCATTAAAACGCACCGCTGGTGTTAAAGATAGTGGTGACATACTTCCTGGTCATGGCGGCGTTCTTGATAGAATAGATGGTTATCTTTTTGGCGGAATTGTGATGTTAGTTTTACTTCGTGGACTTGTTTAATTGTCAAAATCTCTCATACTTCTTGGTTCAACAGGGTCTATAGGAGTTAACACGCTTGTGATGGCTAAAAAGTTCGGCATAAATGTTGAGGTTTTAGTTTGCGGTAAGAACATAAATCTTCTTAACGAACAGATAAAAGAGCACAATCCAAAAGTTGTAGTAATTGCCAATGCTCAAGATATACAAAAAGTAAATCACGACTGCGTTTACTCAGGGCAAGAAGCCATTTTAAAAGTTATACAAGATGCATCAAGCGATTTGGTCGTTAATGCACTTGTTGGTTTTTTGGGACTTCGGCCAACGCTTACATCAATAGAGTGTGGGAAGAGAGTTGCTCTAGCAAATAAAGAGAGTTTAGTTGCTTGTGGAGCTTTTATAGACAGTTCTAAAATCCAGCCTATAGACAGTGAGCATTTTGGTCTTTGGTACCTTTTACAAGAGCGACCAGTATCAAAGATGATAATTACTGCAAGTGGTGGTGCTTTTCGTGATTGGGATATTTCAAGATTACAAAACGCAACATTAGCAGACACGCAAAAACATCCAAATTGGTCTATGGGACAAAAGATAACTATAGACTCTGCGACAATGGTCAACAAAATGTTTGAACTCCTAGAAGCGAGATGGCTTTTTGGAGAGGGTGAATATGACGCCATTATAGAAACGCAGTCGCTCATTCATGCTCTTATTGATTTTAAAGATGGCTCAACTACCGCACATTTTGCCCATGCAAATATGCAACTCCCAATCGCTTATGCTTTAAATGCGAAGATGAATGAGAATGTTTTAAGCCATATTGATTTACTAAAAGTTGGCAGTTTAGAATTTCGTGAAATCTCCGCACAGAGATATCCTGTTTGGAAGATAAAAGAAGAACTACTGAAAAATCCTGCTCGTGGTGTAGTTGTAAACGCAGCCAATGAAGCAGCAATCGAGCTTTTTATAGATAAAAAGATAGGTTTTATGGATATAAGTGAGACAATTGTAACTGCGTTTGAAGAGTTTGACACCTTACCAAAGAGTGTTGATGATGTGTTTTTAATGGATCAAGAAGTGAGAAATTTTTGCTACAAAAAGAGAATTACATGCTAAATAGAATTATGATTAAATTAGCCTCCCTTTCTGAAGTTTTTATAATTACTATCATTACGCTTATTTTGGTGATTGTGTCCATGTTTTTTGTATATTTTCTTGCCTGGATTTTTGAGACTCAATATACAAGTTTTATATTTCAATCATCCATAATAACGCCTCTAGTGATATCTCCGGGAGTTCTTTATGTGGTGTTTAAGCTCTCAAAGCATTTACTCTATTTTAAAGAATTTTTACATCAGGAGATTCAAAAAAATAAACACCAGGATTTGATACTTTTTGAAGAAGCGCGTTATGCTCTTATGGGAGAGATGATGGCAAATATATCGCATCAGTGGAAACAGCCTTTAAATACAATCGGCTTAGCGATCTTTTCTTTGAGAACTTCAGCGAAGAGTCCTGAAGAGATGGAAAAACATTTTGATATTATGGAAGATAATGTGAGTCACTTAGCGACAACTATTGATGACTTTATGTCTTTTTTTGATAAAAAAACACATAGTGAGATGAAAGATTTAGATGCTATTATTAAAGAGATAAAAAGTATTATTTACACGCATATAGCAAATCAAAACATTGAACTTGAGATTAACCTTGATAACACACATGGAGATATAAAAATCGCTTCTTCTGTATCTCAAATAATTTTAAACTTACTAAACAATGCAAAAGATGCACTTAAAGAGAGAGTCAATGACAAAAAAATAAGATTGCAGCTAACAAGTACTCAATTTGGTCTAGAGATAGAGTGTTGTGACAATGGCAGCGGTATTGATGAGAAGATTAAAGATAAAATTTTTGATCCATATTTTACTACAAAACAGAAAAAACAGGGAACGGGCATAGGACTTTATATGTCAAAAGAGATAGTATATAAATTTTTTGATGGCAAAATAGATGTGAGTTCAAGAAAGTTTTCACGAAGTAGTAAACATCCTGAAGACAATAGCGGTAAAACGTGTTTTTATATCGCTATACCGTATTCACCAAACTGTATCCTTGAAAAGAGTGATGGATGATACTAGCAATAGAGAGCTCTTGTGATGATAGTGCTATTTCTATAACCCAGATTAAGACGAAGAAACTTCTTTTTCATAAAAAGATATCTCAAGAGTTAGAGCATAGTGTTTATGGCGGTGTTGTTCCTGAACTTGCTGCGCGTCTTCATGCCGAGGCACTTCCTAGGATTTTAGAAGAGTGTGAACCATACTTTAAAAAGCTAAAGGCAGTTGCAGTAACTTCAACTCCTGGCTTAGCTGTTACTCTTGTTGAAGGCCTTACTATGGCAAAGGCAATTGCCGTTGCTTTAGAGATTCCTATTATAGGCGTTAATCATTTAATTGGACATATATATTCACTCTTTATAGAAAAAGAGACTTTGTTTCCCTTAACTGTTTTACTTGTTTCAGGTGGACACACTCAGGTTATGGAAGTGAAAAGTTTAACAAATATAAAAACTATTGCAAAAAGCATGGATGATAGTTTTGGTGAAAGCTTTGACAAGGTCGCAAAAATGATGGGTTTAGGTTATCCTGGTGGTCCGCTCATTCAAGAGTTGGCAAACCAAGGCGACAGACTCAAATATAACTTTACAGTTCCTTTGCATCAGTCACCTCTTATTGCTTTTTCTTACTCCGGACTCAAAAACGCAGTGCGTTTAGCCGTTGAAGAAGCAAATGGCGATGAAACGCAGTATAAAGATATAGCGGCTTCGTTTGAGCATATTGCAACAAAACATTTGATTATGAAGTTGAAAAAGTATTTTAGAACAAACCCTCCTAAGAAATTTGCCATAGTTGGTGGGGCAAGTGCTAATCTTTATCTGCGTTCTCAAATAGAAGAACTTTTAAAACCTCATAAAGCAGAGTTGCTTTTAAGTGAGTTGCAATACTGTTCAGATAACGCTGCAATGATAGGTAGAGTGGCAGTTGAGATGTATGAACAGGAGATGTTTAGCTCTTTAAATGAGTTAGATATTTCTCCAAAAAGCAAGATTTAACCTTAACTTAAGCTTATGCTAAACACTTCTAAATCTAATTAAGACAATTATTATCCGATTTAACTTATACTTCTCTCAACAAAACGTGAAAGCGTTAAAAATTAAAAAATAAGGAGCCAAAATGGCAACTACAAAATTTAAAGGTACAGACGTAGAATTATTAGGAAATGAGGTAAATGTTGGAGATAAAGCACCAGCAGTTGTTGTTGTAAATTCAGACGGTTTAGGTGATGTAACAGTTGGTGGAGCTCAAGGGCATAAACAACTTATCATTGTTGTTCCTTCTTTAGATACAGGTGTATGTGCTACTGAAACTCGTAACTTTAATGCAAAAGCAGCTTCATTAGAAGGCGTTAAGCCAACTATCGTTTCTCTTGACTTACCATTTGCTGCTGGTCGTTTTTGTTCAGCTGAAGGTATCAATGATTTAACTGTTACTTCTGACTTTAGAAACAAAGATTTCGCTAATGCTTACGGTGTACTTTTAGGTGGTTCTGTTCTTGCTGGTGTTACTTGTAGAGCAATCTTCGCAGTAAACGAAGAAGGTGTTGTAACTTACAAAGAAATCGTTCCAGAAATTACTGAAGAGCCTAACTATGACGCTGCAATCGCTGCAGTAAGTTAAGCAATAAATATATAAAACATTCATTTTCCAAGATAGATAAAGTTTTCAAAATCAACTACTATTCTTCTCCTTTAGTAGTTGGTTAAAATTAAGGTGTCAACTTAATTTTAAGCGATTTAATCGCAATTCATAAAATGAATTTATGTCTCATTTTATTTCTCCCTTTTAAAATACTTAGAATTATAAATCTAAGTATTTTTTAAAATCAAAAAAAAATATTTACTAACTTAATAAGTTTTTCAGCTAGAAGCTGTTTAGCTCTGGTATAATTACAAATATTATCAAATAAGAGGAACAGATATGAAATTTTTTTTAACAACCTTAGCTTGTAGTGCTTTTTTAGCAACAAGCTTAAGTGCAGATTTTGGCAGGATAGAGATGGGTGCTGGAGTTTGGCAACAATCACCAGAGAGCAGCATAAACGCATCCTCTGCTGAGTCAAAGCTGGTGAATCTTGCAGATGGTGACTATAAGAGTAGTGAAGATGCATCAAGTGAGATGTATGTATGGCTCTTAGTGAAACATCCTATCCCGATGATTCCAAATATTAGATTGGAATATGTTTCTGTAGCCGATGAAGGACGCACAACAGGGAAAATCGATGGAACAAGTGTTACTGATGCACTTACTGCTATAGATATGCAACAGTTTGATATTATTCCCTATTATAACATCCTCGACAATACTCCATGGATAACTTTAGATGTAGGGCTTGATATAAAAGCTATAAAGAGTGACGTGCGTGTGACTGGTGCGGCAGATTCTCATGAGAGATTAGTACTACCACTCTTGTATGTAAGAACAAGAGTTGAGATTCCAGCAACAGAACTAGGTCTTGAAGCAGATGCAAAATATGTCACATATGATGGTTCAACTGTTTATGATGTTCGAGCTAAGGTTGATTACACTCTAGACTTTTTGCGAGTTATTCAGCCAGCAGTAGAACTTGGATATAGAGTGCAAAAAATATACATAGATAGGGATGATGCAGTTTTGGATTTTAAATTTTCAGGAATTTATGCTGGTCTAATGCTGCGTTTTTAAGTTTTTTTTATACGCATGAGTGGTGATTGCTCACTCATGTACCTTATATCTAAAATAGTTATCTCACATTCCAGCCAAATAGTAAACTCTTCATAAACTTTCTTTTGCGCTTCTTGTATAAGTGCTATTGCCTCATCAAACTTCCCATCTCCTTGGTTGATTAAAAAATTTGCATGTTGAGTACTAAACTCCATACCGCCAACTCTTTTTCCCTTAAGACCAACAGCTTCTATAAGTCTTCCAGCATAATCACCTGGAGGGTTTTTAAAACAGCTGCCCGCACTAGAAGTAGAGGGCTGATTTGCACGCATCTGTTTAAACATTTCTACTTTCTTTTCATCGTAGCCATAAGAGAGGGTAAACGCAGCTTCTAAAATAGGTTCTTTGATATCTGTAAACCTATATCCAAAGGCTATTTCGTTTTTTTGTTTAAGGCCTGAGCATGTTTTTATATGGAGTAGATGATTAAAGATTTCATACTCTTTAAGACCTGCGTTCATAGAGACTAAACCACCAAGTTTGCCTGGAAGATGAGAGACAAATTCAAAGTTTGTGATGTTATGTTTTTTACAAAATGAGGCAATTTTTCCAGAAGGTGTAGCACCCCCAATGATAAGAGTATTGTTTTTGATTTTAATATAGTCATACTCTTTACTAAGCATAATAAGTGCTGGAGGCTGCGTTCCGATGAGCGTGTTATTGCAAGAGCCAATGAGATAATAATTCTCAGGACTACAAGCATCTTTTTCTAAAATTGCCACAGGTACTACGGGACCTATTTTTATGGAGGAATATTTTGAAAAGTTTATCTCTTTATAGCGCATTATTTCAAAAAGATGAGAGCCATGAGTATGACAATTATTTTTATTTCCATAATTTTATGAATTCCTGAGTTGTGTATATTCTGTTGGGATGAGATAATCTTCTATTTTTACAGGTGTCTCATAAAAACCATGTTTATAACCAAGTTCAAAAAGCTTATCTATTGCTCTGTATTGAAGTGGACTTAGGGTTATTGACTCATCATTTGCATAGAGCTCTAAGTACTTATCGAGAGTATCGGCATTTATACGAACTAAATCTCTTTCAATCAACATTTTTGAAAGTCTCTCTTTGTGGTCACGCGCAACTTGGACAGCTTTAGTTAATGTCGCTTCATAATCAATAGCTTTGTTAAGTGGGAGTGAACGACGAATGGCCATGCCACCAAGAGGAAGTGGAAGTTCATCTCCTGCGAGTTCCTGCCAGATATCCCACATTTCGCGCTCTACTTCAAGAGAATCAGCATAAGTCAAAATAGACTCATGGATTAAAACACCAGCATCTACAACACCATCAATAACAGCTTGTTCTATCTCTAAGAAATTCATATAAGTAACACGAGCATCAGGGTACGCGATGCGAAAGAGCATGGCATTTGTAGTGTGTTTTCCACTCAGGGCTACTTTGAAGTTGCGTCTGAGTTTTTCACCCTTGCGTTTGATGATTTTTGGGCCATAACCCTCACCAAAACTCACAGCAGTACGAAGTGGAGCATACTCCTCTTTGATGTGAGGATAGAGTGCAAAACTAATGGCGACAATGTCATAAACGCCGTTTAAAGCATCTTCGTTAAGCGTCTGAATATCTTTTGCAATGTTGTCAAACGCAGTATCTTTCATATCTACCCAGCCAAACTTAATGGCATAGTACATAAAAATATCGTCGGCGTCAGGGGAATGGGCTATTAATGTTTTTTTCATAAAGAAGATTTTAACGAAATAAGGATAAAATCTCACTCAAATTAGATACAATATTTAAAAATATGACAAAATGACATACTTTTTATAAGATTGAAGAAAATTGTATACAATAGTTTCAGAATTTAAAATAAGTGAGCCCAAGATGGATGCAAACAAACAAAAATCACTAGACTTAGCAATGAAGCAAATAGACAAGGCGTTTGGAAAAGGTGCTTTAATGAGGCTAGGTGATAAAGATATTGAACCAATCAAATCAATTAGCACAGGTTCACTTGGACTTGACTTAGCGCTTGGAATAGGTGGAATTCCCCAAGGACGTGTTGTAGAGATTTATGGACCTGAGAGTTCTGGTAAAACTACTTTAGCACTTCAAATTACGGCAGAGTGTCAAAAAGGTGGAGGAGTTTGTGCTTTTATTGATGCTGAGCATGCGCTTGATGTTGTGTATGCTAAAAATCTTGGTGTAGATGTAGAAAACCTTTTAGTTTCTCAACCTGATTATGGTGAGCAAGCCCTGGACATAGTTGAGACCATTGCAAGAAGTGGAGCTATTGATCTTATAGTGATTGATTCTGTTGCAGCATTAACTCCAAAATCCGAGATTGAAGGGGAAATGTCAGATCAAAATGTTGGTGTACAAGCTCGACTTATGTCAAAAGCATTACGTAAACTAACAGGCGTTATCAGTAAAATGAACTGTACTGTAATTTTTATCAATCAAATTCGTATGAAAATAGGAATGATGGGTTATGGTTCACCTGAGACTACAACAGGTGGAAATGCTCTGAAATTTTATGCATCGGTTCGAATCGATGTTCGTCGTATAGCATCTCTTAAACAAGGTGAATCTCAAATTGGTAATCGTGTCAAAGCCAAAGTCATTAAAAATAAAGTAGCACCACCATTTCGTCAAGCAGAATTTGACATAATGTTCGGTGAAGGAATATCAAAAGAGGGTGAGTTGGTTGATTATGGTGTTAAGCTTGATATCATAGATAAGGCTGGTGCTTGGTTTGCTTATGAAGACACTAAACTTGGACAGGGCCGTGAAAATGTTAAGCAAAAATTCAAAGACGAGCCAGAGCTCGCTCGTGAAATTGAAGAGAAAATAAAAGATGCGATGGGTGTAAGCAATGTCATGGTAATGGATACTGCAGAAATAGCAGATACTGACGCGTAATATAATATTTAGTAACAATTTGCTATAATTCGAGCAACAATTATGTAAAAATAAAGGCAAAAAAATGTTTATAGATAGTGTAAGTGCAATTGAAGTTATGGACTCTCGTGGAAATCCGACGGTTAAGGCGACAGTAGAATTAAGTGATGGAACAGTTGAAAGCGCAATTGTGCCCTCAGGTGCTAGTACTGGTAAACGCGAAGCTTTAGAGCTTCGTGATGGTGATGAAAGATATATGGGTAAAGGTGTTTTAAAAGCAGTTTCTCATGTAAATAATGAAATATCTGATGCTCTTATCGGCCAGTCACCTTTTAACCAAGCTGTTATAGACGCTACTATGAAAGAGCTTGATGGTACACAAAATTATGGTAACTTAGGAGCTAATGCAGTTCTTGGTGTTTCTATGGCTGTTGCTCGTGCTGCTGCTACTTCTTTAGGTATGCCACTTTACCGTTATCTTGGTGGAGCAAACGCAATGGTTATTCCAACACCAATGTTAAACATTATCAATGGTGGCTCACATGCTGATAACTCAGTTGACTTTCAAGAGTATATGATTATGCCTGTAGGTTTTGAAGATTTTGCTGAAGGGCTTCGTGCATCTGCTGAAGTTTATCATAATCTAAAAGCTATTTTAAAAGCTAAAAAACACAATACTGCACTTGGTGATGAAGGTGGTTTTGCACCCGATTTATCCTCAAATGAAGAGCCTATACAAGTAATTATGGAAGCTATACAAAAAGCTGGATATAAAGCAGGTGAGCAAATTGCTATAGCCTTAGATGTTGCTGCGTCTGAGCTTGTTTGTGAGGGTGGGTATAGACTTGATTCTGAAAATCGTACTGTAACTTCTGAGGAACTTGCTAACTATTATGTAGATTTATGCTCTAAATACCCTATTGTTTCTATTGAAGATGGTCTGAGTGAAGATGATTGGGATGGATGGAAAATTCTTACAGAAAAACTCGCAGATAAAGTTCAACTAGTTGGTGATGACCTTTTTGTTACAAATGTAAATATTTTAAACGAAGGTATAAACAAAAATATTGCGAACTCTATTTTAATTAAACCAAACCAAATTGGTTCAGTTTCTGAGACTATGCAAACTGTGCGTTTAGCACAGAGAAACGGCTACACATGTGTTATGAGTCATCGTTCAGGTGAGAGTGAAGACGCTTTTATAGCAGACTTTGCGGTTGCACTTAACTGTGGTCAAATCAAAACAGGTTCAACTGCACGTGGTGAGAGAACTGCTAAATACAACCGTCTTTTAGAGATAGAAAACGAAGTTGTGTATGGTGAATATTTAGGATCAAGTATTTTTAATTAAGAAGTCATGATGGAAAATAAAACGCTTTTTGAAGAGATAGATACTACTCAAAGTATTACGCAAAAATATTTGGGCTTGTCTTTAGGAAAGTTTTTTACTCTCTTGGCTGTTGTGATTGCTATTGGTATCTACTTGGGTGTCCTGTTTTATGGGGCTAATTCCCTTGAAGTTCTTTTTGGACTTCAAGATTATGAAAACTATCTTCAGGATGAAGTCTCTAGGCTAAAATCTGAAAATGCACAACTACAACGTGAGTATTTTGAACTCAAAGAAATTTCTGCTCAATAGTATCTTAGTGTATGCAAAAATAAATTTAAGGGCACGTTTTGATTAAAATAATTTTTATCGTAATGATATTGTTGCTATCTTTAAATGCACGTGAAAACCCGTTTTTCCCAGCTACTACACAAGAGGATCTTCTTAACCCATCAAGTATAAAAAAAGAGCCTACTCCACTTAAAAGAGCAACGCTAAGACTCCCTTTTACAGCAAGGGTTATAGAAGGTGTAAGCATCCATTATAAAAATATAGATGGCTCAAAACAGAGCCAAAGTATTGAGATAGAAAATACAATTGATCCAAACTTACCAATATTTATATCACAAAACTATGAAGGTCCTACTTTAAAGCAAGAAAAGAAAAATGACTCTTATGAAAAAATAGCATCTATAAAACTTATCTCTTTTTTTGAGAATGATAAAAAATTAAAAGTTTTAACAAAAGACAAGATAATACGAAACTTTATGCTTACAAAGCCGAACAGAATTGTGTTTGATCTACAAAGAAAAACCAATATAAAATCTTTTGAAAAAAAAATAGCTGAAGGTTCTCTCTTTACCAAGATTAGTATAGGCAGTCATGGCACTTATTACAGAGTTGTTATTGCGTATAATGGGCACTATAAGTATGATCTCAAAGAGTGTAAGGATGGTTATATTTTTACATTGAGATAGCCTTGCTTTAATAGCTCTGGTGTTTTATTTTATAATTATTATGTGAGTTTTGCTAAAATACATATAAAGGAATTCTATGAAATACATCTATCTTTTGCTTTTTATGAGTAGTCTAGTGTTTGCAAACAATATCTCTGAAATAGCTCCGAAATATTCTGCAAGTCATATTCCTCAAAAAATGAGTGTAGCAACAAAAAAGAAAAGGTTTTACTCACTTTTGGTTCCTTCTGTAACTAAAGTACACAATGAAGTTTTTGCAGAGTATCAAGCCGTGAAAAAAGATTTAAAATCTGGCTCAAACGCAATAAGAACAGCAAGATTGAAAAAAAAATATAATGTAAAGAGTGATGCATCTTTGCTTCGAGCACTGAAACCCCATCCAATCAGTATAACTTTAGCACAGGCTGCAATGGAGAGTGCATGGGGAACTTCAAGGTTTTTTGTAAAAGCAAACAATGTTTTTGGTGTCTGGAGTACAAATAAAAACCAGGCTAGAATTGCCGCCTCTCAAAAACGAAATGGCACTAGAACTATTTGGCTTCGAAAGTTCGCAAGTATAGAAGACGCTATTAGAGATTACTATAGAATGATGGGTAAGGCTAAGGCTTATAGAGATTTTAGACTCGTTCGTTATCAAACAAATGATGTCTATAAAATAGTAAAAAAACTTGATAAGTACTCTGAAATAGGTGAAAAATATACAAAAGAGCTGGCAAATATGATTAGGTATAATAAACTCACACAATATGATAAGTAATAGCGTAAATAATTAGATATAATTATGCTTATGAATAATCTTGAAGAATATCTGCTAGCTCACGATATCGGTGAGATGCACCCATCTGAAATCGCCAATATTTTAAAGCACTTAGAAGAGCATGATTTTGATACCGCGATTAAACTTATACCAAGAGATATACTTGGAGATGTCGCTCTTGCTCTACCAGACAGGCTTTTTGATGATGTAGTTCAGAGCCTAAGTGTAGATGAACTTAGCCAAGCAGTCTCCGAGCTAGAGTCTGATGATCAAGCTAAATTTATGCAAGAGCTACAAGAACTTGATAAAGAGATTGCTTCAGAAGTATTTGAAAAGCTCAATGATGATGACAAAGAAGAAATTACTAAACTTCAAAATTATGATGAGCATGATGCTGGTGCACATATGCAGTTTGAGTTATTTACTGCGTATAAAGATGAGATAGTACAAGATGTTATAAAAAGATTTGCGCGTCTTAGAAAGGAAAATGCAGTAGAAAACGTGCAAAATCTTTTTATAGTCAACAAAGACAATAAATTAAGATATGCAGTTGGTTTAGATGATTTGCTTATATTTGATTTTTCTAAAAGTTTAAGAGAAAATATTGAAGCGTCTCATGATAGTTTTGAACCCATAAAGGCTACTGATAGAGAAAACATAAAAGAGGTTGTTCGTCTTTTTGAAGAGTATGATCTGTCTGTTTTAGCAATTACAAATGCTTATGGAGTGCTTCTAGGCCGTATTACATCAGACGATATGTACGACATTATAAATGAGTATGCAACTGAGCAAATGTATAATCTTGCAGGTGTTGATGATGAAGCAGAAGAGGATGATGAGATTTTAAATGCAGGTAAAAAACGTGCTACTTGGCTCTCATTAAATCTTTTAACTGCTATAGTTGCTTCTTTTGTTATAGGGTTTTTTGCGGACACCTTAGAGAGTATGGTAGCACTCGCTGTTTTAATGCCAATAGTTGCTTCAATGGGCGGAAACGCAGGAACTCAAAGTCTAACCGTTGTTGTAAGACAGCTAGCTCTTGGTGATATCTCTCAAGGCGATGCAATGAGGATTATCAAAAAAGAGGTATTAATATCTCTTGGTAATGGTATAGTCTTTGCTTTTGCCATGGGAGTAATCGCAGCCTTATGGTTTGATATAAATATGCTTGGAGTGGTAATCGCACTTAGTATGATTATAAACCTCTTTATGGCAGGTTTATTTGGTGCTACAATACCTCTGTTTCTAAAAAAAATGGATGTTGATCCTGCTATAGGCAGTACAGTCATTTTAACAACCGTAACAGATGTTGTAGGATTTTTTAGCTTTTTGGGCTTAGCTACAGCAATTTTGCTCTAGCCATAGTAGCTTTTCTAATGAGGAAACTCTAGCAATAATGTAACACAGAGTAGGAGTCCTGTTCTGTGTGATAAAGAGATGAGGGTTTTCCTTCATTTGATAAAATAAAATTAAGGATAATGTAAAGCTTGGATTTATTAATACTATTTTTTGTACTTTCTGTTGGAATATCATTTATTTGTTCCATTTTAGAAGCAGTACTCTTATCTGTAAACATGTCATATGTTGCAGTTTTAGAAAAAGCGAGGCCAACTGTTGGACGATTGTTGCGAATTCATAAAGAAAATATCAACAAATCAATAGCGTCCATTTTGATTCTAAATACTATTGCAAACACATTAGGAGCAGCAGCTGTTGGGGCACAAGCAGCCCATTTATTTGGAAATGATGCTGTTGTGTATGTTTCGATTGTTTTAACCTTTGCGATTCTTTTTCTTTCAGAAATTATCCCAAAAACCATAGGTGCTATTTACTGGAAAGAGTTAGCCCCTGCAGCCGCCTATTTTATAAGAATTTTTATATGGTTAACATATCCAATTATTTTAACAACACTTTTTGTAACCAACAAAATATCTAATGGAAAGCGCGATGGACACTCTCTGAGTAAAGAAGAACTTTTACAAAGTATGCTTATGAGTGAAGATGAAGGTGTTATTGATGAAAAAGAGTCTGATGTTATAGAAAATATTTTAAACCTTGACAATATCAAAGTAAGCGAAGTATTAACCCCCAGAAGTGTTGTTTTTGCAATAGATGAAAATATGACGCTCAAAGAAGTTATTCAAAACAAGCCTGCTATTTTTAAATTTTCTCGGATTCCTGTTTATAGAGGAAGTATAGAAGATGTTACAGGGCTAGTTTTAACAAAAAAAATATTTAAACAGGCACTCAAAGATGACAGTGTCACAATAGCTACTATAAAAAAAGATATCTTTTCTATACATGAAAAAATACCAGTTTCTAAAGCATTAGATCTCCTTATAACTAAAAAAGACCATATGTTTTTAGTCAAAGACAGCTATGATCAGACGGAGGGTATTTTAACGCTAGAGGATTGTGTTGAGACTATTCTTGGTGTTGAGATTATGGATGAGAGTGATACAACTGAAGACATGCGTGAGCTTGCAAAACGTAAAATGAGACAAAAACGCAAAGAAAAAGGAAAACACAAAGAGCTACAGATACAAAAAGACTAGGGAGTTACATCCCTGGTATTCTTGGAATTTTACCAAGCTTAGAGTAGCGACAATATAATCCCCAGCCTTTTTTGAGCCAGTGTCCAAAAATAGGCATTGGTATCATAAACGCACGCTTATCATCTCTGTATACAAACGCAGCTCCATTTCCTGTATCCATAACACAAAGTATATTTAAATGTTCATGGTAACCAAGAAATGATTCCCCTCCCTTATCTTTCTCTTTTATATTGTGTGCGATATTTTTAGCCATTACTTCGGCAATATGCCCTTGTTTAGCTCTCCAATCATAACCTTCAAGGGCTGTAACATCACCAATTGCATAGATATTATGTGCTCTGCTCATATCCTCACCATCACAAAATGTATCAACATCCGAAAACTTCACTTCACAGTGGTCGTCTACTTTAATAAAGCCGGCTTCATTAAGAGGTAAGTCAGAATTTTTGATAACTTCATGACCGTCACCAGCGGGTATAAACATAGTAAAATCAGAATCAAGCTTGGAATCATCTTCAAAAACAATACCATCACTTTCAAACATCTTTATTTTTTTACCAAAGTGCTGATTAATGTCTAACATGTTAAACATTTTATCCATCATCTTAAGAGATTTTGGCCCCATGCGCTTGCCTGGCTCAGCCATAGGTGCAAAAAATGTTAGTTCATAGTTATCTCTAATACCTTTTTTCTTTAAAAGGTTATGAACGTTAAATAGTAGTTCAAAACCAGGACCTCCACGAACTGCTGAGGAGTCGTTTGGATTGCCACCAAAGCCAAAACAGATTTTACCTTTACCCATAGCAACTATTTTTTCCACTTTATGCTTTAGATCAATAGCTTGCTGTGGAGCTCCACATATTGAAAGAGTGTTTTCTAGACCTTTGTGTTTCATAGAAGCACCCATAGCGATAACTAAGTGGTCATAATTGTTTTTTACAGAGCCACTTTTGAGTGTTACTTCACCTTTTTTAGCAGATATTTTTTCTACGGAGTCTATAATGAGTTCAAATCCATGAGCATCTCTTAGTTCTTTCATATCAACACAAACATCTTCAAATGAACTTTCGCCAGTAGGCACCCAGATGGATGTAGGATATATATAGAAATAATCTCTATCAGTGATTAGAGTAACATCATAATTTTCTTTACGCAAATATATTGCTGCCTCAACGCCGGCAAATCCACCGCCTAATATAAGAACTTTTTTCATAATAACCTCTTTAATAATTATATATTATATAAAATATTACTATTATTGATGTTAAAATTATATTAAGTATTGTGTTTCTATCGTCAGTTCGCTTTTTTATTAATAAATAAAATAGCAAGAATACTAATCGAGCCACCTATAATAATGTGTAATTGTATAGGTTCATCTAAAATTAGCCAAGCACTTAAGAGAGCAAAAAGAGGAACTAAAAACATAAAGGAACTCGTTCTTTCGCTTCCTAGCACACCAGACGCCATAAAAAATATAGTCGTAGCAACTGATTGACCAAGAACTCCAAGATAAATCATTGCAGTCCAAAACTCCCAGCCCTCCGAAAAAACACGGCTAAGTTGAGCATCATATGCATAGATAAATGTAGCGATAGTTGCAACTACAGAGATAAAAAAACTATAGTGCACAGGGTGTATATGTTTATGGGAGTGCTGTGAGAGTATTGTAACTCCGGCCCAGAAGAGAGCGCAGAGTAAAAAATAGATATTTGAACCATTAAAAAAAAGGTTTATATTGTTGAGTTGAAGAAGAACTGCGCCACCTATTAAACCCAGAGCAATCCCTAAATATTGATTTTTAAGAAGTTTCTTTTTGAAGAGCAGAGCAACTAAAAGAAAAGTCATTATGGGACTAAGTGTAGTGATAATAACACTTCCTGCTCCAGCTAAACCATACTTTACGCCCAAAAATGAAGAGACCATAAACGCAATATTTAAAATAGAGCTTCCCCCTATATACAGCAGATTCCTTTTGTTAAGAGAAAGAGGTGTTTTCAAAAAGTAAAGAATAGGTAAAAATGAAATACTCATAATAAAAAAACGCCAGAATATTATTATCTCCATGGGCAATTCATAAGTGAGAATTTTTAAAGCACTCCAGCCTCCGCCCCAAAGTAACATTGCTAAAATAAGCAGAAGAGAGTAGTGCTTTTCTTTCACAGTAAATTCTTCTTTATCCAGCATGACAAGACGTATAAACCCCAAACGTGCTGCTTAAAACTACCTTTTGCAGCTGTGTTAATATACTCTTGAAGCTCTTTTCTTTTAAACATCCCGGTCTGCTCATTAACTTGCGTGATAATATCTATTTTTTGAGAATTGATGAGATACTCCATGTAAGGATTTGAAAAACCCTTTTTCTTGCGTTTTAGAATCTTTTCATCAAGCTTAAGCTTCATTATCTCTTTAAGAAGGGATTTTGTTATGCCATCTTTATATCTAAGTTCGGGCGAGATAGAAAAAATACTCGAGACAAGTTTATGGTCTAAAAAAGGTGTACGCGATTCTATAGAGTGTGCCATACTTACACGGTCAAGTTTAGTAAGAAAGTGTTCGGCTTGAAAAAGATTTAAATCTATGTAGCTGTACCACATACTCTCATCGCTGTGAGCGGAACTCAGAAATTTATCTCTATAAGGTTGAAGATATTTTAGTGCTTCATTGTCTTTGACATTTCTTCGCATAAGATTGTTTTTTTGAAGATCTGTAAACTTGTCACCAGAGGTTCGAAAGAGGAGAGTGTCATCAAAGATGCGTTTATACCATTCCCACTCTCTGTTCATTGAGAAATTTGCACGAAAATATTTTTTGAGCCAGTTCTTATGTGCTAAATTTGAAGCGCCCTCAATGTCAAGGTATTCAAAGTACTGTCTATAGCCCAAGAAGAGTTCATCACTTCCCTCACCACTCATAACTACCTTATAATCATCTTCTTTTATCTTCTTAAAGAGTAAGTACAAAGGAATGGCAGCGGGGTCATTTAAAGGTTCATCTAAAAGATCAAAGACTTTGTCGCTTGCGTTTATGAAATCATCTTGAGAAATTTCAACTTGAGTATTTGTTACTCCTAAAAACGCAGCACTCTCTTTTGCGTTTTGTCTTTCATCATACTTTGCATACTCTTTGTAACCAAGAGTATAAGTGTTTAGTTTCACACCATTTTTAAGTGCGTATGCGTTTATTGTTGCACTGTCAATACCTCCAGATAAAAGTGAAGCCATAGGTACGTCTGCGTTTAAGCGTATTGATATTGATTCATCGAGAAGTTTTTCAAGAGTATAAATAGCCTCCTCTTTGTCTCTTATGATATTTGGTTTTGTATCAAGTAAATCGAAATAGCGTTTTACTTCGACTCTGCCATCTTTGTAAGTTAAAAATTCTCCAGCCGCTAGTTTGTTGATACCTTTGTAAAAAGAATGTGGGGGAGTTGGTGCTAAAAATGAGAGATAACTCATAAGCGCATCATCATTCATCTGCGTTTTGTGTAAAAATGGAGTGAGGGCTTTTATTTCAGAAGCAAATATAAACGCAGTGTTGTGTATGTAAAAGAGAGGTTTCTTGCCGAGTCTATCACGAAAAAGATAGAGCGTTTCACCGTCTAAAAGAGAAATAGCAAACATTCCGCGAAGATGCTGCACAAAATCAATACCCCATTTCATGTAAGCAGCAATTATTACTTCTGTATCGCTTTGCGTTTGAAATGGATAATCCAACTCTGCTTTGAGCTCTTTAAAGTTATAAATCTCACCATTAAAAGAGAGAAGAATGTTTTTATATTTCAGTGGTTGATGTGAACGAGCATCTACATCGAGAATGCTGAGCCTTTGATGTGCAAAAAAAAGATTCTTTGTTTGCACAAGCCCACAATAATCAGGACCTCTATGGCTTAAACGCGAGAGTGCATATTTTGCCTGCGTTTCATTATACTCTCCAATAATTCCAAAGATCGCACACATTATTTAAAAAATTCTCTCTCTTGTCTGATTCTCTTGACTTTTGATGCGTGGCATAAATTTCCTTTTTGTAGTATTATTATACCAAAGGTGGTGATGAATGTATCCAAATAAAGTTATAAATACTCTTGGACAAAGAGTTGCTGTTGTTGGCCTTGGTGCTGTTGGTGGCTACATTGCGGCTCATTTTGCAAAAGCAGGCGTGGATGTTGTTGGATTTGCAAGAGCGAAGCATTTAGAAGCAATTGAGAAAAATGGTATAAAAATTGAAGAAGATAGTGAGTGTTGGAATGTCCATTTAGATGCAAGAGAGCTAGAAGATTTAGATGGCTATTTTGAGGGCTATTTTGATATAGTCCTTTTTTGTGTGAAAAGTTATGATTTAGTAGATGCGTATGAGCATATAAAATCCCATATAGATAAAAATACAGTGCTTCTAAGTTTTTCAAATGGTGTTAACAATGGAGATGTTTTAAGAAAACTAAGTAAGGCAAGCGTTCTTGATGGCTGCGTTTATATACTTTCTCATATAGAAAAAGCGGGCGTAATTCGAAAAAAAGGAAAACTCTTTTGTGCTACTTTTGGTGGGGATAAGAAGGCAGTAAAAGCCCTTGGAGAGATATTTGAAAAAGCCAAGCTGCGTTTTAAAACTCCCGAAGATATTCAAACTGCTCTTTGGCAAAAATATATTTTTATATCTGCGTTTGCTACACTTTGCTCTTACTACAACAAAAGCATAGGCGCTGTTTATGAATATCATTATGAAGAGGCAAAAACGCTTTTAGAAGAGATTGCCTTGGTGGCAAAAGCAAAAGGAGTGAATATTGTTGAGGAAGTACAAAAAGCTTTAAAAAGTGCAAGTAAAGTTCCTTATGATTCCTTAACATCAATGCATTTGGATTTTAGAAAGAAAAAAAAAGTTGAACTAGAGAGTCTTTGTGGATTTGTGGCAAAAGAGCAGAGTGTGCAAACTCCGACCATGGAAAAGATGTATAGGGCACTTTTAAAAAAACAGAGGCTATGAAACTTTTATTTTTTTTGCAGAGTTCATTTTTAAATATAAAGTATTTTTAATGAATTTTTAAAGTATTTTTGTATAATAATCAAGACGTTTACAATAAAACAATAAGGCATACAATGAAAAAAAGATTAGTTCTAGGTGGTGGATGTTTTTGGTGTATAGAGGCAGTTTATAACAACGTAAAAGGTGTTGAATCGGCTCTGAGTGGATACGCAGGGGGAAAAAGACCCAATCCCTCTTATGAGAGCGTTTGTACAGGGGTAACTGGCCATGCTGAGATAGTAGACATTACTTATGATACTGAGATTATTAGCTTAAAAGAACTTTTAGATATCTTTTTTGTGGTGCACAATCCTACAACGCTCAATGCGCAAGGTGCAGACAAAGGAACGCAGTATCGTTCCGTTATTTACTATCAAGATGCACAAGAGAAGGCTTTTATAGAGGAATCTATTAAAGAACATCAAGTAGAGTTTGAAGATACGATAGTGACAGAAGTAAGTAAATTACCAGAAGTGTTTCCTGCTGAGGCATACCATCAAAACTATTATGTTGACCACTCTGGGGAGGGGTACTGTCAAGTTGTTATAGCTCCAAAACTACAAAAATTTATGATGAAATTTCCTGAGAAATTAGGCTAGTACGTAGAAAAATCAAGGGAGTTAGGGCGGCTTAGTGTTCGAGTTCCTTTCCTCTTTTGTTGTTGATGAGTTTGATAATAATCATGACACTTATGACCTGAAATAGAGCAGCCAGGATAAATGCATAGTAGTGAAGCTGATCTATAGAATTTGCACTAAAAGCAAGTGTAGCCATTGCAATGAGAAGTGTCAGTGGCATAGAGTGCGAGAGTCCCATAAGTAAGGCATCTCTAATGCCAAGTTCTTTTATAAACACAAGTGATGCTAGAACTCTCATGAGAATCATAACAACTGCAATAACAATAGCTTTTGGAATAAGTCCATCCATTCCAAGAGCTTCAAGGTTAAATGAGCTTCCAATGTGAATAAAAAATATTGGTATTAAAAAGCCAAAACCGTAAGAAGCAAGTTTTTCCGGAAGTTCATGCTTATGCTGAAAAAATGTAGGTATAAAAATTCCAGCCAAGAAGGCACCAAAGGCAAGTTCAAGATGCAGGTAGAGCATAGCGCCAACTAAAAGAAAGAAAATTCCCATTGAGAGTCTGATGTCTTGCTCTTTGTTGTCTTCGTGTGGCATAAGAATAGTTGAAACCTTTGGAAACCACCAAAATAAAAGTTGCATAGCACGAAACAAAATAAACATAAAAACTAAAAATATTATGAGTGCCATAATTGATTTAAAGAGACCAAACCCAAAGCCAGATTGAAGAGCGGCTGCTGTGATTGTTATGAATCCGATACTGATAACTTCTCCAATCCCACCAGCTGTCATGGAGAGCTCAAGCCATGGGGTCTTACCATACTCTTTTGAAAGAGAGGCAACAAGACCCACAGAGATAAGAGGTAGCAAGACCATAAATATCTTGCCAAGTTCAAAATAGCTTGAAAAAGCAATAGAAAACGCATACAGTATAATGAGATAGAGTATGATTTTTTTCATAAGACTTGTAGGCGTTTTGAGAACATTTTTGAGATTTATTTCAGTTCCAGCAATAAACATTAGATACAAAAATCCAATTTCAGCGACTATATCAAAAAGATGCTCATTGTGTAAAAAACCTATATAACCAAGAAGGGAACCAAGAATGATTTCAATGGGAGTAGTTGGAAGTTTTAAAATTTTTGCAAAAAATGGAGATAACATTATGATAAGCGATATAGTAACGATTAGTATAATGTTGTCACTCATAAAATTTCCTTGCATTAAGTTTTTACATAACTACTAACAGTGTGCTACTGTTTTTATTTTATAATTTTTATTTTACAGTTTTAGCGACTTCTAAATTTAGAGATTGTAGCATATCTAAATCTTTATTCATAGCTCTGCCACTAGTGGTGAGATAGTTTCCAATAACAATAGAATTGGCACCATACTGAAAAATTTCATTTTGTCTCTCTTTAAACATGAGCTCACGTCCTCCAGCGACCATAATTCTGTCTGCATTTGGAATCATTTTTCGGGTGAGTTTTATAAGCCCTAGAGCTTCATCTACGTTGAGAGGATTTGGTTGGAGTTCAAGCGCCTCGTTGTGATGATAAAAATTAATAGGTACAGAACTTGGGTGTAAAGATTCTAATGATTCTAACATTGAAATTCTATCTTCTTGCGTTTCACCAAGTCCAAAAATACCGCCAGTGATTAAAACCAGACCTGCAAGGTTTACATTTTGACAAGTCTCATATCTCTCAGACCAAGGATGAGTTGTGCAAATCTCTTTGTAAAAACTCTCAGAAGTCTCAAGATTATGGTTGTATGCTTTTATGCCAGCTTCTTTTAAAACAAGAAGCTGTTGAAGTGTTGCTGTTCCATTACAAGCGATTAAACGCAGTTGGGGAGCTACTTCTAAAACCGCCTTAGCGACACCGCAAACAAACTCTAATGTTTTATCATTTAAACCCTTGTCAGCAGTAACTAAACAAAAGCCTAAAGCACCATTATCTCTCGCAATAAGCGCTTCTTTAATGATGTCATCGAGTGGTTTTTGTTTATAGCGCTCTATGTCCGCTTTGTATCTGACACTTTGTGAACAAAATTTACAATCTTCCTTGCAAGTTCCACTATTTATATTACAAATAGAGCATAAAAATATTTTTTCATTCATGGGGTTTCCTCTCATAAGAAAATTTCTGTTTCACGTATGTATGAACGTCTTTATTTTTCGAGTAGTAGGTAAGTTTAATTTTTGTTGGTGTAATATTTAGCATAACACACTCCGAAATAGCCTTACTTCTGGCACATATTTCACCAGGATTTAAAAAAAGAGTACCATTTTTAAAGTCTGACTCAAAAGTGTGAGTATGTCCAAAAATCACTATTTCAGCGTCAGGGGACATATAGTAAGGCAGATGCATAAGTTTAAACTTTGTATCTGCAAGTGTAAAGTAGTGAGGCTCTTGAACAAGATTGTAACGGTTATGATGTGCAACCAAATGTGCGTCGTTGTTTCCATAAACAGCAATATATTTTTTACCACAATTCTTTAAGAGATTCAGTGTCTCTACTTCTATAATATCGCCAGCATGAATAATAAACTCCGCACCTTCTTCTAAAAGCATATCTAAAGCATCACGTGCTAGCGTTACTTGCGTATGTGTATCCGAAAGGATGCCTATTTTCATAAATTTATTTCTCTTCCGATGTTTCTTCTGTTTCTTCTCTTGGTGTGCGCGCTTTACACTTAACACACTCATACACTTCTTTATTTCTGTAAGTTCTAGGAGCTAAAACCCCTGTACACTCTTTTTCTTTACATTTTATAGTTGTTGGTTCAAACTTAGAGATGAACTTGCACTCAGGATAGTTGTTACATCCCCAAAAAGGACCACGTCGAGAGTTTTTAAGACTGATAGTTCCACCACAATCAGGACAAGGTGTTTGTGAGTTTTTTTCTTCAACGTTAATACTTTTTGTATTTTTACAATCAGGATAATTGCTACAAGCTAAAAATGCACCATTACGACCATTTTTAACTATCATGTCATTCCCACATTTGTCACATTTTTCTTCTGCCACCTCTTCTTTTTTCTCTACTGTGTTGCCTTCTTCGTCACACTGCTCAGTGTATTTACACTTAGGAAAACCACTACAAGCTATGAAATTACCAAAACGACCAGAACGTAGCAGAAGTTCATGCTCACCACATTTGGGGCAAGTTCTCCCAAGTGGTTTTGCTAGTTTAAGAGAGATGATGTTTGTTTTTCCTGCTTCAATCTGCTCCATGAAAGGAAAGTAAAAATCATACAGAAGTTTTTGCCAGTCAACTTGACCTTCTGAAACTTCATCAAGTTTATCTTCCATATTTGCAGTAAAAGAGATATCTACGATATTTGCAAAGTTCTCTTCAAGTATTTTTGTAACTGTAAACGCCATCTCAGTTGGGATGATTTGTTTTTTCTCAATAGTCACATAAGTACGGCCACTCAGTGTTGCAATAGTTGGAGCGTAAGTAGATGGGCGACCAACGCCCTCAGCTTCAAGTTTTTTAATTAAAGATGCTTCAGAGTAGCGAGAAGGTGGTTCTGTAAAGTGTTGCTCTGGCTTGATGCTTTGAATCTCAGCCTTATCACCCTCTTTTAAAACAGGAAGAAGTTTATCTTTGTCTTCGTTCCCAGTTACAGCATAAAAACCATCAAAAATTAGTTTTCTACCACTTGCTCTAAACTCATTTTCATTACCTGTAAAGATTATGCTTTGTTGCTCAAATCTTGCATCTTCCATTTGACAAGCCATAAAACGCTCATAAATAAGACGGTAAAGTTTAATCTCATCAGCTTTTAAAAAGCTCTGCGCAACTTCTGGTGTGAAATGAAGCATAGTAGGGCGAATCGCCTCGTGCGCTTCTTGCGCACCTTTAGATTTTTTAGTGTAGATCTTAGGCTCTTTTGGTAAATATTTTGTACCAAATCTATTTTCAATGATACCACGAACTGCACCTACAGCCTCTGCAGCTAAGTTGAGTGAATCTGTTCTCATGTAGGTAATAACACCAGAAGTTCCATCAGGAGTTTTTACACCCTCATAAAGCGCTTGTGCTACCATCATTGTGCGTTTAGGAGTGAAACCTAACTTACTTGAAGCAGTCTGTTGGAGTGTTGAAGTCATAAATGGTGGAGGCGTTGAACTTTTTCTCTCCTTAGTCTCTATTTTAGAGATGATATAGTTGTCGGCTTTAGCACTTGCAGTTATGGTTTGAGCTTGATCTTTGTTCTCTATAGACATTTTAGAGAGCTTATCTCCCTTGTGCACTATAAGATTTGCCTCGATATCTTTCTTAAACGCAGTGTCAATACTCCAGTACTCAACTGGAATAAAAGCGTTGATTTCACGCTCACGGTCAACAACTAGTTTGAGTGTTGAGCTTTGAACACGACCACCCGAGAGGCCTTTTTGAATTTTAGAAGCTAAAAGGGGTGAAAGTTTATAACCAACAACACGGTCAAGCATACGACGAGCTTGTTGTGCGTTTACCATATCCATATCTATTTTGCGAGCTGATTCTAAAGCGTGATTTATAGCCCCTTTTGTAATCTCATGAAAAACAATGCGAGGTAATTCCTCAGGATCTTTTTTTATAGCATGTGCAATATGCCAACCGATAGCCTCACCCTCACGGTCCTCATCGGTTGCGATATAGATAATATCTGCTTTTTTAGCAAGGTCTTTGATCTCTTTAACTGTTGCTGCGTTTTCTTTGGCAACACTATATGTTGGTACAAGATGTGAAGTCTCTTCATCTATAGTGATTCCAAAGCGTGATTTAGGTAGGTCTCGGATATGACCCTTTGAGGCAATAACCTCATAACCTTTACCTAAAAAGTTCTTTATAGTTTTTGCTTTAGCTGGTGACTCGACGATAATTAATTTCAAATAGTTTTCCTATATATAGTATAGTAATAGTTTTTTAGTTTGCAAGTGTATCAAAAAAAGTTTAAATAGCAAACTTTTCTTGAAGCTACAAAACAGAGGAGGAGTGACCTTTTTTCGAAATTCCAAACCTCAAACTTCGAATTGTATAATCACTTATAACGGCTCCTTTTCTCATTGTGAGTATATGTTCAAGTGCATCTGCAATATCTGAAGCGAAGAGTTTTTCGTCCTCTTTAGAACTTGTCTCAAAACGCAGTGCATCATAAAAATGACTCTGTGTCATATCTGGATTTATGTTGGTGATACTGAGTCCACTTTTTCTTGTTTCTTCAAAAAGAGAATCTGAAAATGCTTTGAGTCCTGCTTTTGTGGCGCTGTAAACACCAGCAAATTTACTTGCTCGGATGGCTTCTATGGAGTTGATGTTGATGAGGTAGCCGTCATTTTGTTTGAGATTTTTTAGCGTTGCGTTTGTTAGAAGCATTGGAGCAGTTAGATTTACAAAAGTCATTTTTGTTATGGTTGCTGCGTTTAACTCTTCATGGGGCTCAAATCTTCCAAAGCCAGCTGCGTTTATGAGGATAAAAGTGTTTTTTTCTTTTAGGGCTTCACACACTTTGAGCGTCTCTTTCTCACTTGAGAGATCTGCTTGGATAGCCTTAAACGCAGTGTGGCTAAATAGTTCAGTCGTAATAGTTCTGCTGATGCC
>JGI10211J34971_10000756_pt1 | contig 26944 bp, 26 predicted proteins | sample Etolagsediment_FD_34971 | JGI IMG/M metagenome (IMG submission 34971)
GTTCACTGAGTGTTTTAACGTGTTTTAAAACCTGCTCAGGCCCCGTTCCACAGTTAAAACCTAAAGATAAAATATCAAAAGGTTCCATAATNGTAGCAATAGTTTCAGCATCAGTTCCGATAAGCATTGTTCCACTAAGTTCGATAGTTACCGAGACCATAATAGGAATCTCTACATTTTTTTGACGAGATGCTTCTTGACAAGCATGAAGAGCAGCTTTTATTTGAAGTGGGTCTTGACATGTTTCAAGTAAAAAAACATCAACTCCTCCATCAATGAGTGCGATACAAAATTCTGTATAGCCTTTGTACATCTCATCGTAAGTTATGTGGCCCAGTGAAGGAAGTTTAGTTCCAGGTCCAACGGAACCAAGAACAAAACGCGGCTGTTCTGGAGTTGAAAATTTCTCACACTCTTTTTTTACAAGTTCTGCACCTGCTTTAGTTAACTCGTAAGCACGATGCCCAATTTGATACTCATCTAAAACCCAAGAGAATGAGCCAAAAGTATTTGTGGTAATAAAATCAGCACCAGAGGTAAGGTATGCAGAGAAGATTTCGCTTAAAACTTCAGGGCAGGTAACATTTAAAAGTTCATTACACCCTTCATTGTCTTCCCATGCATCTTTGGGAATTTTATCATCACGCTGTTGGAGTTGGGTACCCATGGCACCATCGATAATGAGAGGACGTTTCTTAATAGTTTCTAGTATGTATTGTTTTGCTGTCATTGTGTATAAAACTCTTGATTTAGATAATATGGAATTATTTTATCTAAACAGAGCATAAAAATTGCTGTTTTATTGTTCCTCTGTGGTAAAATCCATATTTGACACAATTTGACACAATTGACGAAATAAATACATAAACTATTGACTTGTTACGTCAATAGTTGCTATAATGACGATGAAATTCAAAAATAAGAGAGGTTTAATCGTTAATGATACTAGCTTATATTCGTCCAGACAAATATTTCGATGCGGCACATGATCAACTACAGCAGATTAATGCTTATGCCATTTCTCATCATCTTGTTATCGATGATGAGTTTGTAGATCAAACTTCACAAAACAAACGTTTAGTGGAAAGAAGCCTAGTTACACAATACTTTCAAGCAAGATCAAATGCTACAATTTTGATTTATGATGTTTGGGTATTGAGTACAAATGTGGAAGATCTTGTGCAAATGTTTTCATGTTTAATGAAAAACAATTTTACTGTTCATTTTATTAAGCAGTCAGTTGTGATTACGAGAGAGAGTAGTGTGATGTTGGTTTTAGGGCTTATTGATCAACTTCGACAAACACTTGAAAGTGAGTCTAAGAGGGTTATTGGTCGACCAAAGGGGAGCAAGTCAACTTCTAAATTTGATAAATATATCAACGATATAGTATTGTATATTAAAGAACAAAAAAGTGTTAGTGAAATGGCAAGACTTTTAAATGTTAGTCGTAGTTCACTAAAGGACTATATAGAGTCACGAGAGTTAAAACAGGTTGCGTTTAGTTCACTTTTACCACAAACGCCCGAAGATGCTGAAGAGAAAGTAATTAATAAAATTACTTGTCCAAATTAAATAAAAGGAAGAGTAGATGAGTCAAAAAACAAAAGGTATAGAAATACCAACACCGTGGAGAATAAAACGTTATTACGTTTATGCTTTGGCTACTATAATCGCATTAGTATTGCCTTGGATAACAGTAGATGGAAATCATTTTTTCTTACTAAGTTTTGATAAACTGAAACTACATCTTGCTTTTATTCAATTTGACATGCAAGAGCTTTATTTGATGCCATTTTTATTGATGCTGATGTTTTTGGGAATCTTTGGAATGACTGTTATGGGTGGTCGTGTTTTTTGTGGTTGGGTATGTCCCCAAACTGTTTTTCGTGTAATATATAGAGATCTAATTGAGACGAAATTACTCGGTCTGCGTAAACGTATTAAAAATAAACAAGCAGAACCAGATATGTCAAAAATGGAAAACAAGGTAAAAAAAGTTATAGCAATATTGATTTGGACAGCACTTTCTTTAATTGCTGCAGCTGACTTCTTATGGTACTTTGTTCCGCCAGAAGATTTTTTTAACTATTTAGCAGATTTTAACAATCACTGGACACTATTTGGTGCTGTTTTGAGTGTTGCTGCATTTCTTGTGTATGATATAGTATTTTTAAAAGAGAACTTTTGTATTTATGTTTGTCCATATTCTCGTATACAATCAGTTTTATATGATGAACATACAGTAATGGCACTTTATAATGAGCATAGAGGTGGTGTTATTTATGATGGTCACGATAAACAGTTTACAAAACAAAAAGATCTTCAGGCATTTACACCTGCTGCTGAGTGTACTACTTGTGAATCTTGTGTAACAGTCTGTCCAACACATATCGATATTCGTCAGGGCTTACAGTTGGAGTGTATTAACTGTTTAGAGTGTGTTGATGCTTGTACAACTGTTATGGGTAAACTTGGTAAGCCTTCTCTTGTTACATGGTCAAGTGATTATGAAATTGTTGATCAAAAAGGTAAAACAAAATATTTCCGTCCTAAAATCTTGGCTTATATTGGATTACTAATTATTATTTCTATTATTTTAGGAATGATGGGAAGCACAAAAGAACACATGCTTTTAAATATAAATAAAGAGACGCGTCTTTACGCAACAAAAGTCATGGAAGATGGTAAAGTGAGAGTAGATAACTCTTATGTATTTTTACTTCAAAATACTGAAAGTGAAAAAATGAAATTTTTCTTTGAAATTATTCCTCCAAAAGGNATGGAAGGTAAAATAATCATTGCTAAACCAAATAAAGAATTTACTGTTATCCCTGGGTCTAAAAAGAAAAAAATTGTTACACTAAGAACGACTGAAGTTTTAGTTGATGATGCTAGAAAAGATACAGTTATTCCTATCACTATTCATGCTTATGCATTGGATAAAAATGGGAAACCGAGTGAAAAAATATCTGTTATGAGACACTCTACTTTTATCTTCCCTAAGAAAAGTATTTTGGACTCAGCAAAGTAATATTACTTTAACCAATAATGGGATAAACTCTTAAAATATGATTTTAGGGAGTTTATCTTGTTAAATAAAATTCTTCTTTATCTCCTGGTCTTTTATGGCTTTGTTGGCTTTGTAATTCTTCCCCTTGTTCTAAAACCACAGCTCGTAGAGATTATCGAGAAAGAGACAAACTCTCAGATAAATATCGATAGTGTCTCTTTTAATCCATTTATATTTCGCTTAGAACTCTCCGGTGTTGAACTAAAAAGCTTGGATAATAAAGCACTTGCGGCTTTTAAAAGTTTACAGCTTGATATAGAGCTTTACTCACTTTTAAATTCAGCAATTCACATTAAAGAGCTTATACTAGAAGAACCAAAACTAACTGTTGTTTACAATAAAGATAAAACAATTAATCTTCTAGGTATCTTGAAAGAAAAAACGGATACTCCTCCTGAACCCTCAGATGAAAAAACAACACCTCCTCGAATTATACTTGATAGGGTTGCTCTTATAAACGGTTTTGTAAGTTATGAAGATTATACCCTGCAAACAAAGTTTGATTTTTCATTTGGAAATATTGGATTTGAATTAAAAGATATCGATACAAATGATTTCAATACAAGTGATGCTGAGCTTAGATTTTATTCTCGTCTTGGTGATGGTGGTTTTGTTGACTTTAAAAGTAAGGTTGTCGGATTTAAACCATTCGTCTTTAATGGTAGCTTAGATTTTGAAGCAAGCAAGCTTTATACTCAGTGGAAGTATATGCAAGACTCGTTAAATTTAGAGGTTGCAGATGGAAAAATTTCTTTTCATACAGAATATCATCTGAATTTAGATAATTTAGATGAAACAAGTATTGACAACTTAAGTGTCTCACTCAATAAATTAAGAATTAAACCAAAAAGTAAATATAAAGATGTTTTAAATCTTGATTCTCTGTACCTTGCAAACGCAACTATAAAACCTATGCAGCAGAATGTTCACATCAATACCATAGGTATAAGTTCTCTTGCTGTTAAAGCTAAGAGAGAAAAAGATGGTGTAATAGACTGGTTAGAGTATATAAAAATTAATGCTTTAGAAGATAATAATAAAAGTGTAGAAACGCACATGGAATCCAATACGACTTCTCCTGCTTGGAATCTCTTAGTTGATGATATTTTACTTGAAAAAATTGCAGTTGATTTTAATGATGAAGCCGTTCATCCAGCAGTTTTAAGTCGTATAAACGAATTGAATTTTTATGTTAAGGATTTTACTTTAAGTGGGAAAAAATCATTTACCTATGATATGAATGTACTCATGAATGATGCCTTTAAATGTAACTCAAAAGGAAGTATTGCGCATAATATTCTCAATATTGAAACAGATTTAAAATGTAGCGGGTTTGATATAGCCCACTATAGACCTTACATAGATGAAGCGGCAAATAAAGAGTTAAAAGTTTATGATTTACAGCTCTTAAACGCACTCTTAGACTTTAATGCCAAGGTGAATGTAGAAGATGTAGATGAAGGGATTGCTATTAGAGTCAATGATGCAAATGCTAGTTTAAGTAAGTTTGCGATTGATAAACGCAGTACGAAAGAGAGAGTTGTAGATTTTAATACTTTAAAAATAGATGGTATTGAATTAGATACGCTTGAAAAATCTTTAAATGTTCAAAAAGTTTCACTCAGCGGCTTAGATATAAAGACAGCAAGATTAGCTGATGGCACTTTGAGTATCGATAATATTATTGTTGCAAAAGATTCCAAACCAAGTCAAAAAGCTGCCTCAAAAACTAAAGATGAAAAAGAGTACAGTGTAAATTTAAAACATTTTGCTCTTGATGCTGCTAAACTTACTTTTCATGATAAAGCGTTGACTCCCAATGTAAAGAGTAAAATAGATAGAATCTTTATGAATATATATGATATTGATGCAGCAAAGCGTAGTTGGCTGAAGTATAGACTCTATATGAGAATCAATTCAAAAGGAATTATTAGAGCAAATGGAAATCTCAGACATACGCCACTCAAGCAAAAAGGAACACTCGATATTCAAAATCTTTCTTTAGTAGAATTGACTCCTTATCTACAAGAAAAAGCCTTTGTTAAACTCACTGATGGAAAGCTCTCTTTGAAGTCTAAAGTAGCATATGAAGCATCATCTAAATCTCCAGACTTGAGAGTGAGTGGTCTTTTAAATGTTAAAGATTTTTTTGTGAATGATAGTAGAGATAACAGTAGTTTACTCTCTTTTAATAATTTAGGATTAAAATCTTTTACATTTGAACTTTTTCCAAATCGACTCTATATAGATGAAATTGATTTAGATGCGTTTTATGTCAACGCAAAAATAGATGAAAATAAGCAGATGAATTTTGCAAAATTAATAAAGCAGACTGATGTTAATAGTACGGAACAAAGAGAAGAGCTAAAAACGCAAAAAGAAGATACAAACGCGAGTAAAGAGGCAGTGTTTCCTGTAACAATTTTAAAAATGAATGTTGCTATGGGAAGTGCTGAGTTTGAAGATTTCTCTATTCCTATTAAATTTAAAACAAATATCCATGATTTAAATGGTGTGATTTATTCAATCTCAAGTTTGTCTGGTGAAACCACTTATCTTAATATAGACGGAGAAGTTGACAAGTATGGTTCTACAAAACTCAAAGGAAGTATCAATAGTGCAAATCCTAAAGAGTTTACCGATTTGGATTTTAATTTTAAAAATCTTGAACTAAGTTCGCTTAGCGGTTACAGTGCATCTTTTGCCGGACACGAGATAGATTCAGGAAAGCTATTTTTAGATTTGGGTTATGACATTAAAAATTCGGAACTTCTTGGATCAAATAATGTAATGATTAAACAGATTAAACTTGGTCGAGAGATAGAAGATGAAAACATTACATCTTTGCCACTGGGTTTTGTTATTGCTCTTCTTGAAGACAACGAAGGGATTATAGAGATAGATATGCCAGTGGAGGGTAATCTTGATCAGCCAGACTTCAAGTATGGTGCGCTTGTTTTAAAAACGCTAGGTAATCTTATAGTAAAAGCTGTTACTTCTCCTTTTACATTTTTAGGTTCAATGATGGGTATTGATGGGGATGCTTTAGAATTTGCAGAATTTGAGAAAGGAAGCAACGCTATTTTACCTCCTGAGAGGGAAAAATTAGATCAGATTGCTAAAATGATGACTAAGCGACCCAAAATAAATCTCTCTTTGTCTCCGACATATGATGAACAGTTTGATAAAAGAGCGCTTCAGACACAAAAACTAATTGATTTAGTAGTAAAAGAGAGTGGTATAAAAAATAAAAAAGATCATGAAACGGTTATGACTACTGATATGCTTGAGGATATATATAAAGATGCTAAAGATGACGATGTGCTTGATAATTTAGAAGAAAAGCTTGAAAAAGAGTATAAAGATGATGAATTTGATAGAGCTTATTTTTCAGCACTTTTAGAATTATGTAAAGATATTCAAGTGGTAACAAAGCTAGAGTTGGAAAATTTAGCTAAAACAAGGGCGGAGGTTATGTTGAATTACCTTGTACAAGAGAAAAATATAGAAGTAAATAGAGTGATATTGGCTCCAATAACTTTTGTTCATGGAGCAGATGATAAGTTGGTTAAACAAAAATTAACCATAAAAGTAAAATAATTTTTTGATATACTTCGATTTTATATTTAAAAAATTGATATTACTTTATAGGTAGGACAGATAGAAAATGGCATTTTCAAAAGAAAACAGAAAAGGTACATTGAGTGGAATCATCTTCGTTGCAATTTTTGCAGCGGCGGCTACAATGATTTCAGATATAAACGCAGTGAAAGCACTTGGGATTTCTCCTCTTGTAATAGGTATTGTTATGGGTATTTTCTATGCTAATACTCTGCATAATCATATTCCAAGTGAGTGGGGAACTGGTATAACGTTCTCTGGTAAAAAGATACTGCGTTTTGCAATTGTATTTTATGGTTTTCGTATAACTTTTCAGCAGATTGCTGAGGTTGGAATGAGTGGGTTTATGGTATCGCTTATTATGCTTGCTTCAACATTCTTACTTGGTACTTATCTTGGTATAAAATATTTTAAAATGGATAGGGATACTTCTATGCTCACAGCTTCGGGTGCTTCAGTTTGTGGTGCAGCAGCGGTTTTGGCAACTGAACCAGTACTCAAAGCGGAAGGACATAAGACAGCAGTCGCTGTTAGTATGGTCGTTCTCTTTGGTACCATTTCAATGTTTTTATATCCAGTTCTTTATGCTTCCATTATAGAACCCGCAACAGGATTTTTACATATGACTCCTCAGCAGTTTGGTATTTACGTTGGTGGAACAATTCATGAGGTTGCCCAAGTTGTTGCCGTTCCGGCTTCGGTTGCAGGTGCTCCGGTTGAGATGGCTAACTCTGCTGTTATTGTTAAAATGACAAGAGTTATTATGATTGCTCCAATGCTCATTGTTTTAGGAATTTATTTGTCATATGAGGCTAAAAAAACTGGCGGAGTAAGTGATGGAGTAAAGTTAGTCATTCCTTGGTTCGCTGTTTATTTCATTGGTATGGCTGGATTTAACTCTCTTGAGTTGGTATCTCAAAATATAGTAGATGTCATTAATGAAATAGATACATTTTTACTTACAATGGCTATGACTGCTCTTGGTATGGGAACAATTTTCTCAAAATTTAAAGGTTTAGGTTTAGCACCACTTTACACGGCAGGAGCAATGTTTGTTTGGCTCGTAATTGGCGGATTTGTTGTAACAAAAGTCATAACAGCAGTTTTCTAACTATAATTTATTTACACAAGAGTTCCAATATTTTCTTGGAACTCTTTTATATTCCCCTCAACTTTGTTCCCATAAATCTTTTAAGTGTTTTGCATAGACTATGCCAGAGAAAGCTCACCGAGGTAACTGTGGATAGTATTCCCTTGTGCCAGCCATTCAAGGATACCGCCTTCTAGATTTTTAACATTAGTAAAACCAAGTTTTTGTAGCTGAAGAGCGGCAAGAGAACCTCTAGGACCTTTGAGACAATAGGTAACTATTTTTGCATCTTGACCATACTTTTTTGCAATTTTATCAATAGCCATAAATTCTAACTTTCCTCTTGGTATGGTAAGTACAGTATGCCCATTAATATAACCAGAAGCAAACTCCTCAGGCTCTCTTACATCGATGAGAATAACTCCATCAGCGACAGCATAAAGCTTACTCGGCTTTATCTGTTTGACCTGTTTTGTAGCTTCATCTATAAGCGCTTTTAAATGTTCTGATAAATATATATCATCACACTTTGTTGCATATTTTTCTAATTGAGTATTAATATTTTTCATCTTATTTCCTTTACTCCATTGTACATTAATGGATATTATATCACTATGAATTATTTAAAAATAAATAGTGTTGATATAAAAGAGTTGGAAATCTATCATCAGTTAAGGGATAGTGCTTTTCGAAGTGATAACAGTTTTGTTGCAGACAGTCCAAAAGTAGTTAATAAACTCTTAGAAACTGATATAAAAGTAAAAAGTATTTTAGCCACACAAGAGTATTATGATGAATTTGAGCATCTTTTAGTTTCAAAAAATATTCCTAAATTGTATCTAGCTTCGAAAATCGAGATGCAAAATATAGTGGGACATAAAATCCATCATAATTGTATGTTGCATGGTATTAGACCAAAGCAAACGCAGCTGCAAGAATTGGATGATCAGATAATAATGCTTGATACTATTACTTCCACTGAAAATGTAGGCTCTATTGCAAGAAGTGCAGCGGCTTTAGGAATTAACTCTTATATGTTGCCCAAAGGAGCACCACACCCTTTTAGCAGACGTGCATTACGTGTATCTATGGGGCATGCTTCATTGTTAAGGATACATATTTATGAGGATATTAGGCAGGCTATCAAGGATTTAAAAGCAGAGGGATATAAAGTTTTTGCAGCAGAAATAAGTGAAGATTCTACTATGCTTGCAAATATAATAACTCCAAAAAAATGGGTGCTTATTATGGGTCATGAGGGAAATGGCATATCACAAAGTATTCTTGAGCTTTGTGATGAAGTTGTTACCATAGAGATGCAAGATGGCATCAAGAGCCTAAATGTTTCTGTTGCTGCTGCAATCATAATGTATCAGTTTAAACACTGTTTATCTCTTTAAGACTAAATTTTCGATACAATGATGTAATAAAATTATACAGGAAATAACAGTTGCAAAATGTATATCTGGGGTGTCAGTCAATTATCGACAGTAAATCAAAGTTACGTGCATATGAGATACTTTACAGAGACTCGAGTAAACGTGGCAATATAAATGGTGACCGACAGGCAAGCGCTTCTGTAATTAGCAATGTATTAAACAAGTTTGGAACTACAAAAATATTGGGTGATAAACGGGGTTTTGTAAAGATAGATGAGAAGTTTTTATTAAGTGATCTTATTTTTGCTGTGCCAGATAAATTTTTTGTTTTTGCACTTTTAGAATCTATTGAGATGAGTGAAAAAGTTCTTGAGAGAATTTATCAACTTCATGAAAGAGGGTATGTTTTAGTTATTAATGATATTAAATTAAATGAAGCAAGTATGGAAAAGTATAGAGGCATATTTGAATGTCTCTCTTTTATAAAAATTGACTTTAGCCAAGAGCTTGAGTATGGCTTAGCAAATATGATACTTGATTTAAAATCATATGGTGTGAGAGTAGTTGCAACAAAGATAGAAAATTCAAAAATGTATAACCAAGCAAGAAAACTCGGATGTGAATGGTTTCAAGGTTATTTTTTTGCTGAGCCAAAGATATATGAGATGCCCAAGTATGAAGCATCACTGATGAATGTTTTAAATCTCTACAACCTTTTAATGCAAGATACTAATTTGGATGATATAACTTTGGAATTTGAAAAAAATCCAGAAATTACAGTCCAACTTTTACAATTCATCAACTCGGGTGCGTTTTATTTTAAAACTAAAATAGCTTCAATCCATCATGTGTTAACCCTTGTTGGGAGAAAGCCTCTTTCGGAGTGGTTAATGTTAATGATTTACTCTAAGTCAGTTGCAAATCATAATGAACATGAACCTCTGATGCTGATGATAAAAAATCGAACAGCATTGATGGAACATATTTTAAAGACTATTAACCCTGAAGTAAGAAGCAATATGCTTGGTGAAGCTTATCTTGTAGGTGTTTTATCTCTAATTGATGTGATTTTTGAACAGAGATTGGAAGATGTTTTGGAAGCTATTCACATATCAGATAGTGTCAAAAATGCAATTTTAAATCAGAGTGGCACTTTAGGAGATATTTTAAAATTAGTTAAAGAGATAGAAGCCTTTGACATAGAAGCGGAAGTTGCGTTTGAGATAAAGTACGGTCTTGAACAAGGTTCTATTAAAGAGCTAGTACTCAAGAGTCTTGCTGAAACAACAATGTCTGAACGTCTAGGCGCATAAGCTACAGCTAATAATGGTATAATCTTAAAAAAGATTTTATCATGAACTTCTCCACACTCTCTCTTTCAAAAGAAATGTTAGATAACTTAGACTCTTTAGGTTATAAAAAAATGACAGCTATTCAGGCTCAAGCGTTACCTCTTATTTTAGAGAACAAAGATGTTATAGCACAAGCAAAAACGGGGAGTGGAAAGACTGCTGCATTTGGTATAGGACTCCTTAACAAACTTGATGTTAAGAAGTTTCGTGTTCAATCTCTTGTCCTTTGTCCTACTCGTGAATTGGCTGATCAAGTTGCAAAAGAGCTTAGGAAGATTGCCAGATTTAAGCATAATATTAAAATTTTAATTCTTTGCGGTGGCGAATCATTTGGAAAACAGCTAGGTTCTTTGTCTCATCAAGCGCATATAATTGTTGGAACACCTGGTCGCGTTTTAAAACATCTTAATAAAGATAGTCTTAATCTGGAAAACTTAGAAACTTTGGTATTTGATGAAGCAGACAGAATGCTTGATATGGGTTTTATGGAAGAGATACAAAGTGTTTTAGAATATGTACCTGCTGAACGTCAAACATTACTATTTTCTGCTACTTATGATAGTGAAATTCTCAATATAAGCAAAAAAATTCAGCAAAACGCAGTGAGTGTGAAGACTCTTGCAACAGAGAGTGCCAATAAGATAGATGAGTACTTTTATGAAGCTGATTCAAAATTAGAGGTTTTAATAAAAATTTTTAGTACTTATGAGCCTGAGAATGTGATAGTTTTTACAAACACTAAACTAGAGGCTAAAGAGTTGGCGGACAACCTGCAAAAAGCAAAGATAGACGCACTCGCAATTCACGGTGACTTAGAACAGTATGAGCGTAATGATGTCTTAGTCCAGTTCGCCAATAAATCTTGCCCTATTTTAGTTGCAACTGATGTGGCCGCTCGTGGACTTGACATAAAAGAACTGAGCATGGTTGTAAACTTTGATATACCTCATGGAAGTGAGACTTATACACATAGAATAGGGAGAACAGGTCGTGCTGGAGCTGATGGAATTGCTATAACACTTTACACCTCAAGTGAGGAGCAAAACGCAATAGAATACAAAAATGAGAGTCGCCAGTTTGCAAGTGCTGATAACTTAAAAGTTAAAGCCGGATTTGAGATGAAACCTCAGTATGTTACCTTGGTTATAGAAGGCGGTAAAAAAGATAAGATTCGTGCAGGAGATTTGCTTGGTGCACTAACTGGAGATGCCGGACTCAAAGGGAGTTCAATCGGTAAGATCGACATTTATGATAGACAGAGTTATGTTGCTATTGAGAGAGTTCTCATTAAGGAGGCTCATGCTCAGCTTAGTAAAGGAAAAATAAAAGGTAAAAAATTCTCTGTTTGGATTTTATAAAATAGATCTTCTTCTGCCTCTTTTTAATTAAGAGGCAGATTCAGAAGAGAACTCTTTAGTATTGCGTTTTTAATTGATTGTTTTTAAAAGCTTTATACGCCTCTTGGATTGTCATATTACCAGCTCCAACATACATTTTTACATCAGACCTTTTTAAAATTTCAAGTGCTTTTTTACCAGCTCCATTCCCCGTAATAATAACATCAGGTTTTAAGGCTAAAACTTTTTGTGCAGTTTGAAGTCCAGCACCATGTTCCATAGATTCTGTTTCACTATTTGTGATGGTTTCTAAGAGTTTTGTATCTTCATTGTAAGTTACTAAAATTTCCATTCTTCCAAATCTCTCATCCATTGGGCTATCCCAATTTTCACCTTTGGCTGTAAATACTATTTTCATTTTTGATTCCTTATGATTGTTTTAATCTCTTGCCAACTATCTTGAACTAAATTTGATAATGGACTATTCTTACTATATTCAACTATGGTTTTTGCCTCTGCTAGTGCCATGGTAAATGTTTCATCATATGGCAATTTTGCAACAACTTTAATATTTTCTTTTTCTAAAAAATCTTCAATATCTTGGGTCACTTGAAGATTTAAATCGTATTTATTGATAATACAAACAGCCTCAAGATTAAAAGTTTTTACTAACTCTTGAACTCTTTTTAAATCATGAAGACCCGAAACAGTGGCTTCTGTCACAAGTACAACTAAAGATGCACCGCTGAGTGACGATATAACAGGGCAGCCAATTCCGGGGCTTCCATCTGTTATTACAAACTCTTTATCATTTTTTAATGCTAAGCCTTTTGCTTCTGTTTTTACCTTTGCAACTAGCTTACCGGAGTTTTCAGCCGCAAAACCTAATTTTGCATGAACCATTTGAGTGGAATTTTTTATATCAGATATAAAAACGTCACCTGCTTTTTGCGTTTGCATAACAATAGCAAAATGCTGACATACTCTGGCACAATAATGACATCCTTCACAGGAGATTGGGTCAACAACATGGAAATTATCACCTGGAGTTATTGCATCAAAATGGCAAGCATCAAAACAATCGCCACAATTAGTACAACTATCTTCATCGATAACTGCGATTTCACCACTGAAAAAATCACTTTGATTCTGAAAGTTTGCATCTAAAAGGAGATGCATATTCGCGGCATCTACATCGCAGTCACTGACTATAGCGTTACTCCCTTCTAAATATGCAAATGAAGCACTTAGTGAGGTTTTTCCTGTTCCACCTTTTCCAGATATTACAACGACTTCTCTCATTTTAATGCTCCTATAAAAGTAACTATTTCATTAAGAGACTCTTTAAAATGTGCTATTTGAGGGTATATAAACTTACCGTTTGAGTATAGTTTTGCTACCTCTTTATCATTTTTAATCTTAGTAATAATGGGTATGTTTTCATTCTTGCAGTACTCTTGGACACCATTGTCACCAATTCCATATCTATTGATAATTACACCAAAGGATTGTTTTAAAACTTTCATAGTCTCAACAGCAAGTGTTAAATCATTTAATCCAAATGGAGTGGATTCTGTGATTAAAACTACGAAATCACTTCCTCTGCTAGCCTCAATAACCGGACAAGATGTACCAGGGGGAGCGTCAAGTATTTTAATANAATCACTAAAATTTTCATCTACATACGCGATAGTCTGAGCGATGAGCGGAACAGCCATCTCTTGNCCTAAATCTAAGCGACCTTCAACAAGTGTAAAATTATCAGCTTTAAACTCTTGAATCTCTCCAATTCGAGATGGCATCATAGGCAAAGATTCTGTCGGACAGAGTTCACTACAAGCATAACAACTATGGCAAAGCTCTGGATATACCAGTATTGCATCTGTCATTGCAACGATTGCATTAAAATTACATACTTCGGCACATTTTCCACAGAAGGTACAATTTTCCTCTTCCCATTTGGGAATCATTTTATTACTTATTTGAGAGGATATCAATTCACTCTGTATGAATAAAGCGGAATTAGGTTCTTCGACATCTAAATCAGCTAAAACAATATTTTCACCCATACTTGCTAAGTATGATGCAAGATTTGTAGAAACAGTAGTCTTTCCAGTCCCACCTTTTCCGCTAGCAAAAGTTATTTTCATTCAAAAAATCCTTTTTTCTCAATGTTTATAAAGAATTGTATCGAACATATGTTCATAAGTCAAGCATATAATTATTATTAGTAATTATTGACAATATGGTCATATGTTCGTTATAATTCTAATAGTATAACGATAGATGACTGCATTAAAGGATAGGAGGATACTTATGGAAACAGTAAATATATTATCCATAATAACCATAGCTTTTTTAGGCTCATTTGGCCACTGTATAGGTATGTGTGGCGGTATTATCATAGCCTACAGTAGTACCAAAATAGAAGATGAATGGAGTAAACCGAAACAAGCACTAGCACATATTTTATACTCTTTAGGAAGAGTCTTTACGTATGTGATTTTAGGTGCAATGTTTGGTTATTTGGGTGGCGTTATGATGTTTAATAATCTTGCAAATGGCTTACTTCTAGTGCTTGCAGGAGTATTTATGATTCTTGCCGGGCTTTCACTCTCTGGAAAAATTAAATTTTTGACACTTATTGAACACTCCTTTTCAAGTAGCTCTTGGTATACAAAAGCATTTCGTGAGCTCTTAAAAACAAAATCGCTCTATAGCTTTTTTATTTTGGGTATGTTAAATGGTCTTTTACCTTGTGGTTTAGTCTATTTTTTTGCTGTAACTGCCGCGAGTACTGCAAGTGCTTTTTATGGTGCTTTAGTCATGCTGATTTTTGGACTCAGTACTATTCCAGCTCTTTTTAGTTTAGGTTTTTTTGTAGGGCTGTATAAAAATGGCAAGCTTAGAAACATTATGATTAGATTAGCAGCAGTGAGTGTTGTATTATTTGGTGCATATACTATAAAACAAGGTTATGAATATATAAAATACCCACAAAAAACTATTCATCAGTGTTGTGAGTTTGATCCAGACGCACAAGTTGAAAAAAAATAAGATAATTTATTTGACAAAATGAACATATGTTCGATATAATGCGAACATATGTACATAAAAGGAATTGAAACATGGGTGACAAAAGACGAAAAAATAGAAACATAGATGCTGATTTTAGTGGTGTTTGTTTCAAACCTTGTGGGGTNGAGAGAAATACTTTAGAGAGAGTTGTCATCTTTGAAGATGAAATGGAAGCAATAAGGTTATCTGATTTAGAGTCTATGTATCAGCAAGAGTGTTCAGAAAGAATGGGTATATCAAGAACTACATTTTCAAGACTTGTTGAGTCAGCTAGAAAAAAAATAGCGGATGCTCTTGTGAATAAAAAAGCTATTAAAGTTCAATATAGACAAAATTAAAAGGAAGAATTTATGGAATTAAATAAAAGAGCGCTAGAACATATGCCAATACAGCTATTTGCCATAATTATGGGCTTATCTGGATTTGCAATTGTTTTTGCCAAAGCATACCATGCTTTAGAATTTCCTTACTGGATCTATACAAGTATATTATTTATAGATACGGTACTGTTTTTAGTGATATTTACAGCGTATATGTTTAAGTTACTGCTGTATACCCAAGCAGTAAAAAAAGAGTTTTATCATCCGATAAAAAGCTCATTTATGGCAGCTATATCTATAAGTTTTTTACTCTTATCAATAGCTTTTTATGATTATGCACCGACTGTTTCCATACTATTGTGGTACATAGGTGCACCATTACAATTAATCTTTACACTTATTATTGTTAGATATTGGATTAGTAATGAGTTAAAAGTTGTACATAGCAATCCGGCATGGTTTATTCCTATTGTTGGTAATGTGTTAGTGCCCATTATAGGCGTCGAAGCTGCTCCAATTTCTGTGTCTCTATTTTTCTTTACTTATGGCTTGTTTTTTTGGATAGTTTTATTTACGATCATGATGTATAGAATTATTTTTCATCACCCATTAGCAAAGAAACTAATACCGACATTTTTCATATTTATAGCGCCACCAGCGGTCGGGTTTGTAAGTTATTTTAGGATTACAAACGGAAGTATTGATATGTTTAGTATGTTTTTATACTCTGTTGGAGTATTTACCCTTGTTTTACTTCTTTTTATGATGAAAATGTATGACATAAAAGAGTTTTTTATCTCCTGGTGGGCATATACTTTCCCTTTGGCTTCTATAACAATCGCTACTCTAATGCTAGAAATGGTCTATCACTCAAGTGTAACATATACTGCATCTGTGAGTTTGATTGTTTTAACGAGCGTCGTTGTAGGTTTTGTAACATTCAAGACTATTGGAGCTTGTAGGGCTCAAAAAATTTGTATTTCAGAGGAAGAATAATGAATAAATTATCAGTTTTAGTTGGGGCTATTTTAGGTTTAGTGTTAGGTGCTTTTGTATTTGGAATTGCATTGAAAGTGGCTACTCCGACGCTATTTTTTAAAGAAGTAAAATCTACATATGATTTTGAAAAAACAGTAGAATTAATCAAATCAAGAATAAATAAACAAGATGGATGGCATGTAACTACAATAATAGATCAGCAAAAAGAGGTTTTAGAACATGATGGACCTGATGTTGGAAAAGTAAAAATCATTAAATTTTGTAATGGAAAGTTGTCTGGTGANATGTTAATGGCAGATGAGAGTAANTTTATGGCGACAAAAATGCCACTGAGTATTTCAGTCTATGAAAAAAGTAACGGACAGGTTNTTATAGGTTTAGCGAACGGTTATATCATGGCAAGACTTTTCTCGGGAACAAGAGAGGGTGATGTTATGGAAAAAGTGATTAAAGATATGGAAGAGATTTTAGGTTTCTTACACTTTAGATATACAATTTTTTAAAAAAAGGAAAAAACAATGATGCCATTTTCAGATGAAGAGATATATGAAGCAGTAAAAAACAATTTGCCAAAAGTGAGTGCTTATGTTGATTCTCATGGTGGAGGGATAACTCTTCTTGGAACCAAAGAAGGAACAGTTTATATTGAGCTTGTTGGAACGTGCTCTGGTTGTTCTATGAGTCTTATGACAACAAAAATGGTTGTTCAAAAAGAGTTAAGAGCGCTTATTCATCCAGAATTAAATGTGGTCAATATTGATGGGACACCAGAAAATATACTTCCTGATGATATTTATATGGAAGCAGAAGTAAAAGATATGAGTGCAGAGAAAAAAACAATGCTTGAAAAAGTAAAAGATTTTTTAAACACATAAACAAAGGAAACAATGATGAGAATTGCAGTACCGGTAGAGAGTGATAAAAGTACAATAGCAAGAAAAACAGGACAGTCTGCGTTTTTTGCTATTTATGAAAATGAAAAAGTTGTAGATTATATACAAAATAGACAAGGACATGCAGATAAGGGTGAGGGTCGAGGAGAAGGAGGAGAACATCATAAGCATGAACGTATGCAAAACGCAGAGTCTGCGAATGTACATAGAAAAGATATATCAAAACTTTCAGATTGTGATCTCATACTTCTTCAGGTTGTCGGAGAACACATGAAAGAAACACTCATTTCAATGGGCGTTGAAGTAAAAAAAGTGAGACAAAAAGATGGAAGTACGGCTGATGAAGTTGTACAGAAGTTCTTGGCAAAAACTCTATAAGGGATGTTGAAAACATCCTAATGAGTAAGAGTTTTGTGATTATGTATGTAAATGGTTTACTTGGATAAGCAGTTCTAAGTATATTTTAAATTTAAAAAATAAGGATTCAAAATGAGATTAGTATTTCCAACAGATGAGAATGTAGGTTATTTGAGTAAAAGAGGCGCGCACTTTGGTAAAGCAAAATTTTATACAATAATTACAATTAAAGATGAAAAGATTGAAGATGTAGAGGTTGTTGAAAATCCTGGTCATAGCGGTGGTGCATGTGGCAATGCTGTTACAAACATCATGAACTTAAATCCAGGAGCTTTAATAGTAAGTGGTATCGGTGGTTCACCAGCACAAGGGTTTGCAAATGCTGGCTTAGATTTATATTTTGATGATGTTTCTAAAATAGTTAAAGAATCCGTAGATATGTTTTTACAAAATAAGTTAAGTAAATTAGATGCTAGTGGAACTTGTTCGGCACACTAATCAATGTATAAAATAGATAATGCAAAAAATAATTATAAAAATGTAGCACATGCTTTTTTTTTATCTTTAGCAATAACCATAGCTGAACCTTCAACGATACTACCTCTTATGGTGCATCATTTTAGTGACAGTGTAATAGTTGTTGGTATTTTTGCATCTTTACTTCGTGGTGGTGCTATTGTTATTCAGTTGTACGCTGCGTTTCATGCGCAAGCCTACAAAAAAGTGCTTCCCTACATACGGAAGGTATTCTTTTTTAGATGGCTCTCTTGGCTCTCTATAGGCTTGAGTATCTATATTATTGGAGATTCCAACAAAACTCTGACACTTTTTTTTATAGGCTTTGGTCTATTTTTTTTCTCTTTTAGTGCAGGTTTTGGAGCGATATATTTTAAAGAGTTACAGGCAAAATTATTCTCCAAAAAGTATCGTGGCAAGACTATGGCAAATCGTCAAGTTGCCGGAGGAATAGCTTCGATAATCAGCGGTGGAGTTGCTGGATATGTTCTTGCAAATTTTGAGCCTCCTCTGAGTTTTGCGTATCTTTTTCTTGTGAGTAGCCTTATTATGGCGATTGGATTTTTGATGTTTGTCACAATAGATGAACCAGTAAAAGAAAATATATCCGAAAAAGAAAAAAATTTTAAACTTTTTCTTCAAAACGCAATAAAAACTTTAAAACAAGATAGGCGATTACAAAAACAGATTATTGTGATATTTTTAAGTTTTAGTTATTTTTTGTCTATGCCTTTTGTAATTTTAAATGCAAACAACTCATTTGAGTTAACGGGCTGGATGTTGGGTGGATTTATTACTTTGCAGATGTTAGGAAGTATTGTAGGCAGTAGTTTGTTGTGGAGAAGAATTAGTAATTATGAAAAGATGCTTTCACTTAGTTTTCTTTTTATGATTTTGGCGTTTACACTCGCTTTGTTTGCTGACAATGTGTATGTATATGGAGCCGTTTTTTTGCTTTTTGGTATTGGTCTTGATGGCCTAAACATTAGTGGAATGAACTTAGTCATAGAGATAGCGCCTGAAGAGAAAAGACCAATATATACAGCTCTTCAAACAAATATAACCTCTATTGGTCTGTTCTTTCCAATTTTAGGTGGAGTGATGTTGAAGTATTTAGGGAGTTACAATCTTATTTATACTTTGAGTATACTTCTTCTAGCAATTGGATTTATGTTAAGTTTGAAATTAAAGGATGATAATGGAGATTAAACTCAAGCAAATAGCTACAATAAAATCCCCGTTTTGTGATTTACAAAATATGCCGGTGCAGCCTCGTGGTGCAAAAGACACATATGCAACTATAGAGTTTAAAAAAGAGTTTGCAGAGGGGCTTAAAGATTTAGATGGATTTAGTCATGTTTATCTGATTTACTACTTCCATAAAATTGAGACACATAAATTAAGTGTTGTTCCCTTTAATGATAAAACCAATACTCCAAGAGGAGTGTTTGCAACAAGAACACCTATGCATCCAAACAGTATTGGTCTTTCTGTGGTTGAACTTGTGAGTGTAAAAGATAATATTGTCACTATTAAGGGAATTGATATTCTTGATGGGACACCACTTCTTGATATAAAACCATATATCGAAAATTTTGATAAAGTGTGTACAGAAGTACGAAGTGGCTGGATGAAATCCAGCAGCGAAGAGGTTAGCTGTATGCGTTCGGATGAGAGATTTATATAATGATTATACTTTTTGATAATTACAACTCTCTTGAAAGTTGTCAATCTCTCTGGGGTTTTAGTGCTTATTTTGAGGAGCACAAACTCCTCTTTGATACCGGAAGTAATGGCAGAGTTTTACTCAAAAATATGCAAGAGCTTGGTGTTGATGTAAATGAGATTGAGTATCTTTTTATTACGCATTCTCATTGGGATCATATTGGAGGGATAGATTCAATTATTGAATTAAATCCAAATATTACTCTTTTTGTTCCATCTTCTTTATCTAAACATCTTATCAGTGACTTGAAGAAATTAGTAAAAAAAGTAGTTGTCTGTACAGCAAAACCTCAAAAACTTTTTGGAAATTTATATACGACCGGAGTCCTTGGTGAAGAGATGCCTGAACACTCTTTGATTATAAAAGAAAAAGAGACAAAACTCATTAGCGGATGTGGTCATTTTGGAATTGAAAATATTGTAAAAGTTGCAAAGGAAGTTATTGGGGAGAAGATAGATTATGTTATAGGCGGTTTTCATCTTCTAAGAAGTAATGACACACAAATAGAGTATTCTATACAAAAATTACAAGAATTAGGTGTGAGTAAAGTTTTACCGACACACTGCACTGGTGATCGTGCAATAGAGATGTACAAAAAGAGTTTCAAAAAAAACTACACTTTGGGTGGCATAGGTACAAAGATATAAGGAAAAAAATGATTTTTGATTTAAACAACAGCGAAATAAATGACAAATATAAACTCATGGCACAAACGATTATTCCACGTCCTATCGCATGGGTAGTTACAGAAGATGAGGGTGTAATAAACGCAGCTCCATTTAGTTACTTTATAGGACTCTCTTCTTCTCCTGCAACGGTTTTAATCTCAGTAGGGCATAAAGCAGATGGCTCACCAAAAGATACACTTGCAAATATAAGAAAGAATAAAAAATGTACTATCTGTATGGTTGATGAAAATGGTTTTGAGAAGATGCATTTTACATCAAAAGAGCTTGAAAAAAATGAGAGTGAGTTGAGCGCATTTAAAATAGAGACAGAAAATATTTTTGATGATTTTCCTCCAATGATACAAGATGTTCCATGTGCTTATTTTTGTGATTTTAATCAAGAAATTGATTTAGGCGGAGGTTCAACAATACCTTTGATTTTAAATGTAAAACAGATATATGTAAAAGATGAGTGCGTTATTAATAAAGAAAAAATTACGATAGAGTTTAATCCTATTGCTAGAATAGGAAAAAGTTATTCAATTTTAGGCAAGGAATTAGCAGTACCAAAAATACCCTAAATTATGTAGGATACGCGCATAAATATGGTAGAATATTATCACATAATATAATAATAGGAATAGTGATGAATACCAAAAGTATTAAGTTTAGAATTATGTTTTTCTTTGTTAGCATTTTAATTCTTTTAGGCCTTGGCCTTGCGTTTAGTGCAGCTAAGAGTGCACAAGATGAGATACTAAAAACTAGAATGGAACAGATGGAGTCCATCAAGATAAGTAAAGCGCAGCATATAGAAGATTATTTTGCACAGATGAAGTATATTTTATCTTCTCGTACAACAAGTAGTAAAACAGTGCAACTTCTTTGGGATTTTGATGAATTTTACGGAATGTTTGAGGATCAAGAACTTAATATGGATGAGGTGAAAACTTCTCTTTTAAAATACTATAAAGATGAGTTCCTTCCTCGTGTTAATTATAATGTAGTAAACGCACCCGCTAAAAGAGCACCAGAAGCATATCTTCCAAAAACGCATAAAGGTTTAGTTGCTCAATATATTTATATCACCCAAAATGAAAATCCAATTGACTCTAAAGAACTTTTAAATATGAATAAAAAGTTTAAAAATGATTATTCAGATTTACATGTACAGCAACACCCAATTATGAGAGACATTTTAAAAGGTTTTGGAAGAAATGATATCTTTTTTGTCAATGTTGATGGTGATGTTATCTATAGCGTTTTTAAAAATAGTGAGTTTGGTACAAATCTTGTCAATGGTCCATACGCAAACAGTGGACTAGGAAGAGCATTTAAAAAGAGCCAAAAAACAAAAAAAGGCGAAGTTGCCTTTGAAGATGTAGCTCCGTATGAGCCAAACTACAACAAAGAGGTGGCATTTTTAGCGATGCCTGTATATTTTGGTGAAGATAACGAAGGAAGTCTTATCTTTGAACTTCCAAAAAACAAAATAGATGAGATTATGAACTTTAATAATAAAGTAGATAAGGTTGGCTTGGGCGCAACCGGAGAAGCTTTTTTAGTTGGCTCTGATTTGACTATGAGAAACAATAGCCGTTTTATAAACAATATAGATGATAAAAACGTACAAGAAGCTAAAACTACGATTGGTGTATTTAAAGTAGATACACAATCAACAAGAGCAGCAATAGCTTCTAAAGATGAAACAATCATAGGTTTAGATTATTTTAATAATGAAGTAATAAGCTCATACGCTCCGATAGATGTCTACGGAAACAAGTGGGCAATCGTTGTAAAAATAAATAAAGAAGAAGCATTGCAGAATGCTAGAAGTGAATTTTTTGCGACACTTATAATCGCCGCTGTATTTATGGTTTTAATAGTATTGGTTTCTCTTTATGCAATACAAAAAATGATAATATCTAAACTTGAAACACTGCAAGAAGCCACTTATAATCTTGCAAAAGGTGAAGGCGACTTGACAAGTAAAATAGTTGTACCCAAGGGTGATGAGATTCATGAAGTGGCAGAAAATGTAAATGAATTTATAGAAAAGGTTCGTCAGACTGTATCTCAAGCGACAGCAACATCTTCGCATAATACTGAAATCGCTCAAACACTTTTGAGTGCTTCCATTGATATGAAAGCAAAAGCAGATGAAGAGAGTTTAATTGTGCATGAAGTATCAGGAGATGGAATTGCTCTTCAAAATATCTTATCTAACTCTATAGAACAGGCAAAAGAGACAAAAGAAAATATTGATTCTGCGGGTAACATTTTAAAAGGTGTTAATTCTCAAATAGTCGAATTGGCAAATGAAATAGAACAAAGAGCACAAGATGAACTGGAACTATCACACAAACTTGAACAACTTAGTGCTGATGCGACTCAGGTTAAAGATGTTTTAAATGTTATTTCAGACATTGCAGATCAGACAAATCTTCTTGCGTTAAACGCAGCTATAGAAGCGGCTCGTGCAGGTGAACACGGTCGTGGTTTTGCTGTTGTTGCCGATGAGGTGAGAAAGCTTGCCGAGAGAACTCAAAAATCACTTTCTGAAATAAATGCTACTATAAGTGTTATTGTTCAGTCTATTAATGATGCGAGTGAAAGTATGTCAAGAAACGCAGTGGAAGTAGAAGTTTTATCTAAAAACGCAACTCAAACAGAGTTAGAGATTAATTCAAGTGTAGATTCTATAGAGAAATCTATCCTTCAAGTTGATGAAACAGTAAATGGGTATATAAACAACTCTAAAACTATTGAATTAATGGTTCAAAAAGTCTCAAATATAGAAGTTATCTCAGGGGAGAATAAAAAAACAATTGAGAACATATCAGATGCCTCTTCTAAACTCTCAGAAATGACAACATCTTTAAATGATTTACTTAAGGGGTATAGAACTTAAAAGTGAAAGAGTTAAAGTATTTAAACCATTATCCGGTAAATGTGAAAGAGCAGGTCTATAAGCTTATAAAAGTAGATAAACTCTCTGCACACCTTTTAAAAAAATATCCAGAGTCTCATACTGTTAAAAATGACAAAGCTCTTTTTTCGTATGTGACTGAGATAAAAAATCAGTATATGAAAAAATCAGCGCCACTCAGTAAAACAATGTATGACGGTAAGATAAATGTTATACATAATGCTTTAGGAACACATCATTTTATATCAAGGGTGCAAGGAAGTAAACTTAAATCTAAAAATGAGATTCGTATCGCCTCTATGTTTAAAAGCGTACCGGAAAAATTTTTAGAGATGATAGTAGTTCATGAGTTGGCACATTTTAAAGAAAAAGAGCATAATAAAGCTTTTTATAAACTGTGCGAATATATGCAGCCAAATTATCACCAAGTAGAGTTTGATTTGAGACTTTATTTAACGCAGATGGATATCTCTGGTAAGCTCCAGGAGTGGAGCTAGCCAATTACTCTATAGTGAAGTATTGACTTTTGAGAACAGTAAACGCAGTGAGTTCTTTGTCATCTTGAAGATTTAACTTTTTGAGCACTTTAGGGTTGACAACATAAAAACCTATCACAAGTTCTACTTTGTCTCCAGATTTAAGCTTTTCATCAAAGCTTACTACTCTTTTTTCTTTTGATCCAATCATGTTGTTGCTTACAACTTCAGTTGCTAACCATGGCATTGATGGTTTTCCTTGTGTGCCTATGGTTCTTGCAAAAGAGTGCGTTTTAAGTGCTGTATGTTTTGTCCCTCTAATAAGGGTTGCTTTTAACTGTACGACTCGTAATGGATGAGTCATAAGCTCATGCGGAGCCTTGTTTTCTACAGTGACTTCAAAACCTTTAGTAGTTTTTTTCAAATCAAATATTACATACTTGGCTAACATTCTAGGTTCAACTCTCGCTCCTGCAAAACCGTGGTAAGCGTGAGTTTCACTCAGTCTAACTGTAGTGGCTGTTCCACCAATTTTAGGCATATGGCAGGTGATACAGTTCTCTTTTTCATTTTTTGCACCAGCGTCGTCAGTTCTGCAGACATCAAACTGATGAGAATTTTGTTTATGAGAATGACAGCCCATGCACGTCTCACCAGTATAGTACTCTTTATTTGAATAGTCTATGTCATGATATGCGGAACCAACTGTAGTCTTTTTCCCCCACCAAGAAGTAGTTATTTTATATTTTATAACTTCACTTTTTCTGCCTTTTTCGGCTGAAAAAAGTGTGTGTTTATCAGTAGTATTAATATTTTTGTTTCTAGCGGCATGTTTTTCAACACTCTTAATAGTGTGACAGCTAATGCAAGTAATGCCTTCATGAGATACTTCTTGAGAACTTGCGTTTGGGGTATGACATTCAGCACAGTTGTAGTTACCTTTTGCTTTTGCGGGATGTTTATCCCATACCGCTTTATGAACTTTATCTTCATAGATAGAAGATTTTTTGTGCATAGAACTTGCAAATTCAGCAGCAATAGTAGGATGGCATTTTTTACAAGATGCCGTATCTTCTGCGTTTGCCAAAAGTAGCGACGAGAGCGCTAGTATATAGATTAGAATTTTCATATTTAATCAAGCCTTTTAATAATCATAAGTTGAAATTTTATCAAATTATAATCTGATAGGCTTGATGTATATCAATTACTTATATTAACCCTTGATACCGTCGGCTCGAGGCGTAAGTAAAAATTTATAAAATACTTTTATATAGAGCATAAACGGAATTGTCCAAATAATGCTAGAGTAAAGATAAAGTGCATTTGTATACTCTTCAAAAAATGGTATTAAAGCTCTCATCAAGGTAGCTAAAATTATAAAAGAAACCATTAAATGTGTATATATATTTGAGCTAAGGTGTCGACCCGTGTGAATCCAACTGATTATTATCATAATCATTAAATAGGCTAGTCCTAAACCTCCACTTGTAATAAAATGTCTAAAATGGTTGATGCCATATATGTCATCGTTTAAAATATCCCAACCCATAAACACATAACCGGCACTAAGCATTACAAAAATAAGTCCTAAATAGATAACATAGGGTTGATTGAGTATAAATTTATCTTGTAATTTATAATCACTCGTAATTCCTAAAATTGCTGCTCCTGAAGCTAACCCTAACCACCCGAGCGCTGAATTATCTGGATATAAAAATTCTACTAGAGTAAAAAGACCGACGGTGAAAATTGCAAGATTTGTTAGAGGAGGTCTTGCAATGTATATATCATCAATCCCCTTGTCTTCCATCAATTCATTAACTGCTTCCATGTTTACGCGTCTCATTGCAAGGAGTATAAGAATAACTATGGCTCCAAGTGCCATTTTTAAAATACTCATTGTGTTTGTTGTACTAAATCCTAGTTGTGCAGCAAAAAACCAGACCTCAATACAAAAGATGAGAAGCAGAGCATATCCTAAAGAAGCATGGCGTTGTAACTTGTCTAAAACAGCATCTTTCGCAAACCAGATAATCCAGCCTAACATCGCTAAATTTAAAATAGCAGTTAAATAAATACCCGTTATATCAATCAGCCAAAAGCTTACTCTACCCGCTATCCACAAGTAGATTACGTATTTAAGCCGTTTGCCAATAAAAGGAACCATTCCGGGAAAAAGTTCAGGAATACCAGTGGTTAAAAATGCCAATACTCCAGCAGTAAGAATTCCAAACAACATCTCGTATACATGCCAAGTAAGAGTATCATTCATAAATGGTATGCTGATCAAACCACTCCAGACCAAACCCCACAAAACCATACTAATAATCATGTAGGGTGCAAGGAGGAAAAACGCAGGTCTGAAACCATAGGCTAAATATGACGGTACGTTTTCTTCATCTGGATAGTAAAGGTAATGATTTGTTGCATGTAATACTTGTTCTTCATTTTTATTTTTGCTCATTATTTTAACTCCAGTTCAAATGTATCTATAATCTCTTCATCTTGTAGTATTTTTGCACTTTCGCTATAAACATACTTGTCATCTCTTTCGTTTTGGGCAAGTTCATAAGAAAATCTCTTCACAATATGACCTGGATCTGCTTTTAGAAGAAGAATCTCATCACTGAGTCTAATGGCTTCCATTAAATCATGTGTTATAAAAAGTATGCTTATCTCTTTTTTACTTATCATATCAATAAGTATGCCTTGAAGTTCTTTTTTAAGTCCAATATCAAGGGCTGAAAATGGTTCATCTAAGAAGAGCAGAGAGGGTTTAACAACTAAAGCTCTTGCAAAACTAACTCTTTGCTTCATTCCTCCACTCAAATCTTTTGGAAACTTGTCGAAATCCTCTTCTTCAAGACCAAATCTTAGAGCAATCTCTTGTGATTTTTGTATAGCATCGCGTTTATTTTCACCTTTTGCTAAAAGTCCGATAGCTATGTTGTCTATAACATTTTTCCATGGAAGAAGTCGTCCCTCTTGAAACGCAAAAGAGGTACTTGTGAAGGTGTTTGTAACGCTTCCTTCCTCAACATCAAGTAAATCAGCACAAAGATGCATAAGTGTTGTTTTTCCTCCACCACTTGGACCCACTATAGAGAGAACTTCTCCTTTGTTTACAGTA
>JGI10211J34971_10000757_pt1 | contig 26941 bp, 37 predicted proteins | sample Etolagsediment_FD_34971 | JGI IMG/M metagenome (IMG submission 34971)
TGACAGGCGGGACTGATGGCATATATCATTCTGTGCATGGGCGGCGACGCCTCTGTTCTCTTGCTTCAAACGCCATGACTCGTCCTTTCCAGATTGTTCGCTACAACTTCGCTGACGACACCTCCAAGGTGCTCGCCAGCTATGCCAGCCACGACGCAGCAGACGAGGCCCTGGACGCCTGGTGCAACCGCTTTCCACACGCATACATTGACATTGAGGAGCGTAATGACTGAACCAGTGATGATCGAGGCGGTGTCCAAGAAGGGCACCACTCGCATCGGCCTCAAGCCCGTCCCTGCCATCATCGAACAAGATCAGGGACACCAGATTTTCGTAGTGTTTCCACAGCACAACCAGTGCCGTTGGATGCTGAAACAGAATGACCCTCACTTTCGCATCGTCTCATGATCTACGTCACCAATTATCACGACAACGGTCCCTACTTTGCCCCTACCAAGGGGAAATGGCATGTCAGCTCGCTTCGTGACATTGTCTTTCATGTGAGGCAATGCATGGAAGATCACGACGATTACATCGCTGTGTTCAAGGAGGATGAGTGCCACGGCATCTGGTGCCGTGAGCACGACATCCAGAGTGACGGTGAAGGCGGCCTGGAGCCCGCTGGAGAGTGGTACACACTGCATCGTCCTGGCAGCGTGAGTGCTGGTCTCTGGAACGCCATGCAGAAGAGCTGTCGAGTGGCCTGAAGGCCAGGCCGGGCCGCCCCCAGGCGGAACCGGCCAAGGCCGTATCCGAGAACCGGCTGGAGTCGTATTTAGGGTCCGGCTAGGGTCGTATCTAGGGTCCGGCTGGGGGCGTATCTAAGAGGGGGGATTTTCTTGATCTCCCCTTAACCCTTTCTTAACCTCTTCTTAACCTTTTCTTAACCTGCCCTTAACCCATTCTTAACCTGTTCTTAACCTAAATTTAACCCAGTTTTAACCTGGTGTTAACCTGCCCTTAACCTGCCCTTAATCTGTTCTTAACCTTTCTTAACCTTAGAGTTCTTAACCTTCCGTTAACCTTGCCTTAATCTTCCCTTAACCTTTCTTAACCTTGGGGTTTTTAACCTGCCCTTAACCTTGCCTTTACCTGTCCTTAACCTTGGCGAAGCTGCAGTGTGACTTGGTGCCGTCTGTGTCGGTTGATACCGTTTTTGATGTTAGTTTCAAATTGACAATTTGAGCCACTAAGTGTTATCAACCGTGCAGCCACTAAGTGATCAGAACTATCAGCGCTGACGGTGTCACCGAGCCACGCTAAAACGTGGCGCGGGTGACACAAACCGTTTGTGCGGTTGGTGTCAAGAATGCCTGCCAGAATCGCGAGGCAAAGTAAAGAGAATTCAATGCTGACCCATAAGGTGAGCCGTCCCGATTGATTAGCAGCACTGATCGGCGTTGAGAGGCCCCTAGGAGGCCCTGTGAGCCGTTTCAGCCCCTGCCAGGCACTGGCACCCCTGGCAGCGGCTTCCGCAGATCGCCAGTGTTTGCAAGGGGTCTCAGCGACGATTGTTCGCAGTGTTACCAAAAACGGATTGTTTGACAGAATGGCGGTCATGCTGTATCCGCGTGTGTGCGCGGTTCCTTTGCTGTCTTGCCAGTGTCTGCCGTGCCATGGCTGCCAGGCAATGGCCCATACAGTCAAACCGGTGCAGCGTGCCGCAGCCTGTGCCAGTTAGTTCTAGTGGTACACCTTGCGGCATTCTGTGCCGATCTGGCCCATACTTCTACCAACGACGCAGCGATGCGTCGCTGTCGTTCTCTCCCTTTCCTCTCATGACGTCCACTTGCTTCCTAGTCGCTGGTGTCGAGCCAATGGTTTTAGAAGGTTTCGCAGAATTCATTGCCGAAGATCTGGACTGCCAATGGTCTGTTCGTGCTGATGGGCGCCGCTTTGAGCTTTCCTTTGATTGTGAGATCGGTTTCCTCAGGGCTGCCAGGGTCCAGCGTGGCCTAAAGGCTATGGGCGCCACTGACTGCCCTTGCATTGCAGGTCAAACACGTCCCCGAGTGATCCTGCCGTCTCTCTGAACGCTTGCCCTCATCTCGTTTTCCCTCTCATTCTCTCCTTTCCTCTCATGAAACTTTCCGACCTGCTGTTCCACCTTTCCTTAAAGTCTGGCAATGCTAAGACTGGCCAGATGGCCGTCAGCACCTCCAGCAAAACTACCTGTTCACCATCCTGCCCTTTCCTTAATAACGGCTGCTATGCCGGATCTGGCCCGCTTAATCTTCATTGGCTCAAAGTGACAGCCGGAGAACGCGGCATCTCTTTCGGCGCTTTCCTTGACGCTGTCATGGGCATCCCTGCCGGTTCTCCTTTCCGCCACAATCAGGCCGGGGATCTGTTCCACAATGGCGGCAGAATCTCTAGAACTTTCCTGAAGAGATTAACGGCTGCTGTTTCACACTTGAAAGCCTACACTTACACTCACCACAGCCTCAAACTAGGAGAGAATCTGCAACTCTTAAAGTTTGCCAATCGTAACGGTTTCACTGTTAACGTAAGCTGCGAATCTGAGAGGCAGGTAGATGAAACAATCGAGGCAGGATTGCCTGCGGTTGTTGTTGTTGACGCGCAAGAATCGCGCAATCAATGGAGAACTCCCGACGGAAACGTGGTGTTAGTTTGCCCGGCACAACGCAGTGACACCAAAACATGTACTGACTGCATGTTGTGCCACAAGCGCGGGAAGCGTGTGGCCATTGCATTCAGGGCTCACGGGAATTCCAAACGTAAAGTGTCGCAAACTGTCGCGGCGCTTGCTTGACACTTTTCTTGCAAACTTTCCTAAATTGTTTTCATCATGCTCACTAAATCTTACATTCGCAAGGTGTCACCTTCCGCCATGAAAACACTGCGGGAGATTGTCACCAACGCCAACGTTCAGGCGCTGATAGATAACGACCAAGCCAGAATTGACGCGCTTGATGAGATCTATGCGCTCTACGTTTCCGTTGAAGTTTCATTAAACAATAAACACTTAAGAGACTGATTCTCTCCAACTCCCGCAAACTTTCTCCCAATTCTTGACAATGAAACTTCACTTAATCGCTGGCCAATTCTTGACTGTTACCCTGCCCGATGGCCAAACCGTAGAAGTCGATGCCCGCGATCCTGCCGACGTGACAGTCTGGCACTTAAACCCTGCAGGGGATGCCGTGGCATCACTGGACATTGAACCTGAGCCGGACACTGATCCCCATCCGTCACTGTCTGCGGCTGAGCGGAACCCGTCGCTCTGCCGCTGAGAGCCTCTAGACTGTCTGAAGCATTGCCGCCGGTAGGATCCCACCTAACGGCGGTTTTCGCTTGTCTGAGAGTCTCCTAGGTTGCTGTGATGACATGCCCTGCCATCCCTGCCACCGCTGTCAGACTCACTGGCTGAGAGATTAGCTCAGCCAGAATGGGGATCATAGCGCGTTCATTCTGTCAAACCACCTTATACCAGTCAGCAAACCGACACAGAACCGCTTGACGGACCCTTGTCAAGGCCTTTTGTGACACTTGTCAAACTGGCACACACAGCGCGGTAACGGGGCGTTTTTGTGCTAGCTGCTCCGGGCTACCCCTCCGAAAAGCGGCGCAACTTTTGACAACTTTTTTCCTCTATGCAGAGGTGCATAGCCCCATGCGTAAGTAAATTGCAAGCAAATGCAATGCACAAGTAAACGGGGCGTAGCTTTTTAGCCTCATGCCAGGCTGAAAGGCAAGCAAATGCCTTGCTGTGTTAAATTTGGCGGCCTATAGTTTTGCTTAGCCCCATGCCATAGTGAAAGACAAGCAAATGCCTTGTTGAACTAAACGGGGCGTAGCTTGCTTATATTAGCGCTCTAATTGCAGAACACCCTCCCTCATGTCAGCTTGAACCATGTCACGCACCACTTGCATGGTTTCCATTACAGCTTTCTTGAAAGTTTTCCGCAATGCACGAAAATCTTCCTGCTGTTCTGTATCAAAATGATAGTGCGAAAGCACTTTGCCATTAGGACCAGCTTTGCGAGTGTTCATTTCTCCAATGGCGTAGTTACGGAAAGCATGCCAATTTAAGTTGGACCGTGCAATGCCACCACGGAAATGATACGGGCTCATGTTTAAGACATAGCGCCATAACCATTCCACGCCGGGCATTTGATTGGTGTCGGGACGTTTACGGACATAGCCCTTTGGATGAAGAAACAATGCCGTGAGCGTGTAAAGGCGCGAGATGCGAGCACCCTCGCCAGTTTTCTTAAAAGTTTTAGTGCGAGAGTTCCGTTGGGAGTCATCCAGCATCATGATGGCACGAGCCTCTGGCGACAGCCGAGAGGCGAGGGCTTCCATGCGAGATTGAATGTATTCAGCAGTGAAGTCGCCTGCTTTTTTGTAGCCAAAACGACGAGCAACATTCAGGATGCCATCGTTTTCTTTTTTGAACGTCCAACCAGCCTCCCTGCGACGTTCAGTGATGAACGTCTTGGGCGGCTTTTTCATGCTCATTTCAGGATGGTCTACAACGTACAAGCACATTGCAACAAGATCATTTTGATCAGTTTTGTCCTTGTAGTCGTATGAGGCACGAGCTTTGGGAGTGAGCCCTTGAGGGAACAGTTCTAATGTGCAATTGTGATTGTCAAGGTCCTCGTAAAGCTTGAGCAAAGTTTGTGCGTCATAAACTTGTGCGAGGCTGTAATCGCTTCGTGGCGTGCCGGCATGAGCCGCCTCGATAATGAGGCGGCTTCCTGCCGGGAGCCATTTATTGAGACGCAAGAATTCTTCGGGAGTGAATGAGAAGAATTGTCCTGTGTTGTGGCAATAGACGTGCCACATGAGGCTGCCGAAATCAGCAGCCCATAGTTGGGAAACCATGAGAAAAAAAGCAGAAGTCTTAGCGAGGCAATGCTTTTCTGAATCTGGAGCGAACCAGATGCAAGACTGAATTGCCTGTGGCATAAATATAAGGAGCGTTTATGGGCCAGGCATAGAACATGGCCTATTTCAAGCTTTATTCACCATTTCTTTAGATTTCCGAGACAACTCACTTATTCCCCTTGCATTGTCATTCGGGAAGGCAGGGAGCGGCCCAAAAGCCGCTCCTCTGCCGATTGCCCTTAATGAGACATTCCTGCATTGTTATTTTCTATTTTCTTGTCTATTTGCCGCTGGGCACACCATCCCCTTGCATTGTCGGACATTTGCCAGCCCGTCCAAGCGATGTAAGCGCTCGGTACGCCGCTTCGGGGCGGCTCCCCTCGCTTCCTCGAGAGAGCGCGTTCCAGAAGAGCGATCTTGCTACCGGTCGCAACAGCCAGCCGCTGCGCCATGCGTATAGCATAACGTGAATGTCAAGTGTCCCGATGTCCCGAAACGGCGAAAACGGACTAAAATTGAGAAGATTCGGGACCATTTAACAAAATCTTAAGGATTCGCCATGAAAAACAGTGGGAAGGGGCTCATCTATTTCGTTTCCTGGGAAAATGACCTCGATGTGGTCAAGATTGGTTTTTCTCGCTCCCTACGGAAGCGTCTCAGTGAATTGTGCGTGGCCAATGCTCATCGCTTGATGGTTCGTAAAGTGTTATGGGCTTCAGACGCTCTTGCATTGGAGAGCATGCTGCATGAAAAATTCGCGGCACATCGCATTTCCGGCGAATGGTTCCATCTTTCTCCCGCAATTATTGAATTTCTACAAAGAGAGGATGACGAGCACACTCACAAAGCCGAAGCATCAGTAGTGGGTGCTCGAATTGGCATGGCGCCAATTCTCCACCCACAAAGCCAGCACCATGCCCCGAGGCGTCTCGCAAATGGCATTAAAACTTGTCGGCACTATTTGCTGTGGCTCCTGGCAGACTGCATGGAGCATTGCGAAAAAGTGACGGCTCGTAGCATTTTTGACCACCCGGCCAACGACGGGCGTTTTGCAATTAAAACCATTCGTAACGAACTTTCAATGCTGGCTCAAAGAGACATGGTCAACTATCACCGTCACAGGGGCTTGCTTGTCACGATTTTCGGCTTGAAGGAGTTGGAACGCCTCAACGCCAAAATCAGAATGAATCATTAACTACATTCCCTGCATCGATTCTCTCTTTAGCCTGAAGAGACCAATAACAAGACCGAGCCATGTGGAACGATTTACCATCGCCTCGCATGGTGGGCTCTATCAAGATTTGGCCTGTCCATAGTCGTCCTGAATACAAGTGGTTTGTTGCCTACGATGGGAAGCCGCACTATTTCCGAGACTGGGACGAGGCCGCTTTGTTCGTAAAGGACAAACAGGCCATTGACGACCCAGAAATGCTGTGTGATTAAGGAAATCTTCACCTGAGCATTGGCAATTCGGGCTAGCGTGACCATGAACGAGCCGCCCTCTCAAGGGGCGGCTCTATTGTCTCAACCATTTTTGAACTAATGAAAGAAAAGCTTGCCCGAACCGGGCGTGTCCAAAGCTGGATGGATGACCCGTCTGGACGCCTGCCTGTGAGCTGCACGGTCTTCCAGGTGGAAGATTCAATGGAAGGGGATGAGGGAATTGAAGCGTCGTGGCGTTTTGTGAGTCATGGCTTGCGAAATGGCGCTGGCGTGGCAGTCCATCTGTCCCACTTGCGTCCGAAGGGCGCGGAGAACGGAAAGGGGCTAGTGGCTAGTGGTCCTAATAGTTTTGGCAAAATTTATAGTGTTCTTAATGAAATCTTGAGGCGTGGTGGTCGGTATAAGAATGGTGCAATTGTGCTGCACCTCGACTACCAGCATGAAGATGCATTGGAATTTGTGCAGGCGAAGCGTGAGGATTTGCCATGGGTGAAGCGCTGCCTCAACGTGGACGAGAAGTTTCTTGAGAACGCTTCTCAAGAGCTAGTCGAGGCTACGTTGCTCGGGATCAGCCGTGGTGACATTTGGCTGAACAAAATGCGTTGGGACGACAATGGCGAGCGCATCTTGCCGAACGTCTGCCTGGAAGTGTATCTCCCGCATCGTGGCACTTGTTTGCTGCAGCACGTCAATCTCGGCGCCTGCACCATTGAAGACCTTCAAGACGTTTTTGCAGAGGGCATGGAAGAGCTGTGCGCTCTTCATGCCCGCACTGGCGTTGGCGACACTGGCGAATATCTTCCTGCAGTTATTGACAGGCAGGTGGGCCTTGGTATTCTGGGGCTGGCTAATTTCTTGGCCAACAATGGCATTTCCTATAAAGACTTCGGCCTTGCATTGGAAGCATTTTTCGATGCACCTAGTGAATGGGCTCGATGGGACGAAACCATTCCTGGCAAAATCGTCGAAGCACTACATGACGGCATCCATCGTGCCGCTCATGTGGCCCGCGAGCATGCAATGGTGCGTGCTTTTGCCATTGCCCCCACTGCATCGTGTTCCTATCGCTATCAAGATGTAAATGGCTTTACCACAACTCCTGAAATTGCTCCTCCCATTGGGCGTCATGTGGATCGCGATAGCGGTACATTTGGCGTGGAAACTTTCGACTATGGCAATGTAGAAACTGCTGCAGATGTTGGGTGGGAGAATTACAAACGTGTGGCTGATGGCATTGTTCGTTTGTATCAATCCACGGGATTATTTCATGGTTATTCGTTCAATTCATGGTCAGATGTTGTCACTTATGACCATGACTTTTTGAGGGATTGGCTAGAGTGTCCTCAGACAAGCCTCTACTATTCGCTGCAGGTTTTGCCTGATACACAGCGAAAGGATGACGCCTACGCGGCGTTGGATGACGATTTCAAGGGCCTTTTTGGACTTGACGATGAGTCAGGTTCGGAAGAGGCTACTTCGTCGTCTTGTGATATCGAGGCGGGATTCTGCGCTGCATGTGCGGAATGATTTATGTTCCCTTCGCATTGAATTAATGACCGTCAAGTCTCCCTATCTCAACATGCTTGCCAAGAAGCGCCCTTGGCAGGCAGTTCCCGTTGACCAGGGCAAACTGGTCGATGGAAGTGAATCCACTTTATTTCGTGCATTGGCCCTGCGTCATTTGGAACTCCCCGTAAGGGAGTTCCTCCAGCAGGGTCTGGAAAAAGATTTGCCTTCCACTCCTGGAGTGGTTGAGGCTTTGATTCACAATCAGAAAGATGAAGAGCGTCATGATGAGGCTCTTAATTACATTGCTGCTGCCCATGGCACAGACGAAAAAGCAGAAAAAGAAGCTCAGAACATCTTGAAAGCATGGCTTGAGCACCCAGCCCATCCAATTTTGAAGGCATCAGTTCTTGAGCGTTCCATCTTCTTCGTCATCCTCCCATTCTTCCGTTTCAATGGCGATGTGGGTATTCGCACGGTCAGTGCGGACATTAGCCGTGATGAGATTAGCCATGTCGGAATCCACTCCTTGGTCGCACGCGAGCTTGGTGAAACTGCGGGACAGTCTCTGAACAAGCTGCGTCGTGCCACAGCATTGTGGATTTTTGATGGGCTTGGGCAGTCCGAGAACAAATGGCTTGACAAGGACTTTTGGCTACGTCAGAGCGACAATCTTTTTACTCGTGGGAAGGCCGAAGAACTTGCTGATACGCAACGCAGCAGGATGCCAGCTTTTTTCGAGGCTCCCAATACGTCGCTGCCTTCTTACGGCAAGGTTTAAACTGTTTATTCCCCTCCGAGGGGACGGTTTACGGAAGACAAGCCCCCCTAAAGGGGGCTTTTTCTTAGTCTGCTAACAGACGCTTGTCTTGTTGAGTATTTACGCTTACCATTAAAAAGCAGGGCCGCGAACCCTGCCACTGATGAGGTCGGTTTTAGGGACGGGGGTGGTGCCCCGTCCTTTTTTTTCATGGCGCCATGTAGCTATGAATTGCAAGTAAATGCAATGCCTTGGTGAATGGCGCGTTCAACCAATCTTAACGTAGGGAACTCCGCGATACACCAGCATTGCCATTTGAGCTTGCTGCAGGCGCTGAGCTTTCTCAAGCTTCGCCTTAATCAAAGCGAGGACGTTCATTGTTATTCTCCGAGAAAAGCCAGACCCCGTTCCATGTCTGGAAGAAAATGCAGCCCGTCTCCAGGCCGAACGTATCTTCAGTATAAATGGCGACATTAAAAGCAGCAGGGGCGGAACGCGATAGTTCCATAACGTCCGTGCGGCGGACCCCCCACTGTTTTTGCCATCGGCTGGTCTGAAGAGAGGGCCTTCAATCCTCCCTCAGCTATGTATAGGAAGTCCCTGATAACTTCCTGAACCTCCCGGCGTCCCGAAAGGGCATCGCGAATGCCTTGAAACTATACCTTATTTCCGTTCACTCCAGTAGATGATGCCACCTTGCGCTTCGATTTCATTTTTCACTTTCCTCGCATCGCCCACCGACACCCAACGCTCGTAGTGCTGACCATTAAGGCGATAGCGAATGTAGACCATGGCTCAAATCAGCATTCGTACATGCGACATTCGGGCGCCCATGGACCTTCCATGGCGCAGAATTCTTCCCAATGCCTTTCGCGTTTCCACAAATCAAAGCAGGCGACATAACGGTCATATGCTCGCCGAGATTGTGGAGCATCCTCGCCAAACACTGACAAAGTGTCGGTGTAGCGGTCGGCGGAGAACACTACTTTCTGAAACAGAGCCTGCAGGAGCTGGTTATCCATGGGGAATAGGTGCCTGCCTTTCAGGATAGGGAGCCCTGATTATCCAGAATTGTCTTTTTGAGGGAATGCTCAAGTTTCTGCAGTTTCGGCAGCAAACTTGGTTTGTACAAATGTTCTGCGTTCAAAAGCTGTAAAGCCGTTTGATTGTTGACTTTCAGCAATGCGACGAGAAATTTCGCTTCCTGGTAAGTGAGCTGAATGTTTGCCACGGAATCATGATTGATTACAATTCAGCACAATCCTAGAGGAATTGTTCCAGCCAGTTCACATCATCCTCTTTATTAGCGGCAAAAATTGCTGCTGCCATGGCAAATGCATGGTCGTCAATTCCAGTTTGCTTGCCGCCGCTTACGGACCATTGCCCACCGGCTTTATAGACAACTGTTAAGTTTTTGATTTCATTTAGCGCCTTTTCGTGGTTGTAAATATTGATCAATCCTGCATTGAAAAGTTCTCGCATTTTCGAGAATGCCTTAACTTTTGAACTGACGGTCCAAGTCAGCTCCTCGATGGGCAACTCACCAGCTAGCGCCTGGATTGTGCCGGCGCTGTTGTATTGGTCCATGACAATTGTGTCAAACACATAAAGCTTGTGTTGCTCTTTAATCCAATCTTCCACTGCATTGATATTCACTTCTTTCCTGCCATTGATTTCAAAATCTGCGGCAAACGTGTGGAACTTGTCCACCACTAGGGTGCCACCTTCAAAATGCACAATGCATGCCGTGTAATTATCTCGACCAACACCGCCGCGAGCGGGGTCAAGGGCCAGGACGTAGCTCCCTTGATGCGACGGGTTGGGAGGTAGGGCGTGTCGTTTGTCATCCACACATGCATCGACCACATCGCTTGAGATTAGAGCGGAGAGGTTGGTAGCAAATTGAGCACCATATTCAACCTTGAATTTCTCTGGATCGCGCTCGCGTTCCATGTCAAGAAATTCTTTGCTGATTGTTGGATTCATCTCCCACGTTGGGAGGTTTACGGCTTGCAGGTAGGGGAATCGGCCAGAGGCGGCTTCCTTGAAATGCTGATAAAACAGGCCGTCAGTTAGCCATGGCGACGAGAGTTCGAGGATTTTGCCATGGCCACCGAACTGCGCCACTGCTGGTGATAGTGCGTCATAAATGCCCTTGCCGCCGCTGTTCGCATCGCCATCCACTGCAAAAGCAAGCTCGTCAAACACGCAAGCACAACAAGCTAAACCACGAGCCGCTCGTCCTGAAGTGGGAATAGCTTTGAAAACACAGCCATTAGAAATTTCCAATTGATCGGCGGTTTCGCGGGAAATCTCTTGAGCAAATGGACTATCGAGGATTAACTGGCGAATGTTGTTGAGAGCAATTCGGCTCTGATCTTGACTGTTGGCGACGGTGAGGACGTACCATTTTTCTCCTTTCCTCACTCGTTTCTTGAAATTATCTTCCAGGACAAAACAAATGTAGACACAGGCCACTGCTGCCATCAAGGTTTTGCCAGAACGTCGTCCCAGCGCCCATGTTGCTTGAGTGTATTTTCCCGCGAAAAAACTATCGAGAATCTCAGCTTGCCTGGGATATAGCTCAAGCTTCAGGGCATGTTTAGCAAAATCAGAACAAGAGAGCATTGTCTACATACCGTTTGAGAGATTGTATAGGGCGAAGATTCTCTTTCGGTAGAAAGTAACAAGCTCTTCCCTTTACATATTCTCGCTTCCATTGTTCCTGCATCGCCTCATAGGCTTTTGCCCAACCGTGCAGGATCACTTGTTTGTTTTGGACGGTGACAAGCACAAGCGTTTTGTCAGGGGTTTCATCTAATTGACAGATCAAGTCGTAGTAATGCTTGGCCCTGGTTTTTACGTCGATGTCTGGGGGGAGATCGCACGACCCACGTTTTGCCACTACATCGCTAAATACTTTGTCTTTCATGCCCAGGAAGCTCGCTACGGCCATTTCTCCACCAGCTCCGAGGGTGTGCACCCGCAGAGCCTCTTCGCCTCTCTCAGGGCCATTGTTTCGCCCTCGGAGCCCCTTAGCTTCATTGATTGATTGACGCCGTCGCGCTTCGGCGCGAATGGCGTCTTTCTCGTCAGCAGTGAGCGTCCACTCCAGGCCCATGTTGTGCATAGTGTGCATCCGTTTTAGCGTAGCCACTTCGTAGAATGTGTCAATAAGCCACAAAACAAAAATGGCAGATATCACGGAAAGCGGCGGCGTTGTCAATCTTGGCCATAACGGTCAATCGGACGTGCGAATTGACGGTCTGCAGAATGTCTTCACTGGTATGGGCACCAGTCGAGACAAGACGACGAGGACGACGGTTCAAGCCGTCACCTTCATGAATAAAGAGGAGTTGGAGGGGCTTTATTCCCACTGGCTCACTCGTCGCATTGTGGACCTTGTGGCCAATGAATGCACAAGGGAAGGTTTTGAGATTCTGTTTGGAGGGGAGGGCGTCAATGCTCAGACGCTTTCTGGCGTCGAGCAGTCCATCGAAGATTTAGAAATTCTTCAGTATTTCAACGAAGCGGCTAAAACCTCACGGCTTTATGGCGGTAGTGCGCTGGTGTTGTACATCGACGACGGTCGTCCCGCCTACATGCCGGTTGACAGGAACAACATTCGTTCGGTGGAGGGCATGGAATGCCTTGACAGACATCAGATTGCACCAATTATTAGTGAAGAGAGTCTGTATGACTATTCAAAATCAACGTACTACCAGATTATTTCTGGTGATTTGATCCAGCAGCCGAATCTCGTTCGTATTCACAAAGATCGCATTTTGAGATTTGATGGTATTTGGTTGCCTTATCGGGTGCGTCAGAAGAATTACGGGTGGGGGATGTCGGTGTTGCAAAGTGTGTATGAGAGCTTTAAGCACTACTACACAGGCACCAGCAGCATCGCCTCTTTATTGACAGAGTTTGATATTTTCGTGCATAAAGTGCGAGGTTTGGCCTCGATGCTGGCGGCTGGTAAGGAAAGCCAAGTGAGGAACCGCCTTGAATTGAACGATATGAGCAAGAGCATCTATCGCGGCTACGCGATTGATGCTGAAAAAGAAGAGCTTGAGTTTATTGGGCGTCAGTTTGGTGGAGTGCCGGAAGTCCTCGAAAAGCTACGAATTGACGTGATTGGTGCTTCTGGCATTCCTCATACATTGTTGTTTGGTCAGTCTCCGTCTGGCTTGGGCGCCACAGGTCGTAGTGAAGAGCGCGATTTCGCTAAAACTTGTCACCATTATCAAGAAACGCATATGCGTCGTCAGCTTCAAAAGCTGATGACCTATTTAATGCTGAGTAAAAACGGCCCAACCAATGGCCAATTGCCAGAAAACTGGCGAATTAGCTGGAAGCCATTATTTGAAATGAACGAACGTGAGCTTGCTGATGTGCGGGCTCGCGTGGCGGCTGTGGACGCCAGATACATTCAAGTGGGAGTGCTGACACCACAGGAAGTGGCGGATTCGCGGTTTGGAAAGAGCGAATACAGCATTGAGACGACGATTGACCGTTCAATTCGCCGAGAACTGCCAGAGAAGGCTGAGAAAGGAGAGGTGCCTGCCGGTGGTCGCGACCCCCTTGATCAAGCGAATGGCACATTGCCAATGGATGGTTCCAGAGATGCATCGCCTGATCAGGACACGATGGACGCCGCTGGCCTTTATCTTCCTGGCGATCTTGAGCATGTTCGTGGCGATGTGAAATTTGCTGACAAAAGCTTGCATAGTGCAGCAGTTGCTGCTGCTAAGAGCAAATTCAAGGTGTGGCCATCAGCTTATGCCAGCGGCTATGTGGTGCAGCACTACAAGGCGGCATACAAAAAGAAGCATGGCTCTTTATCTGGTGCCTTCAAGAACGATGAAGGCGAGGTGCATGCTGATGATCTTGAGAAATGGTTCAAGGAAGAGTGGGTGAGGATTGGCGCGAATGGTGAAATCATTGGGCCATGTGGGGCTCGTGAAGAGAAGGAAGGCAAGCCGAAGTGTTTGCCTAAAGCGAAAGCCGAAGGCATGTCAAAAGAGGCTCGCAAGACGATTGTTGCTCGCAAACGTCGCAAAGATCCCGATGCCAATCGCAAGGGCAAGGCCAAGATGGTCAGCAGCAAGGTGGATGCCAAGGATCCTGCAGCGCACGCTTATGCAACCCAAGAGGAGGCCGAGGTAGAAGCCGAAAAAATGGGCTGTGACGGTTATCACGTCCACGAGACAGATGATGGTCCCGTTTTCATGCCATGCTCGACGCACGAGACGTTCCAGAAGCTTCATGAGGCAATTCTTGAAGAGAAGAAGGAGGATGCAATCGAGCCAATCAAGGCGGAGGGTTTGATTCTTTCTGACATCGACGAAGCGTCTGTTGTCACTGAAGAAGACATTAGAGCTGCATTGACCCAATGGAAGGAAGAAGCGCCGGAGCGTTTCAAGGACATTCTGGAGGCGGAAGATGCTGAGCCCACTAAGTGACCCATGGCCGCGCATGGATGCTGAGTGGACTTACGATCCACGAGCGGGGCGCTATAGGCGCCCCTCCGGGCAATTCATGAGCGAAAAAGCAGTTGCAGCTCTTATCGATGGGCGCATCGCGAAACTTGGCAAAGATTTACGACGTTTCACACGGATGCTGATTGATGGCAATATCACTCTTGATCAATGGCAGGGAAGTGTCAGAGAAGCCATCAAGGGCTCTCATATCCAAGCGAATATCCTTGGTCATGGTGGCCGTGCTGGTATGGGTGCCGCAGAGTATGGCCGAATCGGTCAGGCGCTTCGTGCGGAATATCGTTATTTGCAAGGTTTTGCTGGTGATATTTTGGCTGGCCGCGTTTCTGCTCCCATGGCTCTTGCTCGTATCCAGCTATATGCTGAGTCTGTTCGTAGCAGTTACTGGGAGGGAGCCTCGGTTCGGCAAGCGAAACAGGGCTACTCAATGATGAGGCGCCGCCTGGATTCGCAGGCCGCTCACTGTGACGATTGCATTCGATATGCGGCAAGGGGGCTGGTGCCTATTGGAAGTTTGCCGCTTCCGGGGCAGCGATGCGAATGTCGTAGCAATTGCAAATGTTCGGTGGAATACAAGAGAGGGGCTGGTCTTAGTGTCGTTGTGTGATTTGGCTATTAACATGACGCCGAACGACAGCATTTCATGGCCAAAATTCTTTATTGCGGAGACTGTGCCGTCCAAACTGGTTTTGGGCGCGTAGCCGAAAACATCTTGCCAATGCTCGCGAAAGAGCATGAAGTGGTGGTTTTGGCGGTTAACTACTGGGGAGATCCTCATGATCTCCCCTTTCGGCTTTACCCGGCAATGTCTGGAGGGCACGATCCGTATGGGTCGCATCGCATTGCAGAGGTTTTGCAAAAAGAAAAGCCTGACATGGTTCTGGCTGTCAATGACATCTGGATTCTGAATAATCTCTGGGAGCGAGCGAAGGGCTTGCGTGAAGAGCTGGGCTTTAAGTGGTATGGATATTTTCCTGTGGACAGTTATGGCTTCTTCCCTAAGGTTTTCGAGAGCTGCCAGGAATGGGATGGAATGGGCACCTATACGCAGTTTGGATTGCAGGAAGTTCGCAAGGCCGGATGTGAAATGCCTTGCGACGTAATCCCGCATGGCATTGATCGAGGCAGCTTTTTCAAGCTGGACAAAGCCGAATGCCGCGAAGAGTTCAATCTCGATCCTGATTTGTTTGTTGTTTTTAATGGCAATCGCAATCAACCGCGCAAGCGCATTGACATTACGATTCGTGGATTCCTGAAATTTGCGGAAGATAAGCCGGACGCTCGTCTGTGGCTACATATGGGATCGAAGGATCAAGGGTGGGACATTATTCCATTGTTTAAGCGTATGGCGCGAGACTTTGGAGTGGATCCTACTGGCAAGATGATTTTGACTTCGCGTCAATTTGACGTGACACGTTGCCTGCCGATTGACAAGCTGAATGTGGCGTACAATTGCGCTGATGTGGGCGTTAACACTTGCATTGGCGAGGGTTGGGGACTGGTGAATTTTGAGCATGCCGCTGCTGGTGTTGCTCAAATTGTGCCTGACCACACGTCAATGAAAGAGATTTTTAGGGGCATTCCACGGATTCCTGTGGAGAGCTGGGAGGTTGATCAAAACTATGGTTTGGATCGCGGTCAGCCCTCTGCCGATGGTCTTGCTGACATTCTTAATCATTACTACGAGCATCGGGACGACCTCCAGAAAGTCGCCGATTGGTGTCATGAAATGACGAAAGAGGAGGTGTATTCTTGGGAGACGATTGGCAATGCATTCTTGCAGGTGGTCAATCGCACTCTTGTTGAACCCCCCAAACCCAAGCGCAAGCGAAAAATCAAGGAGGCGTGATCATGAATTTTCATTTTCGAGAAAACACCTACGACGCTTCTATCTTTGATTTCGTCGTTCGTCAAAACGAATATGAGCTGGGTGATTTGTCTGGCAAGCGCATTCTTGACGTTGGCGGTCACATTGGATGTTTTGCATTGAAAGCGTTGCGCTGCAATGCTGAAAAAGTTGTTTCATTTGAGCCAAATCAAGAGAATTACGACCTGGCCGTTTCTAATTTGAAAGAGCTGGGTGACAAGTCTGAAGTGGTTCGGGCGGCTGTCTCCAGAAGTGACAAACAAGTGGAGGTGCGTTTTGAGCCGAGCGACGATGCCGTTAATTCTGGCGGTGGTTGCAGTGTTACAGGCTTGGGGGAAATTGTTCCCTCCATTTCTCTTGATGACGCTATTGAGAAATACAACGCGAATTGGCTCAAGATTGACGCGGAGGGGGCGGAGTTTCCTGCTCTCTACACTTGCACCAAGCTCGATCAAATCGAAACGATTGTTGGAGAATTCCACAATGGCGTGGGAACGAAAGGCATGGGTGTCTTCATGTTTGAAGAAAACACGCCGGAATTCCTAGCTGACTTCAAGGGGCGTTTGACAATGGTTGAATTGGCAAAATTCTTGAAGGAGCAAGGATTCCGCGTGTTGTATGAATACACAGCAGGGGAACAGCTTGGTTTGTTTTGGGCATCGAGGGATTTTGACTGTCTCCTGGTCGAGCCGGCATAACTTAAAATTTATTAAGTTACGGTTGAACTTAAGCTATGACTGAGCGTCAGAAGAAAATTCGCAAAGTGATGGGGGAGTTTGAAGCCGGAACGCTGAAAAGCAGTTCCGGCGAGGTGGTGAAGGATCCTCGTCAAGCGATGGCAATTGCGCTTAGTGAAGCTGGTGTTAGCAAGGAAGGCAAGAGCGACGAATACGTTGCCGGTTACATCGACGAGATGATGGGGCCTGGCGAAAAGCGTTGCCGTGGCTATTTGAAGAAACTGGCCGAGGACAAGAGAAAAAAGAAGTAAGGGACGATACCGAGGGTTTCGTCCCGCCTAAGTCAGTTCAGGCGGCGGCTCGTCGTGGCCTTGAGCTGCGGAAGAAGCACGGCAAAGGCGGTTTAACAACACAAGAAGCCGGAAAGCAGGGAATTGGTAGTGGAGTGGCTCGCGCCACTAGTTTGGCCAATGGTGACAAAGTGAGCGAAAAAACTCTTCGTCGCATGGTGGCTTTTTTCTCTCGTCACGAGAAGAATAAAAGCGGCGGTGAGGATGATGCTGGCTTTATTGCTTGGCTACTGTGGGGCGGTGATCCTGGGCGATCATGGGCTCAACGGAGTCTTAAGATGATTGAAAGCCGCAAGGAACAATGATGGACGGAGTGACGATTGTGCACGAAGAGGATGGTATCAGTGTTCTTGACGCTTGTCAGATTTTGTCTCGCAATGCCCATCGGAACACCACTCGTTGGGAATATGTGCACAAGCATGTTTTCCGCAATGGGCGTCTAGAGGAGACTCATGAGTATGTGCTGAGTGCATATGACTCTCCCGATGAAATGTTTGAGCCTACCAAGTTCTTGCTATTTGAAGCAATTGCAATGGCCAAGGCTTACATCATGGAAGGCATTGAGGAACAGCTTGCTGATCTTCGTGCTGACAGCGACGACGAAAATTAATTCGTCGTCGCATGTACGACAAAACTGGGGTAGCCCATAAGCCAGAGAACGCTTAACTGGAATACTCCGCTGAGTGTTCGGATTTGTGCTGCGTCTGGAGAGACAATTCCGCGTTCCATTCTCGACACTGTTGCTTGATCGCAGAATAGAATGTCTGCTACGTCTTGTTGGCTAAGGCCACAATGAAGTCGAGCTTCCCGCATGCGGGAGCCAATAAGTTTTCTGGCTTCGGAGTAGGACATTTCCGGGGCCTTGACTTTTGGCGTTTTCATTTAATGTTATGCCTGATAGCATAAAGGATAATAATACCTCGCATTTTTCCCATTAGAGTGTTGTCATGAGCACCACAAGTTGTCGGTACGACTTCTCTCCAATTGAGAAGTACGAGCTTACGCCTGAGGGTTATCTTCGGGTGTGGGCAACTATTGCTCGTACCGGCATTCAGCATTACACCGATGCTGACGGTTCTATTCGGAAGGAATTCCGTCCAGAATCGGAAGTGGCGTCTCCCGAAAGCTTGGCTTCATTTGCAGGCAAAGCTATCACAATGGAACATCCTCCTGTCCTTTTGGACAGTGAGAACACCAAAGACTACCAGATTGGTTTTACTGGTTCAGAAATTGTTTATGACAACGGCTTTGTTCGTGCTGTCATGACGGTGACTGATCGAGACACTATTGATCGAGTGGTGCGAGGCGATGTTCGTGAAGTGAGCGCAGGTTATCGAGTTAATTATGACCCGACACCTGGCGTAACTGATAGTGGCGAGCATTACGACGGCATCCAAAAGGATATCAGTGGTAATCATGTTGCTATCGTTCGTCGGGGCCGTGCTGGCCCACAAGTGAAGCTGCACTTGGATCGCCAAGATGCTGCTGATCCATACCTTTTCTCCACAGAGGAAATTCAAACTATGACTGCCAAAGTCGTTTTCGACGGCGCCGAGTTTGAGGTGAGTGAGAGCGTTGCTCTGGCGATCACCAAAGAACGCGAAGACGCCAAGATGTCCTACGAGGACATGAAGATGAAGTACGACCAGCTCATGAAGGAAGCAAAAGACATGGAAGTCAAAATGGCTTCCATGGAAGAGGACATGAAGAAGAAAGAAGATTCTTCTGACGGTCGCGCTGATGCCCTTCAAGAGCAGGTTGATGCTCTCAAGGCCGATCTTGAGGAGGCTAAGAACGTCAACATCGATTCCATCGTTGCTGAGCGTCTGGCTCTTGTTGAAAAAGCCAAGCCTGTGCTTGATGCTGAATATGCATTTGCAGGCAAATCTGACCGCGAAGTGATGGTTGATGCCATCAAAGCTGTTCGCGGTGATTCCATTGTTCTGGACGAGCGTTCCGACGATTACGTCCTGGCAATGTTTGACACCATTTCCGAAGTGGCGAAGCGTGATGATTCCACCGAGGAACTTCGCGAAGCTGTCGCTTCCATCGCAGCTCCAGCATCTGCTCCTTCTTCTTACATCGAGAAGTTGCAGAATGCTTGGAAATCCCCCCTTTCCATCTCTAAGGAGGCTAAGTAATCCATGGCCGTTACTTTCACCACTAGCGCTGGCTCTGCTGGTGGCGTTCAATCCAGCTACGCCCTGGAACTGACCGCTGCCCTGGAAGGCCAGTTTGCTGACATTGCTGACAACAGCGTTTCTACTTTTGTTAACGAGACCGGCGCCGTTCTGGCTTATGGCGGTCTGGGTGTTGTGAACACTGCTGGTTCTGTTGGCAACTCTGTTAAGACCATTGCTGCTACCGGCGACACCGTTGCTGGCGTTATTGCTCTCACCTATGTGGACGAGACCGCCACTGATTCCAACAGCCGTCCCGGCGTGAAGGATGACCAGGCTGTCAACATCCTCTCTAAGGGTGTTGTTGCTGTGTATTGCGTGGAAGCTGTCGATCTGACCGATGCTGTTCGCGTGTATCACGCTGCTGACACTGGCGTCACCGCTGGCTCTTTCGCTGGTCGTTTCGCCGCTACTGCCGCTTCTGGCAAAACTGCCGTTCTGGGCGGCGCACGTTGGGTGTCCAAAACTTCTGCTGCTGGCATTGCCCTGCTGGAGCTGAATGGCCCCGACTTCTCTCTCACCGCTGACACCTGATAGGAGGCCCCCAATGAGCGAATTTCGTCTTGATGATGCTGGCCTCTTTCTTGATCGCCAGCTCGAGTACATCCGTCCTCAAGTGTTTGAAGTCGAATATGCCGACATCAAATACCCCACCATTCTGCCTGTGACCGCCGAGGCTGGTCCTGGAGCGCAGACTTTCACCTACCGCATCATGGATGCCACTGGTGACTTCAAGCTCATTTCTGACGCTGCCGATGATCTGCCGCGTGCTGATGTGAGCCAGACCGAGAAGAGCATCAACATTCGCTCTTTCGGTGGTTCTTTCGGTTACACCGTGCAGGAACTTCGTGCCGCTCAGATGGCCAATCTTTCTCTGGAGCAACGCCGCGCTTCTGCCGTGCGTCGTGCTTATGAAGAGAAGGTTGAGAGCGTTGCCATGTTTGGTGAAGGTTCCGTGAACCTGGCCGGTTTCTTCAACAATGCAACTGTTGACGTGATCAGCGCTAACAAGTGGTTCTCCACTTCCGCTGTCACTGCACAGGAAATGCTGGAAATCCTGAACCAAGGCGTTAGCGCCATCATCAGCGGTTCCAACATGAAGGAGCAGCCCGACACGATCCTCATGCCTTACGAGGATTACAACATTGTTTCCACCACTCGTAACTCCGATAGCTCGGACGTGACTGTGCTGGAGTACTTCCTGCGGACCAATCCTTTCATCCGCAATGTGGAGCCCATCAACCAGCTTGCCGCTGCTAACAGCAGCCTCAGCAAGAACCGTATGGTGGTTTACAAGCGCGATCCTCAGAAGATCCAACTCCACATCCCTCAGCCTCTGGAGCTGTTCCCGCCTCAGCAGCGTGGACTTGAGTTCATCGTTCCTGCTCACGCTCGCGTGGGTGGCGTTGCTCTCTACTATCCCAAGAGCGTCAAGTACGTTCAGGCTCCTTGAGCTAATTAAGGAATGGGCGGTTAAGCTTTAATTGCTGAATTTGTAATTCAACAATGCTCATTGCTTACCGCCCTGAACTTGAAAATCCGCCTCGCGAGGCTGGTTTCGGAATTATCACCGACAAGGGGCTGATCAGTCTCACTCCCGGCCTTAATCAGGAAATTCCTGACGAACAATGGGAGGTAGCCAAGACGAACCCTACGGTTAAGGCGCTGCTGAACATCGGGGCCATCGAAGAAATGAAAGAGCGAGTGGAAGTTGAAACCATTCCTCAATCAGTCGAAAGCCTTAGTCAGCTTCCGCTTAGCCAAGCCATTCAAGCCATCGAATTGCTTCACGATGAAGAGAAGCTTGCAGACTGGAAGAAAATTGAAGGGCGCGTGAGGGTTCGTAATGCTATTAGTCGTCGTCTTGAAGCAATTCGGACGGGTAAGGCATGACAGTCACCTACGCGGGATTTCTGGAGCGATTCCCTGAATTCAGTCCCCATCCATCGGGGATTGTTAATGGGGCCATCGAAAGCGCTACTGCCGATGTGTCTGATGACATTTTTGGTGATCAAACAGATCGTGCAGTCCGATTTCTTGCCGCTCACATTATCGCCATTCAGCTTGCTCAAATGGGCATCATGATCGGCGCAACTGACGGCAAAGTTTACGGCAAAGGACTTGACGCCACACTGTATGGCCAAGAGTTTAAGCGACTTTCTGATAGCGCCTCCAATGCTTCAATGATTGGCTTTGTTGTTTGATGACCAACCCTACGCCACCACTAGCAAATGCCACGTTGGTATTCCCTGTGGCGAGCGGTTATGCGGTTGATTCGGCCACTGGTAATTACGTTGCAGCCACTTCGGATGCAACTTATTACGCCACATTGAAGCAGAGCAGGGATCCTCAGTACGAACAGCGGATCGGGGCTGATGAGAGTGCCATTTACATGAAAGGTCGTCTTGTCAGTCCACTTGCCATTTCAGGAGTCGCTGCCGGAGATGTGGCTGCCGCCACAATCGAAGGCCAGGAAGGACGTTTTGAACTGCTTCCTACAACTGAAATGACTGAACATTATCGGCAGTTTCTAGGCACTCCCATTCACGGCTACTTTAGAGTTGTTGGAGCAGGTAGTGTCCTGAATCGTTGATTTAGTCTCTTTGCATTGTTTCAATGGCCATCCAACATCCCACCCAAATCATCAAGAGTCAGGACACCATCATTCGTGTTGGTGCTCTGTCCGGCGCTACTCGCCCAACAATCACTCCAGCTTCTGCTGGCGCATTGACGCTTCCTTCTTCTGGCGTTCCCACCAGCATGTATTTCCTGGGAGGCGTGACGAACGCTTCTGTGTCCATTAATGATGGCGAACAGGAATACTACCTGCTGGGTAATGGCGGTTTTGCTGATAGCGTCAAAGTGACCACTCGCGCTCAAGCTTCTGTTACGTCTTACTTCCAGAAAGATCTCGATGCTGGCGGTATTGACGATACGGGCTACGACGAGGCTATGGACATTGTGCTTCGTGGTCGTAATGATCGTGATTTCGAGCTTTACACCGAAATTTACAAGCACAATGGCGGCACCACTTATGACGTAACTTGTTTTGCCGCTACTGTCATGAATTACAGCGAAAGCTACCCTGCTGACAATCTGGTTGAAGTTACTTTCGATCTGATGAGCCGTGGTGCTGTTGGCGTTGGTCGCGCCACTGTTTCCGGCAATATCATTCCTGGTATTAACGGCGATCCTAATTCCTGACCTTAATTTCTCTCAGCATCTCTATAGCCCCCGAAAGGGGGCTATTTTAGTAATATGACAATCATCGAACTGAGAGAAACGCTTGAGGCATTGCTTGCTGACATTGTCGGCAGTTATACGCTTCCAAACAATACGCAGATTCCTGCTGTGTATGTTGACGGGCGTTATGGCGTGCCCAAGAATTGGAAAGTGACGGGCTTGGAGGTTGGAATTAAGCAATATCCAGCAAGGGCCAGTCGTCCGTTGATGGGTATGGTTGAAATGCGAAAAAGTTGGGAAGTGCGTTTGTCTCAATACAGTCCGGCGTCGGAAGTGATGGAAGATGCGGTGGACAGGATCTTGCGCCATTTTCCCGATACTAATTTGACAGGGTTTCCGTCAAGTGATAGGGAATATCAATATGCGCGTTTGATTATTCCTGACATTGACATTGTGTTTCAATACAAGCGGCCAGAGTGGACATAAATGGCGCTGTTCGTTGTTGGAGCATCGATTGTCAACGCTCAGGAGCTTGAAGCTCAGCTTGTGAGTGCTTTTGAGCAATGGGCTGACGAGGATTTGAATGATGAATACATGAGTGAGCAATTTTTGACGGAGAAGTGGTCATATCCAGCCATTACAATCAGGAAAAATGGGCGAGTGGTGGGTCCAGGCCCGCGAGACATTTATGACCTAGGCGATTTGTTCCGAAGTGGTCAGAGGAGCTTTCAAATCAGGCGAGGCGCCACTGAAGTGGTGGCTTCTTGGCATTGGGATGCGAAGAATTCCAGCGGAGAAGAATATGCGTGGTTCGTCCATGAAGGAGAGGGCCCACATTCCATCGAGCCTCGCCCCTGGACCGACGAAATAGCTATTCCCTACCTCTTCTATAGCAGCCCGACCAAACGCGCTCTGGAGGCGAATATCACGCTTAAGATGAGCCGATGAATGATTTCGACTATCTCAAAAGCGATGACGGGCGCGTCCATGTGATTAATGCCAAGCGTACGGGAAGCACGCTATCTGCGGGCATCTTTTGTTCTGTGGCAATGGATGAAAACACTTGTAGAATTTCTGACGACAATCATTCTTTCACTATTGAGCTTCCTGAAGGTCTCTTTTCCAAAAGTGATCGAGTGAAAGCTTTTAATGTTGATTTGGCAATCCTGAAACATGAGCAAGTACAGCTTCCTTCTTCAGTCTGAAGAAACTGAATACTTTGAATTACTGCCAACACTACGCTTGAAGAAGCATGGCGGTTGGCTGGTTGCTGAGTCGATTGAGCAAGAGGAAATCTCCCGCAATCAAAGCCAAGCAACAATTCGAGCAGTGCAACTTGCGAAGCGCATTGCAAAGGACAAGGGTATTTCCCTGGAGGACGCTTTTAATGCCCTTCAGGGGGCGGGAGATTTGTCTGAGATGGACTTGCTGAGTGACTACACCGAGGATGCATTGAGCATGCTTGCTGGAGGTAATTCCGCAGAGCTTGGCAATGCCAAGCTCGTGACTACTTTCATTCGTACTCGTGGCGAAGGCTTGGTTGATGGTGAGTGGCAGTCAGTTGAAGATTGGTCGCTAGATGACACCAAAGGCATGGGCCGTCAACTCGTAGCCAAAGTGCTTGAATTTGTCATGGAAGAGCAGAAGGCGGAATCAGGCGAGGAGGCTGAGGGAAAAAAACAGCCGAGCCGGAAGAAGACTCCGGCGTCAGAGGAATAGAAAAGAGAGCCAGGCGAAATCTTCAGAGCTTAACTGACTGGAATCAGTTGTATTTTCGCATTAGTGCATCGGACTTGCATGATCCTCGCTGGGATCACGCACAGTTCGGCAAGCAGAAAGTTAGCGATGTTGTCGCGGCTATTAAGTTCTTAGAGAAACATGACATCACTAAATACAACGTACAGAGCATTGCAACTGCAAAACTAGGCACTGTTGTCGTACAGGGGCTTGCAGGCAAGAAAGCCAGCGTCACTGCTGATGACTTCCTGCCATTTGATACGCGCAAGCTCAAGAAAGACACGGGAGTGTCGGAGAAGAGCTTGCAAGTGTTGAAACGCTTAATGAAAACTCGACGATTAGATGCACGTTTGATTAGCACATTGGCAAATGAAATCAAAACAGCTTCAATGCGAGAGGAGGAATAGCGCTAAACTATTGAGTGAATATTTGGTCGCGTAGTGAAGAATGGCCGCCGAGCTTAGGCTAAATGTTGCGCTTGATCTCCAGTATTTCAAGCGCCAGCTTCCGAAGCTCAGTCAAGCTGCTGCAGGTTTTCAACTGCCCATTCAAGTTAAGTTTGACGGAAGGCAGCTACAAAGAGAATTAAACAGAATTACTGGTCGGCGCGAATTTCGCATCAATCTTAATGATACGTCGATCAAGAGTGCTATATCCAACGTAAAGACTCTCAAGAGAGAGTTGGAAGGGCTGGAGAGAAAGTCTCGACAAGCGACTGCCTCTAGCGCTCCAATCGGAACACAGCGGCTTTCTAGAACCACGGGTCAGGGGGGGTTTAGTGCTGCCGAGATTCAAGCGTTGTATCAGCAGGCCGCTGCTCAAGGAATTGAAGGGTTTAAGAAAGGAGTAAAAGTTAATCGTCCTGAAGCCGTCGCACAGTTGGGACTGTTAGCGGCAGACGCAGTCAAGGGAGTGATTGCTGGACTGAAGAAAGGGCAGGGTCAAGTCGGATCAGCGGCAGAGAAGCTTGCTGTCGAGCTGATCGACAGCATGGAGGCTCGACTTGAGATTAGATCTCCGTCGAGAAGGTTGATGAGGATGGGCCGCCAAGCGGCCAAGGGCTTTGAGCTGGGAATGAGCAATGGCCTGAAGCGGGCTCAAGGCGCCATCCTTGCTCAATTGCAGGCAATGCTGATTGCCATGCAAGCAGAAGTGAGAGGTTTCGGCCAGCAAGGCGGCTTTGCTCAAATTGGCGCAGCATCGCGGGGCGCCATGGGCGCTCCTGGGCGCATGCTTACCAGCAGTTCGGGGCGACCACGCTTCAAAGGCCCGTCTGTATCAGGCCCTTTGGGAGTAAGCAGTGCCCTAACTGGTCCCAGTTTGTATGGAAAAGGAAGGCTTGCGTTACCTGCCGCAGGTGAAAGCACTGCTTCACTAGCACAAGCTTCTAAGGAAGCAGCAGCAAAGGTGAGAGCGTATGGCCGTTCTGCAGAACGGGCCGCTGCTGTCTTGGCAGAGAATAACCAAGCCAATCGAAGACTTCCCTCAAGGAGCACAGGCAGTGCTTTGGCATTGAGCAGTGGAGGGGCAGGTGGCGGAGGAGGCGGAGGCGGAGGTCGGTTTGGTCGCGGTTTTGCGCGTGGTGCAGGAGACGCCTTTAACAACTTAAAGCCAGGCTTTATTGCTTCTATTGGCAAAGAGTTTGCCACTGCTACACAGCAAGTTTTACTATTCGGCACAGCGTATAAAGCATTGGCAGCAGTAATAGCGCTGCCTGGCAATATTGCGAAAGCAACTGCCAATCTACAAGCCTTTAACAATCAGATGGAAGCAGTGACTGGTGGCGGACCAGTCATGGCTGACAGCATGAAGTTGATTGAAGAGACGGTCGCCCGTTTCAACATCCCAATCCAATCGGCTCGCGATGGCTTTGTGAAGCTGTATGCGTCGATGCAGCCCGCTGGCATTGATTTGAGCACGATTAACAGTGTGTTCACTGGACTATCTGCAGCAGCTTCCACATTCGGCATGAGTGCTGATCAAGTGGATCGCATGACTTATGCCCTTGCTCAGATGGCGAGTAAAGGGCAAATCATGACGGAAGAATTGAAGGGTCAGCTAGGCGATGTTTTCCCTCAGGCCGTCAGCTTGTTTGCGCGAGCCGCTGGATTCCTTGATGATTCGATGGACGAGCAAGCCAAAAGCAAGGGCTTGGCATCGTTCCTGGAAGCATTAGAGGATGGGGCCCTGAAGGGCGAGGCAATGAGCGCCGTCCTCAGCAATGTTGGAAAACTGTTGAACACAGATTTTGGTCCCAGTGCAGACAAAGCTGCTAATTCGTTCCAAAATCAGATTAACAAGCTGAACAATGCATTAACGACGTTCTACGAAAGCTTCGCGCCTGCTGCGGGAGCCTTCTTAGGAGAATTCGTTGATCCCATTGTTAGCGCATTGAACACTGTTGGGGAAGCAGTAAAGCTTGCTTTTTCTGACGAGCCGTTAGGTGGCAATCAGTTAGCGGAATATCTCCGCAACGAGCTATTCCCTCAACTTGTCAGTGTCAAAGACGCCATTTTGTTGGGTGCTCAGACATTTGCTCAGTTCGGCCAGGCCGCCTCTGTGGTTTTGCGTCCTTTGGCGCAGTTGGTATTAGGAAATCAACAGTTCGTCAATATCGTTACAAGAGCGGCAGTTGTCGGGGCAGTTCTCAAGGCTACGCTGGTTGCCATTCGAGTGACTGGGATTATTCCTCTCATTCGGAACATCATTCGGTATAACCAAGTCTTCCGCGTATTCATTGCCCAGACAGCGTCTGGAGCCCAAGGGATGACAGCGATGCGTACTGCTGCGGTGCAGGCTGGGATGGGCATGCGTCAAGCTGCTGTTGGCGTGAGGGTTTTGGCCACTGCAATTCGGACTACGTTGGTTGCGTCTGCAATCGGC
>JGI10211J34971_10000765_pt1 | contig 26802 bp, 19 predicted proteins | sample Etolagsediment_FD_34971 | JGI IMG/M metagenome (IMG submission 34971)
GAAATTAATCATAGCGATTACGGCAGCCAGCCCCAGGCAGGCCACAATGATTACAATCATGACTACTTTTTTCTTGTCCTCAACCATAATCGGGTCTCCATAAAAACATTAGTATTATTGTATGTTTGGGAGAATATTGGCTGGCGACGGATTTGTCAAACGGTTTTTTTGGCCGCCCCAGGCTAAATATTCGTCGGCCCTGTCCCTACCATATCAAGAATCTTCAAGGGCTCTTCCGGCATGGACGTCCGGGCAGATAGATAAGCCGATTCAATCACGGCCATATTGTTCAAATCGGCGTTTCCGTCCACAACAGGCTGGTTTTTATCGGGCGAGAATAAACCCTGCGCAAAGTTTTTAAGCATCTTGGCCGTCGATTCGCTCTCACTGCAGTCATATTTGAACTCGTCAATAATTTTGCCGAGATTATCGCAGAGTGTGAAATTATCTTTTGAAACGGTTAGCAGCTTGTCCCTGCCGTGTATCCTCAACACTTGGCGGGGTGGGCCGAAGACCCTGCTGGCAATCAGGTTGGCAACGAGTGTGTCGGAAAATTTCATTGTTACAATTGCGGTGTCCTCCGTTATTGACAGCCGCTGCTGCCTGTCCGGGGCGCGATTGGTGTTCAGGGAGTAAACCTGCTGAGGAATGCCGAAATTGAGGGTAATCAGGTCGATCAGTTGATAGGAGTTTCTCAGCAATACCCCGCCGCCGGCGAGTTGCGGGTCGCTGAGCCATCGGCCGGCTGGTCCGTCAAGCGACCCCGGCACGTTACATACAGCGGTGATGAGATGAAAATCTTCAGTATCTTCAGAAGCTAAATAATCCCTCAGCTTGCAGAACCCCGGGTCGAACCGATGGGCGTTGGCTGCGGCAAATCGAATTCTTTCTTTCTTTGCCAGCCTCATCAACTCCGCAGTATGCTCAAAATCGAGCCCCGGCGGGATAAGCTTTAATATGCTAAACTTCTTTTTCATCGCCGCCCGCACATACTCATCGCACAGATGTATCGGTGCAGCCACAAAAAGTACATCAAGCCGATTTTGTATCACTAATTGACGATAGTCGTTAAACGATGCGCATTTGTATTTGCGGGCGATTTTTTCGGCAAGCTCGGGGTCGCCGTCGGCGACGGCAACTATGTCGAACAAACCGGTCGCACCGGCCGCTTCCAGCAGTTGTTGACCTTTGGCGGTAAGACCTAAAATAGCGGTTCTTAATCTGTCCTGGCTCATCATAATCTTTGTGGGCGTTATTATCGTATTTACCGGCCGGGCATGAGAGCAGTTTCGGCCGTCACATTATTCTACATAGTTATTACTCTTGCGGGGTATGATGAAGTGCTCGGGCACGAAGAACTGGGAGGACAGCAACAAGGCTTCCCTGCCGACCTCGGCGACCGCGGCTTCATCGTCGATATTCTCGGCGACCTTATTTATCAGGCCGGCAATTATGTCCATCTGCGGTTCTTTCATTCCCCTTGTTGTTACCGCCGGGGCACCGATTCTGAGGCCGCTTGGGTCTGTCGGCGGTGCGGGGTCGCCGGGTACAGTATTAAAATTCGTAACGATACCGGCTCTATCAAGGGCCTTTGCAAGTTTTTTGCCCCGGATACCTTTATTGCGTAAATCTATCAGTATAAGATGATTGTCAGTTCCGCCGGATACGAGATTGAAACCATACTCAAGCAGTTTTTCAGCCAGTCTCCCGGCGTTTTTCACGATTTGCTTTGCATAATTGATGAACTCAGGTGTATCGGCCTCGGCCATTGCCACTGCGATTCCCATTATGGTATGAAGATGCGGTCCACCCTGAAGTCCGGGGAAGACGGCCCGGTCAATGGCTTTTGCGTGTTCGGCTTTGCAAAGAAGGATTCCTCCACGAGGTCCGCGTAGGGTCTTGTGACTTGTTGTCGATACTACATCAGCATAAGGGACCGGGCTTTTGTGGATGCCAGCCACAACCAGACCAGCAACGTGGGCGATATCACTTAGATGATAGGCGCCGACTTTCTTTGCGATTTGGCCGAATATCTCGAAGTCTATCTCACGCGGATATGCCGTAGCGCCGGAGATAATCATCTTAGGTTTGTGCTTTTTTGCAAGGGCTTCTATCTTGTCATAGTCGAGTCTGCCCGTGTTCGGGTCAACCTCATAGGGGACCGACTTATAGAACCTACTTGTAATGCTTACTTTCGATCCGTGAGTCAGATGTCCTCCGTATGTCAGCGACAGGCCCATAATCATATCGCCGGGTTTGAGCAGGGCCGAGTATGCGGCGATATTGGCGATGGAACCGGAATACGACTGTACATTGGCATGGTCGGCGGCGAAGATTTTCTTTGCCCGCTCAACTGCCACCATCTCAATCAGGTCTGTAACCTGCTGGCCCTCGTAGTAGCGTTTTCCGGGGTATCCCTCGGCGTATTTGTTGGTCAGGCAGCTTCCGGTGGCCTGTATAACGGCCTTTGAGACATAGTTTTCCGACGGTATCAATCTGATGGCGCCGCTCTGTCGGGCCTTTTCCTGAGTCAGGAGTTCATAAATTTGGGGGTCATACATTTCGAGTGCTGAAATCATTTCAGTCTTCTCCACACATTGAATTTTTTGTTGTAACGGTCCTTCATCGCCTGCTTATAGCACAGGCGCCAGCATCACACAATTATTTATTTGTTGACAAATAACGATACATCCGTAGTATAGTGAGCCATACGCTTTTGGCAAGAAGCGACTTAATAATTTATCCGTATGCAGCATATTTCGCTCAAATTTGCGACGTGGCCATTTTTGGTTTTTTAACAGAGGTTTTGATATGCCCGGGATCGACCCAGAGGCTGGTTTGGAAAAGGCGATAACTTTCTTTGAACGCGCAGAAGAAATAGCAGCGACGGATAACTTTGATTACGCCATCGATATGTACCTTGAGGGTCTGCACCGGGCGCCCGATGCCCTTGAGGACGGTCATATACCGTTGCGGCGAATAGCACTGATTCGACAGGGCAAGGGCGGAAAAAAGCCTTCGGTCATAGCTAAGATGAAGTGCCGCGGCGGCAAAACTCCATTGGATGAAATGCTAAATGCCGAGTATTTGTTAGCGAAGGACCCGGATCACCTGCCGTATGCTGAGGCGATGCTTAAGGCTTGTGTCGCGGGTGGCTACAGGCGGACAGCGGATTGGATTGCCCAGCTTGTTTTTGATGCGAACCGTGCCGGTGCGAAGCCGTCTTTGGCCACGTATTTGCTGCTGAAGGATTCTTATAAAACACTCGAGATGTTTACAAAGGCTGTGGAGGCCTGCAGGTGTGCTATCGACCTCAGGCCCGGCGACGATGCATTGGCCGATGAGTTCACAGCCCTTTCGGCTCAAATGACGGTCAAAAAGGGCAAATACGGCCGGGAGGGAGATTTCAGACAGTCGATTCGCGATAGAAAAAGACAGGAAGTACTGCATTCTCAGGAAAGTCTGGTTAAAAGTGCCGAGTTTCGTGCAAAAGCTGTGCAAGAGGCCAGAGGAGTTGTCGAAAAGAATCCGGAATCGCCGGCGAATATATTGAAATTGGCCGAGGTCCTGTTCGACCTTCGAACCGACGAGGGTAACGAAGAGGCTTTTAAGATTCTCCAGGAGGCTCTCGACAGGACTAAGGATTTCGTCTTCAAGAGACGAGAAGGCGAGTTGAGAATAAAAGAACTGAAACACGCTGTCCAGACGGCCAAAGCCGCTGCCCAGGCGGGGCCTGAAAACGAAGAATTGAAAAATAAGTTGACCGAAAGTCTTGAGCGGTTTGCAGAGGCCGAACTACAGCATTATCGGCTTTGCGTGGCAAATTATCCGACGGACCTGCGGATGAAATATGAGTATGGCCTTCGGCTACTAATAAATAAAGAGTACGATAAGGCGATACCATTACTCCAGCAAGCACAGAGAGACCCGCAATGCAAGCTGGCGGCACTGGATAAAACGGGATTTTGTTTCTTTCTGAAAGGCTGGTTTGCGGACGCAATCGACATTTTCAAGCAGGCACTTCAGACCTGCGAGGTTCAGGATAGCGACATTGCGAAAGAATTGCGGTACAATCTGGCAAGAAGTTATGAAGAAAATAAGCAAGCGGATAAGGCGCTTGAGGTTTATCGAAAACTGGCACAGCTTGATTTTAATTATAGGGATGTCAGCCATCGCGTGGAAAAACTGAGAAAAACAGGACAGCAACCAACCTCTCAGTGATATGTGTTAATGATAATTTGAAGTAGGAGTTGACAGTGGCGCATTCGTTATCAGCCAAGAAAAGAGCAAGGCAGAACGCAAAGCGAAGAGTTATCAATCGGGGCCGCAAAAGTATGGTTAAGACACAGATTAAGCATGTTGAAGCGGCGTTAAGTGCCGGCGAGCCCGAACAGGCTGCTGAGCAGTTCAGGGTGCTTGCCAAGAGACTGGACAAGGTGGCCGCGACCAGCACGATGCACAAGAATACCGCCGCCCGATTGAAATCGCGCTTCGCAAAACGCCTCAACAGCTTAAAAGCCAAAGAGGCCTGACCGAGCAGACTGTGTGATTTATTTACAGATTAGATGGCGCCTAACCGATACATACAATCGGTTAGACGCTATTTATTTGGAACGACTTGATGACGGAAGCCTTTAAGAGACAAATACTTAAGTTCCTAAAGAGGCGGGATTACTCGCCTGTGAAGCTTTCCGGGTTAGCCAAATCTTTAGGGGTTACAGAGGCAGACTATCCGGAGTTTAGGGCCGCGTTCAAGGAGCTTCGCCAAACCGGCAGAGTCGTAATAGGCGGCAAAAACCTGATTACGCTGCCGGCGATGTCCGGGCGTGTCACCGGCACCTTTCGGGCCAACGCGAGGGGCTTTGGATTTGTCATCCCGCTCGAGCCTACCTCAAGCGGTGATTTGTTTATAGGTTCTGCCGACAAAGGCGGCGCTATGACCGGCGATACGGTTATTGCCAGGGCGGTAAAGAAGGGCGTCCGCGCCGGCCAGATGCGCTATAACGGTGTGGTTGTCGAAATCCTGCAGCGAGGCCGGAATAAGTTTGTTGGGACTTTGAAACGCACCGATTTGCAGTGGTTCGTCGAGCCGGCCGGCAAAGGATTTTTCGAGCCGATAGTAGTTGATGATGTGGGCGCAAAGGGTGCAAAGATTGATGACAAGGTTGTCGTCGAAATCATTCGCTATCCAAGTGGCCGGGACCTGGCTCGCGGCGTGATTGTCGATGTGTTGGGAAGGGCGGGCCTTTATGATTCTGAGATGAAATCGATAATCACTCAGCATAATCTTCCTGCCGGGTTTGACCGGGAGCATCTCAATCAGGCAAGAGATGCCACCAAACACTTCGACCCGGACACGGCACAGGACAGGGATGATTTAACCAGTGAAGTTATAATTACCATCGACCCGCCGGACGCGAAGGATTTTGACGATGCCATTAGCCTCCGCAAGGATGTCGATGGCAACTGGGTACTCGGAGTTCATATCGCCGATGTCAGCGAGTTTGTTCCAATGGATTCGGCTCTCGATGTTGAGGCCAAAAATCGCGGCAACAGCGTTTACCTGCCCGGCAAGGTACTGCCCATGCTGCCGGAGATACTCAGCAACGGCATCTGTAGTTTGCAGCCCGACCAGAAACGCTTTGCCAAGAGCGTTTACATTACTTATGACCGGAAGGGCAACGTCTTGGGCAGGGAATTTGCCAGCAGCGTTATTCGCTCCACTGCCCGGCTGACATACCAGGAGGCTGATAAAATCCTAATGGGCCAGGCCACAGGTTTTCCCGGCGAGGTAGTCGCTCTATTAAAAGATATGGAAGTCTTGGCACGGGCCATAGAAAAACGCCGATTGAAAAACGGCATGCTGCACTTAGAGTTGCCGGAAACGGAGCTTGTGATGGATGAATCCGGCAAGGTTGTTGACGCCCACCCCGCCGACGATAGTTTCCCTCATACGATAATTGAAATGTTTATGGTCGAGGCCAACGAGGCGGTCGCGTCGCTTTTGGACAGGTTCGGCGTACCCTTTATGCGGCGGATTCATCCGAAGCCGGCTCCAGCCAGTGTCAGGGACCTGGGCCGCTTTGTAAAGCTGTGTGGCCTGAAAGTGCCACGGAGGCTGGATAGAGCCGCCATCCAGGATTTGTTGGCCGCTGTCAAAGGCACTAATTATTCTTACGCTGTCAATATTCACATTCTTCGAAGCCTCCAGCGGGCCGAATACGCGCCCATGCACATCGGCCACTTTGCCTTGGCCTCGACGCATTACTGCCATTTTACAAGTCCGATACGGAGATATGCGGATTTGCTCGTTCACAGGCTCCTTGCGTGTTACCTCGAACATCGACTGAATCTGATCGGCCTGGACGAGGTACTGCCGGAAGGCGAATTAGCCGATATTGGAAGCCATATCACCTTCACCGAGCAGCGGGCAGAGGATGCCGAGAAGGAATTGAAAACAGTGCTGATATTGCAAATGCTCACCGAGCACATCGGAGAAGAGCTTAATTGCATAGTCTCCGGCCTGACCAATTTCGGCGTGTTTGTGCAGTGTACGAAATTCGGCATTGAGGGATTAGTTGAGTTCGGCGATTTGGGCCTGGATGAATGGAGATACGATGACCGGGCGCAGGCGGTCTTAGGACTGCATTCGGGCAAAAGCGTTCATTTAGGCCAGGATATGCAGGTCAGAATTGTATCGGTAAACGTTCCCGGCAGACAGTTAAGCCTTGCTCCTGTTGAGCCGCTCATCGACACCCGCCACCGGCTGAACGATATACAAAATCGAAAAAGAGCAAAAAGAAAACGAAAGCAAAAACGCGGCCAGCGCCGACACTGATTTCACCAAGACAGATGTATTTAGCCCACTCTATTATCGCAAATCTATTAACTTATCTTTTAACGTTCTGTTACCGAGACGTTTCTTGACTTTTTGTGCTGATTTTGTGATACTTTCGGTTTGAACGTGTTGCTGAGAGAGTAATTACAATTATGTTTGGAGTGTGCAATGAGAGCATCGGACATGAGAAAAGGTCAGACCATTAAGGTGGATAATGTCCTATACACAATCGTGGACTACCAGCACGTCAAGCTCGGAAAGGGCGGAGCGGTTTACCAGACCAAGCTCAAAAGCCTCAAAGATGGTAACATCCGCGACATTCGCCTGCGGGCTGAAGAAAATATCGAGGAGGCCTACCTTGACAAGCGAGACTACGAATATCTGTACTCTTCCGCCGGCGAACACGTCCTGATGGACCTGGAAACTTACGACCAAATCAGCCTTGACGACGATGCGTTCGGCGACGGGTCTAAATATTCGAAGCCCAACACGCGACTGCAGGTCAGCATGTATGAAGGCAGGCCGGTTGTTGTCGCCCTTCCCAACACCGTTGACCTTAGGGTCGCCGAGACGGCCCCGGAAATCAGAGGCGCCACCGCCACAAATCAGCCTAAGCCGGCAACCTTAGAAACCGGTCTGGTCGTTACAGTTCCACCGTTCATAAAGATCGGCAACATCATTCGCATCGACACACGCAGCGGCGAATACGTCACGCGCGTTAAAGGCTAATGCTGGATAATGAAGGATTGGTCCTAAAAAACTATGGCATTTGAAAAGCTCAACAAATCTCTCGTCAAGGTATTCGGCTCCCGCAACGAGCGCATGGTCAAGGCATACATGACCATCGCCAAACAGGCCGGTGAGTTTGAAGAACAAATCAAGGCCCTTGATGATGAGCAACTCACGGCAAAGACCGGCGAGTTCAAGGCCGTTCTTACAAATGGTCGCCAGCCCGAGGACATTCTGCCCGAAGCCTTCGCTGTGGTCCGCGAAGCAGCCCGGCGAACTTTGCAAGAGCGGCATTACGATGTGCAGCTTGTCGGGGGCAATGTCCTCTACGAGGGCAAAATCGCTGAAATGGTTACCGGCGAGGGCAAGACTTTGGCCGCCACTCTCGCCGCGTACCTTGTTTACTTGACCGGACGTAAGGTTCACATTGTTACCGTTAATGACTACTTGGCCAAGCGTGATGCCGGGTGGATGGGGCCTATCTACCGGGCTTTGGGCCTCACCGTCGGGGCAATCCAGGCCGACATGGATACCTCCGGCCAGCAGCGCAAAGACCAGTATAATTGCGACATCACGTACGGCACGAATAACGAGTTCGGCTTCGATTATCTTCGCGACAACATGAAGATATCGCTTGAGCAGATGGCACAGGGCCCGCTCGATTATGCGATTGTCGATGAGGTCGATTCAATCCTGATTGACGAAGCACGAACCCCTTTGATTATCTCCGGCCCCGCGTTCGACGATGTAAGTCGTTACAAAAAAGCCGATGCTGTCTGCAGAAAGTTGATTGGTCTGCAGTCAGGCCACGACCGGCTCAAAAAGCAGATTGATTCGGCCCAGCGCACAATCGCAAATGCACAGGGCGAATTAGCCGAAGCCAAAAAAGCCAAAGATTCAGCCCGAATGCAAAAAGCGCAGCAAGTTATTGAACAAACGGCCCGACAGCTCGAAGCCGACCGCAGCAGGCTCGAAACCACAACGCAGTATTACGAGGTCGAGCACGACAGAAAGGCGGCCCATTTGACGCATGAGGGCATCGGTGCCGCCCAGGATATCGCCGGGCTCGGCTCGTTCTTTACCGGCTCGAACATGGAATGGCCGCACATGCTTGAGCAGGGGCTGCGGGCACACGTGGTGTTTGAGAGGGAAAAGGAGTATGTCGTTCTCGATGGCAAAGTTGTCATTGTTGATGAATTCACCGGCCGGCTGATGCACGGCAGACAATGGTCCGACGGCCTGCATCAGGCGGTCGAGGCAAAAGAGGGTGTGCAGGTAAAAGAAGAAACCCAGACCCTTGCAACCATCACCCTGCAGAACTTCTTTAAGCTTTACGGGCAAATCGCCGGCATGACCGGAACCGCCGCGACCGAAGCGGAAGAATTCATGAACATCTACAATCTCGATGTCGTCGTCATACCCACCAATGAGCCGTGCATACGCAACGACCAGGATGATATGATTTACAAAACTATGAAGGAAAAGTTTAGCGCCATCCTCGATGAGATATATGAGGCGAGTTCGGCAGGCAGGCCCGTGCTGGTCGGAACGGTAAGCGTTGAAAAGAATGAGGCTATTTCGGCGGCCCTTACCAAAAAATACACCATCGACCACGAACTGCTTAACGCCAAGCACCATGAGCGGGAAGCATCGATTGTTACAAAAGCCGGGCATCAACACCGCGGACGCGACGGCAAAATGAGAGGAAATATTACGATAGCGACCAATATGGCCGGTCGCGGTACCGATATAAAGCTCGGTGAGGGTGTTCTCTACGAGGTGGTAAACGTAGAAGACAGTCCTTCCGAAAAAGGTGTTCTGATCTACACGCTCAAGCAAAGCAACACCGGTAACCACATATCATTCAAGTCGACCGATCCCATTGCCAATGTGTTCCAAATAAAAAAGGACCAAAAATGGGTCGGCGGACTGCATGTCGTGGGAACCGAAAGACACGAAGCCAGACGCATTGATAATCAGCTTCGTGGACGGTCGGGCAGGCAGGGGGACGCCGGCTCAAGTGTGTTTTTCCTCAGCTTTGACGACGACCTCATGGAGATATTCGGCGGTGAAAAAATTACTAAATTGCTCACCCTTATCGGCTGGGAGGAAGGGCAGCCCATATTCAATCCAAGGATAAGCAAACAGATTGCAAAAGTTCAGAAAAAGGTCGAAGAGAGAAACTTCGAGATACGCAAGAGCCTGCTCGAATACGACGAGGTGATGGATTACCAGCGAAAAATATTCTATTCACGAAGACGCAAAATCATCGAAGGCAGAGACCTTAACGCCACCATCACTGAAATGATTGAATCAGCCATAGCTGCTAATTGCGGGAAAATCCTCAATGAAGATTATCCCTGTAATTGCATTATCGAATGGGCGCGGAGCAATTTCGGCGTTGACCTGCGATTAAATGAGGTCGCCGGTTTGCCGGCAAATGAAATTGAGCAATTGATAAAGCGGCTCGCCAAAAAGAATACCGCCAATGAGATTTCTTTGTCGATAGGTGAATATCTTGAGGATTACGAAGACCGCAGCACGTGGGATATCGACGGCCTTTGCCGGTGGGCGATGAGTGCATTCGGAGCAGGCCTGTCAGCGGGCAAACTAAGGCACGCAGACCCTGAAGAAATCGAGGAAATGCTGGTTACCGCGGCTAACCAGCAGACTGATAAAAAGGACTGTTCTCAGCTTGATGAATTCCTGGAGGATGATTTCGCCATAAAGACTTTCGTCCAGTGGGCACACGCGAAATTTGACATCAAATTAGGTGTTGGCGAGTTGAAAGACCTGAAGGTTGACGACATTCGTCGGCGTCTGGGCGACACCATGGTACAAAGGTATAGAGAGCGTGAGATTGCCTACCCCGTTGAATTCGCCATGAACATGGTCTTTGGTCCGCAGGGGCCAAATGTCTATGGCTTTGAGGCGCTTGCAGAATGGGCGAATAAAAAATACGCAGCTGGCCTTTCAGCCGAACAGCTACAAAACTTGTCGCCGCGGGCAATACACGAAAAGCTCCTGCAACTCAGCACGAGCTACTGGGCCGACGGCAACGGCAAACTCGCCGCCGAAATCGACGCAAAGCTCGCTGCAGCCGATGCCCCAGAACTGGCTAAGTGGGCTAATGAACGTTTCGAGGCCGACCTGGCCGTATCTGAGCTTGAAGACCTTGACCACGCCAGGACCAAACTCATCAAGGTCGCCAAAGAGTTTCTGCGTGCCGAACTCAGCGAGCTGGAAAAATATGTTCTGCTGCAGATTTACGATAGTACCTGGAAAGACCATCTGTATTCGATGGACCACCTCAAGGAGGGTATCTTCCTGCGGGCCTATGCTGAGAAGGACCCGAAAATCGAGTACAAGCAGGAGGGCTTCAGGATGTTCAACGAGATGTTAGAGGTCGTTGAAGACCATGTTACGGATACCATATTCAAGGTTCGTCTTGACCCCGGCGCCCGGGCGCGGAGTGTGTGGAATGTCAGCCAAACTCAGCATGACGAGGTAAGCCAGTTTGCGATGACCGAAAGGCAGCGGGCGGCGGCAAACGCCCCGCAGGGTGAGCGCAAAGTCAAACAAATCCGGCTGGCTAGCCCCAAGGTCGGCCGAAACCAGCCCTGCCCCTGTGGCAGCGGAAAAAAGTACAAAAAATGCTGCGGAAAGAACGCCTGACCCTAACAGCCCGGTTTAACTGGCCGCTGTATTGATTATAACCCGTTGTTACAACCTGAGTTGTGGTGTTTTGCCCCGGTCGGCAATGTAGGTATAAAAGAAAACATCAGACAACTGTGGGTCGCCTGATGTTTTCCGGAGGGGAGAAAACTCTTTCGTTAATAATATCGGCAAATAGTTGTGAATCCCTTTAGTTAAAAATCCAAATTTAAGTCCTATAAATTATACAACAAAATCAGGGATGAGTTCAAGGTTTTTTTTAAAAAATTTTAAAAATTATCGGATACCCGGGCTCCAGAAAAGGATAATTACTCTTGACAGTACAGAAAAAAGCGTTATCTTTTGGAGTTTGGGCGGCCTGTTTTTATCATTAAAGACCGGTTTGGCAAAAGTACGAACGACTTGGGATTAAGGATAATTGCAAAATGGAACTAACAAATGAAGATAAAAATGTTGTCAAGAAAATCCGGCAACTCTCGAAGGAAACCGGAATAGATGTAACCGGCGGCAAGGCCAGAAGGACCTCATCCCGGTTTTGCCTTGCTGTTGAGCACGGCGATTACAACGGCACCGAGCTTTTCGGTGTCGGCACCGACAGGTTCATCTGGCTGGCCTATAAGCCTAACGGCACAAAGAAAATGAAACTTTTCAGCGGAAATTTCCCCGATGACGGCGTGATAGAATTCGATCTCGGCAAGGTTCCCGACCCTAAAACTCCACAGATCGCCGACACCTGGGGCCGATTTCCTTATGGCGTCGAATACATCTTAAGGCGGGAAGGTATAAAGCTGACTGAGGGCATTGATGCGGTTATCTACGGTAATATCCCCGGCGGCGGAATGAGCCGCTCTGCTTCGCTGAGTTTGAACCTCATTTTATCACTGCTTGACGCTAACGGCATCGAGATTGAAGACCGGTTCAGGATTGTTGATATGGCCCAGGCTGTGGAGAACGACTACATTGGCTCGCCCTGCGGTCAGCTCGACCAGATCATGATTCTGTTTGCCCGCAGTAATATGGGCACCTATTACAACCCCAAGACCAGGAGCGTCGATTATGTGTCTCTTGGCGCAGGAGCTATTGATTTTCGCATTGCGGTACTCGACACCGGCACCATCCGGCCCGGCCTGGAAAAATCCACCTACAAAGTTCGAAGAGCACAGTGTGAAGAGTTGGTTTCCGTCCTCAAAAAGGAAGGCTACGATATTTCCTGCCTGGCGGATATTAAGGATGAATCGATGTACAAGAAGATTCTGGCACAATTTGGTGAGCAGTATCCTGACCTGTGTGACCGGCTCAAATACATCTTCGGTGCACAGAAACGCTTTTACGAAATGTTAGACGCCTGGAAGGGTGGTGATATTGAGACGGTCGGTCGTATCTTCCGCACGGACGGCATCGGCCTGCGGGACGATTATAAGATATCCGGGCCGGAACTGGAAGCGATGTGCGATATTGCCCGGAGAGTCGAAGGTGTTCTGGGGGAGCGCATGTTAGGCGGAGGCGACAAAGGCGCGGCAGGTGCTCTGGTTCGCGCAGAGGCTGTCGATGACTTACGCCGGGCGGTTGATATCGCTTACCCCCGCAGCTACCCTGCGTATGCCGACCGGTACGCCGTTCATACCTGTAAAGTGGTGGCCGGTGTTGAGGTTTATGAAGGTCTGCTCAAATAGCCGCTTTCCGCTGATGGCCCCCGATTTAATCATCCGGTGGGTCTGCTGTATCAGCAATGGTCAGCCCGGACGGCGCGCCGCGCGTTTGGCCGGAGACTTTCGAGATGATTACCTTGTAGTAGAACCATTTGACAAATCCGCTAAGGGCAAAACCACAAAATATGAGCAGGAGGGCACTTTGCAGCGACCAATAAATAAGGCCTATGACGATTACGAGCCATACAAGATGTTCGAACGGCTTTCGGCCTTTGAAGTATAGATTGATCAGGTGAGGGTAGCGTATTCTGCTTATCATAAGAAGCGCTACTCCGATAGTGATGAACGGCAGCGAACATAGAATCACGTTTTCGCCTATATTGAAAATCGGCGAGTTGCGGCCCATCGTGGGCAGCGTATCCTCGTAGAAGACAATCAAACTTGCCAGCACGCCCGCTGCGGCCGGTACAGGCAGGCCCACAAAACTCATATGGGCGGTCTCATCCTCTTCGTTTTCGACATTGAACCTGGCCAGGCGAATCGCCGCACAGGCCACATATATCGCGGCGGCCAGCCAGATAAACCTGCCTAAGAAGTCTGAGACGGGCAGTGTCGGCGCGACAAGTTCGGTTAATTTATAGTCCAGGACCTTTAGCATCAAAAAGACGGGGGCAACGCCAAAGCTGATTATGTCACAAAGGCTGTCCAATTGGCCGCCGAAACTCGACGTTGTGTGGCTCATTCGGGCCACCCTGCCGTCGAGCATATCGGCAATCATGGCAAAGAAAATCATATAGCCCGCTATCGCAAAGTAAGGCAGCTCAATCTTGTGGAAGGAGAAATTGTTAACGCCTCCGGAAAAACCCTTGCTCGCAAAGACAATGGCGGCGAAACCGCACACGCCGTTGAGCAACGTGATCAGCGAGGGCAGAATCGTGATGTATTTGAGCCTTTGCCGCCGGACACGCCGGAGCAAATTTCGCTTTCTCGCTCTGTCGGTTCTTAATTCGAGCATCATATCAGTCGTTAGTATTTATCTCTCACGGTTGGCAAAAAGCCGTTATATGGAACTACTGACCTGAGTACCTTACTAATATCGTTTCGCCGGCCCTTACCTTATCGCCGACCTTGACCAGAAGGTTTGCGTCGTCGCGGGCCGGCAAATACAACTCTGTTCTTGAGCCAAATTTTATCATACCGAACTTCTGACCGCAAGCAAAATTTTGGCCGATTTGAGCTTCGCAGACAATCCGCCGGGCGACGGCACCGGATACCTGCCGCACCAGCAGCGGGTCTGTGGGCTCATTGAGCCGGGTCATTGCTATATCATTGGACTCGTTCACCCGGCCGGATTCCGGATTCATTGCGTTTCTATACTGGCCGTTCCTGTGTGTAATCTTGTCAATTCTTACGGCGCAGGATGTGCGGTTGATGTGTACATCGAAAATGCCTAAAAATATCCCTATCCGCAGGGCCTTGCCTTGTATAACGTCATTTTCTTCGACGACTTCGATGTCGGTCACCCTGCCGTCGGCAGGTGAAACCAAAATGTCTCCGCCTTCGGGTACCTCGCGACGCGGATCACGGAAAAACGCCAAAACCCATAAGAGTAACATCAGTGAGACCAACTCAACTACCACAACCGCCGTGGGCGACATAATAGCCTTTGAGCCGGCTATATAGACAATAACCATTATGGCTAATATCATCGCCGGAAAGGCAATCACCTGCGGCAGGCCGTATTTTGTCAGCGGTATTTTCATATAAGTATGATATACGCCCTTGTTTCCATAATCAAGTTTAAGAATGACTTTCAGGATAAATCTGCACTCCGGTCAATACATAAGAATAACAAACGAGCAAAAAGTATGAAGCAAAGTTGGTTTTCTTTGGTAGTGCTCGTCACACGTTAAGCCCGATGAGCCAAAAAAGTGTTTTGGCCCCAAAAGCGCGTAAAAAAAGGCCTGCCGTTAGACAGACCTTTAATAGCGAGGAAAACCTCCGCAACTGCCGTGCGGACGTCTTTGAAAAGAACCCTTTACATCCACGTGGGCAATCGTTGCTCGCGTCCGAAAGTCCTATCGAGTAGGCGTTTCCGATCCGACAAGGCCTGACTTCCCTGAGTAAGGGCATCGGTTCTTTCAAATGTCACCGTCCACCTCGTACATCGCAGGGGTAAACCTACAATATATTTTATAACACATACGCTATTAAAAATCAAGCGAATAATTAAAAATTTTAACTCCTGCTACCACAACACCTTGCATCAGTTTAACCTCTTGGTCGGCAAATTTTTTATTGCCGTTGCACCGCCTGCAGCACCGTAACTGAAAACTTCAATACTCAATGTTGCAGCCTGCGCATGTGGATGAAAAGATGACAAATTGGCCAGATAAGTTGTTGTAAATTTGATAGAATAGAACTTGGGGAATATTTAATTGAGTTTCTGTCTCCTAAACACCTGTTGCAATGCTGTGTTATTCATGGTATGCTTATTCCGGTTAAAAGGGAGGATTATGTCAGGAATGCAGTGGATTACGACGACACAAATTTTGGAAGACCTCGCCAGTTCCAATGATACTCTTGCCTGGAATAGTTTCCGTGACCATTTCTATCCTGTAGTAGTGAACTTTGCCAAAAGGTTGGGGCTATCGGCGACATACGCTGAGGACGCGGCTCAGGAAACAATGCTGACCTTTCTAAAGGCGTTCCGTGACGGCCGATATAACAGGGAAAAAGGACGACTTGGCAGCTGGGTTTTCGGCGTGGCCCGGCGAGTGATATTGAATTTTCGCAAAAAGCTGCCCCGCGAGCGCGCCATCGCAGATAGTTCAACCGGCACATCGTTTTGGGATATGATTGAGGATTCTCGTGCGGTGAAACACACCTGGGAAACGGAGTGGCGACGGATGGTGCTCGAAAGATGTCTGCAGCAGGTCCGCAGAGAATTCGACAGCAGGGTGTTCAAAGCTTTCGAGCTTTATGCACTGTCTGAGAAGTCCGTGGCCGAAGTCGGCCGGACATTAGGCATGTCGCCAAACGCGATATACGTTGCAAAAAGCCGTGTGCTGTCAAGATTACGCCGACTGCTGACCGAATTTGAGGAAGTTAGTGAGGGAGCTGGACTATGAATTGTCCTGAGGTGGAGTTTTTTGAGAAGTATGTTCAAGGCCAATTGGCCGAAGCCGAATCGGCTGGATTTAAGATTCATTTGCAGGAGTGCTCTAAATGCGCCTCCCGAGTAAATGAGACTCTTGAAAACGAATCGTTGCTCGCTGAACTTCGTGCGTCTCAAACCACAGACTCATTAGTATCTGCAGATAAGGCCCCGAATATGCAGGAAGTGATAACTGTTAAGCGGGCTCAGTCGCTTTTAGGACAACAATACCACGTCATCAGAAAAATTGGCCAAGGCGGTTTCGGAGAAGTTTTCCAGGTCATCGATACAGTTCTGGATCGACCGGTGGCAGTAAAGTTTCTCAACAAAAGCTGCGCAACTGAAAGCATGGACGAAGAACGATGGCGAGAAGCCAGGCTCATGAGCCGGCTTAATCATCCTAACATCGCCCAAGTTTACCACATTGGCGAGCAGGAAGGCGTTAGATTCATCATGATGGAGTGGGTGGATGGTTTACCTCTGACAGAAGTATGGCGGGATATGGCCCTCCAGCAAAAACTGGCTGTTTTTCTGCAGGTGGCCGAGGCTATTTCCGTCGCTCATAAACGCAATATCATCCATCGAGACATCAAGCCTTCAAACATTCTGGTTAATACAGCCGGCCAGGTAAAGGTCCTCGATTTTGGAATAGCTTTAGACGAGTCTGCTCTGAGAAGCATTAAAGGGGACAAATATCACGGCACGCCGGCTTATAGTGCGCCCGAACAGATAACCGTCCCTGTTAAAATCAGCGCGGCAACAGATGTTTTTGCATTGGGTGTTCTGCTTTATCAGTTGATCACAGACACGTTGCCTTATCCACAGACAAATCCGGACGAACTTTTCGACGCCATAAAGACCCAATACCCCGCGCTTCCAAGCGCGATACAGGAAGAAGTTCCCATACCACTGCAAAACGTTTGTCTTAAAGCCCTGGAAAAAAATCCCCACAGGCGATATCCCAATGCACGCAGCCTGTCGAACGAGATTAATCGTTATCTCCGGGGCGAGAAGGTCTGGTCCAGGCCATCTTTCCTGACTGATAAAATCCAGCAGGAGCTGTTTTACCATCGTCAAAAGCTCAAAGTCTGGCACGATAACGACCTGCTTACACAAAGGGAGGTCGATAAGTTAGAAAACATTTACGAGCGTGTGATATCGCCGCCGGACCCGTCGATTATTGAATCAAGAAAACTGTCTCTTTCCCAGGTTTGTTTGTATCTGGGCGGCTGGATTACAGTTATCGGCAGTTTTGTGCTTTTCTATAAAACGTGGGAGCAAATCCCCGTGTTCTGGCGGCCCATGCCGGCCGTCGCAGCAACTGCACTAATGGTCAAATTCGGTATCGTACTGTGGCGCAGAAATGAGAGCAGGTTGGCTGTCGGATTCTTAGCGACCGCAAACCTGTTGATTCCTATCACCATTCTTTTGACATTGGGCCAGTGGGAGATATTGTCCCCTGAAAACTATCCATGGGGCACAGAAACAATATATGACAACCTTAGCAGCTTTGGTTCGCATGTGATTGTGGGCAATATCCAATTGTATCTCTCGTCGTGCTGCTGGCTTGCATTTTCGGTCATTTTTTTGCGGTTCACCCGATCGTCCATCTTTGTAATTTTCAATATACTCGCATTTCTTGCGTGGCTGACCACCTGCTACATAATCTTGGGCATGGAAGACTGGAGTGCTGATACCATTGCAGGGCGTTATTTATTTCCGGGTATTGGTCTATTTGCACTCGGCGCAGCTTTAGACCGTCGAAAGTTCGTCCAGTACGCCTGGCCGCTTTGTGTGGCAGGGCTCCTTGCAATCGTTATCTCACTGTCTGTAATTGCACAATCAGACAACACGCTATTTATATGGTTGTGGCCTGGTTCCGAGCAGCCGCCTCAGTGGTATGTTAAAATAGTAACGATATTGGTAGAAGGCGACGATGACGCTAAACTGCTCAGTCTTACATGCAACGGGATAATATATCTTATACTTGCCGGTATCTGCAGACTTTTGGAAACGCGACTGCAACGCACACTGGCCCAGGTCCTTAACTGGCTTGGCCCTTTGCACATATTAGCTACCTTGAGAGTATTGGATGAGAGGGTCGAATCGCACGTTCGCCAACTACTCTATCGCATACTTCTACCTATTGCATCATTCGCATTTGTCTTCGGCAGCGTGGCCAGGCAGATGAAATCCTTCTTCTTTTCCGGTCTGGCCGGCATTGCTGCCGCAGTCCACAAATTGACCAGTGAGTACTTTAAGGACTACTTTGCCTGGCCGGTTTCGCTTATCATCACGGGCATTACCTGGATGTTCGTTTCCTGGTGGGTGCCTCGTTTCAAGGCCAACCTGGCTCTTAAACAAAAAGAATAGCTCTGACTCAACAATCGAGTTCGCAGCTGCTGCAGCTTCATATATCCTGCAGACCCAGGTTTGTTTTCCCGCCAAACATCAAAATTTTCCTGTTTTCCAGAAAGTTTCCATGCCGCCGCCGCCAATATACTTTGGCTGTTTTATAAAATCTGAGCTTTTTAGGAGCAAAATCATGGAAAGCTGCCTTGAAACAATCAGTATGATGGAAAAAATTGGTGTTGAATATAATAACATTCCCAAGCTCTCACCTTTGCCTGCGATTGATATCCCATTGGTTCCGGTCTTCGATCGTTTTCTATTTTTCGTTAAGCCAATTTTGGAATATGGCTTTGGGGTGTACATGGGTTTTGTAGTGGGCTGGCTGCTTGGATTGTTTGTCGGCAATTTTTATGTTGAGCAGTTCAAGCCTCTTTATTTCTCCGATTTAAACGAGCTTAGATCATGGAAGCTGATGCCGTATGACTTTGCAAGATATACGGCCATGATCGGTGTAATTGTCGGCGCAATCGCCATAGCAATTATCAATAGGAAGTTACTTTGCCAAAGAATCCGGTCTTTATATGAAAAGGAAATTACTGAGCCAAAGGATATCGCCCATCGTCTTGACAAAAGTGAAAGGCAGATTCGAAGAGTAATAAGCAAATTTGCTGAAAAGGGAAAATAATCTGCAAAAAATTGAATTTTCCGGAAAGATTGCCGGCTTGAAATACCAATGTTATTTAAGAGACTCAAAATTCTAAATGCGAGGACCTGTAAATCCGAACCGGAAAGGAGATTTGAAATGAAAACTGTCAATAGTGTAATTTGCCTGATAATGGTCCTGTTTTGCGGTTGCGAGCCCACCTTTCAATCACTTCGGCCGCTTTACACCGATGGGGATATAATTTTTGACGAGGCACTGATGGGTAAGTGGGCTAAAGAGGGGTCGGAAACATGGAAATTCGAAAGACACGAAGACAATAAATATAAGTTAACCATCATGGAGCCGACCACAAACAAAGGCCAATTCATCGCACATCTTGTCCAGCTTGATGATTTCAAATTCCTTGACGTGTTTCCCGATACGAGCCAATTGAAGGGAAGTGGTTTTTATAAGCAGCATCTTATGCCGACCCACACTTTCATGGAAGTGAGACAGATTGAATCCGACCTGCAATTACGAATGATGGGGCAAAAGGTCTGCGAGATGCTCGATAATGACCCGAATTTATTAAGATTCGAGCGATTAGAAGACCGTTTTCTAATAACCTCTCCAACCCAACAGCTTCAGGAGTTTGTAGTCAAGTATGCCGACGCTAACAACGTATTCGAGGATGCTTCTGATATGAAACGAATGAAGCCCCTGTATGCGGACGGCGATTTGGCCTTTGACCAAGAGCTGGTAGGCGGGTGGCAGAACAAGGATGGAACGATGGTCGTTGAGTTTTGGCCCGTAGAAGAAAAATCTTACGAAATAATAGTCATCGCGGATGAAAATGAGGAACTGCGGTTTTATGCGGATATGGTAACTTTAAATGATGTGTCGTTCCTTGGCCTTTTCTTCGATGATTTTCCACAAGACCCTAATGACCCCTATGACTTTCGTCATATACCGGATATCTTTGCGATGGCCGAACTGGAGCAATCGACCATGAAAACCAAGATGATAGATTACGATGACGCAGTCGAAATCTTCGAGAATCCCGACCTGCTGAATTCCGAGGAAATAGTTTATGACGATGTATATGAAAAGATTTACGAGGTATCAGAATATTAGGCGAAACGTACTTTCCCTAATATAGTACCACCAGTTGAATTTTCCCGTTTGCTCGCGGGTAAGAACCTTTATAACAACCCCTTACAATCCCACTTGCGGGAATTTTATACCCTTAAGGGTATAAATATCACAGAGTCAGCTTTGCTGGAGTGAAAGGAGTAAATAGAAAATAGAAAATTGAAAATAGTAAAGTTCGCAGTTCCGCGCCACCGCGAGCTTCTGGGCCTTCAACACCGAATTTACGCTATTGGTTTGTGCAGGTCGGTTTCGTTTCTGCAAACCAACAGAAGTTTATTACCGGACCAATGTACCAAGTCTAACTTTAGGAACCGCAGTTCATTTTCCTTTCTTATGCCTCCTTTTTTTAAAAAAGGTCCTTTTCAGTATCAAAAACAGAGTTGGGACTTGCCTCGCGATGAATAGGGAGTTTGTCGGAGTCTTTTTCAGGACAATCTTCTATTTATATGTTTAACCTGCTTTAGCCACCTTCCGATAAACTGTATGGCGGTGGCGATGCGCTGTCAGAGTGCACAGTGGTTTGCCTGATGGAGGCAAATCTCAGCCCGAAATGAGTGAGGAAAATAACAAGAATCAAAAAGCTACGAAGAGCTGGGTCGTGAGAACATAGTCATCATAGATTGAGAAATGAGAAATAAAGTTAATATTTTAATAGTTACGGTGCTTTTGGCCGCATTAGTGGGTCATGCGGCAGGGTTCGGTGATGACCCTGCGCCGAGTAATGAATATCAGGTAAAGGCTGCCTTCATATACAACTTCCTTAAGTTTGTTAACTGGCCGGAGGAAAGAGTTACCGATGGCTCAGAGGAAAAAGGTCCTGACAGTAGTGAAACAATAACCATTGGCATCATCGGTAAAGACAGCTTTAAGAACACCTTCGAAGCCGTTAAAAAGAAACCCGTCAAGAACAAGAAAATAATCATAAAACGATTTGGCCAATATCACCGACTAATTGGTGACAAGGCTAAATCCGATGCAAATATAGAAGCTCTAAGGCAATGTCATCTGCTATTCGTCTGCTCCTCGGAAAAGCAAAACTATAAAAAAATCATTGAGTTAGTAAGAGACCACAACGTGCTAACCATCGGTGAGATAGACGGTTTTCTTGAAACCGGTGGGATTATCAACTTTATCCTGGAGCAGAAAAAATTGGTCTTTGAAGTGAATCTTGTTGCGGGCAAACGTGCCAAGCTTGAGATCAGCTCCAAGCTTTTGAGAATTGCGAAAAGAGTAATTAAAGAACAGCCATCAGCCAAAGTAAAGGACTGATTATGTCGCTTCTGGGCAAAATGGCGATAAAGCATAAGCTGATATCCATTATCATGGCAGTATGTATCACCGTGCTGTTGCTGGTAGGGATGATGCTTATTATCTGGGGACAGGTTGATACTCGCAGATCCATGGTGCAAAGTCTGTTGACGCAGGCCGAGATTACCGCAGATAACTGCACGGCAGCGCTGGCTTTTAACAATGCACAGGATGCGGAAAGCACATTAAAAGCCCTTCAAGCCCAGGAATCTATTGTTTTTGCTGAAGTGCACACCAAAAGCGGCGGACATTTCGCATGTTACGATCGTAGTGGCGCTGATAAACATGTGCATATTGTATATCAGGAAGACGGCTACAGCTTCGGTGATGGCTTCCTGACTGTATCCAAAAGCATTGTTTTGGATGGTGAAACAATCGGGTCCGTTTTTCTTCGTTCGGACTTGCAACCTCTTCGTACGGCGTTGCGACATGCTGTCGACATAATCGCTTTCACCGTGCTGGTTGCCTGTTTGGCTGCCTATTTTTTGTCATCGCGACTTCAGAAGATTATTTCCGGGCCGATTCTAAGTTTGGCAAAAGTGGCAAGGGGTGTTTCCGAAAACAAGGACTATTCTGCTCGAGCCCAAAAAGGCAGTGACGACGAGGTTGGTATGCTTACCCGCGCATTCAACGAAATGTTAGAGCAAATCCAGGAGCACCAGGTGTCATTAACGAGTACCAACGAACAACTGGAGTCAAGAGTTCAGCAGCGCACTGCTGAATTAAGTACCACAAACGAGCGGCTTGAGCGGGAAATCACTGATCGCAAGCAGGCTGAGGAAAAACTCAGAGAGCACGACCAGTTAAAGACCGATTTCATTGTAAATGTATCCCACGAACTGAAAACGCCGCTGGCGATTTTCAAAAACATAATTTCAAATTTACAGGCCGGTGTCGCGGGTAAGATGAACGACAAACAGCTCAAGAATCTTAAAGTTGCCGACAAAGAGATTGACCGACTTACAAGAATAATCAGCGATTTTCTGGACATTTCGCGGATTGAGACCGGCAAAATACAGTTAAGGTTGCAGCATGTGGCGGTTCAATCGCTTGTTTCTGATGTCATAGAACTGCTGGGGCCACTGACAAATGAAAAAAATATGGAATTAACAACATTGATGCCCGATGCCGACCTGTTTGCCGATATCGACCGCGACAGGATGGTTCAGGTTCTCGCTAACCTCATAAGTAACGCCGTTAAATTCGTTCCGGACTGTGGCGGCCGAGTTACAGTGCGAGTAAAGGAGCTTGATGATGAAATTAGTATTGCCGTCGAAGACAACGGCCCGGGTATCGAAGCAGATGATATAGATAAGATCTTTGACCGCTTTGTTCAGGTCGAAAAATATGTTGGCCCGGGCTCTCATGGAACGGGTGTGGGCCTGGCTATTTCCAAGGAACTGGTTGAATTGCATGGGGGGAGAATTGAGGTCCAGAGCAAAGTGGGCCGCGGCACGACGTTTGCGGTTATTCTGCCATTGATACGTAAGTGTGCAGCGGTTTAGATGGTTCTCAATTCCGCGCCGACCGCAGTGGTTAATTCGCTGAGAATCTTTTTCTCGAATTCATCGACAGCCTCGTGCCTCAGCGTTCCGTCTTCATCCCTGAATCGCAGCGAAACGGTTACGCTCTTCTTGTCCTCGGGGATGGGCTTGCCGCGGTAGATGCCGCCAAATTGAATATCTTCAAGTTCGGCCGGTGCCTTCTTGTTAATCGCCTCGGTAATATGGGCCCAGCTAACGTCTTCATCGACGATGAGCGACAGGTCCCGTGTAATAGCCGGGAATCTCGGGATAGGTTTGGCCGTCCGCACCGCGCCTGACATACCCAGCAAAGAGTCAAAGTCCAATTCAGCCGCACAGACTTCAACCTCAGTCAAATCAAACTTTTCTGCAACCTTTCCCGATATGATTCCGCACGTTCCGACAGCCTTACCATCGGCGACGATTTGGGCGCCGGCCTCGGCCCAGGGTAATTGCGCAGGCTTCAAATCAATATCCGTGTCTTTTCTGATAATCCTCACAAGTTGCTCAATCACTCCCCGCAGGCTCCTGAAATCGCCGTCAAAAACCAAACTCAGCTTTGTCTTTTCAACCGGCAACTCGCCCCTACGATGGCCCTGCTTCACTTCAAACGTATCAGCTAATTCGAACACCCTGCACGGAACATTCCCGGCATTGTAATTCGACCTGAGCACGCCAAGCAGTGAACCTAAAAGGCTTTGCCGCAGCAGATTGGCCGACCTTCCGGATTCATCCTTGACTTTAAGATGCTCATCCCGCCCACTTTCTGTAAAGAGTTCTGCAACATCTTCATCGACAAACGTAATATTTATGGTTTCATAAAACCCACAGCCGTTCAGAAACGTCCGCAATTCAGAAGCGGCCTTCTCACGCTTATCAACCGGTGCCACTTCAATATAAATCTTGCGCCCCACAGGAATCTTGTCGTATCCGTGCAACCGGGCCACCTCCTCTATCAAATCGGCCTCACGATAAATATCATGCCGCCATGTCGGCATAGTGCACACAACTGTATCGTCTCCTTTCAGCTTCGGCTCAAAGCCAAGGCCGACCAGTATCTTTACGGCCTCATCTTTGCTCACCTCGATTCCTAACAGCTTATTCAGCCGGGAAAGACGCATCTGAACCGTCTTTACCTCCCACTTCGCAGGATGCACATCAACCACGCCCTTGGCGACTTTGCCGCCTGCAACCTGCGTGATGAGCTGGGCCGTCCGTTGCGACGCCCGGTCTATCATCTCAATATCCACATTCCGCTCAAACCGAAACGACGATTCGGAGCTTATCCCCAATTTCCGCCCCGTAGTTCGCACACTAACCGGATTAAAGTGTGCATCCTCCAGAAGAATGGTGGTAGTCGAATCACTTATTTCGCTCTCCAAACCTCCCATGACACCTGCTATTGCGACCGGCTTTTTCCCATCCGCGATAATCAGCATGTCGGGATTGAGGTCGCACTTGGTCTCGTCAATACTGATTAACCGCTCACCTGCCACGGCCCTTCGCACGACAATTTTTCCGCCGTCCAATTTTTCATAGTCAAACGCGTGCGGCGGCTGGCCGGTCTCCATCATTGCATAGTTGGTCGCATCGACAATGTTATTAACGCTGCGAACACCGACGGCCTCTAAGCGCTTCTTCATCCACTCAGGCGAAGGCCCGACCTTTACGCCCGTTATCACCCTGGCCGTGTATCGCCCGCAAAGCCTGGGCGCCTCAATGCTCACCTCAACAAACTTGCTCGCCTTCTCGCCAGAGACCGGAAGCTCAACCTTGGGCAATTTAAGTTTTTTGCCGGTCGCTGCCGCCAATTCGCGCGCAACGCCTATATGGCTTAGGCAATCGCCCCGATTACTGCTGACCTCGATATCTATCACCGTATCATCGGCTGTCCTTTCGATCCCCTCAGCCGGAAGGCCCAAATCGCTCAGTATCTGGACAATCTCGTCCGGGGTTTTATCGATATCCACGTACTCGCTCAGCCAATCCAACGATATCTTCATTTTATTCCACCATCAAAAACGCCGGAAACTTCCACCAATAACTGTAAATTTCCCAATAACTTACCGCCAGTTAAATATTATGTCAATTGTATTGTTGATTTTCCGGGCAAATGGTGGTAATTTGCGTAGTGGTAAGAATCAAAGAAACAAAATCGGGGCAGCAGTATTGGGGATTTGTTATGGCTAATACGAAAATATCACGTCTTATCAGCCTGACGCTGATGTTTGGGCTGCTATCGGCAAGTTTAGCATTGACAGGCTGTGTCGAGCGCAAGCTTACTATAAATACGGAGCCTGCTGGTGCACTCGTATCGCTGAATGATGAGGAGATAGGCATCTCACCCGTTACCGTTGAGTTTAACTGGTACGGCGACTACAAGGTCCGCATCAGCAAGCAGGGCTACGAAACGCTCAATACGCACAGGGAACTGAAAGGCCCGCTGCACGATGTTTTTCCGATAGACTTTTTTGCCGAGATACTCTGGCCCGGCCGAATTGTAGATGAATACGAATGGAGCTTCAGCCTCGCGCCCTATCAGCCACCACAGCGGGAATCACTCTTAAAAGCCGCTCAGGAAATGAAGGAAGCCGCTGCCGCCGAACTTCAAGAAGGCCTCCGCCAGCAGGCCGAAGAAGAGCAGGCACCCTCGCAGCGTTGATAATTTTGATCCGGGCTAATCTTCCACCTGCCGCGGTTCCACGTTTTCCACTTTATCGGTCAGTTCAATATATGCGTATTTTCCATGTCGGAAGGGGCCGGGGGTGACGAGGGTCGTTTGTCCGATGTGGTCGGTGCCGCCGGGCTGGTGGGTATGACCGGACACGGCCAGAATGGGCTGATTTTTCTCGATAAAACGGCGGACGGCCCGGCTGCCTATATGCTCACCGTCAGCTATGTCCACAGCCGTATCGGCTGCGGGATGATGCGTTACAAGGACAAATCCGTCATTTGGGAGAAGCTGCACTTCAAGAGTGTCTAAATAGGTTGTGAAGTCCTCGTCGGCCATTTCATTTGGCGTATGTCCGTGGCACGGCAGCGACCCGCCCAGGCCGACAAACGAGATACCATCCACATTGACAGGATTATCGTGGAGGTTCATACCCTCACTTGTCAGGTAGTCATTCACCTCCGGCCTGTCACAATTGCCCGGCACAGCTAAAACCTTCGGATTGTGTCGTCGAATCTCGGCGAGTATCCGGTCAGCCTGGGCCCAGTCGCCGAAATCGGTGATGTCGCCTGCTATCAAAACCAGGTCCGCCTTTGACAGTTCATCCGCAATCTTAGGCAGATAACTTAAACTGCCGTGAATGTCCGCCAGAGCTATAATAATCATTTATGATCCTTTTCTCTTTACCGGTTTGTGCTTGTGGTTATGTTGCTATGGTTCTTTGATAAAATATTGTAGCTGTAGTCTTCTACCGCGTCAAGCCGGAAATGTGCTGGATATGCCGGCCGGATCGGATATAATGTTTATCTGTTTTTGTTATCGTAGTCGTATTTTTTAAGGATGTTTGAGCATGATAATCGTAATGAAATCCGGCGCTACGAAAGAGGACGTCCGGCACGTCATTGGTTTGGTACATGACTACGGCCTCAAAGAGCACGTAATATACGGCACCGACCGCACGGTTGTGGCCTGCCTGGGTGACAAACGCATGTTGGACAAAAGCGCAATTGAAAACGCCGCCATGGTCGAGCGGATTGTGCCCATCCTTGCGCCGTATAAAATGGCGTCGCTGGAGGTCAGAAAAGAAAAAACCTTAATAGAAATC
>JGI10211J34971_10000766_pt1 | contig 26775 bp, 17 predicted proteins | sample Etolagsediment_FD_34971 | JGI IMG/M metagenome (IMG submission 34971)
CGGTGGCGGCACCGGCTTCAGCGCGTCGACGTTGATCCTCGCGATCGTCAGCTTGCCGGCGTCGTTGCACGGGTCCAGCCGAAGCCGCGTCTCCGGTCCTTCGCCGACCGGGATCGTGACCTTGTAGTCGTGCCACTCGCCATCGGTCTCTATGCCGAACCGGACCGACTTCTCGGCCGTGGCTTGTTTGCCGTAGAAAAACTCGCCGCTCCCGTCCGCCGTCGATCGCATGCGAATCGTCACCACCATCCGCTTCCCGGCGGGGAACCTGAACAGCGGCCCGGTGATCCACGGGTCGTGTCCGCTGCTTGTCACGTCCATACCGTCGGCAGACACGGACAGCGGAGCCACACGCGGATTGCCGGCCCATCCATGCACGCTCGTCGTGAAATCCCACGTCATCACGTGTTCCCCCAGAAGTGACCAGGAGTAGCAGAGCATCGTCATCCAGATCCGGGCCGCGGCAGTTCTCGTCATTCCGTCATCCTCCTGACCACGCCCCCCCCTCCTTCATTCGCCCATCCCGTCCCACGGCGGCGTTTGGAAACTCTCCGTGGGGATCACCTGACGCCCGATTCCCGGCCCGGCCCATTCGAGCTTGATCATCCCGTCGCCCATCCCCTGCATGTAATCAAGCCTGAATGGGTGGGGCCCGGCCGTGAGCTTGACCGTAGCGCTGTACTCCGCGGCGGACTGCATGATCCACTTGTCGACCAACGGCTTGCCGTCGAGCCAGATCCGCTGACCGTCGTCCGAGGTGCAGTAGAGAGTGTATGCGCCCTCGGTCGGCGCGATCAGCATGCCTGTCCAGCGGATACCGAGGTACTCGGTCCGTCCGCCTTTGAAGCCGTACCCGAGATCGGGGATGTCGATCTTCCCGTCCAGACGTTCGAACACGACTTTCTCCAGAACAGGCACGGTCTGGAGGGCCTCGAACTCGAAGTACGTACCCCGCAGTCCGTGCACCCGCAAGACGTTCTGCCGGTCGGCCCACTTGACCAGTTCCTCCTGCCCCGAGTCTCGCGCCGATGACACGTAGTCCTTGAGGGCTTCCGCTGCCTCCGGTATCCCCAAGAGCTGGTCGAAGGCTTCAGCCTTCAGGCTGCAGCGACGGCTGAACACCGTGCCCAGAATCTCCGCGTCGGTCAGGCGTTCGCGGTCGCCGTCGCTTCTCACGCTCGCCAGGAGCGTCGTCAGGAAATCCGGCGTCAACTCCGCAAACCGCTCCTTGAGTGCGCGGATAACGGTTGTCTCGAGCATCTGCGAGTTCTGTTGATGGTACAGGCTCTGCAGCACCGTGATGTCCGCCCCCACCTTTGGCACGGCGGCGCGCGCTCCGGCCCACGGCGGCGTGGTGAGGTACTTGCCCGAGAGGACTTGCCGTTCGAGACCCGGTCCTTCCCAGTAGACAGTGATGGTCCCCGGGCCCTCGCCCTGCATGTGTTCGACGCGGATGGGGCAGACCCCCGCGTCCAACCTCACGCTGGCGCTCATCTCCTGGACGCCATGCATCTGCCAATCGTCGATCACCAGCTCATTGTCCAGCCACACCCGTTGCCCGTCATCCGACGCGGAGTAGATCTTGTACGTGCCCGGCTCGGGCACGACAACGAATCCCGTCCACCGGATCGAGAGGTTCGTCGAGCGTCCGTCCGGGTACGGGTACTGAAGCTCGGGAATGGCAATGCGTGTGTCGAGCTGGTCGTGCACGCGCTCCTCGAACTCCATGCCGGCGAAGTACTGGCCGTGGAGCCCCACGAAGTACAGCCCTGTACGGGCGGCCTGTTCGTGGGCCCACGCGGACAGCTCTTCGTCCCGCGACGCCATGGCCGATTCGATGTAGGACCCCAGAACAAACGCCGCCCCCGGCAGGCCCAGCATGGCGTCGTAATGGGCCGGGTCGATCGACGCTCGCCGGTGGTAGACCCGGGCCAGAAGCGTAGCTTCGCGTCGGCGCCCGAATTGCGGGTCTCTCTGGACCAGCAGGGACAGCTCGGCCAGGAACGCCGCGTCGACTTCGTCCAGCATGTACGTCAACGCCTCGAACAGCGCGTCTCCCCATTCGGCCGACCCCGACTCGTCCAGCGCCTTGGCCTGGAGGAGCCCGACCGCCTTGGTGTACCGCATCATGCCCAGCAGACGGGCGGCCTCGATCGGTAACCGTCCTTCCCCGTCCAGCGCATTGCAGAGGAGGATGCCCGCTGTATCCGGGGCTTCGATGAGCTGGCGCCGTGCCACGGCGGCAGCCTGGGACGAGCCGCTTCCCAGATTCTGGAGAGCGAAGCCGAGATCCACCGCTTCGCGTCGCAAGGCCATCGCTTGCGTCAGCAGCTCGCGGATCTCGTTCGCGTGAGGACTGTCGGCGTGCTTGGTCCGCGCTATGCGCAACACGCGGACGGCCTCCGCGAAATCCGCACGCGCGATGAGTTCCTGCGCAGACGTCAGGTCCCGGACGGCCGGATCGTCGTCATCTGCCGGCGCCGGCGGGGCTGCCGGCGCCGTTTGATCATCGGTCGGTGCGTTGTCGTCGGAAGATGTTGTCTCGCCTGTGGGCTTTGGTGCGGGCGCGGACACGTCTCCCTTGTCCAGCGGCGACGCCTCCGGTGTAACCGGTTCCGCGGAATTCACGAGCTCGGGCGACTCCGGTTTCCGGATGTCCTCGAGCCGTTTGAGCACAGGCGGTTTCTCCTTCGCAGGCGGTGCTTCCGGTGCTTTCGGGCATCCACAGAGCGCGAGGAGCGAAGCGAGGCACAGGATGTGTTGCGGCGTTCGCATGGTAGGGTGCCTAATGTAGCACGAGCGCAGTCGCTCGCGCCGTGTGGCGGCCGTGCCGCTCGCACTGTAGATTCCGGACATCCGAAGACACGCACAGGAAAGGACGCACAGATGAAAGAACGAGTAGGAATCGGCGTTGTTGGCGCGGGCGCCATCGGTATTCGCGCGGCCCTGATGCACCTGAGCAAAGACGACGTGCAGGATCGCGTGCGTCTGGCGGCCGTGTGCGATCCCGTGCCAGGTCGCGCCGACGCTGCCGCCGTCAAGTACGGTGTACCCGCCTATTACGAGACGTACGAAGAACTCCTTGCCGATCCGGGAGTCGATGCCGTGACGATCGGCTCGCCCATCGGCCTGCACTTCGAACAAGGCATGCAGGCTGTGCAGGCGGGTAAGCACATCCACTTCAACAAGACGATGACAACCACTGTGGCCGAAGCCGATGAACTGATGGCAAACGCCGAGGCGAAAGGCGTGAAGGTCGTGGCCTCCCCGGGCATGATGTTGTTCCCGCACAACCAACGGATACGTCGGCTCGTGCTCGAAGGCGCCCTCGGCAAGCTCTGCTGGGCCATCACCGGCACGTCCGCCGGTTCCGGCCAATACCACCTGAACGAGGAATTCCGCACAGGCGAGGACATCTTGACCAACGTCGATCCCACGTGGTACTTCCGCAAGCCGGGCGGCGGCCCGCAGTACGACGTCACGGTCTATTGCCTGCACATCCTGACCGGGATCCTGGGCCCCGCAAAGCGCATCACGGCCATGTCAGGAATCGCTCTCTCCGAGCGGGAGTGGCACGGACAGAAGATCCCTGTTGACATGGACGATAACACTCTCATTACGCTCGACTTCGGCAACACGTTATTCGCCTACGTCTACGCCACCGCCGCCGGCGGCCTGACCCAGGGCTTCCAACCCAACCTCTACGGCACCGGCGGCTCGATCGTCGGCACGACCTTCGGTAAGCAGGACCTCAAGCTCGAAGGCGACACCGAACCCCATGTCGTCGGCGAGCATCGCACGATGCGCGAGTCACACGTGTTCGAGGACATGATGCAGCTCGTCGATTGGGTGCGCGACGACACACCCACCACGGTGAGCGCAGACCACGCCCGTCACGTGATCGACATCATCGAGTCCGCCTACCGCTCTGCCGAGACCGGCCGCGCGCAGGATCTGCGGACGACGTTCGATCCCTTGCCCCTGGACTCGTTGGCCGGGTAACTGCCTCCGTCATCCGGCCAGTGCCAGGCGCACGAAGTTGCGGAAGATCTGCTTGGCCTGAACGTGGAGTTTAGGCTCCACTGTGCAGAATTCGGCGATGAGGTCCGTGCGCTCGGGAAAGCTGCCGAACCAGTCAATCAGCATTTCGCGTGTGACCTCGACGTGAAACTGCAAGCCGTAGGCGTTCCCGACTCGGAAAGCCTGGTTGCGGCAGTCCATCCCTTCCACAAGCAGCGTGCCGCCGTCCGGAACGTCAAACGTATCCTCGTGCCATTGCAGGACGCGGAGCTTGCCGTCCACCCCGGCCAGCAAGGGATCCGCCCGCCCCCTGCGCGTCAGGGCAACGTCGTACCACCCGATCTCAGGAGCCGAGGCCTTGTAAACGCTCGAGCCGCAAGCTCGGGCGAGCAACTGGGCCCCGAGGCAGACGCCGAGAACGGGAACGCCGCACGCGACGGCGTCCCGCAGAAGCCTCTTCTCATCGTCCAGGTACGGGAACCTGTGGGTCTCGTCCACGTTCATCGGTCCCCCCATGGTCACGATCGCCTGAACGCCGGATACGGACGCCGGCAGTCTTCCGCCATTCTGCAGGTTGACCGCAACGACGTCCGCCCCAATGCCTTTCAGATACTGCCCAATGGTGCCGGGACCTTCGGACGCCACGTGAGTGATGATGAGTACTTTCAGCATATCAGCCGCCACTCAACGGGTCATGAACACCTGGAAGTCACCGTAGGACTCCATTCCGTGTTCGCCGATGTCAAGCCCCCGGATCTCCTCCTCCGCGGTAACCCTTAGACCTACCGTCTTGTTGATCGTCCAGAACACCAGTCCCATGGCCAGGAAGACAAACAACCCGCAGACAGTGCTACCCAAGGCCTGGATGCCGAGGAGTTTGGCTCCGCCGCCGGTAAAGAGCCCGCCCAGGTCGCCTCCCAGCAACTCCTGCTGACCAAAGAGGCCGATGGCAAGAGTGCCCCAGAGGCCGTTCAGGCCATGGACTGGAACGGCGCCGACAGGGTCATCGATGCCCAGTTTGTCCAGACCCGCAACACCGACCACGATAAGGACGCCCGCGACGGCGCCAATGGTGACTGCCGCGGCAGGCGACACGTAGGCGCACGGTGCGGTGATCGCGACGAGGCCGGCGAGGGTGCCGTTCATGGTCATCGACAGATCAGGCTTACCAAAACAGATCCACACGGTGATCATGGCGACCACGGCGCCGGCGCACGCGGCGAGACAGGTGTTCATCGCGACCAGACTGTTGAGTCCTCCGCTGAGTCCGCTCAGGGAACTGCCCGGGTTAAACCCGAACCAGCCGAACCACAGGATGAACACGCCGAGCGATGCGAGCGGGATGTTGTGTCCGGGGATGGCGTTGGCCGACTTGTCACGATTGAATTTGCCGAGGCGCGGCCCGAGGAGCATCGCGCCGGCCAGTGCGGCGAACCCGCCGGTCATGTGAACCACGGTCGAGCCCGCGAAGTCTGCAAACCCGAGTTTGGACAACCAGCCCCCGCCCCAGACCCAGTGCCCGACGGTCGGATAGACCAGGCCGCTGATGATGGCTGAGTACATCAGGTAGGCCTGGAACTTCATCCGCTCGGCCATGGCACCAGCCACGATCGTGGCGGCCGCGCCGCAGAAAGCCGCTTGGAAGAGCCAGAACGCGAACGTGGGCACGCCGCTTGTCGTCGACGCCACGCCGTCGAGGAAGAAGCCTGAGCTGCCGATGAGTCCCGCCTTATCCGCGCCGAACATCAGCGCGAACCCCAGAACCCAGAACGACAGGGCGGCAACGCAGAAGTCGAGGAAGTTCTTGGTCAGGATGTTGCAGGCATTCTTCGCGCGGATGAACCCGGCCTCGACCATGCCGAACCCGGCCTGCATGAAGAAAACCAAGAAAGCGGCGAGGAGCACCCAAAGCGTGTTCAGGCCCAGCTCGACCCCCTCCAAGGCCGCCTGATCGGTCACGGCGTTGGCCAGTGCCGGAAGGGCTGGGAGCGTGAGCACCAGCGTAGCGAGAGTTACTGCTTGAATTCGTCTAGTCATGGTAAGCGGTCATTTCCTTCTGTTCTTGGTATCGTAAGGCCATCGGCAATCTCGACTAACCAATCGCGTCCCCTCCCTTCTCGCCTGTCCGGATGCGGATGCACTCCGGCAGGTCCAGGATGAATATCTTGCCGTCCCCGATGGCGCCGGTCCGAGCGCCTTTGACGATGGCCTCGACAGCCGGTTCGACAAAGGAGTCGTTGACAGCGATCTCGATTCGTACCTTCTTCAGCAGGTTCACCTCGAAGTCGACACCACGGTACGACTCGTGATACCCTTTCTGCTGCCCGCATCCCAGTGCGTTGGTGACGGACATCTTGAACACCTCGCGTTCGTACAGTGCCTGTTTGACCGACGTGAGTCTCTCGGGCTGGATGTAGGCGATGATGAGTTTCATGCTTCTCTGCGTCCCTATCGGTACTTGCGGTCTGGGTCCGCCCAACACGAACCACGTTGTAGGCGACCCAAATGCACACGAAGTGCCAAATCGCGTGGACCAATCGTTATATGTTTTTAACAAGGAGGATATGACTTATAGAAACAGAGCCTCGACGGCCATTTCGACCGGAGTTTACGGTACATACTTGTGCCAGAATATTGAGCCAGTACATTATTGTTATTGATGATCGAATCCGCACAGATGCATTCCGAGAGCTATGGAAAGAGGAGAAGGGCAATGGCACTGGCACGGTTCTCGTATCAGCAGTTGCAGGTCATGACTCGCGTGGCGACGCACCTTGCTGTCGCCGAGGATCTGCGCAAGGCCCTCTCCCTTGTCCTCGAGTGGCTCGAGGAAGAGTGCGACATGAAGCGGGGGGTGATCGCGTTGATGAGGGAGGGAGCGGACGAAGTGCAGGCGGACATCACCGCCGGCACGGTTCCGCCGCACCGGCACGGACGCATGCGTTACCGTCCCGGAGAGGGCATAACAGGGCAGGTCTTCGCAACCGGCAAGCCCGTCTTTCTGCCCAACTTGGAGAGCGGCGACTTTCTGGACCGCTCAGGCCTGCGGCAGCGGCTCGACCCGAGCACGACGGCCTTCTTCTGTGTTCCGATCATGTACCGGGGGAGCACAGTCGGCACGCTGTCGGTCGATCAGGATACGCGGAAGCTCGACAACCCGGAAGTGGCCATGGCCTACCTGACCGAGGTGGCACAGCTTCTGGCTCCGTTTGTGCAGCGTCGACGGCTGGAGGACCGACTGGAAATATTCCACCGTGCCAAACAGCCGGGGGGCGCGTTTGACAAGCTCATCGGCAAGTCCTCGGTCATGCAGGAACTCCAGAACCTGATCGTGCGCATTGCCGATACACGGACGACCGTTCTGATCACCGGGGAAACGGGAACGGGCAAAGGTGTGGTCGCGGAACTCATCCATGAACTCGGCCCATCGCAGAAGGAGCCTTTTGTCGAGGTGAACTGCGGCGCCATCCCGGAGAATCTGATAGAGAGTGAACTCTTCGGTCACGAGAAGGGCGCATTCACGGGTGCCACACAGCGTCGCGTCGGCGTGGTCGAGCGTGCTCGCGGCGGCACGGTCTTTCTGGACGAGATCGGCGAGCTGCCCCTGAATGCCCAGACACGGCTGCTGCGCGTACTTCAGACGCGTGAATTCGAACGTGTCGGCGGCAGTCAGACGCTTCGCACGGCCGCCCGAATCGTCGCAGCGACCAACCGTGATCTGGAATCGGACGTGTCGCTTGGCACGTTCCGGGCCGACCTTTACTATCGTCTCAACGTCTTTCCCATCCATGTTCCGCCCATGCGCGAGCGCGGCAAAGCGGACGTCATGCTCATGGTCGACCATTTCATCCAGCGGTTCTGCCGTGACTTGGGCAAGCAGGTCCATCGGATCGACACCCCTGCCATCGACATGCTCACCGCCTACCATTGGCCCGGCAACGTACGCGAACTCGAGAACGTGCTCGAACGGGCCATTCTCCTGGCCGACGGCGACGTCATCCACGGCCACCATCTGCCCCCTTCCCTGCAGATGAACCGGTACGCGGACAGGCAGGAAACCCACAATGACTTCACGTCACGTGTGAAAGCCTTCGAAACCGAGCTGATCACCGAGGCCCTGAAGGACACCAACGGCAACCAGACCAAGGCGGCTCAGGCTCTCGGCATCACAAAGCGCATGATTCAGTACAAGATCGCCAACTACGGGATCGACTACAAACGCTTCAGGTAGGGCGACTGGCCGGGCAGCAACGTGTATCGCGCCATTCCGGACGAGGACCGGGGACCGGGAGGCGACGGAGGACGGCAGATGGACAGACAGATACGTCATACATGTGACGTGCTGGTGATTGGCTCGGGTGTGTCGGGGTACTGCGCGGCGATCCAGGCCGGCCGACTCGGGTGCCGGACCATCCTGGTCGAGAAGGACGAGGTCCTCGGCGGCAATTCGGGGCCCAACTTGGGCGTAGGAATCACTGGTGCAGACCGTTACAATCCGTATGCCACCGAGACGGGCATCGTGCATCAGATCCAGGAAGAAGGGGCGTGGGTGGGCGGTTTCACGGGAATCTCGCCCGGGACGATGCCCTACAACATCTCGCGTCGTTTCGAGGCCGTCGTGCGGCAATTCCTCGAGGAAGCGGGCGTCACCGTGCTGAAACGGCACTACGCTCGGGAACCGGCGGTCGACACCGAGGGCCGCATCACGGCCGTGCTGTGTGAAGACCTGGCGGGGTTCGGAAGTGTGCGGATCGAGGTCACTGGTGTGGTCATAGAGGCCAGCGGCGACGGTGAGGTCGGGGCGCTTGCAGGTGCGGAGTTCGACATGGGTTCCGAAGCTGCTTCGGAGTTCGGAGAGCGGTCTGCTCCCGCCGAGCGCAGCGGCCTGGTCCAAGGCACGAGTCTCGTCGCCATCGCTCACCGGACGGATCGGGACGTGACCTTTGTCGCGCCGCCGGATCTGCCTCCGTTCCGCCCCCGCGGCTGGCACAATCGTATCGGCCCGTTCGTGCGCCATCACGACGGCATGTTCAGTGACCGAAAGGACCTGTTCTTCCTCTACGTCACCGAGACGGGGGGGAACCGTGATACGATCCGGGACGACGGCGCGATCTACGACGACTTGCTGCGCCAGCTCTGGGCGGAATGGGACCACATCAAGAACGGTCCGCATCACGAGGAAGCGAGGTGCTGGGACCTGCTCTGGGTGAGCCCGAAGGCGGGAAAACGGGAAAGCCGCCGATTCCTTGGCGACGTCATCCTGACCCAGACTGACCTGGAGAACGGTCGGCGGTTCCCCGACGACATTGCGTGGGGTGGCCACGATCTGGACGACCACCAACCGCTCGGCGACGGAAGCAACATCGTGACGTACAGCGTGGTTCCGACCTACGGCATCCCGTTGCGCGCCTGTTACTCACGCAACGTCCCCAATCTCCTCCTTGGCGGACGCCTGATCAGCGCGACGCACGTTGCCCATTCGTCGACACGCGTCATGCGCACCGGAGGCGCTATCGGGCAGGGGATCGGCGTTGCTGCCGCGCTCTGCTGCCAGCACGCATGTTCGCCGCGCGACGTGTTCGATCGGCATCTCGAGGAACTGCGTGCCGCACTGTTCGACAGCGATGGCTCGATCCCCGGCCGGGGACTCCGGCTGCCAACCGATATCGCGCCATCGGCACACGTCTCGGGTACGAGCCAGGTCCGGTTCAACGATGCCCCCCCCGGCGACTATGTCCCGCTGCTCGCCCGTGCGGGCGTATTGCTGTGGGACTGGAGACCGGAGATCGACACCGTGTCCTTTTTCCTTCGCAACAGATCCGACCAGGCGCAGGAACTCGTCCTGACGGTTCTGCGGGCGTGTGAGGAGCACGCATGGCGGACCGTGGACGAGTTCCATCGGTGCGGCCGCAACGACCTGTGCGATTCGGCGTTTGCGGAAGTCGCACGGACAGCCGGCACCGTGGCGGGCGGATTCGAAGGGTGGCACACGTTCCGGTTCTCCCCCGCGGCACAGATCGGCGAGAAGGACTGCATGCGCGACGACGACCGACTCATCGTCGCGCTGTGCGGGAACCGCAACATCGACTGGGCGCTGTCCGCGCTGCCGTGCGAGATTGCCACCATGGTCGAGCATGGTCATGACTCCGCGGAATGGAGCGACCTTCGCGCGATGGCCGCGCTCAGGCTCGATCCCCCTCCGTCTGTCGGTGAGGCGACAAACGTGACCAACGGCTTCAAGCAGCGCTTCAGTCGTGGCCCCACGAACATGTGGGTGTCCGACCCGTCGGCCCAGCTCCCGCAGGACTTGACGCTGACATGGGAAGAGCCACAGGAGTTCGGTGACGTGGTCATCGTGTTCGACAATCTGACCGCCCGTCGACACGACTATCCCTGGGAACGTGGCGCGCGCGTGTTACCCGCCTTGGTGAAATCGTACGAAATATGGTGTCGAGAGGACGGCAAGTGGCTGCTGCTGGCGTGCGAAGACCGCAATCACCATCGACTGTGCCGACACCGCTTTGACCCCGTACGTGCCGACGCCCTTCGCCTCCGCGTCCGCGAAACGCACGGCGGACCGTCTGCCCGTGTCTACGAACTGCGTGTGATGACCGGTTGCGCGAGTGACGGGGCGTGATACGCTATCGTCTGCTCGAGCGGCAAACTCGGGCCGTCGCTCAGCATTCTCGATTGGGGCAGAACCACGTGTCTCCCGACATCCCCAAAACCAGTGACAAGGTCTGGACCGTGTCCGAGCTTAATCGGATGGTCAAGGACCTGATCGAACAGACGTTCTACCCGTTCTGGATTCGGGGCGAGATCGGCAATCTCACTATCCACCGATCGGGACACGTGTATTTCTCGCTGAAGGACAGCCGCAGCCAGTTGTCGTGCGTGTTCTTTCGCGGCGCGGCCACGGCACAGCAGATGAAGCTGTGTGAAGGCGTCGAGGTCGAGGCGTGGGGACGGCTGACGGTGTACGAGCCACGGGGACAGTACCAGGTGATTGTCGAACGCATGCGCACGTGCGGGGTAGGCGCCCTGCAACAGCAGTTCGATGAGCTCAAACGCAAGTTGCGCGCCGAGGGCTTGTTCGACGACGAGCGCAAGCGACCGATCCCCGTGTTGCCCCGGTGCGTGGGCGTGGTGACGTCGCCGCAGGGGGCCGCCGTCCGGGATTTTCTCAACGTTCTCGGACGACGTTTCGGCGACATGCATGTCCGGATCATGCCGGCGGCCGTCCAGGGCCCCGGCGCCGCGCATGAGGTGGCTGCGGGCATCCGATACCTGAACGAAACCCGGGCGTGCGACGTGATCGTGGTCACGCGCGGCGGTGGGAGCCTGGAGGATCTGTGGCCGTTCAACGAAGAGGTGTTGGCTCGTGCGATCGCCGCATCGGACATACCCGTCATCAGCGCCGTGGGACACGAGGTCGATTTCACGATCAGCGATTACGTGGCCGATCTGCGCGTGGCGACGCCGTCCGCGGCCGCGGAACTCGTCATCGCCAGAAAGGCGGAGATGCTCGAACGCGTCGCCAACCTGCGCAGACGCTTGTCGGACCGCCTGCGATTGCAGGTGGCAGGCCTGCGGCAGCGATTTACCCGTGCGGCTGGCCACGCGGTGTTCCAAGAACCGAGGACCCTCATCCGTCTGTACCAACAACGGGTCGACGAACTGAGCTCGCGACTGTCGCACGCCGTGGTGTCACTTCGCGAAACGCGCGTGGCCCGTTTCAGGCAGGCGTCCGGGAAACTCGATGCACTCAACCCGTTCCGTGTTCTTGAACGCGGATACTCGATTCTTACGCTCGACGCCACCGGGTCGGTCGTCACCGACTCGCGACAGGTCGATGTCGGAGACGCTGTTTCGGCACGACTCGCCCGAGGCGGACTCCGCCTGGGCGTGCGCCAACAGGCTTCCGGCGACGGGACGGAGGCGTAGACAAGGAAGCGCTATGACCGAGAAACAGGAACCGAAATTCGAAGACGCGTTGGGCCGGCTGGAAGCGATCGTCTCCGAGATGGAGCAGGCCAAGGTCGACCTGGACACGAGCATCGCCCGATTCGAAGAGGGCATGCGCCTGGCCAAGATGTGCGAGAAGAAGCTTGGCGAGACCGAGAAACGCATCGAAATCCTCATGCGCAAGGACAAAACCGGCGAACCCGAATGGGAGAGTTTTGGCGATGACACGTAGACCGTTTGCATGGATGTCTGTCGGGTTCGTGTGTGTGACATGGGCGCTGGGCCCCGGTGCCCGTGGACAGGGCCTGGAGGTGAAAGTCCGGAAACAAGCCGCCGCCGCAAATCCGACACTCGCCGTCAGGCACTTCGCGGGTTCGCAGGGGCTGCGCGATGCGTTGGCTCGCATCCTGGTTTACTCCGACTGGTTTACGGTCGTGGATTCGCCGATGAAGGCCACCTACGTCCTGGACGTGACCACAACGCCCATCGGCGAGCTCGAAATGAAGCTCTTCAAGGGGGATCGACCGGCGGCCCACGTACGCTGGCAGAGCCAGAGCGGCCAAGTGGATCACTTTGCGTTGTGTCGCAGCATCGACGAGGTGATCGAGGTCCTGTTCAAGAACCCGGGCCCCTGCAGCTCCCGACTCGCCTTCGTGCTCGCCACGAGTCGAGGCAAGGAAGTATTCACATGTGGATTCGACGGCACCGACTTTCGGCAGATGACCCGCAACGCCTCGATTTCAACTGAACCTACGTGGGGGGGCAAGGGGGCGCAGCTCACCTACACGTTGTATCGACAGAGCCGAACACAGACCGTGCTGGCCGACCTCTACAAGGGCAATCAGCGCCGGCTCTCGGCACACCGCGGGCTCAACTCCGGCGCGGCCCTGTCGCCAGACGGCACGCTGGCTGCGCTGTGCATGAGCCAGAGCGGGGCGGTGGACCTTTACATCATGGACGTAAAGAACGGGGCCACCAAAAACCTGACCCGGGACCGTGCCGTGGAGGCGTCCCCGTGCTGGTCCCCGGACGGGACGAGAATCTGCTATGTGTCCGACCAGGACGGACGCCCCCAACTGCATTTGGTAAACCTCCGTACCAACCGAAGCAACCGCATACTGCGCGACCCGACCGAGATGGTCTCGCCCGACTGGTCCGCGGTGTCGAACCGGATCTGCTTTGCCACGCGACAGGGAAGTGGTTACGTCCTCGCCTACATCGATATGGACGAATCCTCTCCCACGAAGACGATCTTCGCACAGGGCAGCGGAGACTGGGAATCACCGTCGTGGTTGCCGGACGGCCGTCACGTGGTGTGCTCCCGCAAAGAAGGCAAGGGCACGAAGCTCTGCTTGGTGGACAGTTGGCATGGCCGGGTGCTGCCGTTGACACAGTCGGGGGAGTACACGCTGCCCGCCTCCTCCCCTGCCCTGCAAGCCAATCCCGTGTCGGCGGCAAAGTAGCGCGACGTATGTACGCACTGTTGGAGGAGTTCATTGGTCACCTGGCTCTGGAGCGGGGCCTGGCGGACAACACCATCCATGCCTACCAGCACGACCTGCGTACCTTTGCGGAGTTCGCAGACGCGCATGACAAGCAAGCCCCGGAGAAGCTAACACGCTCGGATATTCTCGACTTCCTCGAACAGTGCCGGGACAGAGGGCTGGAACCCTCATCGATCGCTCGAAGGCTCGTGGCGATCAAGGTCTTCTTCCGTTATCTCTTCCGCGAACGCCATGTGCCGGTCGACGTGACGGATGTGATGGAGGGCCCGCGCCTGGGCTTCATCCTGCCGGAGTTCCTGAGCATCGATGACGTGGAGAAACTCCTGCGCGCCTACGGCACCCGCGATGATTTGGACCACCGGAACCGGGCGATCCTGGAACTGCTGTACGCCACCGGCCTGCGCGTCAGCGAACTTGCCAACCTGCGGCTGGAAGGGATCAAGTTCGATGAGGGAACCGTGCGTGTCATCGGCAAAGGCGACAAAGAACGCGTCGTCCCCATAGGTCGGCCCGCCCGAAAACGCCTGCAGGCGTACCTCGAACAGGTCCGCCCCATGCTCGACGTCACGCAACGGGCCTCGCACGTATTCCTGTCGTACCGGGGACGCCCGTTGACCCGGGCACGTATCTGGCAGATCGTGAAGGAAGCAGCCAGGAAAGCCGGCATCGGCAAGGAGATCTACCCGCACATGCTGCGCCACTCGTTTGCGACGCACCTGCTCTCCGGCGGGGCGGATCTGCGCGTCATCCAAGAGATGCTGGGGCACGCGGACATCAGCACGACTCAGATCTATACACACGTCGATCAACGCCGTCTCGCGGACATCCACAGGCGGTTCCATCCCAGGGCATAACGGGCACGATGGACGCCGGGACATGTCACATTCTGCACGTGGACATGGATGCGTTCTACGCAGCCGTGGAGCAACTCGACCACCCGGAGCTGCGCGGGAAGCCGGTGATCGTCGGGTCGCCGCCCAACCAGCGCGGCGTGGTCTCGACCGCGTCGTACGAAGCGCGTGAGTATGGTGTACACTCCGCCCTGCCGTCGCGTACGGCGTACCGGCTGTGTCCGCACGGCATCTTCCTGCCGGTACGCATGGAACGGTACGTGGCCGTCTCCAAACAGATCATGTCAATCTTCCGTCGATTCACGCCCATGGTGGAGAAGGTGTCGGTCGATGAAGCGTTCTTGGACATCGCCGATGTGCCGGGCAGCGGGAATCCGGTCGGCATCGGCCGGGCTCTCAAACAGACGATCCGCGACGAAACCGGGCTGACCGCATCGGTTGGCATCGCCCCCAACAAGTTCCTTGCGAAGCTCGCAAGCGACTTGGAGAAACCCGACGGACTCACTGTCGTGCCGACCGAGCCATGCGCCATCGAGCGTTTCCTCGCTCCGCTCCCGGTGGGGAAGATCTGGGGTGTGGGCAAGGTGACCGGTACGGTGTTCACACGCGCAGGCATCCGTACGATCGGGCAGGTCCAGGCCATGTCCGTGCTCGAACTGGAGAAGATCGTTGGCCCTCATTCCGCATTGCACATCCACCGGCTGGCGTTCGGTCGCGATGACCGGACGGTTCAGACGGAGCACGAAGAGAAGAGCATCTCGGCCGAGGAGACCTTCCCGATGGACTGCGATGATCCGGTCGTGCTGCGCCGGACGCTGATCGAGCTGACCGAACGTGTGGGGCGTCGACTGCGGAGATCGCGAAAACTGGCCGGCACGGCCCAGCTCAAGCTGCGCTTCGAGGATTTTACCACCATCACACGCCAGCAACCCCTGCGTCCTCCCACAAGCAGCGATCGCGCTTTGCTGGCCGCCGCACTGGCCCTGTTCCGGCGTGAGCGCGTCGGCCGTCCTGTTCGGTTGATCGGGTTCGGCATTCACAAGCTGACCGATCTCGACATGTCCGGCAGCGAGAGACAGCCGCTGTTGTTCGACGACGTCGGCGAGCTGCTCACTGCCGACGAGAAGCGCGAAGCACGTCTCGACGCCGCCGTCGACATGCTCCGCGAGCAGTACGGGCACCGTATCCTGCGCCGTGGCGTGGGCGAATGAGCGCGAGTGCCGAGCCGCCCGAGAGTCAATGGCATTGCCCGCGGGAGGCGACACGTCTCGACACATGGCCGCATCGGCCGAGCATGTCTCGTCGCCCTGCGGGGCTCAATCCCTTTCCGCCCATCCGCATTCCACGGGCCCACGCCCGAGGCTACAATCGTGTCATCCCCTGCGCCGATCTTCCCTCTCCGGTAATCGCGGCGCGGCACGCGCTGCGGAACAAGGCAGCGAACGCAGTGAGCGCCGCGATTCCGGCAGGCCGCAGGTCCGCCGGAACGGGGAGGTGTGCGGCGCGACGATAGGAGCGTCCACACGACCGTCATGTTCGCCGCAGGCGTCTTCTCTTCAGCCCCAACGGGGCGATTCATAATAGCCCGGGGCGGAGCCTTGCGCAGCCCCGGGTTCACGAAGAGCCACAGAATCTCGAGCGCTGAAGGTGCGGCTCATAATCTATGACGTCGTCCGTTGCCGCTTCGCTGCTGCCCTCGCGGTCAGCCTGTCTCGCCTCTCGGCTCGGCCCGGGACTCCATGTCTGGGGGGGCACGTTCCCAGGGCGTCGCTTCACTTTGCCCTGGGCTCTTATGACACCGCGCCTTCAGCGCTCCAGACCCGGATCATCGTCGCTGACGAACGCATGGATGACGGGCGGGGAGGACTGCCATAGCGAAGCGGCGGCAGTTCTCACCGTCCTCGTCCATCCTCTGGTGTTATGCACTCACCGTGCAACCACCCGCAAGCTCTTCAGCGTCTGGCGCTTCGAACCTCGGCTCCATGAAATCAAACATCGCGTCCGTGACTTCGAAAGCGTACAGGTCGGTCGGTCGGTCGACATTCCGCTGCTTTACCCTCTGCCTGCGAATCTCCTGCGGTACATCAAGGTAATGGACTTCGGGGGTTACCCCCACTCCCTCTGCTCTCGCCATGAAGAGACGTCGCTGTGTCTTCTGGGAGAACCCAAGGTCCAGGATCACATTCCCCCCGAGCATGAGGATCTGCCTGCTCACCTCCCAGATCTGCTCATGACACCGGTCGACCCTTTCCATTATCCAAGAGTAGTCGAGTGACTCCATGTCGTCTGAGAACAGCCTCTGCATCCAAGGGTCTATGGAGAACCTCACAGCCCCTGCCTCTTCGGCGAGACACATTGAGTATGTGGTTTTTCCAGCGCCGGTGGAACCGCAGACCAAGACCAACCTTGCCATATCGCACCTTCATCTATGGGCACAGCAAGTAACTCTACGAATCCCGATATCACTCCGGTCGGGATGATATCCGGATGGACCTGGGTCCAACTGCTCTCCGAGCCAGAGACAGTTCAGGAAGCCACGTACGGGTTCTCGCCAAGGTCTTCGATGAGGAGGAACTCCTCAGGCTCGAAATCGGTCCGGGTTGCTTCCTGAACGCCGGCTAGCTGAAGCGATGTCGTGACAGTAGCATCCGCCACCCGCGAATCAACGCAGCTTGCGGAACCCGCGATCGGAGATGGCCACGCGGAAGCCGAGGTAGATGTAGCCAGGGTAGTTGGGGTTGTTGTACTCGCGGTCGGACACGCGCTGGGGGAAGCCGTAGTAGCCCCAACTGCTGCCACGGATGCTGCGGTAGTTGCTCGGGGTCTGGCACACGGGATCCCGCTTCGCGTCGGCGCTGTGCGACGTGAACCAGTCGGTGCACCATTCGGCGACGTTGCCGGCCAGATCCATCACGCCGTCGCGACTCGCGCCGGCGGGGTAGCTTCCCACGCTCATCACGCCTTCGGCCGTGCGACTCCGCAGGCGCGGCGACACCGACGACGCTTCCACTTCGCTCATGAAGTTGCCGTGGGTCTGAGGCACCGGCGTCGCGTCGCCCCACGGATAGGGACGGCTTTCGCCGCGCCCGCTGGCCACATACTCCCATTCTGCCTCCGTCGGAAGACGGAAGCCCTCGGCCTGCAGGTCGACCACCCACTCTTTCCTGGTGTGGACATTGCCCTTGCCGTCTTTGACGGGCTCTCCCTTGGCGTTCAGGATGGGGATCTCCGCCTGAGCGTACGCCGGGGCCAGTCCGTTCTGCTCGGACAGCCAGTTGCAGTAGGCCACGGCCTCTGTCCAGCGGATGCAGATCACGGGTTCGGTGTCGCGCCACGAATAGCCGTCGCGAAACTCCCGGTGCTCAGGCATGAATTGCTCGAACTCCGCATTGGTCACTTCGTACCTGCCGACTGCAAACGGGGAAACGCGGACGTCGCTCACCGGCGCTTCGTCCGGGACCGTGTCTGCACGCCCGAACCGGAAACTCCCACCGGGGATGGCTACCAACTCCGGCGCTGCTGTCTCGGCCGCGGGGGACACGCGCACGGGATCGACCTTGACCAGCTCGACTGCGTCGACGATCACGGCTCCGTGATCGTCGTCCGACCGGTGGCCCGAATCGCGGGCCTCGGGATTGACGCTGGGCAACCAAGCCAATTTCAGGTACGACGTCGCGTCGTACAGCGACCAGAAGAAACTGACCGTCGCGAAAGTACCCTCTCCCGTCGGCGGGAAGTGGACGGGGATGAAATAAGGGTACTGGCCTTCGCCGCGGGGCGGTCCATCCGCCATGAGCGTCAGGCGTGCATCCTCGTCACCGGCGTTGCTGTAGCGGAACCGGACGTTGTACGTGGCCGTCGTCAGACCTTTGACGGGTACGGTGAAGCCGCTGCCGTCATCCTGCGAGGTCCGCACTGCCGACACGTCCGCAACATCGATCACCCGGGCGGGCTCGTGCACCGTGCCACTCTCGGCCTCGATGCGTGTCACAGGGCCAACCGCGACGGCGCTCGTCCACGTGCGGTTGCTCAGGTGTTTGCCGTACAAGCTGTTCTCTTTCGTCTCCTTCGCAATGATCTGCTTGCGTCCGACCACGTTGGCCAACACCGTGCCGTCGCGTTCCAGCCGGAAACGCGGCACACCGGGAACGTGCGGCAGTTCGTGGTGCGACAGCCCGGCCGGCAGCGCAAGCCGCTGTTCTTGCCCGAGGGTGGCGACCAGCGTTGTCGGCGCGGTTGTCATAGCCGTCACATACACACAGTCTTGCGCATCGTCGTGGAGTTGGTCGAAGGGGTACTCCTTGGTCAGGATGTCGACCCACTCTTCCTTGTCCGGGTCCCACGCCTTGGTCAGGTTCCGTGAACGGTTCCGGTAGGTGATGTAGAGTTTGTCCTGCGTGACTTCGGGGGTGCGGCCGGTCTTGTACACAGCCGATGCATACCCCGTGAAGTCGAGGACGGCTTCGTCCCGGTCGTAATACTGTTTCCCCCACCCGCGCTGCCAGCGGTACGGCATCAGGTTGGAGTCTTCGTTGTAGTCGTTCCACGTGATGATCGAGAGTAGATCCGCGCCGTCACGCCGAGCCGCTTCCCATTGGGACAGGTAGCCGTGCATGCCGCGGTGATCGCGCAGGTTGGCGCTGTTGTACATGAAACACGCGCCCGCCATATAGCGCTTCCCCAGCATCTGTGTGGCGCGACGGCCGTTGGCGTTGAGCCGTATCAGGTCGCCTGTTTGTCCATCACAGGAGAAGTGCCACAGCCCGTCCATCAGCGGGTAACCGTCGAACAGGCGCACGGCCGTCTCGACGCTCCACGACATCATGTAACGCGATGTCGTGTAGAACCCGAGGTAAGACAGCGGGAAGCCCTGTTCGCGCAACTCGGTCACCTTTGCATGGTGTCCCGCCTGGTTGCCGCTGTAGATCGCAACCGTCGGCTTGCCGTCCAGGCGATACCAGTTCGGATGCTCGTAGAACTTCTTCACGAAATCGTCATAGACGCCCGTCCCGACGCTGTACTCGGGCGTCATGATGAAGGCGAACCCGGTGCCCAGCTCCTTTGCTGCCTGGAAGAGCCGTTCGATGCCCACGACGTAGTTGCCGTTGTACGCGCCGAAGTCCAGCAGAAAGCCGTCAATCCCGTGACGTTGGGCAAGCTCGATTTCCTGCTTGTAAAACTCGACGTTCTGGAAGAAGCACACCATGTAGAGCGCGAACACGTCGCGTGGTCTCTGCGCGGGCGCCGCAACGGCAGTTGCGAGGCTCGCAGTGACGGCGAGAGTGGCGAGGGCAGCAGCGGTACGGCGTGTCTTGCTCGTCACGGGTCGGTCTCCTGTTGCGAAGGGAATGATGTGCCTGCTACTTGACGAGAAACTCGTGTTTCCCCGCGCCGACGGGATCGATGACGAACCGGCCCCCGGCGGAGTCGGCGCTCGCGGGCTGACCATCCATGGTGAGTGCGGCCGTATCGGCCGCGCGAGGCAGAATTACGCGAGCCGTCATGTTCGCCGGCAGCGAAACCGTCAGTCGAAATGAGCCTCCCTCACGCCCCACCGACACGGACACGGGGCCGCGAATGGTCGGCACGACGCCCTTCGCGAAAGACAGACTGCCTGGTTGGGGGTGAATCAGTACCTTCCCGAAGCCGGGCTCCAAGGGACGGACGCCCAGCACGAAACGCGGGATGATGTTGGCCGGCGCGGCACCCCACGCATGATTCCAGTCCAAGTTGGGCTTGTACTTGATGTCCCACGCCTCCAGGCTGACGGTCGAGCCGGCAGCAATCATGTTGTACCAGCCGCGTTTGCCGCGGTCGCGCATCAAGTCCAGCGCATGCTCTTCCTCCCCGGCCAGATAGAGGGCCTCCAACAAGTACTGGGCTGCGTAGACGCTGCAGGCCATGCCGCGCGATTTGACGAACTCGACCACGCGTTCCCGGCGATCCTCGGGCACCAAACCGAACGCGAGCGGGAACATGTTCGCGTGCAAGGCGCTGTGCGTCTTGCCCTCGCCATCGACGTACAGCCCCGTTGCGGGGTCGACCAGCTTGGTGTTGACCGCTTCCGCGACCTTCGCAGCGTGCGTCTTGTATGAAGCTGCGTCCTGGTCGTTCCCCAGCGCATCCGCCAGGCGTCCCATGAGCACGAGCGCTTCGTGGTGAAAGCAGTTCACCACCGTGTTGATGGGGGCCATGGCGTACCCGTCGCGTTCGCCGCCGGGCCAGTCGACGATGTCCCGTATGCGACCGCTGTGGATCGAGCGCAGGAACTCCTTGGTCACCAGGCCCGTCTGCGTACTGATCAAGCCGTCCTCGCGGGCGAGGGCGTGAAGTGTCTTGGCCTTCAGGTCGTCGTAGAAAGCGCGCGCGGAATCCAGGTCACCGGTGTAGAGATAGTCGGCCCACGCCATCAGGACGGAATGAAGCGGCCATTCGGTCGGCCAGGTGGGACGCTGGATCAGGTACTCGTGGCTGTAGCGCGCGAGCGTGAACTCGCGGTCTACGCAGTAGTGACACAACTGGTTGATATACGCGTCGGCTTCGTAGGGGATGCGTTCACGGTCGCCGTCGACGTAGACGCCGCAGAAGCTGGTGGCCTTGATGCTGTACTTGCACAAGTCCCACACGGCGTTGAGCGTCTCGTCGGAACACCGGAAATCGGCTGCCGCGTCGTCGAACGGGTAATGGACGGCAATCTGCACGATGTCGAGCTCCGCCGGATCGCCGGGCAGTCCCTCGATTTCACAGTAACGGAACGGCATCACCTCGCCTGTCGCTTCCGGCATTTTGATCGCTGCCCTGCCCGTGTTCCGTTTGTCGCGCGGGATTTGCACGCGATATGTGTGCGTGCCGGGCTCAAGCGGCAGTGTCATCTGCCGGAACCGGATCGTGCCCCCGGGGCGCGGGTCAACCGTGTCGTCCGGACCGAGTTTCTCGCCCAGCCGGACGGTCACGCCTACGCCCGCTTCGGCGCTGGCTGCGGTCAGACGAACCGTGCCGAACGCCGCACGGCCGAAGTCGACGAAGAACTCCCCCCGTCCTTTGCGCACGACGCGCACCGGCCGGACTTCCGTCTGCACGAGCGGATAGCGTGCGGTCGTCGTCCGTACTGCCGTGCCGTCCTGGCGTTTGGCCGTTCGGAATTCCTGCACGGCGGACCATTCGCCCGGCTGTCCGTCCCGATTCCATGTGCGCACTTTCCAGAAGCAGGGGGCGTTCGCGGGCAACGTCGCGCCAGCGTAGCGCACGGCAACGCTGTCCGCGCTCTCCACTCGTCCCGAGTCCCACAAGTCGGCCTCGTCCCGGGCCAACGCGTCCGCCGTCGAGGAGACGAGTACCCGGTACGCGGTCTGGGCGTCGGCCGGTACCGTCAACGGGACGATCCAGGAGAAGCTCGGACGCTGGTCGGTGACAACCGTGAGCTCCGGTCGGGACATGAGTTCACACATCAGTCCCGTCGGGCGCTGGTCGTCCCGGGGAGTACTCCGTGCGTTCCCCGACCTGATCGCCTCCTGCGAAAATGCTGCGAATCCGATGCACACGGCGAGGGGGAACATACATCGCCGGATCGCGGATCGCGGCGTCAGGACTGGGACCGGGTGTGTGGGCAGCGTCATGTGAATCATCTCTCTCGCAGGCATAAGGTGTTGTGGAACAGAAAACCATACCCCCGCTGGCGTGACTTTCATGTCGGTGACGCGTATAGTCAATACTGTTGAGTGAGCGCGCCCGACCGTAGCCCTGGAACGTTCCGGGGCGCAGGCGCAGCAGAAGGGGAAGGTGGGAGCCAGGGATCGAGAGACGGACGGGAGACCGGGAAGATGGGTACAGCGGACAGCGGACGAGAGGCGTCGGGAACTCCTTTGACCAAGGAGGGGCGCCAAGCAGAGCTGGCGCCTTCGAGGAGCCATAGCCGCGGCCCCCGTGCACCCTTGGCTGCAGCGTTGGTCCTGGCGCTGATCGTGATTGCCTGCGTGGTGCTCTTCCGTGCGGGCGGGGGAGAGCCCATCCGGGTGGGCGTCCTCCACTCGTTGACGGGAACCATGGCAATCAGCGAGAAGTCGGTGGCCGATGCGACTCTCCTGGCCATCGAGGAACTGAACGAAGCCGGCGGAGTCTTGGGACGACGTATCGAGGCCGTGGTCGTGGATGGCCGTTCCGACTGGCCGACCTTTGCGACCGAGGCGGAACGGCTGATCACCGACGAAGGCGTCGGCGTCGTCTTCGGGTGCTGGACGTCTGCCAGCCGCAAGACGGTCAAGCCCGTCTTCGAGAAACACAACCACCTCCTGTTCTACCCGGTCCAGTACGAGGGCCTGGAGCAGTCGCCGAACATTGTCTACACGGGCGCCGCGCCCAATCAGCAGATCATACCAGCGGTGAAGTGGTGCCTGGACAATCTGGGCAAGACGTTCTTCCTGGTCGGTTCGGACTACGTCTTCCCGCGCACGGCGAACGCTGTTATTCGTGACCAGTTGACCGCCCTCAGGGGACAGGTTGTGGGCGAGGAGTACTTGCTTCTGGGCACGAAAGAGGTGGCAGACGTCGTCCGGAAGATCGTCGAAGCGCGGCCGGCGGTTATTCTGAACACGATCAACGGCGACACCAATGTGGCGTTTTTCGCAGAACTCCGGGCCGCGGGTGTTTCGCCGGAGACGATCCCGACGATGTCGTTCAGTGTTGCCGAGGACGAGCTTCGTGTACTGGGCGCGGAGTATATGGTGGGGGATTACGCATGCTGGAACTACTTCCAGAGCTTGACGGGCGAGGACAACCGTCGGTTCGTGGAGGCCTTCAGGCGCAGGTACGGCGCCGATCGAGTTACTGACGACCCCATGGAAGCGGCCTACTTCGGCGTCCATCTCTGGGCGCAAGCGGTTGAGGATGCCCGTTCCGACATGCCCGCCGACGTGCGCGAGGCCATTGCCGGCCAGAGCTTTGCGGCCCCCGAGGGGATTGTGTTCATAGACGGGGAGACGCAACACACGTGGAAAGCCGTCCGGATTGGCCGGATCAAGGAGGATGGCCAGTTCGACATAGTGTGGAGTTCCAAGAACCCGATTCGGCCCATTCCCTACCCCGTCTACAGAACACGAGAGGAGTGGGACGTATTCCTGGACGGGTTGTACGAGGGCTGGGGTCAGGGATGGGCCAGGCCTGCGCCAGGCGATGGAGGCATCAATGAGTAGGGCTGCATTGCTGAGACCGGGCATCGCGAGTCGGCTGTTGCGGTGGTCCCTCGTCTTGAGTCTGGTCCCGCTTGGCGTGGCCATCTGCGTCAGTCTCATGGCATCGCAAAACGCTCTGCGTGAGAAGGTCACAAGACACCTGATTTCGGTAGCGGAACACAAAGCGAACCAGATTGAGACGTATGCGCTCGAACGCAAACGCGATGTCTCCATACTGGCGGGTGATCCCGTTGTTCTGGAGGCGCTCCAGGCATTTGCTGGAGCATTCTCCCGAGGGGGCTTGGACTCGGCGGACTACACGGCTGCGGACAGCCGCTTCAGGCCGTTCCTGACCTACTACCAGACGTCTGCCGGCTACGCCGACCTATTCCTCATCTCGGCGAACGGGGACGTTGCCTTCTCGGTCCGCAGGGAGGAGGACTTGGGATCAAATCTCCGGACTGGTCTCTACCGCGACTCCGTTCTTGCAGGGGCGGTTGACCGGGCGACCACGCTGATGGAGACCGAGCTCAGCGACTTCGAGTTCTACCCTCCCAGCAACGGCCCGGCGGCCTTCATTGCAGCTCCGGTGTTTGACCAGGGGGTCGCCGTCGGCGTCGTGGCACTCCAGATCAGCAATGAGGAGCTTTACGACGTTGTCCGCGACTACACGGGACTCGGGGACACCGGTGAGGTGGTGGCCGCGACAAGACACGGGGATGAGGCCGTTTTTTCCGCTCCTCTCCGGCACGAGCCTGACGCTGCCTTCAGGCGAAAGGTCCCCCTCGGCAGCACCATCTCTCTCCCGATCCAGGAAGCCGTGCGGGGCGGGCGCGGGGCGGGCACGTCCATTGACTACCGGGGGAACGACGTGCTCGCGGCGTGGAGGTACCTCCCTTCACTCCGATGGGGCATCGTCGTGAAGGTCGATACGGCCGAGGCGTTCCGCGCCAGCCGGCGGTTGCGTGATTGGTCCGCAGTACTGGGTGCCGTCACTCTCCTGGTCGTCGCGGCCGCGGCGGCGCTTGTGTCGCGGTCCATCTCCAGCCCTATCCTCAGTCTGCAGCACGGCACGGAGATCATTGGTGCGGGCGACCTGGAACACCGAGTCGGGACAGAGGCCCGGGACGAGATAGGGGATCTCTCACGAGCCTTTGACAACATGCTGGACCGCCTGCGCTCGACAACGGTCTCCCGGGACAGGTTGGTCGAAGAGGTCTCCGAGCGCAAACGGGCGCAGGAGCAGCTGCGTCTGGCGAAGGACGCCGCGGAACGGGCGAGCCAGGCCAAGAGTCGCTTCCTTGCGAACATGAGTCACGAACTGCGGACGCCTCTCAACGCGATCATCGGCTACAGCGAGATGCTTGCTGAGGATGCCGAGGACGAAGGGGACGACAGCCTTCTCCTCGATCTGGGGAAGATCAAGTCGGCAGGCCAGCACTTGCTCGGGCTCATCAACGACATTCTCGACCTCTCGAAGATCGAGGCCGGCAAGATGGAACTGCACGCGGAGACGTTCGACGTTGCCACGATGCTCCGCGACATCGCCACCACCGTCGCGCCACTCATCGCCCAAAGGGGGAACACGCTGGACGTGTCCGCCGATGATGGGCTGGGCAGTATGCATAGTGACCTGACACGCGTGCGGCAGGTACTTTTCAACCTGCTGTCCAATTCTGCGAAGTTCACTGAGAATGGGACGATCTCCCTGGCGGCCGAGCGCGCGCCCGACAATGACGGCATGCTCGTGTTCCGTGTCAGTGACAGCGGTATAGGCATGACCGAAGAGCAGGTGGCGAGAGTCTTCCGCCCTTTCACTCAGGCCGATCAGTCCACCACGCGGAAGTTCGGTGGCACAGGCTTGGGGCTCACCATCTCCATGCGGTTCTGCCAGATGCTCGGGGGGGAGATTTCGGTGGCCAGCAGAGAGAACGAAGGAAGCACGTTCATCGTGACACTGCCCGTGGCCCTCGATAGGTCCGGAGAAGTGGCATTTCCGACACAGGACGTGCCGACTGACGTTGGGGAGCCGGCCTGCTCGGGTACAGGAAATACCGTTCTCGTTATCGACGACGACTCCATGGCCCGCGATCTGATTGCCCGGGCGTTGGGCAAGGAGGGGGTCAACGTCGTCACGGCGGATTCAGGGCAGAAGGGCCTGGAGCTGGCCCGCCAGTGTCGACCTTTCGCAATCACGCTCGACGTGATGATGCCGTCCATGGACGGATGGGCGGTCCTGAGTGCGCTCAAGGCAGATCCGGAGACGGCGGACACCCCTGTGATCATGGAGACAATGGTGGACGACCGCAACGTAGGCTATGCGCTGGGCGTGGCTGACTACCTCGTGAAGCCGATCAATCGTGACAGACTGGTGTCGACGGTTCTCCGGTACCGGACCAGCTCCGATCCTTTCGACGTCCTCGTGGTGGAAGACGACGCGAACTGCCGTGACCTGGTCAGCCGCACGCTGTCCAAGAGGGGATGCATGGTTCGCCAGGCCGAGAACGGAAGAGCCGGGCTGGACGAGCTCTCGAAAGGCATACCGGGCGTGGTACTCCTGGATCTGATGATGCCGGAGATGGATGGGTTCGAATTCGTAGACCAACTCCAGGGGAACAGTGCCTGGAGGGAGATCCCTGTTATCGTGCTCACGGCCAAAGACATCACGCCCGAAGACCACGCCCGGCTGAATGGTTATGTTGAGCAGATTCTGCAGAAGGGCGCATGCAGTCAAGCCGAGACGCTGGAAGAGATGCTGCAGTTAGTCCTCAAGTACGGTCGTCAGTGCGCGAATCGGCATCGGGCGGAGGAGAACGCCTGATTGCCAGATCCTCCGGTCGCACGTCCGGGTGGTGGTATCGACGCCGCTTCTCACTACGCCGGCCGAACTGGAGGGCTTCCACCGGGCACCAATGCAGGCAGGCGAGGCACTGCTCGCACCGATGCTGCCACTGTGGTCTGCCGTCCACCATCCGGATGTTCTCGACCGGACAGATTCTCTCGCACAACCCGCACGATGTGCAGGAATCCAGTGTTCGGAACTTCCGATCCTCGTGACGGAACTCACTGGCGGCCATTCGGTGGATCGTGAGGCCGGCCAGAGCGAACGGCAGAAATGTGTCTTCGACCGGCCCGGCGGCCTTGTCGTGCACTACGGATGCGACGTACTGGATCTTGTCTCGCGCGCAATCGAACAGGAGCTGTTGCTTTTCCTTCAGCGGGGGGTTGAACCACGGCGTGTAGACCTCGGGCATCTGGATCGACCAG
>JGI10211J34971_10000767_pt1 | contig 26761 bp, 32 predicted proteins | sample Etolagsediment_FD_34971 | JGI IMG/M metagenome (IMG submission 34971)
CTTGTTTCTTTAAACTATAATACCCCAAGAAAAACAAACAACTTTTTATAAATCTTAATTCCAAATAACAAGAATATTTGATAAGATAAAAAGATAATTTAAGGGGCAGAAAATGAGTAGAAAAATGAAGCAATATAGTACAGAGTTTAAAACTAAAATTGTATTAGAAGTTTTGCAAGGAGATAAAACTCTAAATGAGATAGCAAGTGCACACAATATTATTCCAAAAAATATAATGAACTGGAAGAAGATATTTTTGGAGAATGCACAAATGGCAATGGAGCCATCTAAAGCGATTAAAGAGTATAAAGATGAAAATGTTAAATTACAACAAGAGTTAGATGAGTATGCAAAAAAAGTTGGTAAAATGACCATAGAATTGGAGTGGACTACAAAAAAGCTAAAGAGCTTGGACTTATCTAATAAAAAAGCTCTTGTGGAGTCTAAGCTAAAAGAAATATCACTATCAAGACAATGTGAACTTATAAATTTAAATAGAACAAATCTGTACTACAAACCAATAGTAAACCAAAAAGAACTAGAGATAAAAAATCAGATACAATCTATCTATGAAGAGATACCGTGTTATGGATATATAAAAGTGTATAAACAGCTATTAGAAGATGGTTTTAGTGTTAGTCCAAACACTGTACATAAATATCGCAAAGAGCTAGGTTTAAGAGCTATATTGGCTGTAAAAGCACCAAATACTAGCTTGGGTAATAAACAACACCCTATATACTCTTATAAACTCAAAGGATTAGATATAACAAGAGCAAATCAAGTTTGGTCAACTGATATAACTTATATCCGTATTAAAGGTGGATTTGTCTATTTAGCTGCAATAATAGATTGGTACTCTAAAGCAGTTCTATCTTATCGTATTTCAAATACTATGGACACTGATTTAGTGATGAGTGTTCTAAATGAGGCATTGTCACTCTATGGTAAACCTGAAATATTTAATACTGATCAAGGTAGTCAATATACAAGTTATATCCATACTCAAACACTTAAAGATAATGGTGTCACTATATCAATGGATGGTAAAGGGAGAGCTACAGATAATATTTGTATTGAAAGATTCTGGAGAAGTGCAAAGGTAGAAAAAATATATCTAAATGAATACGAGAGAGTATCAACTTTAAAAGAAGATGTTAAAGAGTATATTAACTTTTATAATCATAAAAGATTTCATGAAACTTTAGACTATAAAAAACCTATGAATGTATACTGGGATAGTATTAAAATTAATGATGAGAATTATATCTCTAAAGATGAAAATGTAGCATAAGGTAACAGGTGTTAAAGAGAATTAAGATTTATAAATTGTTGTCTTGACATATTGGGGTAGTATAGATAAAGGTGATATTTCATATCCTCAACTTCCTATAATGTCAAAAACAACTCCAAAACCAGATATGAACTAATAACAATATAAAAAGAGATTATTCTCTTTTTATATTCACTGTCTTAACATCCAGAAACTAAGGACAATTATTAAAATTTTACAATTAATTATTTTTTTATTTTTATCTACAAGTCTAAACCTTTACTAGGTAAATCCCATGAAACAAAAATTTCAACTACTAAAATAGAACTTTCAGACATAATTATAATATATCGTCTATAGCTTCTTGAACCTTGATAGCTTGAACATGCTCTTTTACATCATGTACTCTAATAATTGAAGCACCTTGTTCTATACCTTTTAGATGTATGGCTATAGTACCTGCTAGTCTTTGCTCAATAGGTGTTGGTATAATATTATTTATCATAGATTTTCTACTTGCACCTAGAAGTATTTCATATCCAAAATGTCTAAAATGATCTAAATTTTTTAAAAGCATAAGATTATGTTCTAATGTTTTACCAAATCCAATACCTACATCTAGAATAATATTCTTTATACCAAATTTTTGTGCTTTTGTGATACGTTCTTTAAAAAAACTATCAATATCTAAAATAATATCATCATATTTTGGATTATCTTGCATAGTATCAGGAGAGCCTTGCATATGCATTATTACAATAGATGCATCATAAAATGCCACAAGTTGAGCAACCTTATCATTAGTTAATCCAGTAATATCATTAACAATTTTAAAACCATTTTGCAAAGCATATTCGATAACCAATGGCTCATAAGAATCTATAGAAAATGTAGCATTATTATATAGTTTTTCTTTGCCTATATGATCAATAATTGGTTTAACTCTGTCAAGCTCTTCTTGCGGTGTAATAGCTTGACTACCTGGTTTACTAGATACCCCACCAATATCAATTATAGAAGCGCCATCATTTATCATTTTGTTAATTGTATTGAATGCATTAATATCTTTAAATCTACTACTGTCATAAAAACTATCATCATTTGCATTTATAACACCCATAACTTGTGTATTAAATTTTTTTTGATTTATAAAATTTGGTAATTGTTTTGCAAGTTCTTTAAGTCCAAATGGTTGAGCAAGTTCTTTTTTTGATAGTATTTTAAAATGTTTATTTGTACCAATTAGTATAACATTCACATATTTCTCTTTTGCAATTATAACACCATGTGGTACAGCAAGATCAGCACCAATTGATAATGCATCTTGTTTTAGTATATTAGCTGCACCTACATGAATATTTTTTATATAAAGCATATTTATATTGGCCTTATTTGCCATAATTTTAGCTCCACTACTATCGCTACCTAAGTCTAAAAATAGTTGCTCTTTATTAGCTGAATTAATCTTATATATTTGCATTTTTGAGCCTTTTATTGTTAGAGTGCAATATTGTAAGAAGTATTGTTGTTAATATATTAATAGGTTTAGAATTTAGTTCTAATAGTTTTATTGATCGTGCGAATATATCTAGTTCATCACCAGTAAAGTATATATTATGATTGGTTGATTGTCTTAAAAGTTCATTAACGATAAGTTTTACTTCATCTTTAGAAACTCTTTGTTTTTCTTTTAGGAATGTATAAATATCTTTTAAATCTAAACTTTTGATATTTAATTCTAGGTTGTAAATCTCCTTTGGAGTTGACACATATCTATGAGACATTCTAGATAAAATAGTTGGCAATAGATTTGATTTTGAAGTTGTGATGATTATGAAAACAATATTTCTTGGTGGCTCTTCAAGAACTTTTAATAGTTTGTTTTGTGCTTCTAGTTCAAATTTATTGGCACTAAGTATAATATATTTTAGATCTGCAGAAGCTATATAGGCTTCTTTAATTGCTTTTTGTGCATGAGAAATTTTAAAGTTTGACTTACCTTCCTCTTCATTATTAATAATTCTAGATGAGTGCGTGGGTAAAGATAAAATGATTTGTTGGGTAAATCCTTCAAAGTCTTTGGTGATGATGATTTCAGACTTTTGTATCATCGTAAAACTTTTATGAATCTAAATTAATATCAGCAAACAAAACAGCTTCTAGTGTTTTGTTGAATAGATTGAAAATTTGTAAAAGTTTTAAATCTAATTGCTCATCATCTTTTAAACTTAAACTATTTGGTAGTTCTTCATCAAGAAGCCACATAAATGAGTTTGAATTATATTTTGGAAGTATAGATTGCGTACTGTTTCCATCTCCTATATACCAAAATACATATCCATTGGGAAAAGATATATTTAGCATATCTAGGATTAGCTGTATATCCTCTTCAGATTTTATTTTATCAATACTTGTACAAATTGATTTTAGATCATAAAAAGGTAAATATGGTCTATTATTTTTAGGATTATTGATGTTCGCAAGAATATACTGACTAAACCATTGTCTACTATCATCAGTAATGATCAGTATTGTACTATTGTGTTCTAGAAGTGATTTAAGTGACTTAACAACTAGAGGTGTCCATTCAAACTTTTTCTCCTCTAGCCATGTTGAATCTATACTTTTTTCATTTCTAATAGTATTGATTGTCCAATTTAAAACTTCTTGCATATTATTTAACTTATTTATCTAGCTCATATGCTTCATGAAGTGATCGTACAGCAAGTTCACTGTATTTTTCATCAATAATCATAGAAATCTTAATTTCACTAGTACTTATGATTCTTATATTTATATTATTATTTGCTAAAGCACTAAAAGCTTTTGAAGCTACTCCAGTATGTGATTTCATACCTACACCAACAATTGATACTTTACAAATATCTTCTTTGTAATCAATCTTGTGAGTATCAGCTTTAAACTGTTCCATTGCAGATTTTGTATTTTCTAAATCACTAGAAGGTACAGTAAAATCAAGGTTAGTTTTACTATCAATTCCAACTGTTTGCACAATCATATCTACATTGATATTTGCATTTGCTAGTGATGTAAAAATTGACGATGCAATTCCTGGCTTATCAGATACGCCATACATACCTACTCTTACTTGGTTTTTATCTAGTGCTATACCACTTACTATTGGTTTTTCCATAATATTTTCTTCCTTTGTAATAAGTGTTCCCTCAACATCTGGAGTAAAACTACTTCTTGATACTAAATTTACATTTAATTTTTTTGCCATCTCTACTGATCTATTTTGTAACACTTTTGCCCCAAGTGATGCAAGTTCTAACATCTCATCATATGATATCTTATCTAGTTTCTTGGCATTTGGTTCAATTCTAGGATCTGTAGTATATATACCGTCTACATCAGTATAAATCTCACACAGGTCAGCATTAAGTGCTCCTGCGAGTGCAACAGCAGTTAAATCACTACCTCCACGACCAAGTGTTGTAACTCGTCCATTTTCAATATCTACACCTTGGAAACCTGCAACAATAATTATTTTATTGTCATTTAGTGCATTTTCCATATTTTTAACATTTATTGTTTCTATTCTAGCTTTTGTATGTGCAGTATCAGTAATGATACCAGCTTCCCTTCCACTCATAGAAGTTGTACTGTATCCTTGTTCATTTAGTGCAATAGATAATAAAGCTGATGTAACTCGTTCTCCTGAACTTAGAAGTGTATCCATTTCTTTAGAATCTGGATTATTACTAAAAGTATTTGCATATTCAATAAGTTTATTTGTTTCCCCACTCATTGCAGAAACAACAGCGACAATTTGATCACCATTGTCTTTTAGTTTTTTGATAATATTAGCTACGTTTTGTATACGCTCCAATGAACCTACACTTGTACCACCAAATTTAAGTACTTTAAGCATTATGAAATATACCCCTCTTTTCTAAAATATTTAAGAACCTCTTTATAAACTGTTCTTTTAAAATATGTCACATGATCAAATATGTTTGTTGTAGGAACAAATTTGTAGTCATCAAACTCTGGTATATCTGTTTTGATATTTATTTTTGCACCTGGATTTAATTTTACTAAAAAATATTTTTGTGTTTGACCATCATATGGCGCCATTTTAGCAGCTACTGACTCTGGAAAATCATAACTTACCCAAGTAGGGTATTCTGCTATTACACTTATATCATCTGTCCCGATTTCTTCTTTTAGTTCTCGTAATAGGGCCGTTTGTACATCTTCTCCATCATCAATACCACCTTGTGGAAATTGCCATGCATTTTCTTTGACATCAATTCGTGATGCTATAAATACATCACTATTTAATGGATATTTAGATGATAAAACTACAGCAGCAACATTGGGTCTATAGTTCTTATTATTTTTTTTGTCTTGTTCTATCATTAATTTAAAATCTTTTTTATTGTAATATACGCGAATGATATCTAAATAAGGTTTAAAAAGTGCTTTTATATATACACATACCATTTTGTGACAGTAAATGTAGTTACTGTGCTTTTAATTCTTATGTAGGATTATATCACCTAAAACAAGACTATATGGATGCCTTGTATAAACAACTTGAAAAACAAGTATATGAAAATAATATTAAAAAATTTGATACGATATTTATAGGTGGTGGAACTCCAAGTTGTGTGGATTCTAAATATTATAATCCAATTTTTAATTTTCTACAAAACTATATAGATGAAACTACTGAAATTACTACAGAGGCAAATCCTAATTCAGCAACTATTAAATGGCAACAAGAAATGTTTGACCTAGGTGTGAATCGTATTAGCTTTGGAGTACAAAGTTTTGATGATGAGAAATTAAATTTTTTAAATAGAAGTCATAGTAAATTACAAGTAATAGATGCAATTAATAATGCTAAAAAAGTTGGATTTTCAAGAATAAATTGTGATATTATATATGATACTGCTTTAGATACAAAAGAGTTGATTGATAATGATTTAGAAATTATTAAAACTTTACCTATAGATCATATAAGTGCATACAGTTTAACCATAGAAGAGGGTACATCTTTTTATAATAAAAATAATGTACGGATTGAAAATATAAATATGGCAAATCATATTTTTACTTCTTTACAATCATTGGGTTATGAACAGTATGAGATTTCTAATTTTGCCAAATCTAAAGAATCTCAATGCAAGCACAATATTGGATACTGGCAGTATAAGCAATATTTAGGTGTTGGAGCAGGTGCAATTGGTACTATTGGTTTTCAAAGATTATACAATCAAAAGGGTGTTCAGGAGTATATCAAAGATCAATCATTTGTAGATATTGAAAACTTATCACAAGATGATATAGATATAGAGATAACTTTGTTAGGGTTAAGGTCTAATGTAGGGCTGGACCTTAATCAATATAATCAAACACAATTATCAAAAATTGATCATTTAATAGAAAATAAGAATTTAACTAAAATAGCTAATAGAGTTTTTTCAAATGACTTTATGTTAGCAGATGAATTAGCATTATATATTATGGAGTAAAACAGTGATAGATAGTATTGTATTAGTTTTATTTGGATCTATTACTGGATTTATATCTGGATTTTTTGGTATTGGTGGAGGTATGGTCTTAGTACCTATGCTAATATATTATGGATTTGATATGAAGCAAGCAGTTGGTATATCTATTATGCAGATGGTCTTTAGTTCAATTTTTGGATCATTTTTAAATATGAAAAAATATAAGCAATTATTTAAGCATGGTATATATTTAGGCTTAGGTGGATTTTTAGGTGGTTTAAATAGTGGTTTTATTTTAAATATATTAGATGCATCTACTCTAAAATATATTTTTGTATTTATTGTTCTTTTTGCAATATATAAAATATCAACTTCTAGTGCAGTAGAGCAAGAACAAAAGAGTGATCATAATATTTTAAAATTAATGACTATTGGATTTATAGTTGGTGTTATAGCAATGTCTATAGGGGTTGGTGGTTCAGTGATGTTGACACCAATATTAGCAAGTTATTTACACTATGATTTAAAAGTAGCAAGTTCAATGGGGCTATTTTTTGTGATATTTTCTTCTTTAGCTGGTTTTATATCATTATCTGTTGGTGGCCATATGCTATATGCTGAAGGTTTAAGTGTAGCTATTGCATCATTGTTTGGTGTTTATATGGGTATTAAGAGTAAAAATATTATACATATTAATTCTTTTAAAAAGTATATTTTATTGCTTTATATATTGATACTTGTTTCAATGCTTTTTAACATATTTTTAGTATAATGACATATGGAAAATATTACACAAACTACAACTGAAAAATTAGAAACAGCCCTAACATCTCTGATTACGGCATATGCAAACCTTCAAGATGAAAATAAACAATTAAATAATAGAATTGAAGACTTAGAAGATGAAAATCAAGATTTAACTACTCAAATAAACTCTTTATCATCTAATAGTGGTAAAACAGATGGTGCAATAAGTGGTATGCTTGGTAAGATTGAATCTATTCTTAGTGGAAATACATCTAAGCCTATACAACAAATAAAGCTAGAAGAATCATCTATTTTTGGTAATTCAAAAATAGAAAGTACAGTAACTACAAAAGAAGAAGAGAAAATACCTAATTTAGATGATATACTTGGGATTAAACTATCTTAAGATATGATCATATCACTTGATAAAAATAAATTATACTCTACATTTAGTGTATCTGAATTTGAACAATTAGAGAGTTCTTTTGATACACTTGCTCCATCAATGGTGGAGTATTATCTTTCCTCTTTATCGTCAAATGATGAAACATTTATAAATAGAAGTAAAATACAAAATACTATTAGAGTAGATCAGTATACTATATATTTGGATTATGATGATAATACTTATATGGAGATGACAGTAAATGATGATGACTACTCAACTGGATCGTTATGGTAATATATCAGCCTCAAAATGGATACTGCTACAATAGTGATACCCATATTTTATTTCAGTTTATATGTGATAGTTTAAAAAAGTTTAAAAATATAAATGGTCAACTTCTTGATATTGGAAGTGGTAGTGGTATTTTGGGTTTACTTGTAGCAAGAGAATATAATAAATTATCGCTAAACCAATGTGAACTACAAAATCAGTTTCAATTTTTATCATATAAAAATACTGCTACTAATAATATATCATCAAATCTATATAAAGGTAGTTTGTTTGATATAGTATTTGATAAGCAGTTTGATCTTATAGTTTCAAACCCACCTTTTTATCATAGTAGTGTAGTAAAAAGTGAAAATGAAAATATTAAAATAGCTAGATACAATGATAGTATGCCTTTAGATAAATTAATATCAACAACATCAAAAATATTAAAAGACAATGGTAAGTTTATATTTTGTTATGATGCAAAACAAATAGATCAAATTATGATGTTTTTAAAAAGAGATAAGTTAAATATAGAGACTATGAAGTTTTTACATCCTAAAGATAATAAAGAAGCAACTATTGTGATGATATATGCTAGGAAAAATTCTAGGTCACTGATGAGTATTTTAGCTCCATTTATAATGTTTGATAAAAATGGTCAGTTTACACAAGAGACTCTAGAAGTATATGACAAATGTGCAACACATAGTATAAAAGCAAGTATGGAAGATTTATATGATAAGAAATAGTGGATATAATTTTGCATTTGATGAACATAAATGCTCTAGTTGTGAGGGTAATTGTTGCATAGGTGAGTCAGGTTATATTTGGATTAGCGTAGATGAAATAGATAGTTTATCCCAGTATTTAAATCTATCTATACAGGAAACAGTAGATAAGTACTTATTTAAAGCTAAATACAAATATTCTATAAAAGAGAAGCAAATCTCAAAAGATAGTTTTGCTTGTGTATTCTTTGATTTAGAGAAAAAACAATGTTCTATCTATGATGCACGACCAAAACAATGTAAGACATTTCCATTTTGGGATTATTTTAAAGATAAAATTGATGAGGTAAAAGACGAATGTCCAGCTATAGTAGATTTATAATATCATTACTTTTAACTTGTACAGTTACAGTTGGTTTGTATGCAAATAGTACTAATACCAAGTTAAATGAAACAGCAACAGTTTTAATGGCATTAGACTTTGAAAATCAAAATAAATTATATGAGAGTAGGGACTTACTTCAATTATTATTTGCCCAGTATGAACAATATGAATATTTAAAAAAGATACTGTCGTTAAGTATTAGAATAGGTGACTTTGATACGGTGTTAACTTTAACAGCAAAATATAAGCATATATTTAAAGAACATGAAGAAAAATTAAGACGATTAGAAATTATGGCTCTAATAAAGTCTAAGCAAGATCAATTAGCATTAATGTTTGCCAAAGATTTATTGGATAAGTTTAATAACTCTATCAATTATGAAACAGTTGCCACTATTCTATATTCTCAACAACGATTTAAAGAGTCTTTAGCTTACTTTGAAAGTGCATATGCTTCAAATAAAAAGGCGGCAACATTATTAAATTTGGTGAATGTCTTATATGCTTATCTAGATCAAAGGAAAACTGCAATCTCATATCTAGAAACATATATAGGATTAAATAAATGTGATGATATAGAAGTGTGTGATAGATTACTTTTATATTATCAAGAGGATAAAAATATAGATGGTATGCTATCTATATTAAAAAAAATATATAAAAAATATAAAGATGATATAGATAAAAAAGCCAAATTAGAGAAAGTGGAACAAGCTATTGTATCTATATTAAAGATACAAGATATAAATAAAGCCATAGAATTTCTTGAGCTTAATGGTATAGAGAATGTAGATTTATTATCATTATATCATCAATCTAAACAATATAAAAAAGCATTGATTCTTACAAAAAAATTATTAAAATTGACAGATGACAATAAGTATCTAGCACAATTAGCTATACTACAATATGAAACAGCTTTAAATAAAGACGATATATTAAATACTGTGATTGCAAATTTTGAAATAGCTTTAAAAACAGTACAAAATCATCAATATTATAATTTTTATGGATATATACTTATTGACCATAATAAAGATATTTCTAAAGGTATATACTGGGTTAAAGAAGCTTTAAAGAAAGACCCTACTAATATTGCATATCAAGATTCTTTAGCATGGGGATATTACAAAAATAAAACTTGTAAAAAAGCTAGAAAAATTATGGATAAAATAAAAGCCGAAATAGGATTAGATGATCCAGAAGTAAAAAAACATTATGAAGCAATAAGGGGATGTAAATGATATTAGATGAGATAATAAAAAAAACAAAAGATGATTTAGAGAAGAGAAAAAAAGACTATGACCTAGATTGGTTAGGTAAATCACTATCATATAATCCATATCCACCAAGAGATGTGAAGCCATATTTAACAGCTACAAAAGAAGATCCTATTAAAATTATTGCTGAGGTTAAAAAAGCAAGTCCAAGTAAGGGAATTATTAGAGAAGATTTTGAACCAGTACTTATAGCCAAAGAATATGAGATAGGTGGCGCTGATGCTATCTCTGTACTTACTGAACCACATTGGTTTAAAGGAAATTTAGAATATTTAACTCAAATTAGAAGATATAATCAAACACCACTTTTAAGAAAAGATTTTATTGTAGATAAATATCAGATTGTTGAAGCACTTGTATATGGCGCTGACTTTATTTTACTAATTGCAAAAGCACTAAGTACAAAAGAGCTAAAAGAGCTTTATGAATATGCATTACATGTAGGATTAGAGGTACTAGTAGAGATTCATGATAAAGAAGATCTTATGAAAGCTATGAAATGTGGTGCTACAATAATTGGTATCAATCATAGAAATCTTGATACATTTGAGATGGACATGACACTATGTGATCAACTAATACCTATGATCCCAAATGGTAAGATTATAGTAGCTGAGTCTGGTGTAAGCAATAGAGAAACTATTGAAAGATTAAGTTCTATTGGTGCAGATGCTTTTTTGATTGGTGAGCATTTTATGAGACAAGGTGATGATATAGCAAAAGAGCTAAAATATTTAAAGACAGGTATTAAATCATAACTATATTTTAATAAATAGACTTGCTTATAGTATAGTCTATTTTCTCATTATCAATAAGATATTATTATCCTAAAATGCGGCTTAATGAAAAATTTTTAATAGTTTCTAACGATATAAGTAAAGAAAGAAGATTAGAAGAAAAAGTTAATGAACAAACACTTGAATTAAAAAGCTTATTGATGGCAATTAATAGTTTTATATCAGAAGATAATTTTGATAAAGCAAAGCTTCAAAATTTAATCTCTAAAGCTACAGCTGATTGTAACTATTCTAAAGCCGAAATGTGGGATTAAAGTAGCAATTATATTAATTGATACTTTAGTTGATAATTTCTCATCAATGGTGGAATATCATAATATCCATCATCTTCTGGATTTAATACAGTTTTTTGTATTGGTTCAACTTCATCTTCTTGATCTTCATCTACTTCTTGAGATTCAAATCCAGTAGCAACAATTGTAATTTTTACTTCATCATTGTTTAGTGTTGTATCTGTAGTAGTACCAAAAATTACTTCAGCATTATTATCTACTATATTATGTAGCTGAGTCATTACATCATTGATAGCAAATAAAGAAATCTCCGGATGAATATGGAAGTGTATTAACATACCTTTTGCACCAGCTAAAGATAGTTTGTCTAGTAGTGGAGATTCAACAGCATTTTGAAGTGCATTCATAACTGCATTATCACCTTTGGCTTTACCAATTCCCATTAGAGCCATACCTCTATGCTTCATAATAGTTTGTACATCAGCAAAGTCAGTATTGATATCTCCGTCACCATGATTAAGGATCACTTCACTCATACCATTCACAGCTTGGTATAGTACATTGTCTACTATTTTAAATGCATCTTTAATACCTGTATCTTTGTCAATTACAGATATTAGCTTATCATTTGATATTACAATTATTGAATCACTAACTCGTTTAAGTTCTTCTAGACCTATATTTGCTAAACCTGATCGTTTTCTACCTTCAATAATTGTAAATGGTTTAGTTACAACACAGACAGTTAGTGCACCAACTTCCTTAGCTGCTTTTGCAATAATAGGAGCAGCGCCAGTTCCTGTACCGCCACCTAGACCTGCAGCAACAAATACAATATCTGCACTACTTAGAGCTTCTTTAATCTCTTCATAGCTTTCCAAAGCTGAATCTTTACCTATTTGTGGGTTAGCCCCAGCTCCAAGACCTTTTGTAAGTTCTGTTCCTAATTGTATAGTTTTAGGTGCTTTTGAAGTTTGAAGTACTTGTAGGTCGGTATTTGCTGCAATTAAATTAATCCTATGAGTACCTTCTTTAATCATGTGATTGATCATATTACAACCACCACCACCAACACCAATTACAGTGATTTTTGCAGCATTTCCAAGTAATCCATCAGCAGGCATAGTTACTTCAATATTTGAAAGATCGAATAAATCATCCATTAAAACCATTCCTTCATATCATCTAGCATTTTTGAAAAAAAGCCACTTTTTTTTGTTGGTTTAAGTGGTGTTAAAATATCTGTATTTGTATTAGAAGATATATTTTCATTTTCAATTGCTTGTGTTGTTTGATTATTTAATGGTTCTTCCACTTTAGTATTTACCAATACTTTTGTTTTTAGAGTACCATTTGAATCTAGTTCATATGTAGATAGTTGATTTAACGAATATAATACTAAGCCTGCTACTGTTGATTTGGTATTATCAGAAAAATCGATATATCTATTTGGTATAGAATTATTAGATGCAATTTTTACATTCATATCTCTAAATACTTTAGTAGCTAAAGATTGAATACCTGGTAGTTTGCTCATTCCACCTGTAAGTAATATCCCAGCTCTAGCATAGTTAACTAGTTCACTTTTTTGAATCATCTCATGTGCAAATACTAGAATTTCTTCTACTCTAGCATGTATTACTGGCTGTATTTGATCAAAGGCAAGTTCATTTGAATCATTGTCATTACCAATGATTGGAAACTTAATTCTTTTTTGATTCACATCTGTATCAATTGGTTCAAGTGTCGCATATTGGTGTTTAATCATATCTGCAGCTAATCTAGGTGTATTAAATGTTTGTGATATATCATTGGATATAGCTTCTGATCCATATGGTATAAAGTTATTATATAATACTGCTTGATCCTTAACAAGTGTAATGTCAGTTGTATTCCCACCAAGATCTATGATAAATGTACCAAACTTTTTTTCTTCATCTTTTAGCATAGCAATACTAGATCCATATCCACTAAGTACATAGTTTTTAACTTCAAGGCCACTAATTTTAAGAGCATTTTCTATATTTATAAGGGCAGTTTTTTTTGCAGTAATTATTGACACTTCTACTTCAAGTCTAGAACCATTTATATTAAGTGGTGTTGAACATTTTGATTCATCTACTTTAAAATAGATAGGCAGGATGTGAATGATACTATATTCAGATACAGTACGCGCATTATATAGCGCCATATCTAAAACATTTTTAATTTCATTCTCACCAATAAGGCCATTAGAAATCATAATTGAAGCATTACTTCTAATTATTTTAGTATATGAACTAGATATACTTACTGTAGCATTTGATAAGTTTGTCCCAGATGATCGTTGTGCATTAGCAACAGCTTCGCCAATTGCTTGTCCTGCAAGTTCAATATTGGTGATCTCACCTTTTTCTAGGCCTTTGGAGTCAGCAGAGCCACTACCTAAAATATTGACATGATTATTATGATCTAATGAAGCAATTACTGCATCAATTGCAGATGATCCAATGTCTATAGATAATGTCGCTAAGCTATTATTCAATCTATTTCCTTACTCGTAGTACTTTGTCACTTCGTATTTAGATTTTAACTGTTTAATAAATTCATTCATTGCTGTATTAGACTTTAGATTATTAATAGTACTTTGAACTACTGCATCTTTTGCTAAGTTATACTTTGCTAACTTACTATTAGTAACCTCATATATTATTGCTTTTGATCCAACTTCAATAATACCTTTTTTATCAGTTGTTAAAAAAAGTTTGTTTAAAAATTGTGAAGCTTCAGTTTTATCTAAATCTTTAAATTTATCTATAGATTCTCTACTTACGTATCCTATATTGGCTAATTTTCCATCTTTTAATACTTGATTAGCATTATTTTTTAATGCATCTTTTCTTTTTGATGTTAATAAATGTGCCCATGCTTGAGGTTTTGCTTTTTCAAAGTCTAATGGCTGTGGCGTAACTTTTTTTACTAATTTAAGTATGTAGTAAGTATCACCTTCTAATATTGGTTTAAGAGTTTTTCCTAGTGTTGCAGTTCTGATTATATCAATATTTTCACCTGTAAATCCTAAATCATTTTCAAAAATAGTTTTTGTAGTTTGAAACTGCTCTTTTTCTTTTTTTAATTGTAGATAAGTTCTTAGAGCATCTTTTTTACTTTGTTTTAAATCTTCACCAGCTTTAAGTGTATATTGTTTGAATTCGTATCCAGCTGATGTAAGATAATTATTTTTATTTGCTTCCCAGTACTTTTTAATATCTTCATTAGATAGCTTTATATCTATTTTTTGTGAATCAATTACTTTAATACTGATTTTGTCTTCTGAAAATAATACTTCCTGCACATCTTTTAATTCAGTATTTTGTGATGCTGTAAATTGATTGATAATCGCTTTTAGTTTTTGGATTAATAGGTCTTGTTTGATTCCAGCTTCAAATTCAGTTGGTGTTTTTTTATTATTAGCTAAAACTTTAACATATTGTGCTTTATTGAATTTTCCATCTTTGATAAATGCTTTTATTTTTACTAGTTCTTTAGCTACTTCAGTTGGAGTAACTCCTAATCCAAGTTCATTTGCATAGTTTAAAAGTAAAGCATTTGTAATAGCATAATCATAAGCACTAGCTTCAAGATTTACTTTTTTTGCCATTTCATTATTAAATGCATCGCCAAACATCTCTTTGTATTGAGTATATAAATTATTGTATTGTGCTTGTACATCTTTTACTTGAACCTCAATTGAACCTACTTTTGCTACTGATCCACCACTTTTACTAAAGTCATATGAACCCCATCCTACAAAACCTGCTCCCACAAAAGCAATTGTACTTATCCAGATCGTCGTAATCAGCCATTTTTTGTGTCTTTGCATCCAAGTAATCATTTAATAATATCCTATATAATATATTTCTATTTAATGAGATATTATATTCAAAAATTACTTAAGTATATGTGTATTAAACTTTTTGTAGCCAAATTCTTTAAGCGTTAGATGAAGTAAAATAAAGCCACTTAATGTACTTGCAAATGCTAATCCAGCTGCTTCAAAAGGGATAATGAAAATAAGTGAAAATATAATATTCCAAGCAAGTGAAATAGCAGTGATTTTAGCAGCTTTTAATTGTTTGTGTTTTGAATATAACCAAAGAGAGAATATCTTTGCAATTCCAAATGGTATTAGACCAATAAGATACATACTAAGTATTAATGCAGTTGCATTTGAATCATCTTGTGTAAATGCTCCTCTGTAGAAAAGTAGTTCTACTATAAATTGGTTAAAGGAAATACCTATAAGTGTTGCTAGAGATAAAACTAGCAATAAAAGATAAAAAGATTTTTTCAGTATTTGTAGTGCTTTTTGTTCATCATTTTGTTTTAAAGCTTTCGCAATTGTAGGAAATAGGGCAATAGATGTAGCAATTGCAAAAAGTGCAAGTGGAAGTTGGAATACTCTATTTGCATAGTAGAGATAACTAATAGTGCCACTAACTAAAAACGATGCTAACCAAGTATCTAAAAATGCAGCTACATGAGCTGAACTACTACCAAATACAGCAGGATAAAATTGATTATAAAATTTACTATCTTGAAACTTTTGTTTACTTCTTTTAAATTGTGATGTAAAGAATCTAATTTTGAGTTTTTTAATAGCCATTAAATGTACAATTACTTGTAATATACCACCAACTACAACAGCCCAAGAAAGGTAATAAGCAATATCATATTTTTCTAAATTTGAAGTTAGTAGTAAGCTTGAAATCAGAGAAATATTTAATAAAGCCGTACTAAAAGCTGTCGTTGAAAAATGATTTTTATATTGAAGTAGGGCGGCTAAAAATGTAACTATAAAAATTAATGGCAGATAGTAAAAACAAATAGCAACTAATGGTGCTGCAAGATCTATGGTTGATTGATCAAAACCTATAGCAATAGCTTTTGTGATTAATGTTGAAAATAGTGTTACTACAAGGCTAAGAATTATAATGAATGTTAAAAATTGTAAAAATAATACAGTTGAAAATTGAATTTTATAATTTGTTTTTGCATATGAGGGGATAAAGCTTTGAGTGAAAGCACCTTCTGCAAATATTCTTCTAAAAAGGTTTGGCAATTTAAATGCTACAAAAAATATATCACTATATATATTTGCCCCCAAAATAGAAGCAGTAAGTAGGTCTCTAATAAAACCTAAAATACGAGATACTAATATCCCAAAACTATTGGTGAAAATGTTTTTTAACATGATATTAGTATAGCATAAAAATCGTAAAGAAATTTACTTTTTCTTTACGATTTCTTACGGATTGTTACATCCCAGGCATACCACCCATATCTGGCATAGCAGGCATAGCAGTTGGTTCTTCTTTGATGTCAGATACTGTAGCTTCAGATGTAAGAAGTAAAGATGCTACAGATACAGCATTTTGCATTGCAACTCTTTCAACTTTAGCAGGATCTACAATACCAGCTTCAAACATATCAACATATTCTCCAGTAGCTGCATTAAATCCAATATTTGCATTATCAGATTTTTGAACTTCATTCGCAACAACACCAGCATCAAATCCAGCATTTAAAGCAATTTGTTTAATAGGGGCTTGGATAGCTCTAATAATAATATCAGCACCAATTTTCTCATCACCTTCTAAATGTTCTAAACACACTTTAGATGCAGCTTTAATTAGTGCAGCACCACCACCAATTACAATACCTTCTTCGACTGCTGCTCTTGTTGCTGAAAGAGCATCATCAACTCTATCTTTTTTCTCTTTCATCTCTGTTTCTGTAGGTGCTCCAACTTTAATTACAGCAACTCCACCAGATAGTTTTGCAAGTCTTTCTTGAAGTTTTTCTTTGTCATAGTCACTTGTAGTAGTTTCAATTTCGTTTTTAATTTGACCTATTCTAGCTTCTACACCATTTTTGTCACCAAAACCATCTACGATAGTAGTATTGTCTTTGTCTATTACTACTTTAGATGATGTTCCAAGGTTTTCCATTGTTGTATTTTCTAGAGTCATTCCTCTCTCTTCAGAAATCACTGTTGCACCAGTTAAAAGTGCAATATCTTCAAGCATTGCTTTTCTTCTTTCACCAAATCCTGGTGCTTTTACTGCTGCAATATTTAAAGAACCTCTTAGTCTATTTACAACCAATGTTGAGAGTGCTTCACCATCAACATCTTCTGCAATTATTAATAATGGTCTTTGTGTTTGATTTACTTGCTCTAAAATTGGTAACATCTCTTTTAGTGAAGAGATTTTTTTCTCTGATAATAAAATAAATGGATTATCTAATTCAGCAATCATTTTTTCCATATTAGTAGCAAAGTATGGAGATAAGTAACCTCTGTCAAATTGCATACCTTCAACAACAATTAGTTCATCAGAAATACCTTTAGCTTCTTCAACTGTGATTACTCCATCGTTACCAACTCTATCCATAGCATTAGAGATCATATCTCCAACAGCAGTATCTGAGTTTGCTGATATAGTAGCTACTTGAGCAATGTCATTTTTATTGCTTACAGGTTTAGAGATCTTTTTTAACTCAAGTAAAATTTGTTCACAAGCTTTATCCATACCTCTTTTTAATGTTACTGGGTTTGCTCCAGCTGTAACATTTCTAAGACCTTCTTTAAAAATAGAATGTGCTAATACTGTTGCAGTAGTTGTACCATCTCCAGCTTCATCATTTGTATTTGAAGCAACTTCTTTAACTAGTTGTGCCCCCATATTTTCAATAGGATCTGCTAATTCAATCTCTCTTGCAACAGATACACCATCTTTAGTAATGACTGGCGAACCGTAAGATTTTTGTAATAGTACATTTCTTCCTCTTGGACCCATTGTAACTTTTACAGCATTTGCTAGCTGTTCAACGCCACTATATAATTTTTGTCTAGCATTATCACTAAAAAATATCTCTTTTGCCATTATTGTTTCCTTTTAATTTAATACACCAAGAATTTCAGCAACTTCCATTACTAAATACTCTTGTCCATCTAATGTTACACTAGCACTTCTAGCAAATTTTGTATATACTACTTTGTCACCAACTTTTACATGCTCTACATCTGGACCAATTGCCATTACTTCTGCTTGTGTTGGTTTTTCTTTAGATGCATTATCTGGAATATATATCCCACTTGCAGTTTGTGTTTGGGCTTCTTGTACCTTTACTAGTACTCTATCACCTAATGGTTTGAAATTCATTAATTGTCCTTTTTGTATGTGTTGTTATAAAGTTAGCACTCAAATATTTTAAGTGCTAGAATTGTATAAAAATATTACTTTATTGTCAAGTAGTATGAGTGAAATTAACTCAAGTTTTAGAAATACCCTTATGTCTATACAGATAATGTGAAAGTAATGGTTTTAGTGCAGTTTTTAGTTGTGGATCAAAGTTGTTTAGTTTAGTTTCGCACTTAGATGCAAGAGTATTTGCACTAGTTATTGCACCATCAAGACCAAGTAGGTTTACAAATGAATTTTTTGCTTCATCATTTGCAGTTGTTTTACCAGCTTCTTCATCTGTGGCTGTTTCATCAATAATATCATCTTGGATTTGGAACAGTAATCCAATATCAATCCCAAACTCATAAAGTTCATTACAAGTTTTATTATCTAAGTTACAAATTACAGCACCCATTTTTAATGAGCCTGCAATTAGCTTTGCTGTTTTATGAATATGTAAAAATTCTAGTTGTTCAAGCTCTAGCTTTTGATTTTCAAAATAACAATCAATTGCTTGACCAATAATCATACCATCAATACCACCATCATCACTTAGTATTTTGATTAGTTCAATTTTAATATCATTGCTAAGTGGTGCATTAGCAATCAGATTAAAACTATGTGTATTTAGAGCATCACCAACTAGTATAGCTGTAACTTCATCATATCTTTTATGTAAAGTAAGATCTCCTCTTCTCAAGTCTGCATTATCCATAGCTGGTAGATCATCGTGGATTAAAGAATAAGTGTGTAGTAGTTCAATACCTAATGATACAGGTAAAGCATTTTTAAGTAATAATGGCTCAATTGAATTTACAATTGATAGTAAAAGCATTGGTCTAAATCTTTTACCACCTGCATCTAGCATATTTTGAAGTGCATCTTCAAAAATTGGATGAAATGATTTAGAAGTAGGAAGATTATTATGTAAATAATCTTCAAATATTGCTAATATATTATTATTTTGCAAATGGATTCATCCCACCCATCATATTCATAGCCATAGCTTTTTTAGCATCATCAGATTGTTTGATTACATCATTCATAGCTGATATTAAAAGTATTTGCAAAGAGTCTTTGTCTTCAAGTAGTGAATCATCAATTTGAAGATCAATCACTTCACTATTACCATTGATAGATAGTTCAATCATACCACCACCAGTCTTGGCAGTGAATATTTGATTTACTCCATCTTCTTTAGCTTTATTGGCCATCTCTTGAACTTGACCCATCATCTCATTTAGATTAATCTTACTAAGATCCATTCCTTCAAACATTAGTAGTCACTTCCTATAAGTTCATTTGTTACTTCTGTAATATCATTGTTATCATCAACATGAACTACAATTGGTTTATGAGTTTCTAATTCAGTTTCATTGTATGAGCCATATGCTATTACAATAATCTTATCACCAATCTCAACTTTTCTAGCAGCTGCACCATTTAAGCACATCTCTTTTAAGCCTCTTTTACCTTTGATTACATAAGTAGAAAATCGTTCACCATTGTTTACATTTACAATTTCAACTTTTTGTCCAACTCTTAAAGCTGATGCATCCAAAAGATCTTGGTCAATTGTAATTGATCCAACATAGTTAAGATTTGCATCTGTTACAGTAGCTCTATGAATTTTGCTATAAAGCATATCTATAGTCATTTGTTACTTTCCTATTTAGAAATATCTTGAGCTTCACCCCAGAATTGTTCAGGGATTATATATTCTTCAACTGGCTTACCACCAATCATATGTTCGTCAATAATTCTATCAATCTTTTCTTTTGTAAGATTTACATACATGTGATGTCCTGGCTCCATTAGCATAACTGGTCCCATTTGACATCTTCCCATACAGCTAGTTCTAATTGGTTGTACTGGACCCATGATCCCTTTTTGCATTAATGACTGAGCCATATGATTAAATAGATCTCTTGTTTGTTCACTTACACATGAAGGTTTTGGCATACCTGGAGGTGATGATTGCTCACACTTGAAGATATAAAAAGTTGGTTGCGGCATATTTGGCATTTGCATAATAGTTCCCTTTGTTTATTAATATTCGCAGATTTTATCTAAGTATATTTAAAAATAATCTTATAGCACTAAATTACTATTAGATATTTACTCTACAATATGTCCTACAAATTTAGAATAATTATCTAAAATTATCCCACCTTTTCTAAATCCAAGTCCACAAGCTTCGTATGCATAAAATACACCTGCTTGATAGAAGTCTCCATTATGATCTCTTGGAAATTCTACAAATTCTTGATAGATTGGTTTAAAGTTATCATATTCACCATCTGTTTTAACTTCTAGTGAATTGTCAGCATTTATAATTGCAGTATTTGCACCTTCTCTACCAAAACACATCTTTTCAACTTGCTTTTTATGATCTAATGGTTCAAAAGATGTTTCAAGTAGAAGAGGGTGGTTTGGATATAAATCCCAAAGTACTTTCATAAATCCTTTACTTTGAAACATAACAGTATATGCTGGATTTACAATAATAGCTTTTTGATTATTGATAATTTGCGTTAAGATCACTGCTAATTCACCTTCATCAATGGCAATATCTTCCCAAGGTATTAATTTAAACCAAAATTCAAATAGCTTATCATCTTTTGATATACCATCATCACTAAATTCCACATCATCAATATAAGCAAAATCAGTTTCATATCCAGCTTCACTTGCTATATGTTGAAGTAATTTAACTGTATTCTCATCTTCGATAGAATCAGAGATACTTGAAAATAATATTTTAAAGTTAAGATCTTTATAGTAATTTTCAAACTCTTCTGTAGGTGTATCTAGTGTTACAAATCTTTTAAAATTATCTTTTATTGATTCGTAAAGTGAATTAAATTGACCTGCTTCATTAAGGTTATTTGATTTTAAAAGTGCCCATTGAATAATAGCAGTTTCAAAAAGTGAAGTAGGTGTATCTGCATTAAATTCAATTAGTTTAATTGGCTTTCCATCAATACCACCAGCTAAATCAAATCTACCGTAAAGATGCCAATGTACATCATTTTCCCAACTTGCTTTGATAATTTCAACAAGGTTAAATGGTATGTTTAACTCATGAAAAAGATTATTTTCAATTACATATTCACCAGCTTCACAATACATATCGTATAATTCATTTGCTGCATCGTAATATGCACTTGCTTCATCTTCAGATATCACAACAACTTCATCACTAATATATGATGTAGTGTCATCATCTGTATGCCAATGAAAACCTATAGATTCAAGGTATTCATCTGTAAGTGGATTTAATTTTTTTAATTGCATTGTGGTTTCCTATCATTGCTTAAATAATCTTTGAAATAATATATCTTCTAAGTTTCTACTTGAATCTATCACCAATAATATATAAACTTTTTCGCCATCAATTTTATATAGTATTCTCCATCTTTTGTGAACTATTTCTCTATATTTTAAAATACCAATTTGTTGCAATTCTGGTACAATCCTCTTCTTCTGTGGAAAAAAATATAAATTGTTACACTCTTTTTTAATTTCATAAAAAATATTCTTTGCTATACTTAAACTATCAGTTTTAATATATTCAATAATTAATTCTAAATCAAATTGGGCACTTTTTGTCCATATAGCTTCAAATTGTTCCATTTGATTTGTTATCCAAATAATTTTTGTTCTAAGTTGCTAAACATCTCTTCTTGTTCAACAGTATTATTGTTTTCAATATCGTTTTCACCTTGAACAATTAATTTTAATAAATTTAAAGAATTTTGTAAATTTTCATAACTTTTAATATCTTGAACAACAGCTTTTGCCTCACCATTTTGTGTTATGATTATTGTTCTTTGATTATCGTTTACATTATTTATTACATCAGCTGTTTTTGCTTTCAAATAACTAATTGGTTTTATATCTTGACTTAAATACATCTAGCTTCCTTTAAATTGAAGATAATATATTGTATCAAATTTAGATTTAATTTGGTATTAAAGTAAATGTATTTTTTCATTAAGCCTATTTTTTATAAAATTACAACTAAAGAGAATATTTTAAGTAGAATATGGTTTAAATCAAATTAAGGAGCCAAAATGATAGAGGCTAAACATCTTCAAAAAGTATATAAGGTAGGTGAACTAGATCTTACTGTTATAAAAGATTTATCTTTAGAGATAAAACAAGGTGAATTTATTTCAATAATTGGTCCAAGTGGAAGTGGTAAGTCAACACTACTTAATATGCTCGGGTGTTTAGATACTCCTACAAGTGGAGAACTACAAATAGATTCGAATCAAATTAATAGTTTAAATAAAACTAAGTTAGCACAATTTAGAGGTGACAATATTGGTTTTATCTTTCAAAGTTTTAATTTAATCCCAGTGTTAAGTGTTTATGAGAATATAGAATACCCTCTTATTATGATACAAAACCTATCAGATAAAGAAAGAAGGAAAAGGGTATTAAAACTTCTCAAAGAGGTTGAAATGCTTGATCAAAAAGATAAGACACCAGATAAAATATCAGGTGGTCAAATGCAGAGAGTTGCTATTGCAAGAGCTTTAGTTACAAATCCCAAGATAGTTTTTGCTGATGAACCAACTGCAAATCTTGATAGTAAAACAGCTCATAAGATTATTGAACTTATGAAAAAGATTCAAAAAGAGCATGGTACTACTTTTGTATTTGCAACCCATGATGAAAAAATAGTGGCTAATGTTGATAGGTTGATCACTTTAATTGATGGTGAAATTGTTGAAGATAAAAGGACTCATGATGAATAATATATTTAAAATCTCATATCGAAATTTAAAAAGAAATAACAGAAGAACTCTTTTAACTACATCTTTGATTACATTAGGGGTGGTTTTTGTTCTTGTATATACAGCACTTGCAGGAAGTTTCAAAAACTATATGATAAGTCAAATCACAGATACTGCTATGGGGCATTTACAAATTCATAAAAAAGGATATGTAGCTTCAGTGGAAAATCTTCCTTTAGATAAAAACCTTAATGAAAAAGCTATAAAGTTTATTGAAGAGCAGCTACAAGAAAGTAAATATGTTGAGAGTTACTCTTTTAGGATAAAGTTCGGTGCTATGTTTTCAAATTTTGCAGAGACTACAAATATTAGGCTAAATGCTATAGCTCCAAAAAGTGAGTTTACTGTACTACCATCTCTTAAAGATAGGTTTCAAGATTTTACAAGATTTGAAAAAGGTAGCATTATAGTTCCTGAGATATTAGCAAAAGGGATGAAAGTTAAAAAAGATGATACGGTTGTTTTAGTAGCAAATAATAAAAGCGGTTCGGTAAATGGTATCAATTTAAAAGTTGCAGGTATAGTTGAAACAATTTCTGGTCCTGGTGGAAGAGATGGCTATATCCATATTGAGGATGCAAAAAAAATACTTCGAATAAAAGATGTAGAGGTAAGTGAAATAGTAGTAAGACTTAAAGATAATTCAATGCTTGAAAAAGCGATGACTGAATTAAGCCCTATAACGCAGAAACTTAATAAAAAAGGGAAACCTGCATTTGAATTACACTCTTGGAAAAAACTAAGTCCTTTTTACAATATAGTAAAAATGTTAGATGTAATGAATATGGCTATAAAAGTTATTCTTATATCAATAGTATTAATTTCTATTTTAAATGTAATGATTATGAGCGTTTATGAAAGGGTAAAAGAGATTGGAACCATTGCAGCAATGGGAACACCTCCAAGTACTATTATAAAACTTTTTTTAGCTGAGGGATTAATGCTTGGGATTTTAGGAGCAATTTTAGGTAGTGCAGTGTCTTTTGGTATTATTCAAATGATTGATCTTATGGAGATTACATACAGTTTTGGTAGGGAAAGTGACTTATTGCTTGAACCTATATTGCAATTAAAAGATGTGGTTTTAATAGATATAATTGTAATTCTAATCTCACTTATAGCATCTATTAGTCCTGCAATAAAAGCTTCAAGATTAGATCCTGTTGAAGCTTTAAGAACAAATTAGGAGTTAAAAATGAAAAAACTATTTATAATAATTGTTGTGGTGAGTTCTATCTTTGCTCAAAATATTTTAGTACAGATTGATAAAAATATGGCTCCAGGGAGTAGTGAAAGTTATAAAAAACTTATCAACATAGAACCTGATGGAACTAAAAAAGAGTTTTTACTCTATCAAGCAAGAAAAGATAGTGATAAGATGGTTTCTGCTTTTTTAAAACCTGAATCAGAAAAAGGGAGAACTACGCTAAGGCTTGGAGATAATATGTGGCTTTATCTCCCAGAAGTGGGAAGAGCAATTAGAATTACCTCTATGCAAAGTGTTGTAGGGGGTGTATTTAACAATGCCGATATTATGAGACTAGATTTTTCTACTGAATATAAAGTAGTAAGTCAAATGGAACATGGTGAAGAAATAGTTCTTGAAACAAAAGCAAAGACAGATACAGTTGCCTATGATAAACTTATCATAAAAGTGGATAAAAAAACCGTTACTCCAAAAGAGATTAAGTGCTACAGCTCAACTGGAATGCTTATTAAAACACTTTATTATAAAGATATAAAAGATTTTGGAAATGGAATTATTAGACCAGCAGTTGTAGAGACTAAGAGTCCTTTATACAAAGGGTATACATCTGTAATGATCTATGGAAAAATTACACCAAAAGAGTTTATTGATGAAGCTTTTACTTTAGATAACCTTTCAAAAGTAGAAAATTTAAGAAGATAAAATGAAAAAAATAATTCTTTATAGTGGTTTGATTGCTTTAGGTTTTTCCTCTTTGTCAGGATTAGAGGAGCATGGCTTTAGTATGGATGAATTTGAACAAATGGAGCTTAAAAATTATGACTTTAGTGGTTATACGAAGGTTCAACATAAACATCAAAGACTTAATGAAGATTCTTTGATGTACCCTTCTAAAAATAAAAATTCCCAAGAAACTTATCTTGGAGAGTTGTTTTTTAATTACAAATATTTTAAAGATCAGTTTACTTTTAATACTGATATAGTGGCACATTATGAAAATATTGATAATATCAAAGAAGATACTTACACAATTAATCAAGCAATAGTAACTTATAAATTTAATGATTTTAATGAATTGAATATTGGTAAAAAAACACCTAAATGGGGGAAAGGATACTTCTCTAGTCCTATTGCTTTTATAGATAGAACAAAAGACCCAAATGAACCTGAAGCTAATAAAGAAGGATTTACTGGAATAAACTATAAATTTAATAAAGTTTATGAGGGAGATCTGCAAAATATAGGTTTAGATTTCACCTATTTTCGTACAACTCAAGATTTTAATGAAGATTTCTATGCAAAGAATAGTAATATTTTGGCTTCAAAACTCTATTTTCTTTATAAAGATGTAGATATAGATATTGCCTATTTATATAGTGATGAAATTGCTAATAAGTTTGGAGTAGATTTTTCAACTAATATTAAAACAAATTTTGAAATACATGGAGAATTTGCACAACATGATGATGGTTACTACAACTATTTACTAGGATTAAAGTATTTGACTGATAGTGAACTAACTGTAATTAGTGAATACTTGTATCAAAATAAGCAACAAGTTGTAAATAAACCACTTTGGGATAACCAATATGTTATTAATAAAATAACGCAAAAAGATCCTTTCAATATTTTGTATTGGAGTGTTTATTTTATGAATAGCTTCAATCTTGATGATAAATCCCACCAAGATAATATAGGAGTTACTTATACAGGGTTTAAAAACTTGGGGCTTGATTTTTCATATACAAAAATGAGTGGTAAAAATAGTAGTGAGTATGGTGGAAAACTTATCGATAATTATACTTGGTTGCAAATAAAGTATAGTTTTTAATGCACATAACAATAGAAAATTTGGCTTAATGAAAAATTCTGGGGTCTAAAAACTTAGGTTAGCTTAGGTATCATCGGTTCAAAAAGGATTTATTTACAAATGGCT
>JGI10211J34971_10000771_pt1 | contig 26697 bp, 23 predicted proteins | sample Etolagsediment_FD_34971 | JGI IMG/M metagenome (IMG submission 34971)
AATAAACATAATAATATATTATATGCTGTTCCATATCAACATTTTACCAATTCAATTGAAAATTATTTCAGTATGTTAAAGTCAAGATTACAAAAGTTAGATGGATTAACACACGAAAAATTAAAAGAAAATATAGAAAAAGTAATAAGATATATACCAAAGAAAATATGAAAATATATTTAAGGGAGCATATAATAGAACAGAAAATTATGTAAAGAAACCATCAAATAGAACATGAAAACTAAAAAATTACCTTCCTTAAAATCGGCGTTTTAAATGTGCAAAGATGTAATATATTTTATTACACATATTTTTGAATAATTATATATAATGAATAAGAATAACAATTATGAGCGTTGTTTTTCTTCTTGTGTATATACATTTTCATGGATGATGAATAAAAGTCCTACTAAGTTAATTCAATAAATTATTACTCTTTCTGTGTATTCAACTAAAGAAAAATATAATCATAGTGAAGTAATATTTATTAATGATATTAGTAAAATTGATGACATTTATGATTATTATTGATTTTATTTATATATAATAAATAAATCTAAATAATTAAAAATTTATTATAAATGTTTATTATAATATATACGCAAATATACTATAATAATAATTAGTTTTTTTATTTTTCTTCATATAGTTCAGCTTTTTGAATAATTTCTGCTGTAGATTTATCAACCGCATAAACATCTTTTCCTTTTATTTTTTCTTCTTTTTCCATTAATTCAGCTAATTTTATATATAATTTATCTGATGAATTTTCTACTTTTTTATAAATAAATGCTGTACTTAAAAAACTAAAACGCTTTTCATCTTCTGACATAGCTTCTACTTTTTCCTTGTTTTTTTTTAACTCTTCTTCACTTAAATTCATGATATTTTTTCCCTCCATTAATTCATTATAAAAATCTTCAAATGGTTTTTGAATTACTTTTTCAAATCCATATTCATTCATAATTTTATCAAAATATTTAAAATTAACTAAATATTCTTTATGAGTTACACCAATTGATTTTACTAATACATCAATTTCTTTTCCTAAATTTGGTTTTTTATCTGTAAAAGCTATTTTTGATTTATATTTTTTTTCTATTTTCCACATTAATTCACCTCCTTTTTTATGACCCATTATTTCTGTTTTGTCTTTTAATTGATTATAAATAACTTCACCATCAAATGTTGTTCCAATAACATGTCCACCAATTTTAAGTGTGTCATTCATATTCTGAATAATTGTGCGTAATGTTATTTCATTTTGAAAAAAATAATGAATACAAAACATTAGACTAACAGTATCAAAATAATATTTTTCAGGAATAAATTTTTTTACATATATTTTATCACTTTCTGATATTCCACAAGCTTGATATGGAAAAATAAGTTTGCTTGTATCTGAACGAACATAGTATGATTTTGGTTTAGGACGTGCTACTGTTTTATAAAAATTTTGAGCATATTTTACAGCATCTCCATCTACTTCAAGACCAACAACTTCTGCATAATTCATTAATTTAATTTTTGTAATATCAACACCTTTACCAGAACATAAATCTAATAATCGTCCATGCATACCAGATGAATAATCATACAAATAATTAGGGGATGTAAAATAATATAATTGATATTTAATATAAAAATTATGAAAATTTTGATAAGGTAAACGTTCTCTAAATTTGTTATCATTATTTGTGATATGTGAAAAATAAGATTTATTTTCTTTTAAATCTATATTAGAAATATCTATTTTTCCAGTTGTAATCATTTCATCGGTTACTGGATTTTTAATGGATCTGAAAATATCATTTGCAACACGGTCAAAATTACCAAAAACATTTTCACCACTTTTATATAAGTTAGTTTTATCTTTTCTAAAACGATATGGTTTCCATTTAAAACCATTTTCACACGATTCGTCAAATCCAAATTCAACAATAGTATCATCCATTAATTCTTCTGAGTCATTTGTTAATGGATCATTACAATAAATTTTTTCATTTCCATCTATAAATAATTTAGCACTATTATTATCATCTAAATAAATGTCTGGATTATGATAAGGATTAAATAAAACTGGTTTTACTTTATCAACCATTTTTTTTTGATTTTTATTAAAAGTATTTTCAATAGCTCCTACATATAATTCTAATGTTCGATACATTTTTAATGATTGTTCTTTAATAGAATCTGCTCTTGTTACTTTTTCTATAAAAGGACTATTTATAATTGAACCTTCTTCATCTTTAACATATTTAACTAAAAAATCAATTGTATTTAAATAAGATGGTTTCCATTTAAATAGTGAATCCCATGTTCCTCCTCGTAAAGGATAATGTTCCATAATTGGACATAATATAATTCCATCCACATTATAAGGATTTGCTTTTCGTGTTGACCATATATTCTTTATTTTATCAAAAATATCACTTCCATCATTTCGCAATGAATATTCATATGGTTTTTTTTTGTTTTCTATATAATTATTAGTATTTTGAAATTGTGGTAATATTTGATGATTTTTATCATGTAGAAATCTATCTAAATAATCAATACGTCCTAAGTATTTTTCTTCAATGGAAGAATCTTTTTTAAGTGTTTTTAACCATCTTTTTCTTATATCTTCTCCTTTATTAAATAACATATCATAAGCATAAAAAATTTTATTAGTATCAGTATTAATTAATTCACCCTCAATTATTGTATTTTTATATGTTTTATTTATTTGTCCATTAGATATTACGTGAAATTGATTATTTATTAAATATTGCTCTCCCTCATTATTAATAAATAACAAATATCTTTCACCATCTGCCTTTAGTGTTACAGCATAACGATTATAAATATTTTTAATTTCACTGGTATTTATCATATTTTCTTTGTGTATTGTTTTTGGATTTGCCGCAATAAATTTATTTTTTAAATATTTATTTTGATTATTATTAATTTGGACAAGTTCTAAATAATCTTGAACTACTTTTTCTTTAATTTTATTTCCAATCAATATAATATTTCCTTCAATTTCACTTAAAATTAAATAAACATATGTTAATAAATCATCTATATTATCTTTATGAACATTATTATTTATTTCAATTTCTATTTCATATTTTGATATATTATTAATAGTATTTGAATCATGGAAATTATTTCCATATCCTGATTTTACATTTGTTAAATCAATAAAAAAAGAATCGTCTTCAGCATGAATTCTATATCTATTTTTAAATCGAAAATATTTAGGTTTATTATCTGATTTTAAAATATTAATATCTTTTTTAATTATTTTTTCTTTAGGTATTTCTTCATTTAAAGATATACGTAAATCAAAATTTGAATCATCAAATGTATCTATTTTTTCTTTTTCAATATAGCTATATGTATTTTCAGCTAAGTCTTGATTTAACCAGAATTGTTTAATATTGTCAGATCCGGATATAGTCATTCTTGATTTTGTATTATTTGAATTTATAAATATATCTAAATCATTAATCATATCATATTTTAATCCTTTGCCATTATTTAATTTTGAAAATGTTAATTTTTGAAAAATATTTTTATAAATTTGATAATTTATTTTATTTGAAGAAAATCGTATTTCGAGTTCATATGTTTTTTTTTTTTTAGATTTTTCAAATAATAATTTTAATTTATGATATACTTTTTCGGAAAGATCCATATTACTAATATATAATATATTCTATTTTTAAATAGCTTTTAATTCATTAATTAATTCTTCTTTTTTTTTTAAAATTAAATTAGTTGTAATGAGTGATTTTTTTTTAAGTTCAATATTATGTTTTATTGCGAGATTCTTTAATTCTTCTAATTTTAATTTTGATAAATAAGAATTCATATATAATGGATTTTTATTTATTTGTATATTTTCTTCTTTAATATTTTCATTACATTTTATTTCATTAATAACATGATTTTTAGATTCTTTAATTTCTTCTTTAGTATTTTCGTTATATTTTATTTCATTTATATCATTATTATTAATTTCTTTATTTTCTTGTTTATTATCACTATTATCATTTTTTAATTCAATTTTACTTAATTCATCAATTAACTCATCTTTCTTTTTTAAAATTAAATTACTTGTAATAGATGATTTTTTTTTTAGTTCAATATTATGTTTAATTGAAAGATTCTTTAATTCTTCTAATTTCAATTTTAATAAATAGGATTTTAAGTATAATAATTCATTAATAGTTTTTGGTATAAGTTTATTATTTATTTCAGTAATATTATTTTCATTAATTTCTAATTCATTATTTATTTCAATATTATTAGTTTCAGAATCTAATATTTCAATATTATTTTCAATTATAGGAATTTCTATTTTATAAAAATTAATAAAAATATCTAAATAGTTTTTTAATTGTTCATATGAAAATCCATTATTATTATTATTATTATTATTATTATTATTATTATTAATCAATGGATGATAAATATTATCTTGATTTATAAGAATATATGTTTGTATATATTGATTAAAATGAATACCATATTTATGACACAAATAATACTCTTTATTATCAAAATCTATTTTATTATTAATAATACTTATTATAAAAATATTAATTCCTAGATAATCAGCAACATATTGTTTAAATAAACAAATTGTTGATATATCAATCTTAAAATTATATAAATCTTGTAAAGTTTTCATAATTTTTTCTTTATTGAATTTTCTATTTTTATCATAATTATATAAAAAATATAAATCTTTTTTAATTAAATCATCATCCATTTTTTTAATTAATGTTTTCATTATATTTTTTTTATTAGTAAAAGATTCAATAGAATAATATTCATTTCCAATATGAAAAATACTATTTAAAAATGTAAATAATTCATTTTTATTTTCTATTTTTTTATGAATAGAATAATTATTAACATTTTCACCAAAAAAATAAACTAAAGGATTTGTCTGATTATTTATAGTTTTTATTAAAATAGATGTTTCTGTTTCATTATATTTTTTAATATTCAATATACTATTTTCATTTCTTTGAAAATTTTGAATTTTTTCATAAAATTTATTTTCAATTTTTTCTTGTTTTTCATTTAAAAAATTAGCAATATAATTAACACTTAACATTATTTTATTTATTGTAATTTAGTTTAATAGTTATAAGTAGTAATTCTATTTTAAATTAATTTTATATAAAATAAAATCATATTTTATTTTTTAGTTAAATATAAAATATTACAAAATATTAAAAATATTAAATTATAAAATGGTTGAGTTAATATTGAGTTACTAAAGAATTAGTATCTTTAATAGATTTAATTATTCTTGCTTTTTTACCAGTATATTTATTTTTTTTTTTTTTTAAATTAATTTTATCATCCAAATCTTTTTCATCATCACTAGAAAAACATAAATACTCTTCAATATTAATATTATTATAATCATTAATTAATTCTTCATCAATTTGTTTATAATTATTTTTATCAATAAACAATGAATGTGATAAATTTTCTTTAATTTTTTCATTTTCATTATTTTCTTTTTTAATACTTTCTAAATAGCTATCTTGTTTTTTTAATTCATCTTTTTTATTTTTAATAAAATCTAAAAAATTAAATATTTTATCAATTATTTCGATATCAATATTATGTAGATTAATAAAAACACCATTATTATTATCACTATATAGGCAATTTTCTTTTTGTAAAATATTAAATATTTCAATGTATTCTAAATTAGATAGATTTTTTGAAATTTCAATTAATTTTTTTTTTTTTTGAATTATTAATTTATCTTCTGAAATATTTTCAAAATCACATATATTATCGTCATCATATATATTATTATTACTAATATTTAAATTATTATTTTGTTCTTCTAGTATATTATTATTATTTTTTACATTTTCTACGATAAATATATTCATAATAAGTTTATTATTATTATGAATATAAAATTATTATTAAAAAAATACGAACTTTTTATTCATAATCATTTTCTAATTCTTCATCTTCATCTTCATCTTCATCTTCATCTTCATCTTCATCTTCATCTTCATTATTAATTATTTCTTCTAAAATATTTCCTTCTTCATTATCCATTTCATCATCAACTTCATAATTATACTTATCATCATCATCATCTTCTTCAACTAATGATTTAATATCATCATCAATATCATCTATCTTGTTGTTTTTTTTAGATATTATTTCATTATTATTTAATATTTCACTATCATCCGTAAATATATCACTTAAATTATCATCTAAATCACCTTCAATAAATTTAATATTATTACCATGATCATCAATTAATTTAGCTGTAACTTCAATATGTTTATCATTTAATGAAAATTTTTTATCAATAATAGAAACTTTAATAATATCATCAACATTGATATTATCTAATAAATTTGGATTAAAATGAAATTGTTTTCCAACAATAATTGTTATTGGTCCATTATTACCTAATAAACCTAATTTATTAATAAATTTTACTTCACAATCAATAATATTATTAATTACAGGATTACATATATTAGCTTTAAATAATATGTCATAATTTACATCACCCATAAATCTACTACCATTTATATATCCAATACTTTTCTCTATTATTTCAATTGAATTTGGTTGAATATATCCCTCACTAATACATTTACCTTCAAATCTTTGTTTTAAATAATTTATTAAATATTCATTTATATTATTATTTAAATATTTAGCTTGAACTATAACTTTTTGTTTTATAAGAGATGAAAAATAAATATTTTCTAAATAATTTTGAGAATTTTCTGTATCCATTATTATATGTATTTATATTAGTTTATTTTTTTTAAATATTTATATCATTTTTTTATTTTTTAATATAAAAATTTGTTATAATTTAAAGGTTTATTTATAATATATTTATATAAAATGAAAGTTGATTATAATACATTTATTTTAAATATTGATCAGTTTAATACTGAACAATATTTAGATAATAATCCAGAAATTGAGCAAAATTTTAATCAATTTTATAGTTATTATTTAATTTTATATGATGAAGAAAAAAAAAAATATAATGCAAATACGATTAAATTTAAAAAGTCAATTATGGAACAAAAAAATAATAAATATACAAAAATAACACGTGATAATGATGAATTTAAAAAAATATGTAATATTGAAAATATTAAAGATGCAGATGAAAAATTTTTAATAATTATACGTGGTTATTTAAATAAAATTTGCGATGAAACATATGATAAAGTAAATAAACAAATAATTGATGAATTAATTAATTATGAAAATATTCATATTTTTAGTTTATTATCAAAAGAAATTATTAATAAATGTATTTTTGATAGTAAATATAGAAATTTATATATTAAATTATGTAATGTAATTTGGTCAAATAGAGAATTACATTATAATTTAATTACAATTAAAAAAAATAATTATGATTATTATTGGCATTTAAATGGTGATGATAATAATAATGATTCAGAAATTACTCAATATGGACCTTTTAAAAATGAATCTAGTGTTAAAAATGATGCTTTTAAAAAAATAAATTTTAAAAAATATTTTCTAAATTATATTCAAAATTTATTTAGTAATAAAAAAATAGATATATATAATCTTGAAGATGAACAATTTTTTGACGAAAAAAAAAAAATAATATCATTGTGTGAATTAATAGCGATTTTATTTATTGAAAAACATATTAATTTTAAAATTATTAATATTGTATTAATTAATCTTTTACATTTAAATAATAATTTTGATCCTATATCTGAAATTGAATTTGAATTAATTGATTTAATATTATCTAAAATAAAAGAAAAAAGTATTTATTTTAAATTTAGTGATTTTAATATATTATTAAATGAATATATTCAAATATTAAATTTACAACTTGATACTGATATTTCAAAAAGATCTAAATTTTTTATTAATAAAATAATATTATTATTAACTAATTTGTTAAATGATAAAGATAAAAATAATTTACAAACTAATCAAACATATATTCAAAAAATAATTCAAAATAATAGTAAAAATTATTTTTCTACAATTGATAAAAATACTTCCTTAAATAAAAATATTGAACAAAATAAATTACATTATAATGAAGATAAATTTTTAGATTATTTATATAAACAAAATTTAGAAGATGTAATATTTTATATAGAACAATTAGATGAAAATAATAAATATAATTGTGTTAAAAAAATGATTTCATTAATAATAGATAAAACAAAAAAATACAGCTTACACTTTATTCATAATATATTAGAAAATTTAAATAATAAATCAAAAAATTATCATTTATTATTACTAAAAGAAATAAATTTAATTATTGAAAATATTACAGATATTATTTTAGATGTACATGATATAAAAGATATATTGATAAAATTATTAAATAACATTAATTATGATGTTAAAAAAAAAGAAGAACTTTTATTAAATATTAATAATAATTTAAATCAAGATTCTGACGATGATTCAGATGAAGACAGTGATTCTAAATGGTAATAATCTTTTGTCCAGAAACATTTTTCTGGATATAATGGTGTATATTTTTTAATATCTTTTATAAAAATTTCTTGCTCTATAGACCATTCATCATTAACTTTTCTGTCTTTTTCTAAAGTAATTATTTTTTTATGAAAATCAATACCTAAATATGCAACATTAATATTTAATTCTTTTGATATTATCCAATATCCTTTACGTATTGTTGTTGTTAATTTACGTGTTCCTTCTGGTGCAATAAATAAACAGAAATTATCTTTATTTTTTAATTTTTCAATAATTTGTTGTGTTAAACCGTTTTTTAAAGGATTTACACTTATTATTTGAACTTTATCATCGATAAAAATTAAAAATGGAGTAATTATAGATTCAAATAATTTTTTCATCAAACAAAATAATTTATATTTATTATAAAAGTATCCATAATAAATTATCATACCAATAAAAAAATCATATATTGTAGTATGAGAACTTATTATTATTAATTTAGATGGTGTGTTAGATATATCAATATTTATTTTAAATTCTAAATATTTTAATATTTTTTTACAAATTATAGATGTATAATTATAAAAAAAAAAATAAATAAAACCAATATATAGAATGATTTTCATAATTATTATTAATATAATTTAATATATTAATAATTATTTATATATATAATAATTTTACTTTATCTTTTATGAATAAATAAATTATAATAAATAAATTATAATAAATTATAATAAATTATAATAAATTATATTTATAATATATTGTATTTATATTATATATTTTTTACTTATCTAACAATTAATTTTTGATTTATTTTTTTAAAATTTTGATTAATTTGATTATCTTTATTTTTCATATTTATTTGACGTATTCTTTCTTTTTCATTATTTTCAAATTCTATTTTTTTATAATATTTTTGTTCATTTTTATTTGCTTTAAATGAAATTTTGGATCGTGAATTTTCTAATTGTTCTACTGAATCATACGTTTTAATATTTACACTATTTGGGTCAATTAATAAATTTTCATCAAAATAAGCTGATTTTATATCTGTAAATGATAAATTATTATTATTTGAAAATCCAAAACCTTCCGAATTTGTTGTTCCTAATAATTCAGTAGAAAGTTTACTAGAAGAATTTAAAACAACAGGTTCTTGAAATTTAATTAATTTTTCTTTATCTTTATTTTTTTTTAATTCATTAAAATGAGCATTAAATACATCTTGACTTACTTTAGAATTTAACATATTCATTTTATCATCATTATCATTTTTCATTAAATCATTATATCCATAGTTATTTTCATCATCTAATTTATATTCTTCAAAAATTTTATTAAATTTATTAATATTAAAATTATCTTTATCTAAGTGAATATTTACAACATTTTCATTAATATTATCTACATAATCTTGTTTTATTATTTCACGATTTAATTTAGTTTCATGTTCATTAACTTCTTCAGATTTTTTTAATAAATAAATATAAGCATTTGTAATTAAATTAAACAAATCTGATGTATCTTTATTATTATAATTTTTATCTGGATGATATTTCAATGCTCTTTTTTTATATGCTTTTTTAATATTTTGAATATTATAATCATTATTTTCAATACCTAAAATTTCCCATGGATTATAATCTTTTTCAAACATTTTAATCTTATCATTTAAATATTTATTTTTATTATTATAATTTATATTAAAGTTTTTCTTTTGTTCTAATTGATATTCTTCAAAATCTTTTTTTTCATTTTCTAAACTTTTTTTACAATTATCTAATTCATCATTAAAATTATAAGGATCAAATTTTATATTATCAAAATTTGGTTTAGGATTATTTATTAATGTATTTGAAGATGTTGGATAACTTATAAAATTATCATATTGTTGGTTATTTTGTTGTACATTTATAAGATTTCGATTTACAAGTTGATTATTTAATTCTGTATTTTTTTCCTTTAATTCATAATTATAATTTGTAAAATCTTGATAATTTTGTTTAATTGGAATTTTTATTATATTATTTCTATGATTATTATCAGTTAAATTATTATATTGTAATAATTTAGTAGTTATATTTTGTTTATCAATAATATTTTGTTTAGCAATAATATTTTGCTTATTATTTTGTTTATCAATAATATTTTGCTTAGTATTTTGTTTATCAATAATATTTTGGTTATTGTGTTGATTATTTATAATACTTTGTTTATTTTTTTTTTTAATAATATAAGATGTTTGGGTAGGTACAGATTCTTGATTACCCATAATATATATAAATAGTAAATGAAATTTTTTTTTATTTTTTACACAACTTCAATTTTGATTTTATCAAATAAATTTTCCTCTTGTGATAAAATAAATATTTTTATATTTATTTTTTGATGAATATAATAGTAAAATAATTTATTTTCATATGTATATTCAATATATAATTCCTCTTTTTTAATATATATAGTTTTTTCTAATTTATAATGAAATAAAAGTATTTTTTCATCTAATTTATATTTTGGAATAAATATACGTATATAATTTTCATGTATTTTTGATATATACCCATATGTTAAAATTGGCTCGTTATTCTTATGTAAATAAATAAAATCTAGTCTATTTTTTTTTCTATAAAATTTTTTTAAATTTTTCTCATAGTAATTTACAAAATCTATTTTTTGTGTTAAATCTTCTTTAGAATACATATCTTTTTTTCTAATAAATAAACATTGATTAAAAAAATCTACGCATCTTCTCATTGGAGATGTAAAATGAGTATAAAAAGAATTATTCATTTTAGAATGAACTTGTTCTTGTGTATTATTATAAATTTGATAAGAAGCACTTTGTTCATCAATATAATTTAAATAATTAATATATGATTCATCTAAATCTTGTTTTTCATCTAATTTTATTTTTAATTCTTGTTTTGTTTCAAATTTTTGATTTGATTGATGAACACGTAATATTATATTAGTAATATTATTATTATTTATTAATATTAATGCCATTTTTTTATTAGTATATATCATCCATTGTTCAACTAAAATATGTGAATCAATATAATCTAAATGAAAAAATGATTTAGTAAGATTCATAAATTTATTTAGTAAAATAGAGTTAGTTGTATTTTTTTTTAATAATTCATTAAATTGTTCATAATGATAATTATATTCTACGTAAACAATTGTTTCTTTTATTTGTTCATCAATAATTTCATTATTTTTTATTTTTAAAATAAAACTTATTGAAAATCTAAAATTATTTTTCAAAAAAGAACATAAATCATTAGCATATTTTGACGAAATTAAATCTATATTTGGATTAATATATATAGTAGAAACTCTTTGAAATAATTCATTTATATATGAATCAAAATTTAAAAATTTATAAGGATATGAAATATGAATTCCTACTTCTTCATAATCTTCATATAATTTATAATGAAATCCATCATCTAAATCTTTTGAACCTTCTGGATCTATACAAAATATAGAATAATCTAGTTTTTTAGAATCTAATTGTTCAATTATATTTTTGTGTTCTTGTAATAATTTTAGATCATATTTTTGTTGTTTACGAAATAAATCATAATGATACAATAATGCTTTTAAATCATTATCTTTATTTCCAATAGGACCTAATATTTCAATGATATTACCAAAAGGCTGCTTTTCATTTATTTCCCATGATTTAAATTCAATTATTGCATATACATTCATATTTGATTTACTTGTTGAACATACATAAAAATTAGGATATTGTTTATTTGTTGGTTTAAATAAGTATATTTGTTTATTATTTTTAATTCCATATTTCATTTTAGATTGTAAACATAAAATACCTGGTATAATTTTATTGCATCTTTCTTTTATATTAATCACTTCATTATTTTCATCTATATATACAATATCATTAATTAATGCACGATTATTTTTAATTTCTATTTTATTAACATAAAATATGTCATCTTTTTTTGTAAGTATTCCAGAAATATAATTATTATATTCTGGAATAGTACTGTATTTATTGTAATAATTCATATTATAATAAATAATAAATTTTAGTTATAACAAAAGTAAAAATCATTTTTTATATATTTTTTATAAAATTACATTTTTTCAACCATTTTTTTAGCACATTCAGCAATAACACCAAGATCTTTTTTAATTGCTTTTAAAGTTTTATTATGACCAATAAATTCAGAATGAAGTAAACTTATATATTCTAAAATATTATTTCCTTCTTGATCTTCTAATAATGTACACATTCCTTTATAAAATTCATTTTCAGATAGATCAATTGCTACATTACTACTTGCTGTACTTTGTTCTTCTTCACCACCACTTTGTTCATCATCATCATCATCATTACTTTCACTTTGAACACTGCCATCATTTTCATCTTGTTCGATACTAATTTCGTTTATATCTTCGGTTGATTCCATATTAGATAATTTTTCAGTTGTGCTCATTTTATAATTGTATATATATATTTTACTTTAAGTATATTTAACAATATATAAAAAAAGAATAAAAAATAATAAAATAAATTTTATTTTTGAAATAATATATAATGATAATTTATTAATTATATTAAAAATACATAATTTATTAAGATTATCAAGATTATCAAGATTATTATTATGATTATTATTTAAATAAAAGTTTAATATAGATGTAGATGATGATAAGTTATATTTAACATTTTTTCTTTTAATAATTAATGAAATATTTTTATCCATTATTTATAATTATATTTATATTTTTAAACCTTTGTAAATTTACAGATTTAAAAAAAATACTCCATAACTACTTTAATATAGTAAGAAATAATTGCAATTATAATAATTAAAAACATTAAATAAAGTAATTTTTTATTTTTATTATCATTTAAAATAAGAATATTTGGTTTATATAAATATAATAAAACTATTAATATGATATAAATAAATATAACAAATTTTAAATCAAATATCATATATTAATTATTTAGATATATTTTTTATTTTTTATTTCCTTATTAAATATATAATAAAAATAAAAATGAAGCATCGAGTAATTATTTTATTTTTTATATTGATTTTTTTATTTTATATATTCAATACTAAAATATTTGAAAATAAAGAAACATTTTTAACTTATTATTTACCATTTTATAATGTAGAATCAAGTTTATTGAATAATTTCTATAAATATCATAATTATAATAAAAATTATTTTAAACATAAAATTGACTTTAATAAATTAGTAATAGGTTCATCTCCTTATTCTTTTATTTTTAACAAAATTATTTCTCGAATTATTATAAATAAAACATTAAATAATGAAATAAGTTCAATAATAATTAAAAATAGAATGAAATCAATAAATTTATTATATGAAAATAAAATAAACCTTTTAATTGTTAATTTATTATTAATTAGTGAATATAATCAAAAATATAGTAATCGTTTAGATACTATGTATGTAATTTCAAATTTGTATAAATCTTATTTAATAGTTATGACAAAATTAAAATATAATATTTATAGCTTAGATAAAATACCATATCAAACAAAAATTGGTATTTTAAATGAAGAAGACAGTATATATTTTTATATTAATAAATTATTAAAAGATTTGAATTATAAAAAGGATGATATGAAAATTATTATTTATAATTCATTAAAAGAATTACATAAAGGATTACTAAATGACGAAGTTAATGTTATTATACATGGAACAAGTTTACCAAATAATGAGTTAGCATCATTCATAAATTATGATTATACTAGAGAAATAATAATAATTCCTTTTAAATTAGAACAACAATTACAAGAATCTTTCTTAGCAAAAAATAGTTTTTTTGAAATAGATACATTTGATTTAAATCAAATATCAGCTAGTTATTTACCAAAAAAATTTTCAAATTATTATTATTTTACATATAAACCTGATATGCCTATTTTAAGTTATCAACATTATTTAATAACTAATAATAAAATTGATAATGAAACAGTCTCAAACATAACTTCAGTATTACTTGAAAATATTTCTGCGATCAATAATATATTACCTACAGAATTTAAAATAGAAAGAATTGGTCCACGTCCAAATATATCACGTTATATTCTGTATAACCCAACAACACTAAAAATTTTTGAAAAATATGGTTATATTACTAATAATAGTAATCCAAATTGTAAATTATTAGTTGGTGTAAAAGAGTGTACAAATAAAACTTTAGAAAATAATGGATTATTACTAAAATAATAATAATATTTATTATTCTTTTTTTTTAGGAATTAACTTATAACTATTTTTTCCTTTAGTTACAAAATTTAATTGTAAATCATAATTTTTCCTATTTAAAATATCATCTGTAAATGCATAATCAGGACTTTTTAAAAAAGGATATTTAGATTTATTATTTTGTTCTTCACAACAATTACCTAATTCCGAAGCAGTAGCGTGAAATTTATTATTATTGCAATTATAACATAACGGTTTTCGTGTTTCATCACTTACATAATAATGATAACCAATATTAAGCATATTTAATGGTAATTGACATTTATTATTTACACAACCACCATAATTATTTGGATAATTTTTATTACTTTTATAAAATGGACATTCTTCATCTTTAGAACAAGGTTTATCATATAAACCAACATTTTTAGGTCTTCCAAATGGATCTAATGTAGATTCACATGTTTCTCTTGAATAATATGGTAAAAAAACATCATCATATGATTGACTATTATTAATATTAATATTAAAACAAGCATATTGGTTTATCAATTTATGAGATTCTTTTGTTTTATTTTCTATATCTACTATATAATCTGAATTAGTAATACGAGGACTAAAACTGTTAAAGTTTTTATTTAATACAAAGAAATTTTGTTGATTTTGAAAATTATCAGCACCAGTTGGTAATAAAAAATCTTCATTTGCATTTACACCTACATATTCTGCTTTAACAATAATTAATTTTTTATTTAATTTTAATCCAATATAAGAAAATGTTGGTATATAATAATTTTTTTCTTGAAATAATCCAATTTGCATAATGTATACTGGAATATTTTTATTATTATNCAAATACATAATATTTAAAATTTTATAATATATAATTTGAAAATCAACTANTCCATAAATAATTTTATCTTTTTTAGAAACAATATATTGTTGTTTATCATTTATTCTTCTTAAAAATTCTAAATTTAATTCATTAATTAATTTTATAGGAGANTCTATATTTTTATATTCAAATNTAGTAATTACAGATGGACTATATTTTGTCCATTGTTCTTTATCTGTTTTTTTATTCATTTGAATAATAAAAAAATTAACTTCATAATAATAAGAAACTTTTTCTTTAGTTATAGGATTTAAATTTAGTATTTTAGAACGTTTAAAATAATTATCGTCTTTATTATTTATCATTGACACCAATTTTTTATAATCAATTAATCCAACTGAATAAGAACGATTACCAAATTCAGAAGTTGGTGGTAATTTTAATAGATCGCTTGATATAGGAATTGGTTCATTAGTGGTCATAACACTATTTGATTCTAGTGACCAATCTTTCCAATAATTATCACATCCACTATTTTTAATATTTGATTGCGGTTTATAAGAATAATGTACATTGCTATTATTTGGTACTCCTTGGCTATTATATTTTGGAATGTAACAATAATGTTCAATATTTTTAAAATAAATATTTAATAAATAACATAAGTATATAATAACAATAATAAGAATAATATAGATATAACTATTCATATAATAATAGGATAAAAAATAACTGTATTTATATTTTTTATTTTTTATTTTTATTTAAAATTTCGTAATATTTTTTAGTATCTGATGCCTTTAAATAAAAATTTTTTTGAGAATTTTGATTATTTTTTTTTATAATAGACTCAAATAGTTTTAATAAAGAAACAGTACTTACTTGATAATTATAATTTAATTGTTTATCATTAAAAATATGGAATGCATTATTTACTCCACCTTTATTAGATTGAACAAAATGTATTGGAATTTTATTTTTCATTATATTTAATATAAATATATTTTTATTCCTAAAATAAAATATAAATTAATGGGAACAAGATATACATTCTTCGGATGAATTATTATTAAATGCTTCATTTAATTCTTCATTTAATTTTTCTTCATTACATTCTTCATCTTCATTACATTCTTCTTCATTAGATTCTTCTTCATTAGATTCTTTTTCATTAGATTCTTCTTCATTAGATTCTTCTTCATTAGATTCTTCTTCATTTTCATTATATTCTTCATTATCACCAGTATTTTCAAAATTTCCTTGGTTCATATTTTTCATCATTTCTTCCATGTTAAAACCACCACCATTCATTCCTTGCATCATTTGTGACATATCAAAATTTGAACTTGTATTTTCATCTTCATCGTCCTCAGTTTTCCAATAAGACCAATTAATTTTAATATTATTTTTATATAAATTTTTTACTTTTGTTAATTGTATCCATTCTTCTTCTTCTTCTTTTTCTAATATTATTTTAATATTATTTTCATTATATTGAATATTATTATTACAAATTGATTTAAATAATTCAAATTCTATGTTGTATAGTTTTTCATTAGACATACAACTAAAATTAATATTATTATCACATATACAAATATTTGGCTTACTATAATTCATAATTTTAATATCAATTATAATTTTTTTTCCATATTGATACCATAATAATGAAGGAATATAAACGTTATTATTAAATGCACTCATTTTATTATAATTAATATTTAATATTTTTTTTTTAAATTCATTTATTATAAAAATCTAATATAAATAATAGACAATATAATGAAAAAAAAAATGAATTTTTATAATAATTATATTTTATATTATATATTTTTAATAATATTTATTCTTTTTATTTTTTATTTATTCAATTTTAATAAAAATTTTTATTTAAAAAAAAACGTAGAAAGTTTTACCAATAATAAAATATATTTTAATAAAAATAAACCAATAATATGGAAATATTGGGAGACACCATATGGCAAAAAAAAACCTGGTTATATAGATTTATGTGAACAAAGTGTAATACATAATTGTAGTAATTGTTTTAATATTATTTCTTTAAATGAAAAAAATGTGACTGAATATATTCCAGAAATTAAAAACTATTCTTTACAAAAATTATCAATACCTCAAAAGGTTGATTTTTATAGATATTTATTATTAGATAAATATGGTGGCATTTGGATTGATGCTGATATTATTGTTTTAAAATGTTTATGTCCTTATTATAAACATTTACAAAACGTAGATTATGTTGGCTTTGGATGTGGATTTAATAAACAAAAATGTAAAGAAACAATGAATGGCTACAGTCGTCCATTAAATTGGTTAATGATGTCACGTCCAAAAACTGACTTTATTCAATGTATAAAAAAACACGCTGAAAATAAAATACTAAATCAAGATAATATTGCTTATCATGGAATTGGTAAAGAAATCTTGGCACAATGTCATGATAAATTACAAAATGAAAAAAATTGGAAATATCATCATATTTCATCACAATGTCAAGAATATGACTCTTTTGGTAATAAATTAAATCGTATATTTACAAATTTTAATAATAATGATTGTAGTGAAAGATTCTTTTTTCCTTTTTATAATACATCTCCTGGACTTCCAGACTGGTTTAAGAATTTAAGCGCGGAAGAATTAAAAGAAAGCACATTAAATATACAACCAATTATACAAGAAGCATTTAGGTATAAAAAAATATGTGAATAAATGTATTTAGTTATAAAATTATAAATTAAAATAAATTATAAATTAAAATAAATTAAAATAAATTATAAATTAAAATAAATTAAAATAAATTATAAATTAAAATAAATTATAATTTATTTTATGATACTTAAAAATATATATATAAATTAATAATATGAATAATATTGAAGATTATAAAAAATTAATATTAATTAAAAAAGATGCGCAAGAATTAAGAAGTTTAATTTTTCATGAAAATAATAAAAATGATTGGATAAAGTTATTTGTATTATATACAATGTTTCTTATGTATCAACATCTATATTTAATTTATAGCCATATGGATATGATTTTAAAATCAGACTCTAATGATTTTAAATCAGATTTTTTGAAATTATATTTATTTTTCTTTTTAACGATGAATTTAAAAGGAGTTTATGGTAGTATGATTTATAACATTGGTCGTCTAGATACAAAATTAGCATGTAATATGCACAAAAATATGGGTGAATATTTTGATTACTAAATTAGTGATGCCAAATATAAACCATAGTAATAATAATATAAACATATATCTTCATTTTTATAATTATAAGCAGCATAATGAAAATATATTATTATCATAATGATATAATGTATTTTATTAAAATTATACGAAATAAAATCTTGAGATACTGGTAAAATCGGTATATTAAATATTATTTCTTTTTGATTAAATGTTTCTAATAATGGTATTTCATTATTATAAATAGAAAATAATATCATTGCTTTATCCATTTCCTTAATAAATAAAGTAGATTGATTAAAATCTATACGTAAATTTTTAAATAATAAACTATTATCTTTTTGGTTAATTAATATATTTGAAAAAATACAATCGCCATGTATAAAATAATATTCAAATTTATCAATCGTAATAAAGTAATCAAAAATTTTTCGAAATAAGCTATTTAATGTTTTTTCAAAACTATCAATATGTATATTATTTACTTTTTGAAATTTTGGAAAATTTTTTATAATTATATCTATATTTTCATATAATTGATTTGTTTTTTCATAAAAAAAATTATTAATATTATTTAAAAATTCTATTTTGGGTATTTTTTTAAATCCTATTTGATTAATTAATGATATATATTCAATAATTTTTATAATAAGTTTTTCATTATAAGTTATATATTTAATATCATTATTAATTTGAATATGTTTATATTCTTCATTTAATTCAAGTAAATAACCTATTTCATAAGATTGAAATATAGGGGTGAAAAAAAATTGCACTATTTTTTGTTTTAATAAAAATTCTAAATATGCCTTTTCTTTTTTAATTATTTGTATACCTTTATCATCATTGCTGTAAAAAAGTAATTTTTGATTATTAAATTCTTCATTTATTTTATAAATTTTTTTTTTATAAAAATAATAATTTTGTACATTTACGTTAAATAATAAATTATTATTAATAAATGAATTTAATTTAACTTCTTTAATATAATTTTCATCTATATATTTTTCAATTGAAATAAAATTAGGATGTAATGGTTGTTTATTATTAATTATTGAAATAAAATCTTGAAAATAATAAGCATATAGATGACTTTGATTTTTAGTAATATTATTATTATATTCAGTTGATAGAAAATATTTTATTATATATTTTTCATCATTTATATTAGTATTATTTATTATTTCATTACTTGGATTATTTATTAATTGAACATTATCAATTATTTCTTTTGAATAATAAGGACAATTACATATAATAAAATCTTTATATGTTAATGAATATTTTGGAAATTCATATTTCAAATTAATAACAACTTGATAATCAAATGATAAATAATCATTATTATCATAATAATTTATAAATAGTTTTTTTGAAGTAAATTTATATTTTTGGTAAAATAATGTTATATGTTCATATTTTTTAGGTATAATTAAATATATTATATCAATATATGAAAACCAATATTGTATAACATAATTATAATAATTAACTAATTCATAATGTTGAATATAAAATGAAATAAATAGTAATAAATTCATAATACACATTTTATATATTTTTTATGAAAAATTTAATCGCATAATAATAAATATATTTATTATTTTTCTAGTATATTATGGATATTATTTTTTATTTTTATTTTTATAGTGCTTATTTTTTTTAATTTTTCTGAATTTTCTTTTAATTTAAATTCTGAATTTTTTTTTTTTAATTCATCTTGAGCTTTCTTTATTTGTTCTTTTAATATTTTTATTCTTTTTTCTAATTCTTCTATCGTTAATGTTTCTAAAACAGAAGATACCATTATTATTTAGATTAATTTATATTTAACAAAAAATTAACTATTTTTTTTCATTTTTTTTTTTTACTTTTTATATTATTTAATTTTGTTTTTTTATTAATATTGTTTTTTATACTTTTAATTATTTTTTGTCCATCACTAATTTGTTGTAATATATTTTTTTTTTTCTTATTTTTTTCATTATTACTAATAATCGTTGTATTATGGGCATTATTATTTGTATTATCAGAATTTATATTATTATGTGTAGGAAGTAATGGCGGTATATGACTACTTATTTGTTCAGATAATTGTTCATTATTAGAAGCAGACGTACCTTGATGTGGCGTTAATAATGATGGTAGATGACTACTTATTTGTTCAGATAATTGTTCATTATTAGAAGCAGACGTACCTTGATGTGGCGTTAATAATGATGGTACATGACTACTTATTTGTTCAGATAATTGTGGACTTGTAGATGATGGTGCTCCATGATGTTGTGTTAATAATGAAGGTATATGATCACTTATTTCTTCAGATAATTGTGGACTTGTAGATGTATGTGAACCTTGATGTGGCGTTAATAATGATGGTATATGACCACTTATTTCTTGGGATAATTGTGGACTTGTAGTTGTATGTGATGCAAAAATAGAAGGAATACGTTTAGATATTTCATCATCTAAATTCTGATTATCTGTTGTGGTGCTATATGTTTTCATAAATAATTTAATTAATGGTATTAATAAAAATATAAACTGAATTATAAGTGTTAATATAATTAAAACAGCAGAATTTGTATTTAAATTTGATGAAAATAAATCAACAATAAATACTAATGTCATATATAAAAACCAAAATACAATAAATAAGGTTATAATTAATATTGGTAATAAATCATTTGATATAAAATCTAAATAACCAAAATATTTACAAATTACAATTATAAATGATATTAATAATATAATTGCTTTAACTAAATAATATACTTTATTTTTATCATATATTGCAAAGAATACGAAAAATGTAATAGATAATGCTAATAATATAAATCCTAAAAATGAATAAGTTATTGTTTTATTATTTAAAATAAATTTTATTAGTCCGTTATTTAAATAATATTGTATTGATGGTTTAATAGTTATAAATGTAGTAATGTAATAAAAAATATCATTTATAAAAAAATATTTAATTATTGCATTATATTTTGTATCATTATTATATTTTAAAGAAATATTTTCAATCATATTTTTAAAAATATAAGACAAACTATAGAAAAATACGTTATATATCAATGTTTTAGAAAATGAATTTTCTGCATAATCATTTATATTAGAACTAAAATCACTATCATTATTAATTTGATTAATAGAAGATATTTTTGAACTTTCACTATTTGGAAAAACAGAATTTCCTGGTAAGTCTGTAGATCCACCTAATAATATAGAACTACTTGTACCATTATCTTTCTTATTTAAATCTAAATTTAATGATAAACATTTGAATAATTCAGGAATTAATTTATATGAACCACTAGAATTTTTATAAATTAATAATTTATATACATTATATATATAATTCCATGATTTATTTTGCCATGTATCATTATCTTTAATATTTACTTTCAAGAATAAAGGTATAGAAATTTCTTCTGCAGTAGATATATAATTTAATGAACCATATTGTATTCTAGAGCATACATAACCTATAATAAAATATGAAATTAAAAATGTAAATGATAAAATAATTGGAAAAATATTAGTGCTGTTAATTGATAAATTCGATAAATTATATCCTATTGTATAAAATCCTCCTATAACTATAACTAAAACAAATAAAAAAATAATTCTGAATCTAATAGATGCGAGTGAATGAAGAATGTCATTATTTAATATACTATTATTATCTATATTTAAATGTTTATCATAATTTCCATTTAATAAATGATAATTCATTCTATAAAATAAAAAACTTATTATAATGATTGCCCAAAATGAAAATATTATGATAATTTTTGAAATAGGAGTAATTTGAACTTGATAAGCTACATATTCATTTTGAATATAATATTTACCATATTTTTCATAGGGAAAATTTTTCATTGCATTAAATGCTTCAGTACAATCTTTATCATTAATTTCATTATTAGTTAAATTATGATGAAATTTTTTATTATTAATAAATGATACTAAATATTCTATTAAAAATTCTTGTTCTTCGTCACTAGAAAATTCTTTTACTTCTTTTATAAGTTCATAATTTCCTTCCGTGTCATCACTACATGATTCACTTTCATTTTCATTATTATTATAATACAAATTAAATTGCGATTTTATTCTCCAATAATAACCTTTGTATGTTTCATATGGATAATTGTCTATTGCTTCAGCAATTTCTTCAATAACATAATTATTATTTAACTCTATAACACTATCTATATTATCGTAAATTTTTAATACTTTTCCATTATTACTTTCAATTTTATAAATTTTAATATTATTTTTACTGGATGATGATGATTTACAACAATTGACAAATTTTTCTTTATTTTCAAAACTATCAAATTTTATTTTTTTTAATTTACTAATATTATCAATTGTTTCTTCTTCTTCATTATCATGTTCATTATCATCATCATTTTCAACCATATTTTTCTTATTTTTATCTTTATCAATTTCATATAATGTTTTATGTAAATCTTCAAATTGTTTATTCATATTATTATTTTTTTCATTTATTGAAAAGCTTTCATAATTTTTTGTTAAATCTTGACTAAAATAAAAAAATAAATTATTTGGAGGATTAATATTTTGCGTAATTGCTAAAGAAAAATCTGAATATATATTTCCAGGAGTTAATTTTTCTTTTAATTGTTGAATACAATCATTTGACACACTTAATTGATTTTGAAAAATACGAAAGTTTACTTCAGGATTTTTAGGATTTACATAATCATAAAAACTACGCTCACCTTTTATTGGTATAAAATTAGTTAAATCTATAGGAAAATCTGGAACGGGTTTTGTTCCATCAATTTCAGGAATACTATTATTGGAATTAATAAATAATTCTTCAAATAATTTGTAATTTAATAATTTAGATGAATCAGTTGGAACATTACTAGTACCATTACTTAATGTGCATAAAATAATATATAAAATATTACCATTTTTTTGAATTGATGAAAAAATTAAAAAATTTTCTAAATCAGCTAATTTTCCATTAATTCGATGAAGCGATGGAACAGTAATAAATGCTTTTTCAAATTTATATTTAGCATCCCCTTCTTCATTTATTGTATCATTATTAGAATCAAATGCTAATTTTATATTACATTTAGCGTCCACATTTTTATTTGGGTTAAGTAATAAATATCTTTCATGGTTAGTCATAGAACTAAATTTAATTTCATTACATTGTTCAATTTCTTGAGCACATTTAATTTGACATATACTTACAGAACCCTTAATGTCAATATAAAAAGGAAAATTTTTAAAGACATTATTCAATGTAGAATCATTTGATTTTAATTTTAATATATCTTTCATCTATTATATATATATAATTTAATTTTAAAAAATGTCCTTAATATTGAAATAAGAAATAAAAATTAAAAATTAAATTATATTATTTAAAAATATTTTTTAAATGATTTATAGATGATTTTATAGATGATTTTATAGATGATTTTATAGATGATTTTATAGATGATTTTATAGATGATTTTATAAATCAAATAAGAATGTAAAGTAAAAAATCTAAAATATATATATAGTATATAATTATGAATTATCAATATTTATATTTTTTTTGTATTATGTTATTTATTTTAATTATATCTTATTTATTTGGATTAAGTATAGTTAATAAATTGGAAGATAAAATAAAAAATATTCAAATAACTATACCTAAGCAAGAAGTAATAATTTCTTATCCAATGAATAATAATAATAAAAATACTAATGTAGAAAATTTTGAAAATAATATTACTAAAAAAACAACATCACAACAATATATTATTGAAAATAAAGGTTATATTGAAAAAAATGGAGAATCTACAAATTTAGATAAAAATAAAATTGATCCAACAATTGATGAAGATTTTTTTGAAGACAGTGAATTAAATATTGAAGGTTTTGACAAAAGTAAAGGAAGAGACCAACAATCTTGGGAAAATCCATTAAAATCAAGTCATACTTGTTATAAAAATCATAAACATGATAAAACTTGTAATCTTGGAACAATGAACTATGCAGACCCAAAAGATATGTCATCAATGGATTATAATATTTTTGTATTATCTTATCCTTCAAATATGACTTTACAAGATTATATACATTGGCTTTGGTGTTATAATGGAAAAGAATATCAATTAACGTATAATCATTTGAAGAATTTACAAAAATTAAAAAATGGAGAAAAATTAATTGAACAAAAAGGTGTTCTTCCTCCACCCGGTTATGAAAAACAAGCATTAACTTCAGAAGAATATTTTAATAAAATGTATGCGGTCAATAATGAATTTAATATGGCATCTGCTTTAAATTCACAAACGGGTCCAATGTTAGGAGCAAATTATGATCAATATTCAGAATTTTCTCAAAATCGGGATTTATATGGTTCCTCTTCTTACATGCGTAATTGTGATATTTGGAAGAAAAAAAATGCGAACCAATTAAATAATTTTGTGTTTCCGAAAGATAGTCAAAATTTAGAAATGGATAAAGAATATGATATTTATCGCCATAAAAAGGTGGAAATATAAAGTATTATATTTCGTATTATTTTATGAAAAATTATATATTTTATATATAATTTTATGACTAATATTACTAAAATTAAAAAAAAATATTTAATTTTAAAATATATTAATAAAGAAAAAAAATTTTATTCTAAAGACCCAGAAATATATACAATTAATAATTTTTTATCGGATAAAGAATGTAATCATATTATAAATATATCTAAAAATAATTTTCAAAGAGCTATTGTAATCGGTGACTTAATTTCACATCATAGAACTAATTCAAGTTATTGAATAGCTCATAATTATGATGATATCATAAATAATATTTGTTGTAAAATTTCAAAATTAGTTAATATTCCTTTAGAAAATGCTGAAAAATTACAAGTAATTTATTATGATAAAAATCAAGAATATAAAAATCATTTTGATGCTGTAGATAATGATAATACAGAAGTTAATAATAATTTTTTAAAAAGAGGAGGAAATAGAATTTTAACAACCTTATGTTACCTAAATAATGTTACTAAAGGTGGTTCAACCAAAATGACAAAATTAAATATTGATATTAAACCCAAAAAAGGTAAATTACTTGTATTTGAAAATACATATAAAAATACGGGAATAAAACATGAATTATCAGAACATTGTGGGTGTCCTGTTATTCAAGGAGAAAAATATGCTTTTAATTTATGGTTTCGTGAGAATAAATTTGTTTGATTATTATTTATTTTATAAAGATTCTTTTATTAAGAATAATAATAATTTTCATTTATTAGAATTAGATCATTTATTTCCAATATTTAAAAGTAAAAATTATGAACTAACTTTTTCAAAGCCTATATATAATAAATCTAAAATAAAAATTGGTTTAATTACAACAGGAATGAAATTATCAAAAGAGTTAATAATTGTCATAAAAAATATATTACAAAATGATAATGTATTATTAACTATTTATTCATTTGGAACAAAAGAATATTTACAAAAAATATTGCATATTTATGATGAAAATAAATTATTAATTACAACTTATAGCAATAGTACAAATGAAGAATTAAAATCAAATTTATTTTATTTAGATACATTTTTATATAATAATCACAGCACAGCATTAGAAATATTATCTGCTTATAGACCCATTATTTCATATTATAATAAAAATCATTATTTTGGAAGTGTAAGTTATTCAATGATTGAAAGTATAAATATGACGAAAGAATTAAGTGCATCTAATCCACAAAGTTATTATAATTTAGTTATGAAATATATAAATTCTGAAGAATCATATAATAAATTGTTTGAAAAATTTTNTATTNNTATTNAAAAATCTAAAATATTAGATAATAAATATTATGCAGAAGAATTTTATAAAAAAATAGATAAAA
>JGI10211J34971_10000772_pt1 | contig 26677 bp, 27 predicted proteins | sample Etolagsediment_FD_34971 | JGI IMG/M metagenome (IMG submission 34971)
GGAGGTAGCAATATGATTGAAAACTTAGTAGATTCTGATATCTCAGATAAGATAAAATTAGTCGCAATTAATACAGATGCTCAAGCTCTGAAAAATTCTAATGCGCCACATAAACTTCAAATAGGAAAGAAGATAACAGATGGAAAAGGTGCTGGCATGAATCCTGAAGTAGGAAAAAAAGCTGCTTTAGAGAGCTATGATGAAATTAAAAACGTATTAAAAAATTTTGATACTAAACAAAAATAGGAAAATAAATTATGACTATAAAGCCTTATGATACTTGGGAAAAAACATCAATTGAGCTAGAAGAGAAGAAGCATATGGTTACAAATGAAAGGCTAGGTAATGAAGCAATTCCCTTTGGATCGATAAATTATCAGTGGGTCAAGCTATTGTCTCAAATGCAAGATGATGATGAACTGTTTAGTTTTAGAAGTGATGATAGGTCTTGGGCAAGATTAGCAGGTACAGAGGGGATAGCACTAGTTAGGAACGGTGTAATCGTAGACGAGATAATTACTCTTATGAATTAAAAATTATTAAATAAAGGAATATCTAAAATGATAGAAATACCAAAAGAAGAGTTATTAGAAAGTTTACGTCTTGGCTATACAGAGTATAAAGAGTGTGTGGCTACTGGTGTAGATGAAGGAGACTTAGGGCATGTTAAAGGTTACTGCGTAACTCTTGAACAAATTCTGAGTGCATATGGTGAAGTTAGTGAGGAAGAAATCTTAAAAATAAAAAGCCCTATTATTGGCGATGTTTCATTGAGGCGTAAAATTAAAAAGGGCTTTGATTCAAATTTAGATGAACCCACAGTATTTAGAATAAAAAGAAATAGAACTTAAAAATGTCTTTGCATAACAATGATGACATCAATATCTTAGACAAACCATGAATTTAAAAAGGAAGAAGAATAATGAAAGTTGCTTACATAAGTGATAAGATATACCTTGATCATGACACGGGTAAAGGACACCCTGAATCAAAAGAAAGATTAGAAGCTATAAACAATGCAGTAAAAGGATTAGAAGATAAACTAGTTATATTGTCCCCATCTAATATTTCTGCACAAATTTTGGAGTTAGTGCACCCCTATCAATATATAAATCATATTAAAGAGTGCTGTGAAAAGTCATTGCCTATAGATGATGATACTATTACTTCTGTAGAGTCATATGAAGTAGCACTTAGAGCTGTTGGAGCAGGTGTAGCAGCTGTTGACTCTATTAAAAATAATGAAGTCAAACGAGCTTTTGCAGCGCTAAGACCACCTGGGCATCATGCGACAAGTAAAAAAGCCATGGGCTTTTGTTTATTTAATAATGTTGCAGTAACGGCAAGATATGCTCAAGAAAAAGGTTATAAAAAAGTTTTTATAATAGACTTTGATGTTCATCACGGTAATGGAACACAAGATATATTTTATGATGATCCATCTGTATTTTATTTTAGTACTCATGAAGAAATGAGTTTTCCGGGAACTGGTAATCCAAAAGATACTGGTATCGATGAAGGAGAGGGGTTTACATACAACCATCGGCTAAAATATGCTAGTGGCGATGAAGAGATACTTAAGGTCTATAAAGAAATATTGCCTAAACTAGTAGATAAATTTGACCCTGACATTATATTAGTATCTGCTGGATATGACATACATCAAAGTGATCCCCTTGCAGGTTTGAATATTACTACAGAAGGCATTGGAAAGCTTGTACATGAAATATTGACACTTAAAAATATACCATATATCTTTATACTTGAAGGTGGTTATGATATTGATGCATTGGCTGAGAGTGTTAGGGTTACAATTGAAGAGATGCTGCATTTTGGTGTAAAATAATGTTAATTTATACTAATGCTGAAGTTATGAGAATGTATACAACATTTACAAATCAAGATACTGAAGTTAAAAACTTTAGGTTGTATTATGAGCAAAAGCCTACAAATTTAATTTGGTATGACGGTAAAATAGTTTATATCCCCAAAGAGTTATTTGAGTTGAAGAATTTGCTCAATATAAACTTGAATAAGAAATACAAATGCTCTTTATTCCTATTTGAAGTTAAGCTACTCAAAGAATTAAAGAAGAAAAATATAAGCTATTTACTTGAGGATAGCCTTGAAGAGCTAATTAATCTTCTAGAGGCTAGTGGAGGGGTGGGTTTGAACAATGAAGTTGCTATCGAGGCAATATCGGATTGTGATTATTCCAATATAATAGAACCTATTTATTTAGGTAATGGTGCGTGGATGAATTTTAAGAGTTAGTCTCAAGAGATTTTGATTATATTTGTCATATAATCTTTAAAGAAAATATAAGGAAATAACTATTGTCAAAAAATATATATAACTTATTTCGAGAATATAATAAACTTAGTATTGATACGCATAAATCAAAGTTTCTTGCAGCTTTAAATTATGATACAAGAGGAACATTAAAAAGCTTAATAGACTTTGCGAACAACTCTGAACGCTTTGAAAGTATTTATGATGGCTGGATAAACAGCTTAGATGAAGAGTTAGTAGTGCTTGAAGTATATAGTGTCATTATTAATACAAGGCGAAATCTTCAAAAGTTTTGCGTTGATGATAAAACATATGAAAAATTTATTGAGAATAAAAAAAGCATGCTTACTTTACTTCTTGAAAATAAACAATATAAACATGCGCAAAGTCTTCTTGATGTATATATGTTTAGTGAAGATTTCAAGCAAAATAAATTAGATGAGTTAAGAGTTAAAGTTCTTGAGTATTTGATATCTAAGAAGATGGTATTGCCTAAAAAACTAATCAATGAAATCTATGCCTGGGTAGATGCATTAAGGCTCCCTCCTTATCTAGTAACAGATATAGATGGCGATTTTAAATTTATTATCACCAATGATGTCTTATCGATTATAACATTACAAGAAGATGTAGATGCTGCTTATGAAAAAAAATCTGACCTTACAAAAATTGTTGATAATTTAGTGAAAAACAATAGTGTAAAGTAGGGTGCTAGTTAGATGATTGAGAAAGACCTAATAGAGATTTACAAAGAGAATCAATTTCTACTAAAAACAACCAATAAAGAGTTATGGTTTTCAATTAACAAACCACTTGATAAAGTCCATTATAAAAAAAGTTTTAGTATCTTAACAGCTTGGAATCCTAATAATAAACCAGCGAATGGTGAAGATAACAGAAAAGCTAATAATTTATTGTTAGATGATCTGAGAGCATATGAAGTATTGGATTCACTAGGTAAATATAATGATCATCAAGAAAAATCTTTTTTGGTGTATGATATAGAACTTGATCAGGCGCTAAAACTTGGTATCAAGTATAATCAATATAGTATATTTTATAATGATACTAAATCCTTATCATATATTGAGTGTAGTACAAAGAAAGTTTTAGTTAGTAAAGAACTTTTAATTCGTCAAAATTACTAAAAACATGCTTTAACACACAAAGCATTATTATAATAAAGGGCTCTAGCAGAGTATGCACCAGGCTTTAAGATATTAGCAGGTGGTGGAACGATTGTATTACGAGGAATATCAAAACATTTTTCAGGTACCAATGTTGATGATGCTTTTGGCGAAAAAGGTATGTATTACTTTTGTGAAAATGGGCATTTTTCAAATCTGTGATTACCGTCAATAATTTCAAAATGATTAGGCTTGATTTCAGCTTGAATAATAGGCTTTCTTGTATTTACAGATAAAAGATGATTTTCGTTTATATTATCTTTACATTGATAATGAGTTTGTAGCCATTTTTCGATATTGATTCTAACTTTTATAGGTTGTAAAATACCATCATCAATATCTTCAATAATTTTTGATATAAAAAAGTTAAAAACACCGTTTGGATAAATTTCTATTTCATCACTATTTTGGACTTTAGGAGTATAATTTTTTTGAAGTTTGAGTTTTCGGTATATTGGTTTCATTCTAGAGACTTTTTATTTACAAGCCTCTAACTGTCTTTTTATGTTTATTTGTTTTGTAATATATGAAAGTTCAAAAAGATTCTCATTGATTCTAGATTCTTGTTTCCCTATTGATTTCAACCAGTTTAACACTTCTGATAAGTGCCAAATTGATGGATTACCTATATGTATTGGTGCAGGTAAAGATGTAGTGTCTGAATTGAATAGCTTTCTGGTGTATTGTCTTGAATGCCCAAGTATAGATGAAATATCTGAAATACTTACAATATCAGGACTAGCTTCAACAAGTTTTACGGATGGTATAGCTTTTTTTACATCACTTATAGCACTCTCTATAGCTTCAGATGCATTTAACGCTTCTCTTGTAAAAGATAAAGAAATCATCCCTAACTGTCCTGCGCTAATAGTAGCATCATCACATCCATTTTCAAAAAGTGCATCAAGATATTCACTTGAATCTTGCTTGCCATCTGCTAATTTAAATATTAACTCAAAATCAAATTCTTTCATCTTATTTATCCTCTTTGTAAATACATTTATCTACTATTCTTTTTAACTGTTTCGCATGGTTCATAGTATTTTTGGGTGTACTCCAAACACTCGTAGAGCAATAGATACCATTCCAGCAATTTGTATCATTATTTTGACACTTCATAACACCCCAAGCATGAGATTTACTTTTATTGTGTACTTCAACTATCCAACCATTTTGTTCAGCATATTGAAGGACTTCTTCAATCTCTTTACTTTTATGTTTTTGTCGTGCCAATTAACTACCTTTATTTAATGAATTATATCTTATAATCATCTGGTTGTCAATTGACAACCAGTATTAAATCTTTATTAACATCATTAATTTTTAAGAATGATAGTAGTTTCTAAATATATGACTAGTGTTAAAATACTGTAAAATTCATAATTTAAGGTATTCCCATATACTTCATTGCCTTCTTGACGAGCTTTTTACCCACATTAAAACCATCTCTGAGTAGTTGAGAATGGATTCTTCTGCTTCCATATGATGGAAAATCTGAGTAAATATTATTGATGGCATCTAAAAGCCTTAAATCTTTACCTGTACTAAACGGTTTTATTGGCTGATAATACAAAGATGACTTACTTACATTTAGCAATTTACATTGCTTATTTTGTGATAACTTATGCTTGGAGTCAAGTAGAGATTTTCTCTCATTTGATGAGGCCAAGCTTACGAGCTCGTATGTTAAAAAATTTAAAATCTTTCCCCTATACTGTTACTGAGTAGTTCGTTAGAAGTAATGTATCGGTTTCCCTCAAGAAAATCCTTATCGACAATCAAGTTGCCCACTTTTTTAGCTAACTCATCGTTAGACTTTTGAAGAGATTCAATCTCATCCTTATACTCTTTAACAACTGTGCTTTTATCAAATGCAAGAGACATATTCTCAAGAAACTGCTTTTTCCAATTTTTTAAACTTACCGGAAGCACTTCATATGCACTTGCAATCTCATTTATTGTTTTTTCGCCTTCTAAAACTTCAAGAACTAATTTAGCTTTAAAGTCTGCACTGTAACTTTTTCTTTTTACACTCATTTTCTTATCCCTATATTTTCTATTTCAATCTTATCATTTTTGGAATAAGAAAATAGATTTTAGTGGTTCTGATTTAGGGATACATTATAGTTTGTTATTTCTAGATTTTCAACTGCTTTATTCTTAGAATTGTGTGTAATGTGTTTAACGTGGATACGGTGTTTAAAGCAATATTTCACTACTTTGCAACTTTACACACGCAAAACACCTTGTCCACCTTAAACACTTTTAGAGCATTTACAAAAAAAACATTACTTGATTTGAGTACAATACAAGAAAATATAATAAGAAATCACTTTCAGTTTAGAATAGTTTTGTGACCGTTTTTGTGTCCGCTAAAACTAGAAAAGCCTTGAAAGTGACGTATACAAAGGGGTTTAGCATGAAGATATAGAATTCCATTATAATCGAGTAAGATCGCATAGTTATTTAGGAAACTTATCTCCTTCGAGATTTGAAGATATTAATTCTGTGTTACAAAATGAAATAGCTGCTTAGGGATAAGTTAAAAAGTGTGTGAATTTAAGTTACCACTCCATTACTAGTAAATAATTGTGTAATAGTTACTGCAACTGCTGCTAATGAAAATATGATAACGAACTTGATTATAAATCCATAAGGTGTGCATTTTCCTAGCATTTTACAATATTACTTTTATCTGACATTGGAGTTGTATAATTCATCCTATAAATTTAAACACCTTTTTTTTGAAATTATAGAAATAGTTGATAGAAAATAAAGAAGCCTTTAAAAAGAGATAGAAGAGTAAATATGAATGTTTTATTAATTGAAGATGATATACAACTTAACACTACTATTACAAATTTTTTACAATATAAAGAATATATGATCACTTCCTCTACTGACGGAGATGAAGCACTTTCAAAAATTAATACTTCAAAGTTTGATTTGTATATCATAGACATTAATATTCCAAATATTAATGGGCTGGAAGTAGTGAAGTTTATACGACAAAAAGATATGTCTGTTCCTATTATAATGATAACTGCTTCACTAGAATTGAAAAATTTCAAAACTGCATTTGAAAATGGTTGTAATGAGTATATAAAAAAGCCGTTTCATTTAGAAGAGTTAGAAATTCGAATTAATAACCTGATGAAAACAAGTGATGATAATTCATCCATTAAAATTTCAGATAGTATAAGTTATGACCTAGAGTACGAAGAGTTACTCATTGATAAAGAAGTGGTGAAACTTAGAAAAAAAGAGAGAAGACTTCTTAGTATTCTCCTTCAAAACCCTAATAAAACAGTCCCTATAGAGCCTTTAGAAAATTATGTATGGGAAAATGAGATAAAAGAGTCTTACCCTTTAAGGCAGTTGGTATGTGATCTTAGAAAAAAATTCAATACGGGTCAAAAATTTATTTTTGCTGACAAAGGTCTGGGGTATAGGTTTGAAATAAAAAATTAACTTCGCGCTATATAAAAATGATATAATTAATTGAAAATGGCTTAGGAAACTCATTGAAACTCAGAACCCAACTCTATATATTTCAAATAATACTTTCATTGGTGCTTTTAGTATTTATTACTTTTGCGTACTTTTCATATGAAAAGCAATATAAAAAAGAGATAGATAGACAAATAGAAAATGAAATATCACTTTATAAAAAAAATATAACAACCTCTATAGATAACGCTACGAAGAAGCTGCAAAAGCATAAAGAACAATTTAGATCAATTCATTTGAAAGCATTAGAGATGCTAAGAAAAGATTCTAACTTAGATTTATATAGTTTAAAAGAAGAAATAAAAAGAAATTACCTTCCTTTATATGTAGACGTTGAACTATATTTAGTAAATAAAAAATATATTATTTATGAATCAACATTTGAAAAAGATATTGGATTGGATCTTTCAATGGTTACAGATGGAAAAAATTTCTTAGATAAAACAGCTCAGGATGGAAAAATTTATATGAATAACTATCCATCCATAGATGCTCTTGATTTAAAACATAAATACTATAGCGTCGCTAAACTCAATGAAACTACTTTCTTGGAATTGGGCTTTATTGATGATACTCTCAATAATCAGATAGAGGCAATTATTACTTATAACAGTAAAGATAAGACAAAGGTTTCATTATATGATGTTACTAAGGAGAATGGATTTTATCGTTACTATCTAATGAAAAAAAGAGATAATGTTGCTAAAGAAAAAGTAATTAATTCAACTAAAAGAGTGGCAATTGCAGAAGCTACTGATGATGATGTTATTAATACTCTTAAGTTAAATTCTCAAATACATAAAATTGATAACAATATTCATACTGTATATGTTAATATTTTTGATAATGACATGTTTAATTACCTAGGGATGTCAAATATAGTTATGAAAATAGATTTTGATGTCACAGATCAAAATGAGTTTATGAAAACGCTTCAGATGATATTTATAGGTTCCTTAATTGTAGTTATTTTGTTGTTTGTTTTTCTTTTAATATTTATAAATTCTAGGTTCACAAGTCCTATAGAAAAAATAGTCAAGAGTTTAAGCAATCATAAGAAGGTTGATAACAAAGGTATTCTTTCATTTGACAATGAACTCTCAGAAATCTCAAAAAAATACAATAAACTCTTTGAAAACTTAGATTTGGAGATCAATAGAAACAAAGACCTACTTAATGAAAATAAGCAGTTTATTGCCGATACTGTACATCAAATAAGAACTCCACTTTCAAACATTATGATGAATGGAGACATGATTAAACTTTACCAAAAAGATGACAAACTTTCAACTTTTATCGATCAAATAAATGCTTCAATCAATATGTTAAACAATTCATATGAAAATTTATCTTATGTAACCACTTTTGATACTATTGAGTATCAGTCATCATTAATTTCAGTATCAGACATTTTAACTAATAGAATTAGATTTTTTAAAACAATCTCAAAGGTAAATCAAAAAGAGATTGTCTCTAAAATAGATGACAGTATTGAGTTTTTGATGAATGATATCGAACTTGAGAGGTTGATCGATAATAATATCTCTAATGCTATTAAGTATGCAAACGTCAATAAGCCAATAACTATTACTTTATCAAAAGGTAGTGATACTGTAACTTTAGAGTTTGCCACTTATGGGAAGCCTATAAAAGATATTTCAAAACTCTTTGAGAAAAGTTATAGAGAAGAGAGTAGTCAAAGAGGCTTAGGTCTAGGCTTATATATGGTAAAGAATATTTGTGAAAAATACAATATAACTTACAGTGTAAAATATCTCAATAATCAAAATATTTTTATATATACTTATTCTATTTCTTAATTTAACAAAAACCTTACGTTAATCTGACAGTAGTTTGATAATCTACTTTTAAATATTTTTAAGTGGAGCAAAGATGCAAGAATTAAAACAACATTTACAAGTTATATATGAGAGAACACCTGAAAATGATAGTTTATTTAACTGGATGGATAAAGCTACTTACAGTAATGCAAAATTACAAAAAAAATTTGATAATGCAATTGAGAGTTATGTTGGTTGGGAAGCTATTGATATAGACAAAGGTGAAATGTATCTATTCTTATTTGATGATACTGTTTTTGGATCAGCAAAAGAAGGTTTTTTGATTACTACAAAAGCTATATACTTTAAAGAGATAGCAAAAAGTGGTAACAAAATAGAGTTAGCAAATGCTGCATCTGCCACTTCTGATAAAAAAAATAAAATATCTATAAACTATGAAGAAATCAGTATGACAATGTTAAATGATGCAACAGATTCTATAGTTGAGATTTTAAATCAGCTTATCGCTTTTAATAGCATCTCAAAAGATGATTTACTTGTAGAGGGGTATATCACTATATCTGAGAAGTTTGCAAAAAATGGTGGTACTTATACTGAGCTTATAAATGGGCATAGTATAAATATTCCAGCGGATACAGTAGATGGAAAAAGATGGAAGTATAATGGACTTGGCAATGTTCAAAGTGGAGTTGCAGGTGATTTGATTGTAAATGTTACAGTTGAAGTGTCAGACCCATTACAAGAGTTAAAAGTATGGCTAGATAACATAAATGATGAAGATGGAGATGCTAAAGAGTTTTTAACAAAAATTAATGAGTCCGCAGAAGAAGTCGATAAAAATGTTGTGTTATTAATAGATATAGCACAAAACTTTTTCGATTATGAGTTTAGTGATGCAGGTAAATATGCAAATATTTTATTAAAACATATAGAGCCTCATGCATCAACATTTGGTGAATATATAAAACTAGCAAGAACTATTGCAGATGAAGATTATATAAACGATAAAACATGGGCAAAAGAGATATTTCATAAAGCAAATGATTTAGCAGAGGGCGCATCATCAAAGCTTGAACTAGCAGAAGCTATATATGATTATCAAAAAGATGAGGATTGGGGAAAAACTCTTTTAAAGAATTTTGAAGGCTTAGCAGATAAAAATCCAAATTTTGATGATTATTATTCTCTAGGAAATATGATTGTAAGTGATGAGTATACAGATGATAAAAGCTGGGCAAAAGAGGTTTATCAAAAAGCACTAGATATAAACCCGAGTAGTTCTGATTATATAGCTTTATGTGAAAATATTGCTAATGATTATTATCTCAATGACAAAGTGTGGGCAAAAGAACTCATTAAAAAACATATAGCTTTTGAAGATCAAGTATGTTATGAAAAGTTTATAGATATAGCATCTATGGATGACTTGTTAGCTGATGAAGAGTTCACAAAAGAGATTGTGCAAAATGCAAAAGAGCAGTGCGATGGTTTTGATGATTATTTAAAACTGTTTAACAACATAGATAATGGTTCAAGAGCAACTTTAGACATGTTAGCGGATGTACTGATTGATACTATTTTAGTTCTTCAAACTGATGAGCAAAAAACTCAACTAATAGAAGCTATAGAATATACTATACATAAAGATACAGTGGAGATAGTGAAAACTAAATCTATTGCTGAACTAAAAAAAATGTATGGAAAAAAAGATGAAAATAGTTTTGAAGGGGAGCTAGAGTTACCACCATTAGATGAAATAATAGCTTCAGATGAAGAACAATATAGTGAAGCAGAGCTTATAAAATGGATGGGAGAGTTAACAAAATCAGTATTAACGTTTGATAATCCAATAGATGAATATAACAAAGGTAATTATGATGGATGTATTTCTACTTTAGAGAGTTTAATAGAAGATAGTAGTTTAGATAAAAATATAAATGAAAAGTATTTAGCAAGTCTTAAAAAGCATATAGAAATTCTAAAAGTTGAAAATAATGCTAATGAAGAGCTTACATTGAGTGAACCACAAGAACTAGAACTAACTGACGATATTGAAAATATAGATAATGTTGAAGATTTAATAAATAACAACCAGTCAAAAGTACTTGAGCGAATTTCATTTGTAGGAAAAAGTCTTGAAGTACTAGAATTCAATAGTGGGGAATTTTATGTTGTAAACGATGCTTATAATTATTCTGAAGGAGCAAAGTTTTATAAAAGTACAACTAAAGCCAAATCATATGAATTGTTTAAAAAACTTAGAGATGAATATTGTGAAAAAAATGATTATGATGATATGTGGGTAGGTTTAGAAGTTTTTAATGGAAAAGATATGGAGGGTCTATATAGCCAGGAGAATATAGAGTATGAGAATTTAAAAGAGTTTTTTGAAAAGAACCCTTTATTTATAGAATCAAATTCAGAAGAACTAGAACTAACCCTAGAAACACCTCCAGAACCAAGCCTAGAACAAACAAACCCATCAGATCTAAAAACTGAGTATGCAAATAAAATAGCATCAGGTAAGATAGATCCTATAGAGACTAGCTATGCAGATTTTGAAGCAGCTAGCCAAAACAAAGAGATAGATTATAAAGCTGTTTATTCACAGATGATAAGTGAGGGTAGAATCGATCCAACGGAAACAACATACGATGAGATGATACTAGTATCTAAACTCTTTGGTGGGGTTGATGAATCAGAATACAAAGCAACTTACTCAAAATATATAGGAAGTGGAGAGATAGATCCAAGTGAGACCACCTATGATGAGATAGTAAGTATTGCTAAAATATTTAATGAGATAAATGGTGGTAGCTCTAGTGATGGAGCTATTACAAAAGAACAACTAATCGCCGAATTAAAAACATTTATAGATACATTGGAAGATGAAGATGATAAAGAGATTGCTATAGACGATTTAGCAAAAGATAATTTTTGGTACATGACATTTGAAATAGATGGTGCTAGTGATGAGCTAAAAAGAAAAGTACTGGCTTACTATGAATCATTAACAACTACAACAAGTAAATTTAGTGATATTGCAAATAAATTGATAGGTCTAGGTGATATTGAAAATGCTGTAAGAGTATATAAGCTTGCTGAAGAAAAATTAGATAATTTTGATGATGCGAAATTATTAGGTAATTATGTAGTAGAAATTAATCAAGAATGGTCCAAAAGATTATATGAAAAAGCTTATCAGTATGCATTAAAAAGTGACAAAGTAGTTAATAATCTATGTTCACTTGCATACCAAATGTATTCAAAACTTAATGATAAATCATGGGTTGTCCAGATTTATAATAAGGCATTGGAAGAAGTTGAAAATATTAATCAGTTGAGACATATAGCTAATGAAATAGCGGAAGAAGATAATACTATTTGTGATAAAGAGTGGGGAAAAAAACTTCTAAAAGAGTATGAATCAAAAGCTTCAACATTTGATGAGCTTTATAAGTTACTAGAAAGTGTTATCAGTGAATTATATTTAAATGATAATGAGTGGGGAACTCAGGTTTTACAAAAAATTAAACCACTATTAAATAGTCTAGATGATTGTACTAAAGTTATAGATACACTTTGTGAGAATAAAGATTTAACACGAGAAATCTTTATAGCTGGAATATTACTAATTGAAACTGAAAGTGAACAAGAAGACTTGGCTTATTATGCAGAAGATTATGTTGATGATGAGGGTTTGCAGAAAGATTTAAAAAAATTAACAATAGAAGAACTCAAAAACAAATACGGAAAACCATCAACTGATGAACTTAAAAAACTCTATGCAGCTGGAATTGGAAGTGGAGAGATAGATCCAGTTGAGACTAGCTTTGATAGTTTTGAAAAGAATTATGGAAACTCAAATGATAACTCTTGAAATTAAAGAAATGCTCGATCAAATTTAAAAACAAAGTGGTAACTGGGAGCACCTTGAAGATGAAGATTTACAAAATACTGATTTTTTAAAGGAATGGGCTGATGTTATCAGTATATATGATGCTGAGCATACAAAATATTTTACTGGTACCTTTCAAACATATTTTCTTGAATATGAGATGGTGACAGGTTCTAATTACTTAGAATTTGAGCAACACTTCCAAAAAAATAAAGGGCTACAACTATTAATAGAGTATTTACCACAAACATTTTTTAATAAGATGATTGATGAAATGGAAGTGTTTAGACAAGCACAATCGGAAAAAGCTATTAAGGAAAGAGAAACTTATGGAGATAAGGATGAAGAGGAAATAGAATACCTTGAAGAAATTGCTATGGCATTTGAAAACTATCAAAAGATATTTACAAAACATAGAGAATAATAATTAAAGGATAGAAAATGAGACATCTGACAAAATCAAGATTTAAAATAGGCTGTGACTGCCCAACAAAGCTTTATTATACAGGCAAAGAAGAATATCTCAACAACTCTCTTGAAAATGAGTTTTTACAAGCACTTGCTGAGGGTGGATACCAGGTGGGAGAGTTGGCTAAGGCTTACTTTCGCGGTGGTGTAGATATTAAAACACTTGATTATGAAGAAGCACTCTCTCAGACAAATGAGTATATGAAAAAAGAGAATGTGATCTTATATGAACCTGCTTTTAGATATAAAAACCTTTTTGTCAGAGTGGATATTTTGGTGAAAAGAGGTTCTAAAGTTTATATCTATGAAGTGAAAGCAAAATCTTTTAATATTGATAAAGATAGTTTTCTCAATAGAAAAGGTGATGAGATCTTAGGTAAATGGAAGCCTTATATATATGATATAGCCTTTCAAAATTATGTAGTAACTCAAGCATTGTCAGAGTGTGAAATATTTCCTTATCTAACTCTTGCAGATAAAACAGCTACTTGTAGTGTAGATGGGTTAAATCAAAAATTTCCTATCTCAAAAGGTAAAAACGGAAGATTGGAAGTTGAAGCTAAAAAGTTAATTGAAGAGGACCTTGAAGTAGAGTTACTGATAAATATACCTGTAGAAGATGAGTTAAAGTTTATATATGAAAATGTAGTGTTTGAAGAAACAGAACTTAGTTTTATAGATCATATTTGGTTTTTAGCAGATATGTATGAAAAAGATGAAAAGATAGTTTCACAAATAAGCTCTAAATGTAAAGATTGTGAGTATAAGAGTGATGAAGACTTCTCAAAATCTGGTTTTCATAAGTGCTGGAGTGAATCTCTTGGATGGAGTGAGAAAGAGTTTAAAAAACCATTGGTTTTAGAGCTATGGAACTATAGAAAAAAAGATGCACTATTTGAAGATGGAAGATACTTTTTAGAAGATATAACAGAAGATGACTTTACGAATCTATCTTCAGAAACTACAAAACTTACACAGCAACAGCGACAGTTTTTACAATCACAAAAAGTAAAAGAGAATGATAACAGCGTTTATTTTGATAAACAAAGTATTGCTAAAGAGATACAAAACTGGAACTATCCACTTCACTGCATAGACTTTGAAACTATGGCAAATGCTATACCATTTAACAAAGGACTTCACCCTTATGAGAGTGTAGCATTTCAGTTTTCACATCATATGATATATGAAGATGGAACTATTGAGCATAAAGGTGAGTATATCAATACAAAGCAAGGTGCTTTTCCTAACTTTGAGTTTGTAAGAGCATTAAAAAAAGAGCTTGATGATGATGGAACGATTTTTAGATATTCTCCACATGAAAATACTATTTTAAATCATATCAACACTCAACTTGAGATTTCAGATGAGAGTGATAAAGATGAACTTCAAGAGTTTATTTTCTCAATTACTTATGATAGAGATATAGAACATATTGGTAAGAGAAACATGGTGGACTTGCTAGAACTTGTAAAATGGTACTACTATGACCCTTTTACCAGAGGCTCAAACTCTATAAAGTATGTATTGCCAGCCATAATAAACAGATCAAAATATCTTCAAGAGAAATATTCTAAAGCAATCTATGGAACTTCTGATATGCCAAGTAAGAACTTTAAAGATTTTATTTGGATACAAAAAAATGAAGATGGAAGCATAAAAGATCCATATAAGCTTCTCCCAAAAATATTTGAAGATATCGATGATACAGATGAGCAAAAGCTTTTAAGCCAAAGTGATGAACTTAGAAATGGTGCAGCTGCAATGACAGCTTATGCAAGAATGCAGTTTAGCCATATGAGTAGCCATGAAAAAGATGCTATTACAAATGCACTTTTAAAATACTGTGAGCTTGATACATTTGCAATGGTTTTAATCCTTGAAGAGTGGATCAATGAGTGCAATGGTGAAATGTAGTGCAATTGACTAGGTCCCAAAAACAAGAGTTGTTAGGACTATATAGCAACACTAATGATAGCTTTTTTACTTTTTTGAATAACACAGATTATGAAAAAAAGATGAAAAAACTTAAAAATGCAAAATCTGAATATGCAAACTACTCTAATGGTGAAGAGGTTCTTTTTTTATTGGACGGTACAATATTTGGATCAGCTGATAGTGGTTTGGTAATTACAGATAAGAATGTGTTTGTAAATATACCCTTAGGAGTGCAAGATGCATTTTTAATATCAGAGATATTTGAATGTAGTTATGTGAAAAAGGATACTATAGATATAGATTATAATGATATTGAATCTGCATATATTTCTGGAAGTGAACATCAAATAGTCAATATTATTAACAAGCTGCGAGAGTTTCATAACGCAAACATTATCAAAGAGAAAAACCTTGATCTTTACCTGAATATTACTATATCTCAAACACTAGCTATAAGCGGTGGTAAGTACAAAGATACTGCAAGTGGCTATACAATACCCATACCAAAGGGTGTTCAAAATGGAGCAGTTTTGAGTTGGGATGGTCATGGGAAGAGTTATGGAGATGTAAAAGGGAAGCTTACCGTCACTGTGTATATAGAACAGCCTAAGTCGACACTAAAGCCGGAGCCAAAAGAGGAAATAAAAAGAGAACCTGAAAAAATCATAGTTGATTGTGTAAACTGTGGAAAAAAACATGAAAATCCAACAAGTGATGAGTGTGTTTTTTGTGGAAACTCTTTAACAAAACTACAACAGAAAAAGCTAAATAAGCAAGATGCAACACTTAAGCAGCAAATGCAAAATGATAACGAAGTAGATGTTGAAGAGCTAGAGCTTATAGTTACATGTGTAAATTGTTCTGAAGACATTAAAAACTATAGCTCTCATATCTGTCCACATTGTAGAGAAGATGCAAATCAGAAGAAGAAAAAAGTCAAAAAAGAATCAGAAAAAACTTCTACATCTAGTGAGTTTTATCTAAAGATCGACAACGATACTCTTGTAAAAGATATTAAAAAGCAGTTTCATCAAGAAACAGGCTTAGTTTTTAGAGTGTATGAAAGTAGTAGAAAACAAGCCAGAGGTAACAAAAAACTAATAAACCTAGCAACAAAAGAAACAGATATACGAATAACCACCAGAATGAAAATAGAGACTATCATTGAAAAGTTTCAAGAGATTGGGGCGAAAGTTAGAATTGCATCATTTGATGATGATAATTTTTGTAATAGTAATTTCACCCTTGCTAATGCAAAAGAGAAATACTCAGGTTAGAAGATGAAACACAATAATATAGAAAGTGATGTAGTTGATTATGTGGTTGATAAGTTAGAGTCTATATATAGAGAAGGGATTCATGAATTTGAATTTAAAATAGTAGATGCAGTAATTGTAATGGGGGAAAACATTGAAGTACATATAGCTTTAATTGATGCTCAAGATTTTGCCAGTTCTTATGATATGAGTGAACTTGAGGTTGCAAACAATTTAACAGAGTTGTTTGCAAAAGATGAATTTTTTAAAGATGGAAAAAAGGTGAAGGTTACTTTTGAAATTGATGATTGGGGGAATGAAGATGAATGGATTAAAAAGACAAGCAATGGAGTTCATATAGCAACTCAAATAAATAATAAAATGGAGTCTATTAAATGGGTTTTATGAATATGATAAAAGGCTCAGTCAATACTGTTTTAGATGAGCGTGAACACTGGAGTAAGCAGTGGAAATAGTAATGCCTTTTTTGTTGATTACAACATTTTGGGGAGCATCGATTGGTTCTAGAAATGGAAATAGATTTTGGCTATACAGTAGCACTGAAGGTTTTGCATCTTCATTATGGGCGGCTTTAGGCTTTTGGATCTCTTTTGGTGGTGGATTTATGACCTTGATCGGACTTTTGATTTTCTTTGGAGCTGCAACAGTTTTATTTCAAGTGACTAAAGAGCAGTTTTATAATGGATTTAACTTTGAGATGTGGGTGCTTTATTTTGGGAAGCTCTCTTTTAGCATCATGACTGCAGGACTTTTGTTTCTTGTTGCAATGTTGTTTGGAATGAGAGGAAAGTAAGTTTAAAATCTTACGTTTATCTGACATTGGTTGGGCATAATATAAAAAAAATCAAGGCGAAAAGATAATGGCTAAAGAAATAATTATTAATGATTCAAGAATAGGATTAGTTTACGAATTTAATACAGAAAGAGAAGCAGAGTTATTTAATAGGTTTTTGGAAACACTGTCTCAGTTTAAAGAAACATCAATAAACTCTACAATTAGTAAAAGAATATTAGACAATTCAATTATTAATGAGTACTCAATTGAGACACAATTAAACACGGAAGTACTCCTTGACAAAGTAATAACTTTGAAGTTGTTTAAAAATTTCAGTAACGATACTTACTATAAATACCAAGTTCTTTTTACTTTTAAAAGCATAGCATTGACAATATCAAATGACACTGTACAAAACTATTTGAATAAAGCTCTAAATATATTTTTAAAGGAATTACCAGAGTATGAAGGTAAGCCTTGGTCGCAACATATCAATAATAGAGATTTTAAGCAAAAGTTATATTTATATGAGAAGAGTCAAGAGTTTATTGAGAAAAAAGCAACCAATATTTTAACAATACCAGGTAATTCAATTTTTGATTCTAGTAATTTTCTTGAGAATAAAACAAATAAATATTGTTTTGGAAAAGATAATTTTTATGAAATAGCATTAGCAAATTTAGATCAGTCATATAAGTATCGTATGATAGGATTTTGTATAGCGATAGCGTATAAAACTTATTTTAATGAACAGATATCGAAAATATCACATGATTCAAGTACTATGGCATTAGAAATGAGTGCTGATGAAATAAAAATTAAGTTTAATAACTTAGTTAATTATGCTAATGAAATCAACATATTTGAAACAGCACATTTTTTTAAGTATCCAATAGAAACAGATTCTTATCAGGCTTTTAAGATATACAAGTTATTTAACAAGGGATTGTTATTAGATGAGACATATACTGAGTTTAAAGATAATTTGAATTCATTGATACAAACAATCTCAATATTAGAAAAGAGAATAAATGAGGCGGAAAAAGAACAAGCAGAAGAAAAAGAGAAAAAGTTTACATCTTTAGTGGGAATTATTACAGGTATTATTGCTCTATTAACATTCTTTGCTGATGGACCTTCCATATTAAAAAATGCATTTGATTATGATTCGTCTACTATATCTAACTGGATTGTTTTTGGTGTTTTAGGTTTAGTTGGAAGTGGGTTGTTCGGATGGTTTAATAGTCTTTTTCCTTGGCAAAAAAATAATTAATTATATGGCAAAAGTAGTAATTCTTAGTGGAGCAGGCTTAAGCGCAGAGTCACATATAGATACCTTTAGAGATAGTGGTGGACTTTGGGAAGCATATGATGTGAAAAAAGTTGCTCACAAAGGTGCATTGGAAAATAATAGAGCTCAAACCTTAGAGTTCTATGATAAAAGAAGAACTCAACTGAAAGATAAGAAGCCTAACAAAGCTCACAAAGTACTTGCTCAGCTGAAAAAAAGCTACAAAGATGATATAGCGATTATCACTCAAAATGTAGATGATCTTTTTGAAAAAGCAGGGCTTATAAAGGATGCTGAAGTTACTCACCTACATGGCTTTTTGACGGATGTAAGATGTGAGAAATGTAGTTTTGTTTATGACATCAGATATGACGCTATCGGGCAAGATAGGTTTGATGGGAAATGCCCAACTTGTAGAGCAAAAAAGATACGACCAGATATCGTGATGTTTGGTGAAAATGCTCCAAATTATGATGTACTTAACAGGGAGTTAAAAGATTGCAAGCTTCTTGTTGTAATAGGTACAAGTGGAAATGTAATTGATGTGAGTTCTATAGCAAAGAATATTGATAGTTCTATATTGAACAATCTTGAGTCAAATGAAGCAATTGATGCTAGCCTTTTTTCTAATGTTTTATATAAAAAAGTTACTGAAGCAATTGATGAAATTAAAGAAGAAGTTGAAAGCTATTTGCAAAAAGAAGTACGGTTAAAAGAGCATTATGTTTATGAGCTGATTGATCCAAGAAGTAATGAGGTATTTTATGTAGGTAAAGGTGTTGAACGCAGAGTGCAACAACATCAAAAAGACTCTGAAAATGACAATAGTACAAAGAAGTTAAAAAGAATCAAAGACATAGAGCTTGATAACCAAGATGTGATCGAGAGAATTATAGGAAGGTACGATACTGACTATGAGGCTAAAGCGGTAGAGGCTACTTTGATTAAATATATTTATGGACTAGAAAACTTAACAAACGAAGTACATGGTCGTGGTGCAAACACAATTAGAGAAAAAGGTAATATTAACACGATAGAAGGTGTTGATATACCTGAGACAAAATATGAGCATAGCTATGAGTATACAAATGAAAATAAACTTGATTATGAAAAATATAGAGTACAAGATTTTATGGAAGATACAAAAACTAAACTTGAACAAATAAGCACTTTAGACTTTTCTAGTCCTGAGCCTCAGCTAGCATATAAAAGTGTTGTAATCAAACATATTATTAAACCATTTGAAATACATGTTTTAACAAACTCAAATGAAAGTAAAGGTTTAGTAGTTGAAGTAAAGCCAGCTGCAAAAGGAAGGCTAGGTAGGGAAGATATTACAAAACTCATAAATGGAACTACCTTAGAAGGTATAGGAAAGCGCTCAGATAATACATATACACATGCAAAAATTCCTAATACAAAAATGACAGTTGATATTGATGTTGTAGTTGAAAATATAAATCAATATGTAGAAATTATAAATAAATTTTTAGATGAAAATAATAAATAGATTAAAAAAGGAAAACAAAAATGGAAGTTAAATTAATAGTAAATAATGTAGAAGTGAACTTAGGTGTTAATAGCGTTTGCGATCTCGTATATAGTTTACCAGATGGTGAAGAGTATTATGATATGCTGCATCAATTTGCATTGTCAAATATCTCTAGCATTAGAGAAAAAATTGCAGATAAAAATTGTTTAGCAAAAGAAACTGTAGAGTTACTACTTAAAGATAAAAGTAGCTCAGTATTGTCAAGTATAGTGAGATCAGACTGTGCTAAAGAGTATATAACTGATGCTGATATAGATCATATTTTAGAATTAGGTGATGAAAACACTATTGATAATCTGATAAACTATTTGGATGATTATGAGAATATTAATCAAATGGAGACTGTAAAGAAAGTTATGAAACTAAACAATACTTATTTACTTTTACAACTTGCGGAAAACTGGAATACTCCAAAGCAAGCTCTTAAGAGTTTATCGGAGCATTATGACCCTGATGTAGCTAAGGCAGCTAAAAAAACATTAGATGATTGTTAATATAATAAATACATATGGAGTCAGTAAATGAATATTTTTAATATTTTAAATAAAGGGAAATCTAGTTTGCCTGAAACTAGTATGTCAGCAGTTATAGGCTATTTGTTAAACCCATCAAATGAACATGGAATATCAGATGAGTTTTTAAAAATGTTTTTTTATGCAGTTTCTCAAGAGAATACTCTTTTTAATCCCATCTATGAAAAGATAAATAGTGGCTTATATAACATTCAAGTAGATTTAGAAGTGAGATATAAGCATAATAGAAAAGACAATGATATTGATATAGAGATAAAAGTATTTGATAGAAATTGGGATGAAGAGTTTAAGGTAATCATTGAAAATAAAATAAAAGATGGTGCAGCAAATGATATGCAACTATTTAATTATTATGAAGCAGTGGTCAATGGCAAGAATCTTGAAAGTGAAGAGAATACTTTAGACAAAGATAAAATATTTGCAGTGTTTTTAACTCATGATACTGACTCAACTAAAATAAAATCAGAATATGACACACTAGAGATATCAAATAAATGTTGGCTCAATTGGAACAGTATTGATAATCAAAAACTAACCATTAGTAAAATGATAAAAAATATTTTACAAAAAGAACATGAAGCATCTATTTCACCAATTAATGAATACAGAAGGCATACATTTAAAGCTTTTGCTTACTACATCGATAGAATGCTGTCTAAGCAAGAAAGAAGTAAGCTTAGAAAAGGTGATATAGGGGATGTCAAAAAAGAGGCTCTTATCATGATAGTTAATGAAGAGTATAAAATTATATTAAGAGACAGTGGACAAATTCAACTTGAAAATGAGCAGGGGGAAAAAGTGGAAGCAAGACAATTACTTATAAAATATTTAGAGCAAGAAAAACAAGACTTTAGAGAAAATGGCTCAACGAGGCAATTTGGTAATGCTATTTTCAATTATCTTGATCTTATAAACCATGAAAACGTAGTTATATATAAATAAAAAAATTAAACAAAGGGAAGCGTAGATATGGATTTTAGTAAGTTTGATAACATGACATTCGATGGAGCACAGAGTGAAGCAACATCAAAAAATCATGTAGATATCGCGTTTGTAGTGGATAATTCACAAAGTATGAACAGTGTGAAAGATGGTATCAAAAGATATATCAATGATTTTGCAGATACATTAGCTCATGGCACTGGTGTTGATATTGATTTTCGTATAGGTTTTGTACTACATGGACATGAGAAAATCTTGATAAGACAGTTTACAGATGATGTAGAAGCGTTCAAGTCAGCTTTGATTAATGCGACTGATAGGCATGATACAGGTTGGAATGAATTTGGATTGCCAGCTTTGGATGTAGCTGCAGATTTTCCATGGCAGAAGAAAAGACATAAGTTCATTCTTTTTTTTACGGATGAGGGAGTTGGAGGTGGCGATAAGCCAGATGTTCAGATAGCAAAATTTGATGAACTTCTTACTAAACTTGAAGAGTTAAGAGTTAAACTATATTTTTATGGCCCAGATACACAGGAATATCGACATTTTCAAAGAGTACCAGGTACAGAGTATAACCCAACTGAAAACTTTGATAATCTTGATTTTTCTGAGATATTAAATTCTATAGCAAAATCTGTTTCTGTTTCTAGTTCTTCTCCTTTAGATGGAAGCCAGAATATGGGTGTGCAAAAAGATCTATATGATATAGATTCTTATGTGCAAGTTATAAATATAAGGAAATAAGATATGGCAAATGATTTTTCAAAATTTGACAGTATGCAATTTGATGGTGCTCAAGAGGAAGCTACACTCAAAGGTGTGGTTGATATAGTGTTTTTACTTGACGTTACTGGTTCTATGGGACCTGCAATTATAGAACTTGGTAAGAATATGATGAATTTTATAAACAATATAGATCCAAGTACAGTGAAAGACTATAAGGTAAAGGTAGTGTCATTTGGAGACTTTGAACTTGATGATGAAGAAATAAAGTTTGATATAAGTAGAACATTTACAGATGATCCACAAGTTATATATACTCAATTTGAGGATGTTATAGAGCTTATAAAGAAAAAAGGTGGAAAAGATATTCCTGAATCTTCTTTGGATGCATTATATAAAACCATACAAGATGGATTTAGTGCAGATTGGACTGAAAGAACTAGAGTAGTAGTGCTTTTCACTGATGCTATTTCAAAAGAGATGCAAAAGGATACGATAGGAATAGATCTTCCTAATGATGATAAGATACAAATGCTTGCAGACATGGTAAATGATAATCGTGTAAGAACTTTTATTTATGCACCAAAAGATGATAATATGATAAAACTATCAAACTTAACAACAGAGTATCTCTCTTATAGTGCAGTTGATGGTGACGGATTAAATCCTATAGAGGCATTAAGACAACTAGATTTTAAAGACGAGATGCAGATAATAGGTAAAGTTGTCTCACAGCCATCTTTAGTGATGTAAAGGTCATTTATGTCTTTGTGGAATGGTGAAAGTACGCGTATTAAACCAGGTGAGATCGTAAAAAGTAATGCTTATCAATACACTATAAGCAAATTGCTTAATGATGGAAAGATGGCAATTGCCTATCATGCCAAAAGATCTGATGGAGTTGATATATTTTTTAAGCAGACAAAAGATCCAAATAAATATAAACCACAAGATTTTACTAATTATATAAATGCACAGCACACTATCTTGAATATTTTAAATTCAATTGGATCAGAATATGTAGAAACAAATTATGAGTTTTTCGAATTCTCAGGACGACATTTTCAAGCAAAAGCTTTTCTTAGTGGGAGTGACCTTAAGTCAAAAATATGGGCTGAAAATCAAAATGAAAAAATGGATTTTGAGACAAGATTAAAAGTACTTGAAAGACTCGCACTGTTGATTAAAAAAATACATGATCATGATCTCATCCATTCAGATTTAAAGCCTGAACAGATCTTTATAACCCCTGATAGTAATTATCCATGTGGGATGAAACTTATTCTTATTGATTTTGATCATAGTATAGTTCCTAGCAAGGGTATTTACCTTCCAGCAGGAACACCTACTTGGTATTCACCAGAGCATAATAGAGAGAATAAGAAAGTTGGAGCGTATTCGGATATATTTACACTTGGAAATATGTTTTATACGATTATTACAGGTGGATTAAAACCATTTCATGAGTTTGTTGAAATGGATTCAAAGTACAGAAGTGCTATAACAAAAACTAAGTCTCTCAAGCCACTCAATCAACTTATGCCAGGGTTTCCTGATGATTTGTCTGATCTGATACAAAATATGCTTCATCCTAACCATACGAAAAGACCAAATACAAAAGAGGTGTATGAAAGTTTAATCAAATTTAAAGAAGATCTTGAAAAACCAAAATATATTAAAATCTTTAAAGGCTCAAAAAATAGAATTATAACGGATGGGGTAAAGTTCACTCGAGCTATGGCTAAAAGCTCATTTGGAGATTATGAAGAGATTTTTACAAATCAATTTGAGATTATTAAAGATAGTAGTGGAGATTGGTTTATTAAAGGTTTGCCAGTACCAAAAAGTGCTAAAACAAAAGATGGGGATACATTATATTTTTATCCGACAAAGGTTAATGGTAAAGATATTACAAATAGAATTACTCCAATAGAAGATAATATGAAAATAAATATTGGAAGTACAGATTTAATCATAAAGACAAAGCATTAAATTATGGCAAGTTGGTTGTTTAGAAAAAGGATTAAAGCTCTTCCAGGTGTATTTGTAAATATTAGCCGTCATGGATTTGGTCTTGGAATTGGTCTAAGAGGTGCAAATGTTAGTCTAAATAGAAAAGGTGTCTATGCTAATACAGGTCTACCTGGTAGTGGAATATATAGACGTGATAAACTTGCAACTTGGAGTGATCTAAAAAATAATCTTCAAACTAAAAAGGTTCAACAAAATCAAAAAAAGCAGATAATATCAACAATATCAAAAACCAGACAACAAAATCCAAAAGTTATAAAAAATCAATGTTATATTACCTTGGTTATGAATGATAGAAAAAGAATTATAGTGAATAACTTTATTTTTGGTCGTAATGAATGTAAATCAAATTTTGAACATTGTAATGAGATTTATACAAAACAATTTTCAGTTTTAAAAGATAAAAGTGGAGAATGGTTTATTCAAGGATTGCAGGTGCCTAAAAGTGCCAAAAATAAAGATGGAGATACATTGAACTTTTATCGTACTCTTTATAATGGAAAAGACATAACAAACATAGTAGAAAAAATAGTAGATAATGGAGAAATTCAAATTGGAACAACAACAATCAGAACAACAATCAATTATAAATAAAGAGTCTTTTACACTGGAAGATACAAAAGAGTTAGAACTATATTTTAAAGATAATAGTTCAATTGGATTTATACAAAAAATTATTGATGACATCATCAAGTTTGACATGGATAGTTTAATCTATATGATGGGTATTAACACTAAAAGAAGAGCTAAAGAAGATCCGATTATAAATAAGGTAGTTGATGTTGAAAAAACTAGAAAACATCAAAATATGATTTGTATGGTTGAGGATGAAAAAGAATTATACGTAGCCGGTGATGTCCATGCAGATCTAGTTTCATTGACACAAATTTTCAAAAAAACAGGTTTTTATGATGACTATAGAAATATTGATTTACTTTTTTTGGGCGATTATGTTGATCGTGGAAAAAATAGACTAAATGTTATTAACTTATTAATGAATCTTGAATTTTTATTGCCTGAGAATATTTGGCTACTCAAAGGTAATCATGAGCTGTATTTTAGAGACAACAAAGGGATAATAAAATCTCCGATGCAAGGATCTGAAAATTTGTCATATTTCTTTACTTTTTTAAATATGCTTTCTAATCATGAAGAGTACAAAAGTAGTTTTCCAAAGCACTTTATAGAAAGTTACGCAGAGTATTTTGATAATCTTCCAATAGTAGGATTATTGAATTTTAATGAAGTTAAAATCATGGCAGTTCATGGAGGACTACCAAGAGCAGATCTACATGTTAACAACTATTATGAAGATACTTCTTTAAATAAATATTTAGATAAAGAAAATAAAGATTTTATTGGAATGACTATGCCAAATAGTTTACTATGGTCAGATCCATATGATAAAAATCCAGCTGGTTTTAGAAATACTTCAAACTCCAGATTTCAGTTTAATAAAGAACATTTTATCTCGTTTAGCAAACAATATGGAATAGATTTACTTTTAAGAGCACATGAAGCACAAAATGATGGGTATAAGACATACTATGACAATAGGTTGATATCGGTTTTCTCAACTGGTGGAAAAGATTTAAAAGGTAATGTAAATGAAAATTCACACCCAAACTATGCTAATGTAACCCCAAATATTTTATATATTGATAAAAAAAATAATTTGATAAAATCTTTCGAGATATTTTTCGATGATAATGATATGATATATGAAACAAAAATTCTTTTTGATGATATAAAGTTAAATAGAGTAGACCAAGAATCTTCTTATGAAGATTACATTAAAACTACTTCCACGGAGTCTGCACTCGCTAAAAAAATCAATAAAGGTTCTAAATTAATTATTACTGATAAATTTAATCAATACTCTCGTAAAATAATAGATCTGAATAATAAAAAATCATTTAGTTTTAAGGATATACCTGATTATAACAAATTTTATGGTGTTCACAAAGATATGAATTTTGTTATTAACACTGAGTCAAATACTATCACAAATAGTTCTGATATTGAAATTTATATAGATAGGTTTGTTTTGATAAAAGGTGAATCATTGCCTTTCTCTGAAGGTGAGTATTCATTTGAAAGTGGTGCTGTTTTAAAGTTTAACTTACTATATAATGTATCCCTAAATCAGAACCACTAAAATCTATTTTCTTATTCCAAAAATGATAAGATTGAAATAGAAAATATAGGGATAAGAAAATAGATTTTAGTGGTACATTATAAAGAAATATTAGCTTAAAAGCCCTGAAAATAGGCTTTTAAATAACTTTTAAAATTTATTTTTAGGTGGGGTTTACCACCCCAATCCATTAATAACTAATATTTAAAAGAAGAAAGATAATTGCTTTAGATTCTAAAAAATATAAAGTGATTAAAGATGGCAATGAAAGCAAGAGATAAACTAGCGAAGAAACGTTCGAAAAAAGGGTATGCTTCA